>Ga0209056_10000283_pt1 | contig 56776 bp, 54 predicted proteins | sample GraSoiAngelo_114_FD_185876 | JGI IMG/M metagenome (GOLD analysis project Ga0209056, IMG submission 185876) | Grasslands soil microbial communities from the Angelo Coastal Reserve, California, USA - 14_0903_13_40cm (SPAdes) (version 2) | ecosystem: Environmental > Terrestrial > Soil > Grasslands...
CGTCCCCAGGTGACCGACAGATCGGGGTGGTGGTACGCCGCCTCCGCGACGTACCCGATGGCGTTCACCAGCATGAGCGTCGTGGGCCAGCCGTCCGTCTTGTAATTGCGGCGGATCCAGCCGTCCTCGTACCACCAGCCGGGAAAGTCCTTGAGCTTGGCTTCGATTTGCGCGTCGGAATACGTGGGCTCTTTGGCTGCCATGGCGGCTCCTTGGTCCGGAGGCTAGACGACGCTCCCGCCGTTGACCGCCAACATCTGGCCGGTCACGTAGCGCGCCGCGTCGGACGCGAGATACACGGCCGCGTGGGCGATGTCCTCCGGCGTGCCCCAGCGGCCCAGTGGGATCGACTTCGTGATGCGCTGCTTGACGCTCTCAGGGAGCGCGCTGCCGTAGGCGGTCTCGATCCAGCCGGGGCCCAGCACGTTCACGCGGATGTGCGGCGCGGCTGCCTGCGCGAGCGCGCGACTGAACGAGTACACGCCGCCCTTCGCGGCGCAGAACACCTGCGCGTACTCGCCCTTCATCCCGCCGGCCAGCACGTGGTCCCACGACATGTTCAGGATGACGCCGCCGGACGGCTGCGCCCGCATCAGCTCGACCGCCTTCCACGACGCGAGCACCGTGCCCCGCAAGTCGACCGCGAGCAGCCGGTCGAGCTTCTCCGTCCAGGAAAGGCTCCCCGCCGCGCCCGTGAGAATGTCGGCGCCCGCGTTGTTTATCCACACGTCCACCCGGCCGAACGCCCGGCGCACCGCGTCCGCCAGGGCGTCGACGTCGCGACTTTCGGCGATGTCCGCCTGCAGCGGATCCGCCCGGCGCCCGGCCGCGCGCGCCTGCTCAGCGGTCTCTTCGGCACCGCGGCGGTTGCTCCGGTAGCCGAGCGCCACATCGGCACCCGCCGCCGCGTACGCCAGCGCGATGGCCCGTCCAATGCCGCTCGACGCGCCCGTGATCAGCGCCACCTTGCCACTGAGCGACAGCGTCAGCGCGGCCGCGTCTTGGCCGTCGGGCGCCGCCTGCCACACTTCACCCGATTGGTGTTTTGACATCGCGTCTCCGGAAGCCTAACCTACCGGCGGCTTCACGATCGCCACAAGGGAGTGCACGGAAATGCGTCTACTGGTGAGCGTCCGAGGGCCAGTCGAGGCGCGCGCGGCGGTCGCGGGCGGCGCGGACGTGGTCGACGCGAAGGACCCGGCGCGCGGGGCCCTGGGCGCCGTGCGAGCGGACCGGCTCGCGGCGATCCGCCGCGCCGTCGGCGCGGCGCGCCCGGTGAGCGCCGCCCTGGGCGACGCCCGCGATGACGCGACGGTGGCGGCTGCGGCAGCCGCCGCTCGAGGGGTGGCGTTCGTGAAGCTCGGCTTCGGCGGCGTGACGAGCGCGTCGCAGGCGCAGCGTCTGGCGCGCGCCGCCCGGCGTGGCGCTGGAACGACGGCCGTGGTCCTCGTGGCCTACGCCGACTGGCGCCGCGCCACGAGCCTCGCGCCGGACCGGCTGCTGGCGGTGGCCATGGAGACGGGTGCGGCGGGCCTGCTGCTCGATACGGCTTGGAAAGACGCCCCGCTCTTCGCCCTCTTGTCGACCGACGCGGTCGCGTCGTGGATCGCCGCCGTGCGCGCGACGGGGCTGTTCGCGGCGCTGGCCGGAAGTCTCACGGGACGTGATTTCGCGACGGCCCGTGCCCTCGGCGCTGAGCTCGTGGGCGTGCGGGGCGCCGCGTGCATCGGGGGCCGCGGGGGCCGGGTGTCGCAGGCTCGGGTCGCGGCCCTACAGCGCCTGGTCCGCGCGGCGCCCCCCCCCACGCTCCCGCTCGGGGTCCTCGCGTAACGCCACGTCGAGCTGGCCCAGATCGTCCGCCGTCACGATGAGGTGCTCTACGCCAGACGGGAGCGCGCGGAGGAAATGCGAGTCGACGAGCTTCTGGTGCTCTCCGTCCGCGGGCTTGATGAGGACGATGCGACGTGCGCCCAACGCACCGGCGAACCAGGCGGCGATGCTGTCGCTCGTGACGTCCCACGAGTGCGGCAGCGGATCGGCCGCGCGGAGCCAGCGATAGGGCGCGAGCACCGGCAGGCGACCTGCCTGGAGCGCCGCGGCGACGCCGCCCGCGCCGTCGACCAGCACGGCGTCCGGGATCCGCGCGGCGAGGGCATGCGCGTACTGATCCATCCCCAGCACCGCCATCCAATGCGCCGCGTCCTCGCCGATCTTGGCACGCTTGAACATCTCTCGCACGGCCTCGGCGAACGGCCCGCCACCGGGGACGACGACCAGGCGACGGCCCCGCCGGAAGGCGGTGACTGCCTCGATGGTGAGCTCGAAGGCACCCGCCTTGCCGAGCAGGCCCCCACCGATTTTGAGGACGGTATGCACCGCCGACGGAGTGCCCCTCACGCGGGAAACAGCAGCGCCACGGCCGCGGCGGGGGCGTGGCGCGCCGCGGGGCCGAGCCGGTCCGCCAAATGGATCACCTGAAGCCCGGCCCGGCGCGCGGCCTCGGCGGCGAGAAACGCTCCCAGCCCGGTGACGACCGCGTGCGCCACGCGGGGGCAGCGGGCGCGCGCCCGCAACACGGCGTCCCGTACCCGGGTGGCTTGCGCATCCCACAGCGCGTCCGCGATGGCGTCGATGCCGTCGTCATCGAGCATCTCGCGATCAGCGCACACCACGCGTGCGAGCCGCTCGCCCGCGAAGCGGCGCGTGGCGGGACGACCGTCCGGGGTGGGAACCGAGTAATCCTCCGGGGCCAGGTCGCCGCGCCAGAGGTGGACATCCCCGGCGAGCGCGAAGCCCTCCGCCGAGACGCCACTCGCCCGGCCGCGCACCGGCACGGTCACGGCGATCGCCTCGGCTGGCGTGCGCAGCGCTCCCGTGTAGACCAGCTCACCCTCGCGCAGGCGTTCGGTATCATTCGCGCCCGCGGCCCGCGGCACGCCGCCCGCGATGGGAACGATGTCTGTCGTGGTCGAGCCCGTGTCGATGAGCACGCAATCGGGAACGAGACGCGCCACGAGGTGCGCGGTCGCGGCCCAGTTCGCCGCCGCGACCGCGTGCGGCTCGCGCCGGGCATCGGCGGGTGTGAGCCAGCGCGCATCCACCGTCCACACCCGCACGCACTCCTCTGCAAAGGCTGCGGTCACGGCGTCGAGCACAAACCCCACGCCCTCCCGCTTGGAGCGGAACAGCTGCGACAGCTCGGCCGTCATCGTGACGGCGTGACGGTCTCCCGGCGCGGCGCCGACGTCGCACGCGAGGCGGCGCAGCAGCGGCGCGAGCGCTGCGGGATCGCGTTGCAGCTCGTAGGGCTCCGCCCGGGCCGCTACCACGCGGGCCTGCGCCACGCGCGCACCCTTCGTGTTCACCCCGCCGATGTCCCAACCAAGGACCCCCGTCATTGCGCGTGATCCCGGTGCTCGACCTCCGCGCCGGGCGCGCCGTGCTGGCGCGGGAAGGCCGGCGTGAGACCTACGCGCCCGTCCGATCGGTGCTCGCCGGCGCGGAGACCGAAGCGGGCGATGCCGTCGCGCTGGCGCGCGCCTATCGCGACGTGCTGGGCCTGGAGGAGTGCTACGTCGCCGATCTCGATGCCATCGGGGGCGGACCGGTGCAGACCGCCCTGCTGCGACGGCTCGCTCGACTCGGCTCCGCGCTGCTCGTGGACGCTGGCGTCGCCGACGCGGGGCGGGCGCGTGCCGTCCGCGCGGCTGGTGCCGCGCAGCTCGTCGTCGGCCTCGAGACGCTGCCGTCGTTCGGGGCGCTCGCCGCCGTGGCCCGCGCCGTCGGCGCGGAGCACGTCGTGTGCTCGCTCGATTTGCGGGACGGCGTGCCCATGGTCCGCCCGGGAGCTCCGCATCTCGGCACGGTCGTCGAGCTGGCGCGGGCCGCGGTGGACGCGGGCGCGACGAGCCTGCTGGTCCTCGACGTCGCGCGCGTGGGGAGCGGGCGGGGGGTGGACTCCCGCCTGGTGGAAACGCTGCGGCGCGTGCACCCGGCCGTGCAGCTCCTTGCGGGCGGCGGCGTGGCGAGTGCGCGGGAGATCGAGCGGCTCGTGGGCCTCGGGCTCGACGGCGTCCTCGTCGCGACGGCGCTGCACGATGGTCGCCTCGGGCGGGCCGACCTCGAGGCCGCACGCCGTGGTCACACCAGTGACTCGCGGTAGGTCGCCGACTGCCCGACGGTCTCCTCCACTTCCACTTCCAGCGCCGTGAGCTCCACGCCGTCCGACGCGGCGAGTTCCTGACGTACCCGGCCCGCGAGGTATTGCGCCAACATCTCTACGGTGGTGTTCGGCACGGGAAGGAGGGCGCAGTCGTCCCGCGGGAACACGTAGCGCGGTCTCCCCATGACGGTCACGCTCACGGTGTCGCCTTCCTCGCGGACCTGAATCTTCGGGTTCTGGAGCGGGAGCAGCACCTTGTGATCGATCTCGTCGGTGAGCCGCTTCATCAGTTGCTTCAGCTCGGCGAAGTCGAGCACGTAGTGTGCTTCGCGGTTGAGTCCGCCCTCCACCACGACGCGGGTGCGGTAGTTGTGGCCGTGCAGCCGCTCGCAGCGGTGCCCGGGAAAGGTGATGAAATGGGCTGAGGCGAAGACAAGGTTGTCCTTGGTGACGGCAACCTTGAAGTTCTTATGGGCGGGCACGCCAGCCCCCTTCGAGCAGGACCAGGTAGATCGCCGCGCCGGTCAGGTCGGCGGTGGCGCCGGGATTCAACGTGTTGGCCTCGTCCCGCAGCTCACCGTCGAGGGCGGCGATCGCCTCCCGCCCCGCGGCCGTACGCACGCCCCCGGCGTCGAGCACGCTGCGTCCCCGCTGCTGCACGGTGATCGCCGCCGGCAGACCGAGTTTGCGCGCGATGTGCGTGTCGGGCGCGGCGCCGAGGAGCGTCAGGTACGTCTCGACCACGGCGTCGCGCCAGGGGAGGCGGTCGGCGAGCGCGGCCCGGAGGGCCGGGGCGCCCAGCTCGAACGTGCTGCGGAAGTCGCTCGCGTATTCGCGGGCGATCGCGTCGCGCTCGACGGCCAAAGCCATCACGTCGCGCAGCGTCGCGCTGGGCGTGCCGGCCACGTCCTGGTCAGGCGCCCGGCCCAATCCCCCCGGAGCGGCCAGGCGGATCGCGGCATAGGCGTCGCGCGCGTCCGCCACGGTGGTTGCCGCGAGCGTGGCGGCGAGGCGGGCGCGCAGCGCCGCCCCGCCGGGCGTCAGCGCCGCGCGGGCGAGCGGGGCGAGCAGCAGGACCAGGCCGAGGTTCGTGTTGGACGGCGCCCAGCGGGCCGTGGCTTCGACGGCGGCGCGGATGGTCGCGCCCAGTGACCGCTCTGCGGCGGCGGTGAGCGCGGGCCCGATGGCCGCGGCGCTCGCGAGAAAATCCTCGTAGCGTGCGTCCCGGAAGCCCGCGAAAGGGGAGACGTTCCCGGGTTTGGGGGCGCTCACCTCGAGCAGGCAGGCGAGCTGGGCGGCGGCGGCCACCTGGGCCGCCCCCCACGTACCACTCACCGTCGTGCCAGGCGCCCGACCAGCAACTCGACGATCGCCGCGGCGACGTCGAGCGACGTCGCCTCCTGCAGGCCGCGCCATCCGGGAATCCCGTTCACCTCCACGACGTACACGGTGCCGTCGCGCGCGGGCAGGAGATCGACGCCCGCATAGTCCGCACCGACCGCGCGGGCCGCGGCGAGGGCCAGCTCCGTCTGCTGGGGCTCGAGCGTCACGGCCCGCGCGCGCCCGCCACGCGCGAGATTGGTCTTCCAGCCCGGCGCGCTCCGCTCGATCGCGCCGATCACGCGGCCACCCACCACGAAGGCCCGCACGTCACAGCCGCCGTGATCGATCGTCCGCTGGACATAATATACGCCGCGCAGCGTTTCCAGCGTGCGAAACACGCGGAACGCCATCTCCTCGTCGGTCACCCGCACCATCCCGAGCCCCATCGAGCCGAACAGCGGCTTCACGATCACGTCGCCCAGGGCGCGGAACGCCGCCAGCGCCGCATCCGCGCTCTCGCACACCACCGTTTCCGGCACTCGCAGCCCCGCCTGCTCGAGCAGCGCCGTGGTCCACAGCTTGTCCACCGTGCGCTCGATCGTGCGCGGGGGATTGACCACCGGGATGCCGCGCTCTTCCAGCGTGTGGAGCGCGTCTACCCGGAAGACGATCTGCTCGAGCGAGCCCGCGGGGATGATACGCGCCAGCACTGCCGCACACGCGCCGAGATGGTCGCCGCCCGCGGTGATACCGGTAGCCGCGCCTCGCCCGAGGTGCGCCACCAGCGCCTCGTAGGGCAGCACCCGCCCTTCGTACCCCCGCTCGGCGAGTGCGCGGCACAGCTGGTCGGTATGCCACCCCTGCCGCGCCGAGAGGATCGCGACGCGCACCGCATTGAGGTTCACGTCTCGAGCAACGATGCGCGCAACACATCGGGGTTCACATGTCCCGCGTGGTACGTCTTCCCGCTCCCGGTGCTCGTCAGCCACACCTCGGCGGGGCTGAACAGCAGCGGGTCGATCTTGTAGAAGTCGTTGTTGTAGCGCTTGAAGATGTCGTAGAACGGCGTGCCGTAGTCCCGCGACGCCGCGGCCGGCACTTTGGGTGCGAGCTTCGCCAGCTCCGCGTCGTCCGCGTTTACGGTGTAGCGCGCCTGGCCGCCGTACAGGATGCAGTCGTTGGTGCGGCCGATCGCGCGCAGGTCGTTCTTGGCAACCGGCGCCAGCGGCGCCGTGCCGACGCCGCTCACGATCTTCGTCACGTCGAAGCCGAGCGTGTCCATCTTGTGCAGCCCCGTCTCCAGGATGCGGGCGGCGATCTGGACACCGCCGGCGAGGCTCGCCGTGGGCGCCACCACGAAGCTGAGCTGGCTCGGCGTGAGCCGCCCCTTTTCCGCCACCCAGGCCGCGACTTCGTCCGTCGGCGTGGCGCGCGTTTCGAGCACCAGGACGCCGCGAGCCGCCGTCTCCGCATAGCGCAGCTTCCCGAACAGCTCCTGCTCGACCCGGGCATGCGCCCGCAGCGGCCCCGATCCCATGGCGAAGTACTTTCCCACCTGGATCGCCCAGCCGGCGTACTGCGACGCCATACAGCTGACCGCGGGGTGATCGGTCCACACGCGCACACCGGGCCAGGTGTCGCCGCCCAAAGTGAGCGGCGGGTATGCGATGTCGGCGAGCCCGCCCATACAGATCTCGGCCAGCGCCCGCCCCGCGCCGTACCCCCCCGGCGTGTCGATGCCGGCGTCGATCACCCGCGCGCCCCCCGCGAGCGTGCGCGCGGTGACGCGCAGCTCGGCGGCGTTCGCCGCCATGGCGTCGGCGATGCGCCACGCCCGCTCGTTCAAGCCCAGGCCGGTCTCGCTCACTCCCCCACCCATTGCAGCAGCTCTCCTCTTCCCAGCTCGGCCAGGTCGCCCGAGTAGCGCTCATAGCGTCCCGTGACCTGCGCCGGGGTCACGGCGACCCGGCAGCGGGCTCCCAAGTAGCGCAGCAGCAGCGCGACGTGGGGGGGCCGGTACGTGCACGCGTAGCGGAAGGTGGCCGGCCGCTCGACGTCGCCCAGGGCGACGATCGATCCCCGTTTCAAGAATCGCCCCGTACCCGGGCCCGCTTTCCCGAACACGACGACCGTCCCGGCAATCACGCCCTTGCCCATCCCGCGTCCCCCGTCCCCTGTCACGACGAGCAGTCCCCGCCGCATCCGTGCGCCCGCTTCCTCGCCCACATTGCCGCGCACGATGATCTCGCCGCCGCTCATGCCGCGCGCCGCTCCCGGCAGGGCACCTCCGGTGTTGTCGCCGGCGTTGCCGCGCACGTCGATCCGTCCCCCCGACATCGCCGCGCCCAGATCCCGGCCGACGCTCCCCTCGATGAGCAGCTCGCCTCCAGCCATGCCCGTCCCGATCGCCTCGATCCGCCGGCAATCGCCCTCGACCCTGACGACGCTCGCGCGCTCGCCCCGGACCCGGAAAAACTCGCCGAGCGTCGCCGCACGGCCGGCGTGCACGACCGGCAACGCGGCGATGGCCGCGGCGTCGAGCCCGGCGAACCGGTCCGCGGCGATGCAGTCGGCAACGAGCGTGCGCTCCGGCGGTGTCGTCAGGGAGAGCGTCACGGCGTCGCTCATCCCAGAATCTTTCGCAAGTAAAAGTGATGAGGCCCGAGCTTCCCTCCGTAATTCCCCGCCGTGATCGACTCCACACCGCGCCGGCACGCGGCGCGAATCCCGGCTCGCATCGCCGCCTCGATCGACGGCCCGTCGATGCCGTCCAGCACGATCTCGAGCACGCTGTTCACAACCTCGGGGAGCTGCGATTGTGTGACGGCTTTCAGAGTAGGGTCGAATGCGTCGTTCGTCGTGGCGATCATGTTGCTGTAGCGCTTCGACCCGACCTTGCTCCCGCTCCGCACTACCCCGCCCGGAAACGGCAGGATCACGCCCGGCGCGCCGGTCATGGCGGCGACGGCGGCCTCGGCGGCGGCCAACGCGGCGTCCGCATCTCGCGCGAGGATCAGAAAATTCCCGCCGCCTACGCCCTTCAGCATCCCGAACGTCTCTTCGATCAGGAACTCCCCTTCCATGACCGGGATGCGCCAGTAGCGCTTGCCGCCGATCAGCTTGCTCGCCTGGAAGCCGTCGCCGAACACGCGCAGCGCTTTTCCGACGGGCAACCGGTCCGGCGCATCGGGGAGGCCGTCGAAGCACGCGGTCGTGGGGCAGGTGAGCACCGTCTGACCGACCCGCACGATCAGCTGCTCGGGGAGGCTCGCCTTGTCCGTCGTGAGAAACAGCACGCTGACCCCGGGCCGTCCGTCGGGCGTCTCGGTGTCCGAGAGCTCCCGCTCGATGCCCGCCTCGCACTTGCACCCGATCACCGACGTGGCGAAGCCCGTCAGCTTGACGGCGGCTTCTTTGGCCCACCCGATGGTGCGCCCCGTGATTACGAGGCGGGCCACCCGCATCGTGAACGCCTCGGCGAACGTGTCCTCGATGGCGACGCCGTTGATCTTCATGGCTCTGCCCCGTAATTCTCGAACGCGACGCTCGCGTAGTCGTCGAAGAAGCGTTTCACGTCCTGCGTCACGGCCCGGTCGTAGTCCGGGCGCACCGCCAGCCGCGCCCCCGCGGGCGCCCGGCGCAGCTGACCTTCTTCGACCACGAGCGTCCCGCCCTTGATCACACAGCGGGGTGCCGCGAACATCTTTGCCCGGTCGGCGTCCGGCGCGTACACGGTCACGTCGGCGTCCGCGCCCGGGCCGAGATGTCCTTTCTGCGAGAGCCCGAGCAGCCGGGCAGGACCGGCGCGCGTGACGATCGCGATCTCGCCCAGGGTGTACTCCCGGGTCAAACCATCGAGCAGTACGCTGCTCTTCAACAGCTTTTGATTCACACCCTTGAGCCGCTCGTCGCGGTAGGCGCGGTCCATCAGGAGCCGGATCAGCTCCGGATACGAGAGGAACGTGCCCCCATTGGGATGGTCGGTCGAAAGCACCACGCGCCACGGGTCTTTGGCCAAGAGGAACAGCTCGAGCCCCACGGCCCACTGCAGCGCCGCCACCGCGGCCTTCTCCCGGTACGAATAGGGGACGATGCCGCACCCCGTCTCGAGCTCGATGTCCACGTTCACCCACTTCCGGCCGCTGCTCGCATACAGCAGGTGCTCGACCGGGCCGTCGGCGGTGACGGTCGTGGCGGACCCGAACATCACCTGGCCCACGTCGACGCTCACTTCGGGGTGGCCGTTCACGTACTCGATCACGTCCTTCGCGGCCGATGTCCACCGCTTCCCGCGCTCGCCGCCGTAGCTGTGAAACTGGAGGTGGGTGAAATGCGCGCGCCGGCCAGCGAGCGCCCGCATCGACTCGAGCGTGGTCGCGGCGTTGCCGGGCTGGCCCAGGTTGTTACAGTGGATGTGGACCGGATGAGGGAGGGCGAGCGCCTGCGCCGCCGCCGCCAGGGTCTCGAGGATCTTCCGCGGCGTGACCGCACGTGACCCTACGGCGTCATCGACCCCGCCCACGTTGCGGCCGCCGTCCTTCCACACGGCAACGCCGCCTGGATTCACGATCTTGATCGCGTACGCGCGGGTGACGCCCAGCAGCCATCCGGCGTAGTCGCGCGCCCGCGCTAGCTCCCCTGCCGCGATCTGCCGCAGCAGATAGTCGTCGTTGCCGAGCAGCACATAGAAGCCCGAGTCGATGAGCGGGGTGTCGTCGAGCTCGGCGTGCGCGTGTCGCGCGGCAAGCGGGGCGACCGCGGCTTCCATCGCGGTGGTGTAGCCGAGCCCGGCGTAGCGATATCCTGTGGCGAACGTGCTCGGCACCGTCCCGCCCGTGCCGGAGCGGGGCGGCGGGCCGTCCGCCAGGCGCGGTGCGGGCACGGGATCGGCGGTGTGCTCCTCCGGCAGCAGGCGCCTGGCGTGATTCACGCTCGATCCGGCGACGTGCGCGTGGATGTCGACGCCGCCGGGCATCACCACCATTCCATGGACGTCGAGGCGCGGCGCGCCCGCGGGCAGCTCCGCCACGATGCGGTCGCCCTCGATGCACACGTCTCGCACCACGCCGTCCACTCCGTTCGCGGGGTCGTACACCGTGGCACCGGTGAGCCGCAGCCGGTCGGGAGTCGTCACGCGCCAGCCTCCAGCCGCTCCCGCAGGGCGCGTACGGTGGCCGCCGCGCTGCGCACGTCCTCCCCGTCCAATGCCGGCCGCAGCGGCAACGGCACGTCGTCCATGCGAAACGCGGTACCGCCCTCGTGGATGCCCGCCACGCCGGTGTCCACCGCCACGACGGGTTTCCAACCCGCGGCGCTCGCCCGCGGCCCAATCGCGACCGTGGCCACGCCGCCGAGCCCCCGCGCGACGGACTCGGGCAACGTCGCCGGCGCGCCGATCACGAGCGCCGCGTCCACCTCCCCCCCCGCAAGCCGCTCGGCCGCGTCGGCGTGCGGCCGGTACGTGGGGTACCCGCGCCCGAAGTCCACCGCGAACGGGAACCCCGTCTGCCACGTGAGCACCGCGTCGGCGCCGGCGCGGTTGCCGCCGCCCCGGAGCATCGAAAGGGCGCAGCGCGTGGGGCCGTTGAGCACCTGCGCCAGCGCGATGAGGGCTTCGGCGCGATCCGGGTCCGCGGGCGTCGGGCCCGGCTCCGCGTCGGCTACGAGCGCCACGTAGCGCGCCGTGGTCATCTCGTGGACCAGCGCGATCGCCGGCGCGAGCGGCCCGTTGGCTCCCGCAGACCGCCCCTGGAGCGTTGCGCGCATGGCCCCGAGCGCGTCGACCTCGGCGTCGGGCGGGATCGCCACGCGGCCGTCTGCGTCCGCCGGACCGCGGCCTTGCCCCACGTCCACCGCGATCACCCGCCGGCTCCTTCTTCCAGCCGCCGCGACGAGCCCGATGGGATCAATGGCGTAGCGCGCGTTGTAGCGCGGATAGCGCGCTTCCGGGTCGACGCCCCAGAACACGACGAGCGCCGCGTGCTGCCGCAGCTCGCCGAGCGTCGCGCCCGCGCGTCCCCGCCGCTGCGCGCCGAGCACGCTCGAGGCAGCCGTGCCGGCCAGGCTGTCGATCGCGCCCTTCAGCCGATCGGCGATGGCGACGGCGTCGCGTTGCACTTCGCAGGAAATGTCCCCCGCGAGATAGACGAGCGGGCGCTGTGCGTCCCTGAGGAGCGTCGTCGCCTCGCCGAGCGCACGCTCGAGGGTCCCCGCGCGGCCACGGATCCGCACCGCGTCCGGGACCTGGCCGTCCCCGAACCACGCCGCGCCCAGCGCGCACGCCCGCTGTGCTTCCGTGAGACGGCCGCGCTGCACCACGACCGTGATGTCGTCACAGGCGCAGCCGCAGCCGAGACAGGTGACGTGCTCGACGGTCCGCGCGGCAGTGGTCACGCGAGCCGCTCCGAGCGTGCTTCGAGGGAGTGGTACAGAGTGCGGGCCCGGGCGACGAGCGCTGCACGACACGCGGCCACCGTGTCCCCACGCGCGAACACGGTACAGATAGGATGGCCCCGCCCGATGGGCTCGCCCGGCGGGGGCACGTCGCGTACGTCGTCGTCTTCCAGCCAGCGCGCCGTCTCGTCCGGGGCCACGTCGTCTCGAGCGTACACGATCGCTTTCCCCCACACATCCGCCGGACCGCGGTCGGCAAGCTCCCAGTCGGGGAGCTCCCCGGCACAGGCGCGCGCGTGCACCTGGAAGATCGAAATCCCCCACGCCCGCTCGACGAGCTCCATCGACGCGCAATAGCGCGGGTTCACCTCGACGGCGTAGGGCACGGCGCCGCGAGCGACGAAATCGAGGCCGTTGACGCCCACGAGGCCAAACGCCTCGGTGACGGCGGTCGCCAGGCGGCAGGCCTGCTCGAACAGTGGCCGTGCGGGGGCGACGAGCATGCTGCCGCAGTAGCGGAACCCGGCGGCGCCGAAGGCCGGATCGCCCGTGAGGGCGCGCGACACCCCGAGGGGCAACGCGCGGCAGCCGTCCGCGGCGAACACGATCGACCCCGCAATGCCGGTGACCCGCTGCTGCAAATAGCTGCCGCGCGGCAGCGGGCCGCGGCGCCACGGCGTCACGCCGCTGCCCCCTCCGGACGCCCGGGGCTTCACCAGCCAGCGCCCGCGTGTAGCCGTGCGGACGCGTGGCGCCGTGACGCGAACGGCCGGCGTAGGGAGCCCCCCTGCGCGCAGGGCGCGCGCCAGCCGTACCGGGTCGCGCACCGCCGCAAGCACGGCGGGCCGGTTGCCCCACAAGGTCCGGCCGGCGGAGAGCGCACCGACCGCGCGCGGGTGGTTCTCGAGGCTGCCCACGTAGCAGACCACGTCCGCCTCGAGCCCGCGCGCGGCGGCGACGGCGGCGCGGCTGCTGAACCGTCCGCCGCTCCGCGCCACGCGGACCACGTGCGCGCGAGCGCGCAGGTCCAGGTCGCCGAAGCCATCCACAGCGCGCACGTCGTATCCTGCCCGCGCGGCCGATTCGGCGAAGCCTCGGCTGGAGACGCCGGCGATGAGCACGCGCGTCATGGGACGCCACCGCCCAGGCGGCGTAATGCCTGCTCGCGGGGCACCACGTACAGATGATCGAGCACGCTGCCACGGGCCTCGCGGATGGCCAGGAGCTCGACGAGCTCGCGCTGGGTACCGCCCGCGAGCCCGTCGGCGACGAGCGCCGCGCCCTGTGCTGCCTGCTTCGCCACCGCGGCGAATCCCTCGAGCACGCGCGTGGGAGCGAACGGCTCGAGCCGCCGGCGGATCGCCGCGCTCACGGCCTCGACCCGGGCGAGCCGCCCCGACAACAGGAACTCGGCCGGCCCCGGCACGGATAGGGCCAGCGCCACCGCCGTCTTCACCGTGCTCTCGATCAACGCCTCGGACGCGACGCGTTCCCGCGCCGTGCCGGGATGCGTCAGCTGCTCGACCGGGTCGGTCCCCTCCTCCCAGCCCGCGACGGTCGCCACGCCGCCCCGAAACAGCATGTCCTTCGACACGCTGCCCGCGAGAAACGCCACCTCGCCGTCCAGCGCCCCCGGCGCGCGGAGCCCCAGGGCGCCGGCGGAGCCCCCCGCCCCGTCCACGATCCGGCCGCCCGCCACGGCGACGGCCGCCGTGAAGGCGCCCCCTAGCTCGAGCAGGACGAAGGACGTGGCCGAGAGCGGGCATCCCAAGCGCCGCGCCTGGTCGACCACGGCGAGCGCCACGGCGCACACCTTGTCGGCCGTGCCCATGTCGACCCGATTCACCTTGCGGTGCGCGGGCACGGTGGGGAGATGGAGCACGCCGGGCGTGAGCACCACCGGCACCCGGGAGCGCGCCAGAGCGCGCAACAGCGCGGCCAGTCCTCCGATGCCGCCGGCTTCCCCAGGTGTGGCGAGCAGGGCGAGTCGCAGGTCGCCGTCGGTCGCGTCGCGCGCGCGCGTAAGCGGCAGGCCGTACCCGGAAGGACCCGCGACGAGATCGAGCGGGCCGGCGTCCTCGAGCAGCCTCACGAACCGGGCCGGGTCGGCCAGCGCGTCGCTCGTGGGAATGGAGCGGTCCAGGAACAGCCGACCGTCCTCGAGTCCGCACAGGTCGATGCTCACCGTCCCCGGGTCGATACCGATGACGCGGGGCATCGGATCACGGCTTCGGCGCCATCAACTCCCGCGCGACGTCGGCGATGGTCTCGGCGTCCAGCACGAGGTCGTTGCGCTCGAACAGGCGCGCGATGCACGCCTTGTGCACCTTCATCTTGAGATTTCCGATGGCGAGTGCGCCCAGGCACACCACGCCGTCTTTCGTCACGCCGTCGTCCATCACATCCACCCCCTCGATGCCGAGCGGGGGCACCGCGTTCACGTCCGCCACGACCTTGAGCCCCGGCCGGTTGGTCCAGGCCTGCCGGGGGACGAGCATGACGCCGGCGGGACCGGCGTTGAGGAGCAGCTCGGCACGCTCGCAGGCGCGCACCGCATCGCTCGCGTCGGGCATCGCGATGGCGCGCACCTTCCCGCCGAACCGCTTGACGACGAGGTCGCGGGCCCGCTCGCCCGCGTCGGCCTTGCGCGACGTGATGCACACGTCCGCCCCCGCCTTGGCGAACAGGCCGGCGGCGCGAATCCCCACTGGCCCGGTCCCGGCGACGACGAGGACGCGCTTGCCACGAACATCGCCCGCGACTTTCACCATCTTCGCCACCGCAGCCACGGCCGTCGTGTTGGACCCGTTCGAGTCCAGCATGGCGGATACCGTGAAGGGCTTGAACATCGCCTTCGTCGCCGCGCCGAGCAGCTGCTCGCCCACGGCGATGTCCGCGCCCCCGACGAACACGGCGGTGTTCTTCAGGTCCTTTGGTCCGCGCGTGAAGATGCAGCCGTGGATGAGATCGCGGACGTCGGCGTCGCTCACGCCGCCGTAGCTCATCACCTCGTCGGCGCCGGCGTCGTAGGCGACCACCCGGTCGAACACGCTCGGCAGCCGGGAGCTGTCGAGCTGCAGCAGCAGCTTACGCATCAGGGCGCATGCTCCACGATGAGTCGGCGTGGGGCTCGAAAAGCAGTCGAGGGGCGGCAGTCCCGCCCCTCGACGTGGACTCGTGCGACTGCCGGAGCGATCAGCCCTTGTCGGCGCCGCCGGCGAACGGATGCGACGCCGTCTTGGCCTGAGAGATCACCGTGTCGACCTTCGGTTGGCCCTTGAGGGCGCGCTCGATTGATTCCTTCACTGCCCGATAATTGAAGTCGAAGATCTTCTTGTCGTTCTTGGCTTCCCAATGAATGAACACGCCCACCAGGATGCAGTAGTCGTCCACCTTGTCCCGCGGGATGACGCCCGACGACACGCTGTCTACCACCGCGCGGGCCACCGCCGCCTGCGCCGGTCCGAACATCTGCACGGCCTGCGTGGCGTTCTTGATGGTGACCTTGTTGAAGAGGAGCGTGTCGGGCTTCGCCGGCAGATTGGGCGTGACGACGGCGAGCAGCTTGGTGAAACCGTCGGTGTTGTTCGCCAGCGTGCTGACGAAGGCTTGCCCCGCGTGGCCCGACTTCGACCCGATGATCAGATCGATGTGAGCGACCTCATTCCCGTCGCCTACCAGTGACTCGCCAAGGAAGAAATCCGCTGCCATAACTACCTCCCGATCCGGATGGGGTCCACGAGTTTCATCTGCCGGCCGTCACGAATGCGGTGTTGAGAGCAGCATGGCCAGAGGGGTGTGGAGTGCCACGCCGTCCCGCGTCTGCGGGTAGCTCCTACTGAACCGTATCGATGGGGTGCTAACCTGCCCACCGCTCCGGCGGGTGTCAAGGCCGCGAGAAGCGCGCTCTGGTGCGGGGTCTCGGGCCAGCGCATCGTTACGAGGAGCCACGTTCTCATGCGCACCGTCCGCTTGCTCGTCCCGTTGCTGCTGCTGCTGCGCGCGGGCGTCGCCGCACAGACGCCCGCGGATCCGCGGCTCGACCGTCTCAAGACGGCAGTCGCCCGCGCCATCGATGCGCAGGCGACGCTCGCGCAGCAGATGGTCGACCAGGTCTACTCCTTCGGCGAGCTCGGCATGCAGGAGGTCGAGACCTCGCGGTACCTGGCTGGGATGCTCGAGCGCAACGGCTTCACGCTCGAGCGCGGTGTGGCCGGGATCCCCACGGCGTGGGTGGCGCGCTGGGGGAGCGGCAAGCCCGTGATCGCCCTCGGCTCGGACATCGACTGCATCCCGCAGGCCAGCCAGAAGCCGGGTGTGGTGGCGCACGATCCGATCGTCGCCGGCGCGCCCGGCCACGGCGAGGGACACAACAGCGGCGTACCGCTCAACATCCTCGCGGCCCTCGCCGTGAAGGACGTCATGGCGCGCGAGCGCATCCCCGGCACCATCCTGCTGTGGCCGGGGGTGGCGGAGGAGCAGCTTGCGAGCAAAGCGTTCCTGGTGCGCGCCGGCGTGTTCCGCGACGTGGACGCGAACCTGTTCGCGCACGTGAGCGACGAGTACGGCATCTCGTGGGGCGATGAGCCGGCGCTCGCGCTCATCTCCGCCGTCTTCAAGTTCAAAGGACAGAGCGCGCACGCCGCCGGCGCGCCCTGGCGCGGCCGCAGCGCCCTCGACGGCGTCATGAGCATGGCCAATGCGTGGGAGTATCACCGCGAGCACATGGAGCCGGCGCAGCGCTCGCATTACGTCATCACCGACGGCGGCGACCAGCCCAACGTCGTCCCGAGCACCGCCGCCATCTGGTTTTACTTCCGCGAGCGGGACTACGAGCGCGTGACGAAGATGTTCGAGGACGCGAAGCAGATCGCGCGCGGGGCCGCCCTCGCCACCTTCACGACGCTCGATACGGTGCAGGTGATCGGCTCGGCCTGGCGGCCCCATTTCAACAAGCCCATCGCGGAAGCGCTCCACGCCAACGCGGCCCGCGTAGGCATGCCCCCCTGGGACGACAAGGATCAGGCCTTGGCGCGGGCGGTGCAGCGGATGATGGGCCAGCCCGACAGCGGGCTGCACACGTCCGTCGCACCGCTCCGCTCCCCCGAGGAAGCGGCGAAAGCCAGCAGCGGCACCGGCTCGGACGACATCGGCGACGTGACTTGGACCGTGCCGTCCGTGACCCTGTATTACCCGGCCAACATCCCCGGCACGCCCGGACACAGCTGGATCGACGGCATCGCGATGGCGACGCCGATCGCGCACAAAGGGGTCATCGCCGGCGCCAAAGTGCAGGCGATGACCGTGCTCGATCTGCTGCTGCGGCCCAAGCTGGTTCCCGACGCGAAGGACTACTTCACCAACGTGCAGACGAAGACGACGCAGTACCGTCCCCTCATGGCCCCGACCGATCAGCCGGCCACGTGGCTCAACGCGGAGAAAATGGCGAGGTACCGCGACCAGATGCGGCAGTACTATTACGACGCGGCGAAGTTCGCGACCTACGTGCAGCAGCTCGGGATCACCTATCCCACCCTGCCTACGACGGAGGCTCCCCCTCCTCGCCCGTAGCGAGGCGCCACACCTCGTCCGCGAGCCATTCCAGGCGCTGCTGCGCGTAGTCCAGCTCCGCCGGCGTCATCGCCTTGGCGCGCCGCACGATCTCGCGCGTGTGGCCGAGCAGGTCCTCCAGTACCTCGCGCAACGGCCGATTGCTGCGGCGCTCCCCTGCGGCTTCCCTCGCCCGGCCCGCCCCACCGGTCCGCCCCCCCCGCGCCCGCGGGCTCATGCGCTCTGCATCCCCGGCGCGCGCTCCTCCGCCTTGCGGAGCTCCCCCGTCGTGGCGCGCAGCGTCGACGCGATGCCCCGTTCGGCGAGATAGCTCTCCACCAGTCGCAGGCCGAGGTAGTAGCCCGACCGCTCCGGCAGCATGCGGCCGCCCATCATCCGCGCCGCCGGGCTCATCCCCCCCGACAGGAAGCGCAGCCGCAATCCCAGTCCCGACTCGTCGAGCAGCGGCGTTGCCGCGCGCCGCAGGAAGGCGTCGAGCTCGCGGATCCGCCGGTATTGGCGCCGCGTGTAGCCAAAGTACTCCCACGGCTCGAACCCCGGTGCCACCGCCTGAGCCCCGGCCACCGCCACGCCCTCGTTCGCGAGCAGCTCGCGCAGGCTCGCCCGGCTCCCGGTGTCCCAATAGTCATAATGCCCGCGCAGGTCCGCCACCAGGCGCCGCAGGTCGGCGCGGCTCGAGGGCGAGGTGTAGCGCACCGCGTGCGCCACCTCGTGCGCAATCCACAGCGGCAGCAAGTGCGGCGCGAGTCCCATGCCGTAGGTCTGCGGGTTGGCCCGGCCGGTGAAGTGCTCGAGACACACGAATGCGATGCCCCGCCCCCCCACCACCAGCTCGCCCGCGTTGGCGGCGCCGACGCCGACCATCAGGTACAGGTCGACGGGGCAGTCCGCGTCGAACTGCTCGAGCGACCGGCCGAGGGCCTCGTCCGCGATCGCGGCCACGTCCACGTCCTCCAGCAGCCGCTCGAGATCGGCGCGCTCGGCGCGCAGCGCCGCGGCGATCACCCCCTCCGCGTGCGGCGAGGTCGGGTCGAGGACGTAATTGTGCCAGTAGCTCTGCAGCACGGGCTTGTGCCGGTCGAGATACTCGTGATAGGCCGCGGGGGGGTCGGGCGCGGCGAGCACCGCGAGGAACTCCGGCACGAGGTTGACGAGCATGGAGCGGCCGGACCCAATTTGGGAATCGACGCCCCCGGAGACAAGCGCGCGTCCGCCGCCGGCCGCTCGCCGGCGCGTGAGGGGCGCCTTGACTTTTCAGGGCCCGGCTTTCAGCCGTTGTCGCTCAGGAGCGGCCGCGCATCTTGCGGCTCATCTCGGCGAGGAAGCGCCGCTCCGCCGGTGTGAGGCTCTCGATCCCGCGCGCCGAGATCTTGTCGAGCACCCGGTCGATTTCCGCCTGCGCCGGATCGCGGCCGGCCCGCGGCGGTTTGGGGGCGGCGCTGGCGCGCGCCGCGCGGGCGGGATGTACCAGCACACTCGGCTCGGTCGCACGCCGCAGCTGGCGCTCCGCGCGCGCCAGGTGCCAGTCCGCCACCTTCAGGTACAGGAGGCCCGTCGCAAACCCGCCCAGGTGCGCGAGGTGCGCCACGCCGTCGTTGGCCGGCAACAGCGCGAGCAGCAGCGAGACCGCTACCGCGAACGTCACCAGCCATTTCGCGGCGATCGGCTCGGGGAGCGGGAACACGGAAATCGGCTGATCGGGCCAGGCCCACGCGAACGCCAGCATCACGCCGTACACCGCCGCCGAGGCGCCTACCACGAGCTGTACCTGCTGGAATGTCATCGCCAGCGCGAACGACAGCGCGGCGCCCCCCAGGCCGCACAGCCCGTAGTACGCGAGGAACGCCCCTCCGCCCATCCGCTCTTCCACGGGGGGCCCGAACACGAACAGCGCCAGCAGGTTGAACGCGAGATGCAGGAAGTTGGCGTGGATGAACGTGTACGTGACGAACGTCCAGGGCCGCGCCAGCGCGTCCAGCGGCGCGAACCCGAACGTGGCCACGAACCACGGGTTGACGAAGATCGTCATCTGGAGCAGGAAGACGACCAGGTTGGCGACGATCAGCCGCCGCACCCATGGTGTCATACCGAACATCCGCTGCGGGACCATCCCGTATTTATCCCCCGCGCGCGCTCCCCGAGTTCCCCCCCCCAGCCAGGCGACAGATCCGCTCGCACAGCTCGGGGAACTCGATCCCCGCCGCCCGGGCGGCCTGGGGCAGGAGGCTCGTCCGCGTCATCCCGGGAAGCGTGTTGGCCTCGAGACAAAAGATGTCGCCCTCGGGGCTCAACCGGAAGTCAACGCGCGAGTATCCCCCGAGCTTGAGTGCCCGGTGCGCCGTGAGCGCCAGCTCCTGGAGTTGCCGCGCCAGGGTCGTGTCGAGTTTGGCGGGGAAGATCTCCTCCGACATCCCCGGCGTGTACTTGCACTCGTAGTCGAACAGCGCGTGCTTCGGAATGATCTCTCCCACCGGGAGCGGCACATCCCCCAGCACCCCGACGGTCAGCTCCCGCCCCGGGACGAACTGCTCGGCCATGACCTCGGCATCGTAGGCCCCCGCCAGCCTGACCGCGGCGTCCAGACCCTCGGCGTTCCGCACCAGCGACATGCCCACCGAAGACCCCATTTTCGACGGCTTCACGATCACGGGCCAGCCGAGCGCGGTGGTCACGTCTTCGGGGGCCACCGGGGGAGGCACCATGAACCAGGCGGGCACTGGCACGCCCGCCGCCCGGAACAGCCGCTTGGCGAGGTCCTTGTCCATCGCGAGCGCGCTGCCGAGCGCGCCGCTGCCGGTGTAGGGAACGCCGATGACGTCGAGCACCGCCTGGAGGGTGCCGCCCTCGCCGCGGCCGGCGTGCAGGCAGAGGAGCAGCACCTCTGCGTCGCGCACCGCCGGCAGGGACGCGAGCCCGTTCGACAGCATCGCGCGTTCGCGCTCGTCGAGCTCCGCCACCGCCGGGGGCTCGCGTCCCACGGCGGTCGTGAGCAGGCGCCGCTCGTCGGCGGGGCCGAGCAGGCCGGTCACCGTGTCCACGGCCGTCACGCTGTGGCCCCGTCCTCGCAGCGCCTCGACGATCTGCGCCGCGCCGGCGAACGCGACGGCGCGCTCGGCCGACGCACCGCCCGTGAGCACCGTGACCCGCATTACCGGATTCCGGCCAGCTGGTGCAGCACGTCGTAGCGCGTGACGATCCCCGCGATCTTCCCGTCGCGCCGCACCAGCGCCGCCGGCGTTTCGCGCGAGAGCAGCGTGGTGAGCCGCTCCACGGGAAGATCCGCGTCGACGACCGGGTACGGCGCGTCCATCACTTCCTGCACCGGCCGGTCGAGCGTGGCGCGGTCCTCGAGCGCGCGCGCCATCAGGACCGGCTCGGCGACGGCGCCCACCCCGTCGCCGCCGTCCAGCACCGGCAGCTGCGACACGTTGTACGTGCTCATGAGATTCAGCGCCTGGCGCACCGTCGCGGTGGGCGGGACCGAGATCAACGGGGGAGCCCCGGAGTTCCGTGCCTCGAGCAGCCGGGCCACCGACACGCGCTCGGCGTCGAGGATCTGGTTCTCGCGCAGCCACTCGTCGTTGAACACCTTCGAGAGATAGCGCTCTCCAGTGTCCGCGAGCACCGTGACCACGAGCGACTGCGGGTCGTTCACCCGACGCGCCACCTCCAGCGCCGCCACGAGGTTCACCCCGGTCGAGCCGCCGGCGAACAGACCCTCCTCCCTCGCCAGGCGGCGCACCAGCAGCATCGCGTCCTTGTCGGACACCGTGATCCACTCGTCGATCACGTCCCAGTGCAGCGAGGTGGGAATCTTGTCCCCGCCGATGCCTTCCACCTTGTAGGGACGGCCTTCGGTCATCCCATGGGTGCGCGCGTAGTCCGAATAGATCGAGCCGACGGGATCGCCCGCGATCACCCGGATGGTCGCGCGCTGCTCCTTGAGATAGCGCCCGGCCCCGCTCACCGTACCCCCCGTTCCCGGAGCGCACACGAAATGGGTGATCCGGCCTTCGGTTTGCTCCCAGATCTCCGGGCCGGTCGTGCGGTAGTGCACGTCGGGGTTCACCGGGTTGTAGTGCTGGTCGGCGAAGATCGCGTTCGGGTGCGCTGCCGCGATGGCGCGGCCCTTCATGATGTAGTTGTCCGGGTGGTCGGCCGGGACCGCGGTCGGCGTGATGATCACCTCCGCCCCGAGCGCGCGCAGCAGCCGCGCCTTTTCCTGCGACATCTTGTCCGGCATCGTGAAGATGCAGTGATAACCCTTCACCGCGGCGGCCAGCGCCAGCCCCACGCCGGTGTTGCCCGACGTCGCCTCGACCACCAGTCCGCCCGGCTTGAGCCGTCCCTCCCGCTCCGCGGCCTCGATCATCGCGACGCCGATCCGGTCCTTGACCGAGCCCCCGGGGTTGAAGAATTCCGCCTTGGCGTAGACGGGCGTGCGGATGCCCTGGGTGACCCGGTTCAGCCGGATCAGCGGGGTCCAGCCGATCGTCTCGAGAACGTTCCCAGACGGCTTAGTGTGGGGCGGCATTCGTGTCCGGCTTCGCGGGCGCGCTGTCCGGGACCGGGCGTGTCGTGTCGGCGGGAGGTGGAGACGAGTCCCGCCGTACCGCCGTGGTGTCGCGTCGCGGCGCCCGCACGGGCGCCGCGGGAGGGGTCGCGACCGGGGCACGTACCGGCGCGGGCCGCGGCTTCACCGTGTCCGGCTCCCCGTTGCGCACCGATCCCCCGGCCTGCGGGTGGTGGAACTCGATCGGCTGCAAGAACGCGGTCGCGATCGACAGGCCGTGACGCCGGGCCGGCGTGAACCGCAGCCGGCGCGAGCCGGAGAGCGCCGCTGAGTCGAGCGCCGGGTAGCCGCTCGATTCGGCCACGCGACTCGACTCGGCGGCTAGCCGCCCGGTCGAGTCCACGAACAACCGCAGCACCACGTCGCCTTCCACCTTCTGGTCGTACAGCCGGGGAGGATACTGGATGGGCGAGTCGCCGTTGAGCGCCACGGGGGGCTCCTGATCGGGCGGCCCGCCCGAAGGCTCCCCGCTCCCCGCCTGGTCCCCCGACCGCGCCTTGCCGCACGCCGCCACACCCAGCGCCACCGCGCCGGCGAGCGCGCACCGCCACGCCCTCACGCTCCCTCCTCCACGCGCTGCTTCTTCCAGGCGGCGAGGCGGTTCAGGGCCTCGAGCGGCGACAACGCGTCCACGTTCAGGTCGTCCAGCTCCTGCAGCAGCGGGTGGGGGGGCGGGGGCGCCGGGACGAACAGGCCGAGCTGCGCCGCGTCGGGTGGCGGCGGCGACGCCTGGCGCGCCACGTGATGCCCGGCCTCGAGCAGCTTCAGGACCTGCCAGGCACGCCCCACCACCGGGGCCGGCAGGCCCGCGAGCCGGCCCACGTGAATGCCGTAGGACCGATCGGCACCGCCCGGCTCGAGCCGGTGCAGGAACACGATCTCGTCGCCTGCCTCCCGCACCGCAACGTTGAAGTTGCGCGCGTGGGCCAGCTCCTCGGTGAGCTGCGTGAGCTCGTGATAGTGCGTGGCGAAGACGGTCTTGCACCCGATCGTGTTGTGGAGAAACTCGGTGACCGCCCACGCGATCGCCACGCCGTCGTAGGTCGAGGTGCCCCGTCCGATCTCGTCGAGCAGTACGAGGCTCCGCGCCGTGGCGCCGTGCAGGATCGCGCTCGTCTCGCTCATTTCCACCATAAAGGTCGACTGGCCGCGCACCAGGTTGTCCGACGCTCCCACCCGGGTGAACAGCCGGTCCACCACGCCCACCAGGGCGCGCCGCGCCGGGACGAACGCCCCCATCTGTGCAAGCACCACGCATAGCCCGACCTGGCGCAACAGCGTGGACTTCCCCGCCATGTTCGGACCGGTGAGCAGGATCACCCGGCCCCCGACGTCCAGCGGCACGTCGTTCGGGATGAACGCCTCGCGCGCCATCGTGCGCTCGACCACGGGATGGCGGCTGCCTTCCAGGGCGATCGTGAACCCGTCGTTCACCTCCGGCCGCACGTAGCCCTCGTGGTGCGCCACGTCGGCGAGCGCGCTCCACACGTCGAGTCCCGCGAGCACGGCCGCGGTTTCCTGCACCCGCCCGATGGCATCGGCCACGCGGCGTCGCAGCGCGTCCATCAGCTCCGCTTCGCGGGTCGCGATCCGCTCTTCGGCGCCGAGCACCTTCGCCTCGTACTGCTTCAGCTCGGGCGTGACGTAGCGCTCCGCGCCGGTCAGGGTCTGACGCCGCTCGTAGTCGCCGGGCACGCGATCGCGGTGCGGGTTCGTCACCTCGATGTAGTAGCCGAACACCTTGTTGAACCCGACCTTGAGCGAGGCGATCCCGGTGCGCTCACGCTCGCGCGCCTGCAGGCCCGCGATGTAGTGCTTGCCACCGTCGCGGGCGTCCTTCAGCTCGTCGAGCTCGCGATCGTAGCCCGCGCGAATCGCGTCACCGTCCGACGCCTGGGCCGGCGGCCGCTCCACGAGGGCGCGTCCTAGCTCTTCGCCCACATCCTGCAGCAGGTCGAAGCGATCGGCTGCCTGCTCGAGCAGCGCGGCGCGCCCGCGGGCCTCGAGTCCATCGAGCGCGCCCCGGACGTCCGGGAGCCGCAGCAGCGAGTCACGCAGGGCGCCCAGCTCGCGCGGCGTGGCTCGCCCGAGCGCGGCACGACCGGCCAGGCGCTCCAGATCGCGCACGCCGTCGAGCGCCTCCCGCAGCCGCTCGCGCCCGCGCGCGTCGCCCGCGAGCACCTCCACGGCGTCGAGCCGTGCGTTGATCGTCGCCGGCTCGACCAGCGGGGCCAACAGCCAGCGCCGCAGCAGCCGGGCGCCCATCGGGGTCACGGTGCGGTCCAACACGTCCAGCAGCGTCGTGCCCTTCTTTCCCGGCTCGACGCGCAGCGGCTCCACCAGCTCCAGGTTGCGGCGCGTCATCTCGTCGAGCGGCAGCAGGTCGCCGCGCCGCACGATGCGGGGATGGGCGACGTGCGGCAGGCCACCCGGCTTGAGCTCGCGCGCGTAGCGCAACAGGGCGCCGGCGGCCCCGAGGGCGGGGCGGTCTTGCGCCTCGACGCCCAGCCCGTCGAGCGAGGCCACGCGGAAGACGCGCGTCAGGTCCTCGCGCGCCAGCTCGGCATCGAACTCCCAGGCCTCGCGCTCGGTCCGCGCGGCGCCCGCCACCGCGAGCACCGTGCCGGCGGGGAGGACGACCTCGGGAGACTCGTAGCGTGCCAGTACGGCCGGCAGCTCCTCCACCGCGGCGGTCTCGAGCAGCAGCTCCCCCGTGGTCAGATCGAGCGCGGCCACGCCGGCGGGGGCGCCGCGCGGATCGACCGCGAGCAAGAAGTTGTTGCGGCGTCGCTCGAGCCAGTCGTCGGCGAGCACGCTGCCGGGCGTGACGGTTTCCACCACTTCGCGCCGCACCAGTCCCTTGGCGAGCTTGGGGTCCTCCACCTGCTCGCAAATCGCGACCCGATGCCCCTGGGCGATCAGACGGCGCAGGTAGTCGCTGGCCGCTTTGACCGGAACGCCGGCGAGCGGCACCTCGGCGGCGCCGCCGTTGTTGCGGGAGGTGAGCGTGAGGCCCAGCTCGCGGGCTGCCAGCTGGGCGTCGTCCTCGAACATCTCGTAGAAGTCGCCCATCCGAAAGAAGAGAATCGCGTCCGGGTGCCGCGCCTTGATCTCGCGGTATTGCTGCATCAGCGGCGTGTCGGCATCGACCCGCGGCGGCGTCACGGCTCCTCCACCACGAACGGCTGCCCTCCGAGGCGGGTCTTCAGGCGCCGCTGCACCTGCGCCGCCTCGTCGTGCGTCGAGTAGCGCCCCACGCGGACCTTGAAGAGACCGCTCGTGTCCCGCACCACCCGGGCGTCGAAGCCCATGACCTTGAGACGGGTGAGCATCTCATCGACTTGCGACGCGCTCTTCACCGCGAGCACTTGCACGGCGTAGGTCGTGGCGGGCGCAGCGGGCTTCGTCTGGCTGTCGCCGGCCGTCGCGGTCGTGCCGGCGGCCGGGCCCGCCGGGACCGCGGCGCAGCGGGGAGCGTAGAAGGTGACCTGATTCTTGAACTCGACGTCCGCGCCGGCCCCGTCCAGCGCTTCGCGAATGAGCGCGCAGCCGTGCACATCGTCCTTCATGTCGAAGTAGGCGCGCGCGCCCGTGAAATCGGCGCGCGGACGGAGCGGCGAGTCCGGGTAGTCGCGCCGCAATCGCTCCGCCGCCTGGGCGGTCGCGGTCAGGTCCCCCTGGGCGAAGTACAGCTTGGCGAGCGCGACGAGGGCCGAGTCCGCCCACACCGACCGTCCGTACTCGACCACCACACGCTGCAGGTTGGTGGCGATCAGGCCCGCATCCGGCGCGAGCATCCCCGCCGTGAAGAGCGCGCCCGGGTAGAGCGAATCCTGGGGCGACAGCCTCGCGAGCAGGCGCCGCATCATGGCGCGCCCCGAATCAGGACGGGTCTGGGCGACGCGGAGCGCGACGGCGCGGAGGGTGTCCGGCTGCTGGGCGGAGAGGCGGACCGGCGGACGGGCGGACAGGAACAGCGCCGCCGCGACCAGTCCGGCAGTCCGCCGGTCCGCCCGTCCGCCGATCAAGCCGCCCCCTGCAGCGCCCCGCATGACAGCACCAGCTGGGCAATCGTTCCCGCCTCGTCGGTCAACGTGCTCGACTTGAGGGCCTGGTCCGCGTCGCGGGCGAGCCGCAGGGCCCGCTCCAGCTCGCGCGCGCTCCAGCGCCCGGCCCAGCGGGCCCACCGCGCCGCCGTTCCGTCCCAGCTCCCGAGGCCGTACGGGCGGGCCGCCCGTAGGTGCGACAAGAGCAGCGCTTCGAGCCGGGCCTGGGGTGCGCCCTGATCGAGCTCGGCGCGCGCCAGCGCCGTCCCCACGAGGTGCGTGCCGAGCGCCGTCAGCATGCGGACACCGCTCATGCCCGCTTGTTCGAGCACGGGGGCGACCAGCCGCGCGGCGTCTGCCGCCCGCCGCTCGAGGGTGGCATCGACCAGGTCCTGGAGCGTTTCGCCCCGGCGCACCCCGACGAGCGCCGCCACGTCCTCCCGCGTCGCCGGCCGCGCCGCGCCGCCCGCGAGCGCCGCCAGCTTCTCGAGCTCGCGCGCCAGGGCCGCGAGATCGCTGCCCACGGCGTCGAGCAGCAGCGCGCCCGCCTCCGGCGCCAGGGTGAGGGACAGTTGCCGGGCGCGGTGCGCCATCCAACGCTCCACCCGCGCCGGCGGCAGCGGCTCGACCGCTACAGCGGTCGTGCGCCGCACGAGCTCGGCGTCGGGCGGCTCTCCGGCCGCCTGAACCAGCACCAGCAGCGTGGTGGGATTGGGTGATTCGAGATAGCGCAGCAGCTCCTGGCGCAGCTTCGCGGTCTTCTTGAGCTGATCGAGCCCGCGGACCACCACGGCCCGGGTCGCGGCGAGCATGGGCGGCGTGTTCACGAGGGCATGGAACGCTTCCGCGTCCAGCTCCGGGGCGTTCCGCTGATCGACGTTGAAATCGCGGGCGGCTGGATCCACGGCGCGCTCGACTAGGGCACGCACCGCTTCGTCCTTGAGCACGTCCTCGTCGCCGTGGAGGTAGTAGACGGGATCAGACGCGCCCTGCTTCAGGCTCCGGAGCAGCGCGTCGAAGGTGAGAGCCCCCATACCGGGCGGAAGTTACCGCCGGCTGGGGGCGAGAGAAAGCCTACCGACCGGCGGACGCAGGCTCGACCAGCGCCGAGCCGTCCGGGGCCGGATTACCCGCGAACACACTCGCGCGGGGGTCCTGGAACGAGACGAATGGGACGCCGGCCTGGACGACCGGTCTGGGGAACGGAACACGCGGGAGCGCCGGCGCCTGCGCGACGGGAGGGCGGCGCACGCCTTCCAGCGCCACCATGGCCAGCGCCGCGGCGACGAACAGCGCCGCCGCGATGCCGGCCCGCGCCGGGACCTGGCTGCGCCGGCGCTCCCGCGCCAGTCGCTCGTCGAGCCGACGCCGGAACGCCGGGGAGGGCTCGATCGTTTGCGCAGCCTGCAGCGCCAGCACGCCGCGCCGCAGGGCCACGTCGTAGCGCCGGCAGGCAGGGCACTGCGCCAGGTGGCGGGTGAAGCGGCGCAACTCCCGCGGGGCCGTGATCAAGCCATCGCGAAAATCGGTATAGCGCTCGAGGAATTCGGCGCACGTCATGGCGAGAATCTACTACCATCGGGACCCGGGTGGGTTCCCGGGCCCCTATTCCAGCAGCGGCTCGATCAGCTGGGCGAAGCTGTTCCGTGCCCGGTTGAGACGGCTCTTGACCGTCCCCAGGTTACAGCCCGTAATCTCGGCGATCTCCGCGTAGCTCTTGCCCTCGAGCTCGCGCAGCACGAACACCGCCCGGTGGTGAGTGGGAAGCTGGTCCACGCACTGGTCCACCGCCTCTTTGAGGTAGCGCTTGCGGTATAGATCGTCGGGCCGCGCCGTCGCGTCCTCGAACTGCAGCGGGCGGTGGTCCGCTTCCCAGTGCTTCTTGATCGTCTGGAACAGCACGAGCGGGTTGCGGGACCGGTTCCGCAGCTCGTTCTTCGCCAAGTTCGACGCGATCGTATAGATCCAGGTCGAGAACTTCTTCGTCTGGTCGAACCGGTGCAGGTGCCGGAAGACCCTGATGAACACCTCCTGCACCAGGTCTTCGGCCCGTTCCCGGTCCCCGATGGTCCGATTGATGAAGTTGAGCAGGCGAGTCTGGTAGCGGTCGACCAGGGTGCCGAACGCCTGGGGGTCGCCCGCCAGGTGCTCGAGCACCAACCGCCCGTCGTCGAACTCGTGCAGCGCCCGGCGCTCCAAGGCGCGCGGCGTGACGACGGCGTCGGCCTGCCGCTTGTTGAGGGTCGCTCGCATGAACCGCTCCTGGCTCTAGAATCGAATATACGGAACAACGCGAGACCTGCCGCTCCACTGACATGCCGCAGGAACCATACCCGTCGCACCTTCCGACGCAACCCGGCGCGCGGGCGTGGCTTGCTGCATTCGCCGCGCCGGGTCGGCGCGACAGGTCCGTCCTCCTCCGGGGACAGGGCGTGTCTACCGCTTCAACACGAACTCCGCCATATAAAGGATAGCTGCCACAGTCTTTGCGTCACTGATTTCGCCGTCTCGAATCAACGCGCGGACGCGGGACAACGGCTGTGGCACTACCTCGATGAACTCGTCGCGCTCGCGCGACGGCTCCCCGCTTGTCAGACCCGTCGCCAAGTAGAGGTGGATTACCTCGTTCGTGAAGCCCGGCGTGGTCCAGATAGATGTGAGACGGTGGAGGCGCCCCGCTGTGACGCCCGTCTCCTCCAGCAGCTCACGGCGGGCGCAGGCCTCCGGGTCTTCCCCCGGGTCGAGCGTGCCCGCCGGAATCTCCCACAGCTGGCCGCCGGTCGCATAGCGGTACTGCCGGATGAGCAGAATGGTGGGGTCCGCCCCCGGGGGGTCGGACGCGCACGGCACGATCGCGGCCGCGCCGGGATGGCGGATCAGCTCCAGCTGACCGGTCGAGCCGTCGGGGAATCGCACCGTGTCGACGTCGAGCCGCACCAGGCGGCCCGTGTAGATGCGCCGGGTGTCGAGCTGCATGGCAACGCTCAGTGGTTGAAGAGCCAGGTGACGGGGACCTTGAGCCCCTCGGCCAGGAAGTAGGCCGCGTTGCGCCGGGGATTGGACCGGATCGGCGAGCCGGGCGCGGGGGACGTGAAGGGCACGAGGCCGAGCCGGGTGGCGATGATCTTGAGGCGCAGCATGTGGAACCCGTCCGATACGAGGAGCACGCGACGGCTGTCGTGGCCCGCAAACCAGCGGGCTACGCTCGCGACCGAGGAGGCGGTGCTCGTGCCCGCGGCCAGGGCGATGACCGCGCTCTCGGGGAGTCCGGCCTTGGTGAGATAGCGCCGTCCCACTTCCGATTCGCTGACGGTGTCGCCCGTCCCGACGCCGCCGGTCACCAACACCACAGGCGCGAGGCCGCGTTGGTACAGCGCCGCGGCGTGGTCGAGCCGCGCCCGGAACACCGGCGAGGGGTGGCCGTTGTACTGGGCCGCGCCCAGGACGGCGATGGCGTCGGCGGGGGTGGCTTGGTCGTGCGCGCTGGCGAGCGCCACCGCGACCACGACCGCCGCCCAGCCGAAGGCGAGCAGCAGCACGACCACCCCTGCGGCGGCGAGCTTGCGGCGCAGAGTCCAGAAAGGCATGCGGGGAATATAGAGAGGCAGGTTGTGGAGGTTGGGGAGGTTCGGGAGGTTGGTGGAGGCCGTCACTACCTCCCCTAGCCTCCCCGAACCTCCACAACCTCCACCAACCTTCACCGCTTTTCGGTGAGAATCTCCTCAAACAGGGCGATCGCCCGCGGGTCGTCCGACTGACCGAGCCAAAAGAGGGCCTTCTTGCGCACGCTCGGACTGGCGTGCGTGCGGGCGATGCGGATCAAGGCCGGCACGCCGTCCTCATGCCGCAGCTGGGACAGGGCGAACACGGCGCTCTCCTTCACCTCGAGCTCCACGCTCGCGTCGTCCACCAGCTCGGTGAGCCCGCGCGTCGCGGCCTCGCCGGCCGCCTGACCGAGCCAGAAGACGGCCGAGCGCCGGGTCTCGCGCGGCAGCGCACTCGTACGGGCGAAACGCAGCAGGTCGGGCCAGACGGTGACGCTGTCCGCCAGGACGGCCGGGAAAACGGCGTCGTGGCCGGCGTCGTGGCCGGCGTCGCCGGCAGCGCCCGCGGCGAGGTCGAGCAGGTAGCGGGCGGCGACCGCGGCCGGGACGGCGCCGAGATCGGTGACTCGGGTGTCCACGGCAGGTCGCCAGGCGCTGCCCACGTAGGTCCGCACCCGGGTGATCCGCCCGCCGATCTTCCGGAGTGCGACCCGCGCCGGCCCTGGCTCACACGGGCACCCCGCCTCGTCGTCGTCGTAGTTGCCCGAGGAGATGCGATGCCGGCCGCAGGTGCCGTCGTCGCACTCGAGCGAGATCACGTTGCGGCCATTGCCGCACACGCCGGCTCGGGTGGCGAAGGAAAAGCGCACGTCGCCGTCCGGCGCCGCAGCGACCCGATCGGCCAGGCCGCCCTGAAGGGCGAAGGCGAGCGCCAGGACCGGCGTAGCGATCATTGGTTGATGATCTCCAGCAGCACCTGCGCGGCGCGCGGGTCGTGCGACTGGCCCAGCCAGAAGATCGCTTTCTTGCGGAGCTCCTTGTCCTGCTCGGTCTTGGCGATCTGGATGAGGCGGTCGACGGCGGCTGCCTCGTGGCGCTGCGAGTACACGAAAATGAGCTGCTCCTTCATTTCTCGGTCTTGCATCCGGTCGTACAGACCGGAGAGCTGCGTGAGATCGCCTCCAGTCTGACCCGCCCAGAAGAGCGCCTTCTTGCGCATCTCGATCGACTCGCGCTCGTTCAGGGCGATGTCCATGAGCCAGCGATTGTTGTCCGCGTCGTGCATCTGCGAGAGCGAGAAGATCACTTTCTCCTTGAGCTCTTCGTCCGTCAGCTTGCCGTACAGCCCGCGCAGAAAAGCCGCGTTCTCGCCCGAATGCTGCTGGCCGAGCCAGAAGATGGCCTTCTCGCGCGCCTCGGACGGCGCGTTGGCGTTCTCCGCATAGGTCCGGAGGATCTGCCCGGCCCGGGGGCTGTGCTGCTGCGACAGCGCGAACAGCGCCTTCTCGCGCAGCTCTGCGTCGTCGGTGGTGCGCAAGATCGAGTCGAGCATGCCCACCGCGCGATCGGTCGGGACCTGCGAGAGCCAAAAGACCGCCTGCTGGCGCACCTCGGGGTCGGGGTCGTGCTGGGCGGCGTCGACCAGGATGGCCTCCGTCTCGCTGCTGTGCTTTTGCGAGACCAGGAAGACCGCCTTGCGGCGCAGCCCGGCGGAGCAGGCGTCGCGGCGCGCCAAGACCTTCTTGAGAATCGGAACCGCGTTGCTGGCGTCCATCTGCAGCAGGCCGTTCAGCGCAGCGACGCGCATGTCGTCTTCATCGTCTTCCGAGGGGCAACTGCCGGCGCGCGTCGACTCTGCCGGCTGCGCGTGGTCGCGCAGCCAGCGCAGAGCGTCCTCGTCTCCCTGTTTGGCGAGGGCCGTCTGGATGCGTGCGAAGAGCGCGGTCGCGTCGCGCAGTGTGGCGGCCTTGGGGTATTGCCGCTCCTGCGTGACGAGCAGGCTGCGTGCCCGGTCGAGGTTGTCGTTCTTGTACAGTGCGAATGCGGCCCAATACAGGGCGTCCCCAGCGCGGGCGGCGTTGGGGTAGCGACGCATCAAATCGCCGTAGAGGTTGGCGGCGCTCGCGTAGTCGCCGCGATTGAACGCCTGCCGCGCGGCGCGCCACAATGAGTCGGTCGGGTCCTGCCCGTCCTGGACAGACGGCGGAGACACGGGGTCGAGCACGGCGAGGACGTCGAGTCCCTCCAGCCCCTGCAGCCCTGCGAGTCCTTCGAGGCCCTGCAACCCGTCGAACGCGACCGTAAGGGCGTCGAGCTGCGGAGCGACGAGGATCGGGAACCGTCCCGGCAGCGGAGGCAAAGGCGGCACCGGTTGCTGTATTGCCAGGACGGCGGCCACCACGAGCTGCATCTGCATTACAGTGCTCCTTGCGTGCGGACCGGGCCGGGGCCGGCGGGATTCGCCGTCCGGAGCCGCAGCAGCACGCTGCGCTGTTCCAGTCCCTGGTTGATCAGCTGTACATCTTCTCGGTCTCCGCCCGGGGGGAGCTGGGCGATCTGAGCCAGCACCGCCTCGAGGTCGTCGAGCAGGCCCTTCAGTCGAGGATCCTGCCCCGCCGGACAGTCGAGCATCAGGCGCGTCGTGCCGAGCAGGTCGCGGGCCTGCCGCGCGAACTGCTCGTCGGGCCGCCTCGTGAGCGCCTCGGAGCGGAATCCCGTGAGCAGGGCCTCGGTGCGCGTCAGGTACTGCGCCGCCGCGACGCGGTAGGCCATGGTCGAAGGCTGACGCGGCTCCTCCGTGAGTGGCGTCGCGCTCCAGCGCCCGATGGCGACGCCCAGCGCCAGCACCGCCGCGATGCCCACGCCCCAGCGGAGCACCGGGCGCCAGGTCGCTGCCCGCCGCCGGCGGGCGGCACGCCGCGCCGCGATGCCCTGCCACATCGCTTCGCGCGGCGTCGCCGGAGGGCGATGGTACTCCTGTGCCGCCTCCCGCAACAACCGCTCGAACCGCTCGTCCGTCATGAGGCCCATTCTCCCGCGAAGTCCGCGAGCGCTTCCCGCAGCCGGGCCCGCGCTCGCGACAGTTGCGCCTTGGATGTCCCCGTCTCGACGCCCAGCGTCGCGCCGATCTCCTCGTGCGTGTAGCCCTCGACGTCGTGCATCACGAACACCGTGCGGTAGCCGTGCGGCAGGTCGTCGATCGCCTGCGCCAGCCGCCGCTTGAGGTCCGGCTCGGCGGCCCGCCGGCCGGCCGCGAGCCCGGCGGCATCGTCCAGCTCCGTCTCGCGGCGGTGAAACCGCTTCACCTTGCGCAGCCCGTTGAGCACCACCGAGGTGGCGATGGGGTGCAGCCAGGTGGAGAGCTTCGCCTCGCCGCGGAACGAGGCCAGCCGCTCGAACGCCCGGACGAACGTGTCCTGGGTGAACTCCCGCGCCAGCTCGTCGTCTCCGGCGAGCCGGTAGGCGAGACGGTACACACGGTCCACATGGGCATCGTACAAGGCACGCTCCGCGGCGCCGTCCCCGGCGCGGACCCTGGCAATCAGCTCGCGTTCGTCCACCGGGCTCCGGGGCGGCGGTTAACCCTCTGACACAGCCGGACCTGGGACAGTTGCGTGGCGGGGGGGGACTGGGGGAAGGGGAGGGGGCTCAGCCCCGATTCAGCAATAGGCGCAGCCCCACGCCGGCGAGCACCGCCAGCAGGAACGACGCCAGCGTGCCGATCAGGAAGTATTCGGCGAACTCGCGCTCTTCGAGGGCCTTGAAGCGTGCCAGCGACTTGGCCGCGATGATCCACCCCACGGCGCCGTACTCGCCCAGCAGCACGAGCGTGAGGGCGAGGGCGCGCTCCAGCGACCCGATCGCCCGGCCGCGGGCGACGTCGATCGCGCCCGCAGAGCGGTCCTCGTCGCGGCGCATTTGCAGCGACGACAGCTCGAGCACGCTGCGGATCAACACGACGCCGCGGCCCGAGACGTAGAGGTAGCCGGTCGCGAGCAGGGCGGCCCGCCCCCACCAGAGTCCCGCGCGAATCGGCGTGACGAGCGGGGCCAGCAGCGTACCCGCGACCAGCGCCGCGATCACGAACAGGGCCTCGACGACGAGGAGGGTGCCGGCCCGGCGGCGGCCGTCCACCTGGGCGGGCCACAGCGTGGCGGCGAGCGTGTAGGCGAGCAGCGGCACGACGAACAGCGGGTTCACGCGGTCTCCAGCAGGGTCCGGAACATCTTATCGCCCGCCGCGACGAGAGGCCAGGCCATGCGGCGGGCGAGATGCGAGACGGCGCTGCGGTCGATCTCCAGCGCGGCCGCGGCGGTCGCCGGGTCGCCCAGGCGCAACAGCGTCGCGGTGCGGCGCTGGCGCGGTGTCCAGCTCCAGTAGAGGCCGCCGTAATAGCTCGCGAGCGGGTCGATCGCCGCCGGGAAGCCACCGAACGTAAAGACCAGGCGCAGCCGCTTGGCGCGGTCCAAGGCGGCGCGGGCCTCGTGAAAGCAGGGCCCGTCGATCTCGGGCGCGGTGGGCGCGAGCGGCGTGCTGATGGGTCCGAGGCCGCAGGCGACGATCCAGTCGACGGCGGGGAGGCGGGCGCGGATCTGGTGCGCGATCTCCCACACCGGCTCGGGGCCCGGCAGCAGGCACTGCAGCTCGTCGCCCAGCGTGACGGCGAAGCGGGCGGCGAGGACGCGGGCGTAGCCTCGGTTCAGCTGCTGTGCGGCGGCGCGCGCGTCCTGCTGCAGCCGGGCGCGGCGGGCGGGCGGGAGCAGGCGGGAGGCGGTGGCGTCGGCGATGACGGCGACATAGCGTTTGGACATTTTATGTCACATCTGGCGTTATATGACAAATTACGTCATAAACTACAAAAGTGACGTTAAATGTCAACTGCTATCGCGTCCCGAACAGCCGGTCGCCCGCGTCCCCCAGCCCCGGCAGGATGTAGCCGTGCTCGTTCAGCTCGCGGTCGAGCGCCGCGGCGAAGATCGGCACGTCGGGGTGGTGCTCGCGCATGCGGCGCGTGCCCTCCGGCGCCGCCACCAGGCAGAGAAAGCGGATGCGCTGGGCGCCGGCATGCTTGAGCGCGCTCACGGCGTCCACGGCCGAGCCCCCCGTGGCGAGCATCGGATCGAGCACGAAGAAGTCGCGCGCGTCGCGCCCCTCGGGGATCTTGAAGTAGTAGTCCACCGGTTGGAGCGTGTCGTGCTCGCGGTAGATGCCGATGTGCCCCACGCGCGCCGACGGGATCAGCTGGGCGATGCCTTCCACCATGCCCAGCCCAGCGCGCAGGATCGGCACCAGCGCGAGCTTTTTCCCCGCCACCCGCACGCCCCGCGTGTGCTCGAGCGGCGTGTCCACCTCCGTCGGCTCGAGCGGCAAGTCTTTCGTGACCTCGTACGCCATCAGCATCGCGATCTCGTTCACGAGCTGCTTGAAGTCACGCGTCGTGGTGTGCTTGTCCCGCAAGATGGCGAGCTTGTGCTGGATCAGCGGGTGCCCGAGCACCGTGAGGTTCGGGAACTGGGCGTGGGGCATGGGCGGGAAGCTACGCCGCGCCGCGGGACGCCGCCACGCGCGTTACGGCGTCACCAGTTCCCGAACCCGGCTGACCAGCGCCTTGGTGTCGAACGGCTTGGCGACGAAATACGCGCCCAGCTGGCGCACCCGCTCGTCGGCGGCAGCGGCTCCGTGGGCGCTGAGCAGGATCGCCGGCACGTCCCGGAGCTCCGGCTGGCGGCGCACTTTCTCGAGGAAGGCGAGCCCGTTCATCCCGGCCATCTGAAAGTCGGTGATGATCACACCCGGCGGGCGGCGACGCGCGAACGCGAGGCCGGCGGCGGCATCGCTCACGCCGAGGCACGCGTAGGACGCAGGCCGACGGCGTTTACTCCGACGGCACTCCGCGGACGCTCACGGCCTGGGCTGATTATGTCGGCAGCCAGGTGAGCGTGGCGTTGAGCCCATGGCTGAGCGTGCGCGGCGAGGGCCGGCTCGTGATGGAGCGGACCAGCGGCGCCACGGCCTGGGACGGCGCGCCCGCCCTGGTCTTCCGGCCCGTGAGTGGGCTCGAGGTCGCCACCGGCTATCGGTTCGGCAACCTGCAGGATCCGGACTTCTCCGTACGAGGGGGGCACGGCACGTTCGTGACGCTATCCGCGGCGATCACCGAACGGGTCTTCCCGACCGCTGCGGCCTTCTGGCGCCGGCGCTTCTGACCCACACGCGATTCATTCCTGATCAGCGGGCAGGAGTCAGGACGATGTTGCGATACTCCACCGGCCCGTGATCTCCCTGTAAGAAGATCGGCCCGGGCGCGCCTTCATTGCTGTCGAGCGCCCCACCCGTCGGCCCCGGGATGTCCTGTTCACAAATAATCCGGTGCCCGTTCAGCACCACCGTCAGCAGGCGCCCCACCAGCGTGATGTCGTACGTCTGCCACTCACCGGGCTTCTTCCCGACTGACTCGTTCGGCGCGATGAACCCGTAGATCGAGCCGAGCGCCTCGGAGGGCGTCGTGCCGATATCGGGATCCTCGATCTGCACCTCGTGACGACCGCGCAGGTAGATGCCGCTGTTGCCCTGCGCGGGATAACGGAACTCGACGTGCAGCTTGAAATCGGTGACCGTCCGGTCGGTCACGAGATTGGCGCCGCCCTTCTGATTCGACAGCACGCCGTCGACCACCTTCCACTGATTCTCGCCGCCCCCCGGATGCCATCCCGTCAGATCGCGCCCGTTGAACAGCCGCACCGGCACGCCCCACCGCGGCGGAGCGTTGCGATGTAGCGACGGCGCGCGCACGCCCGTCATCGGCAGCCGTGTCCCGCCGGGCATCGCACCCGACAGCGTGTCGCTGGCCAGCACCGCCACGAGCCGCAAATCGTCACTGCCTTGTTCCCACTGCGACGGAATCGCGAATCGCAACGTGTCGTTCGCATAATCGAGCTTGGAAATCGGCCGAGCGCTTCCCACCACCGCGACGAAGCGCCCGACGAGCACGTGATTGCCCGAGACCTGCACCTCGAGCCACGAGGGCAACTTGCGGCCGTCGCCCGCCGTGAGCGTCAAATCCCAGCGGCCGACCACGGGCGGCCGATACGGTTCCTGTCCGACGAGCGACGTGACGGCGAGAGCTGTGGCGGCAATCGAGAACGCGGTGCGCATTGGGAGGCTCGATGGATTGGAAGGATGGATAATAGCACTGCGCAACGGCAAACATTGGCACTCCCACCGCCCCAGTCGGCCCGCTAAGTTCTTCTGCTGCATAGCTCGGCCAGGTAGCTCAGTTGGTAGAGCAGCGGACTGAAAATCCGCGTGTCGGCAGTTCGATTCTGCCCCTGGCCACTTGCACCGCAACGACTTACCACCAGGGCCGCGCGCCGGCTACGTCAACGCCATGTCGATTGGCTCTCGCAACGGATTGCCTAAGGTGTCAGCCTGAGCTGAAGTAACGTATAACGTATGCAGAATCGCAGAGATTTTCTCCAAGCGGCTCTTGCAACGTCCGTCGGACCGTTTCTCTGTCGGCATTCTTCGATGTTCGAGCGTGAGGCAAGAGGCCCGGCGGAGCAGGGAGGCGGTTTCCAGACCGTGGGGCTGTACGCCTCACTTCCGACCGATCCACCGCCGAAGGACCCCCGAGTCTATGACTTCTTCAAGGCCTGTGGCTACAACTACCTGGAATTCTGCGAAGCCGGATTCCGCTCTCGCCCCGACCTGCTGCCCGAGTACTACAAAGACATGTCAAGCGCGATCACGTTGGCGCATGACAAAGGCTTCCGCGTGGGGATCGTCCTGCTCGCCGGTATGGAGCAGTGGACGGGGCCTGACAGTACTTTGGGGGCTAATTTTCCCGGGGTTTTCAGCCCGCGCGACAAGACCAAACTGACCGAGCGTTTCACGCGTCTGCGGGACGCCGTGTCCCAACTGCGGGATGCCGACGTTTTTGTCTTCCTTCCCGGAGATCCGGGTGGAGACCCGGAAGGCAACAGCACGTTGGAAGACTGCGTGTCGTTCTGTCGCCAGGTGCAGGCAATCGTAAAACAGCAAGCGCCTCCAGCAACGTTCATCCTGAATCTCTGGTCCATAGCCCAGTGGGAGGGCTTTCCATCGCCGTCCAGCCTGCGCTTTTGGGAGCAGGAGGTCAAACTGTCGCGCGCTGCTGTTGCGGCACCCGGGCTGCTTGGGCCCAGGAGTGGCGTGTCTTTCCCCCTCCATAACTACTACCGGTCGCTTGCCCTGAGCCGCTACTCGCGAGCGGGGTTGAAGCCAGAGCTCTATCCCGCTGCACAAGATATTGAGACGCTGCGAAAGCGAGGAGTCGGCCCACTGCTTGGCTGGCCGTATTTCCTCGTGGACGAAGCCGACGACGGCTTCGTGAAGCCCAACAACCACGAATCCGGTGGGCAATCCTCCTGCGAGACGCGCTACATCCGGGCTCTCGTCGATTGCGGTCTCAGGCTCGGCCTGGACGGTCTGGTCGCCAATGCGATCTTTCGAGAGGCTGAGTCCCTCAACATCTACGCATTCGGACAGATGTGTCGCTCCGCTGAGCTGACGCCGGAGCGCTTGATCGACCAGTACGCTGGTTTCGTTGCCGACGAGAAGACGAGGGGCGTTCTGGGGCGAGTCCTCCGCTACATTGAAAACCACAGCAATTGGCAGAACAGCCTCCCGGTTTCGTACCGTCTTAAAGACTTCGACCTGCCGCACGCCCTATCGGCGGGAGTGGCGCTGGACCTGCTAGCTCAGGTCAAGCCTCGTGTTCAGCCGGCAATTCCGCTTTTGGAGCCTCCAGCCATTTACCTGGGCCGACTGAAGAAGCGTTTGGAAGCCATCGCTGCCGGGCATATCGGCGGCACCTCAGGCTAAGCGCAACCGAGACTCTTGAGCGAGCAGAATGATCTTCGTCATCGCGGGCGGTCGCAATCGGACGGCCGTTACGCCCACCGCCGGAGGGGAACCGGCTGTTTTTGTGGAGTCAAGCCAATGGGGCGTCCGGCTTCGTGACAACGCAAGCGACCGTGGTCGACCTCACGCACTAAGGACTACAAGTACCCGCATAGCTGTCAGCCGGACTCTGGCCATTCATGGCGAGCAGAGCTTCTCTGGGGCCGACGTTACCGCGAGGGTCGTCATTCCATGACGCTCCAGCGTCCGATTGAACGTCGCCAAGTCCAGCCGAACGACCTGCCTCCAGCGCCCGACAAGGTTCCGTAGCTCGTCGCAGCTCGAGCGGGCGACCGCCAGCGTCGCCTGGGTTGGCGCGTGATCGGCGTTGTCCTGCGCGTTCAGCTCGAGCGCAAACTCGCCATTCAGGGCAACAAAACTCCATACGGTCGGTCGCGGCTGCCATACTTCGCGGGCATCGCTCAACGAGTCACCCGCGAGCGAATCCAGCCTCATCACGAGCGTCTTGGCTGCCTTCCCCACTTCCGATGCCGTATCACCCGCGGCGAGGGTCGTGACGGCACCGCGCAGCCCGGCCACCGGCATGAAGTCAGCCCACGTGGCCTCGAGTCCCGCATACAACCGCATGACCAGGGCATGCTGCGCGGCGACCGCTGCCCGAGAGACCCGCGAACGCGGATCGCGCTCCACGGTCAGCGGCTGCGTGTAGTGTTTGCCGTCGATCGTGAGCCGAATGGTATACAGACCAGGGAGCGCCAGCGGGCCCTCAGGCGCCATCGGGGTGACGCCTGGGTTGCCGTTGAATTCGAATGAGTGCGCGAACGCGGGTGGTGGATCGTATCGCAAATCCCAATTGGCGCGATTCAGGCCGACGTTAGCGGGCAGGCCGCGCCCCGGCGCAAGCCAAGAGCTTTCCATCGGTGGGCGGGCCGTTTCGCGCACGGCTCGAGGCGGAGCGCTGGACATGCGCCGCACGACGCTGCCCCTCGCATCGAGCACCTCGATCGTGATCTCGGACAACGGCTTCGCGCCGAGCGAGTAATACATGATTGCGCCGTCCGGCGGGTTCGGCGCCTGGGGTACTTCGCGCGGGAATGGCGTGTTGTACATCACGTTCCGTCGTACACGCACCGCGTCGCTCGGCTTGAAGAGATGGGCCGGCTCGGTCGCCGCAGCGCCGTTGAGCTGCCGCAATACCGCAAAGTCGTCGAGCACCCAGATGCCGCGGCCGTACGTGCCGACAATCAAATCATTGTCGTGGATCGCGATGTCGCGGTACTCCGTGGTAGGAAGATTGAGCAGCAGCGATTGCCAGTTGTCGCCGTCGTCGAAGGACACGTACACCGCGCTCTCCGTGCCGGCGAACAGCAGACCGCGCCGCTTGGGATCCGCTCGAACGACGCGCGCGAACGCGCCGCCAGGCAGCGTCGCCGGCAGTCCCGTGACGATCCGTGTCCACGTTTTCCCGTAGTCACGCGTGCGGTAGATGGACGGGGCGTCGTCGCCGCGAAAGTGTGCGTCGAGCGCGGCGTACGCGGTGCCCGCGTCGAAGTGGGACGCCTCGACCGAAGGGAGGATCGGGCGTCTCCCTATTTCGATGCCCGGGATTGTAACGTCGCTCCATGACTTCCCGTGGTTGCGCGACCCCTGGATGATGCCGGTGTTGGTCGCGATCCAGATGACGCCGGGCGTCACGGTCGATGCCGCGATCGACACGATGCTCGCGAACGACGATCCGGACGTATCGCTCGGGGACGGGTGGGCCCGCGTTTCGGTGAGATCGGGACTCAGCTTCGTCCAGGTCGCGCCACCATCTGTGGTCGCCATGAGATACTGATAGCCGGCGAGCAACTCGCGCCTGCGGTTCCACATCGCGAAGGCGATGGGCGGGTTGAACACGCCGCGCAGCTTGAGCGACGGATCCTGGTCCGGCCCGATTTTTATCCACTCCTCGCCGGGATAGGTAATCTTCGAGATGCCGAGTCCACTCGAGAAGACGACGTTGGGATCGCGCGGATCGGGAAGGATCGTACCCCACTCCCAGCCGGGCACCGGCTTCCAGTCTATGGGCGTTATCGCCCCCAGGTTGCCTCGACTGCGCGTGGCGATCGCACCCGCGTCCTGCTGGGTCGCGTAGATCCAGTAGGGGAACGAGTTGTCAGTGGCGATGTGGTACACCTGCTCCGTCGACTGATTGTACCACGAGCTCCAAGTGTCGCCGCCATCGAACGAGACGATCGCCCCCTGGTCGTAGCCCATGAGCATGCGCTTGCCGTTGGTGGGGTCGATCCACATCACCTGCGGATCGTCGCCGCCCGGCGGGCCTCCCTTGAATCCGGTGAAGCTCTTGCCCCCGTCGGTGGATCTGTATGCCGTCACCTGGAACGTGTAGACGATGTCGGGATTCTTCGGGTCGACGTACACGCCGCAGTTGTAGCCGCCCTGGCCGTTGGCGATGCGTTTATCGTCGGCGGCCATATGGCGCCACGACGTGCCGCCATCGTCGGACCGATACAGTCCGAAGTCACCGATGAGATAGACGCGCTGCGCGTTCGTGCCGATCGCGACCGCGATGGAGATGCGACCGGCGAGACGTGGGAGCCCCCCGCCGAGGAACTCGCGCCAGGTGAGACCGCCGTCCGTCGATTTGTAGAGTCGCGTCCGCATGCGTGCCGTGTCCGGTACGGGCCAAATGGCCCCTGGCGCGACGTAATGCAAGTACGCAGCGGCGAAGACGACGTCGGGCGCATCTGCCGCGCGCGCGAGGGTCGCGACGCCGGTTTGATCGTCGACGTACAGTGTCTTGGTCCAGGTGGCTCCGCCGTCGCTGGAGCGGAACACGCCACGCGCGTCGCCCGGCGTCCCGAATCTTCCCAGTGCGGCAACCATCACGATGTTCGGATCGTGTGGGTCCACGAGGATGGCAGGGATCTGCTCCGTCCCCTCAAGGCCGATGCGACGCCAGGTGCGTCCGGCGTCGGAGGACTTATACATCCCATCGCCCATGCCGTCGAAGTAGGAATCGAGGTCGCCGGTGCCGACATAGATGACGTTGGGGTCCGATGGTGCCACCTCGATGGCGCCGATGGACGAAACGGTCGGAATAGAGTCGAAGACGGGAAACCACGTTTCTCCCGCGCTCGTCGTTTTCCAGACGCCGCCGGCCGGCGTGCCGGCGTAGAACACTCCCGGCTGTCCAATGACCCCCGACACGGCGGAGACCCGTCCCCCGCGGAATGGACCGACGTTGCGCCAAACCAGTGGGGAAAGGAAACGTGCATCAAGGGGCCCCGCTCTCGGTGCCGCGGATTGCGCTCCGAGCGGAGCAACCGCGAGCGTGACGGCGCAGAGCATGAGCAGGGATGGTGGGCGCATTACCTCAGTCCAACGAGGGAGACCGTCCAATGTATCGCGCCAGCCGCGCGTGTGCTTCCTCCGATCATGATGAGGCGTTAGCGGCGTTGCATCCGCGCAATACTTGACGGTGGCCCGCGCGGAGTCGCATCGTGGCCCGCGCATTCTTGGCGTGAGTAGTGCCATCGCCTCGCAACCCCGAAGCCCACTTCTCATCCGGAGAGCGCCTCTGCGGATCTCACATCACGGGGCGGAATAGCAGAAACACGCCTTCTGAACCAGGGGGGGATCATGAAAGTGGCTCACGCGATCGGTGGGTTCACCTTGCTGCTGGCCGTCTTCGGCTGTCGGGAAGTGTCGACTGATCTCCAACGACGCAACCCAACTGATCCTTCGCCCACGTTCGACGTGGCAGCGAATCGGACTACGGTGTTCCACTTCGTCGCCAATGGTGACTTCGGAAACGTCTCGTGGTCTGCGAACTCGCTGTTTGGCTTCGCCAGCGTGTCCACCGGGGACACTCTCGGTCCTTCCTACTTCATATTCCAGTTCGACCCATGTTGTTCTTCTGCAAGCGGCGTCGGCCCGGTTCCCGTGAGTGACTTCACGGGGAGCGGCGGGGGCAGGTTGGTTTTGAACACCAACACCTGCGCGGACCCGGGCTTTCTCACCTTCGAGGGCGCTTGCGGGCTGGTCAGCATTGAATTTGATAAGACGTCGTTCTTCACAGGGCGCAATCAAGGCACGTCCTCCCAGACGTTCGGGGACTTCACGTTCCATTCCGTGGGGACCTCGGAATTCTCATCGGCTCAGGCGACGGGTACCGTTGTGGGATTCCCGATTACTTCGCCCAACGACGGAAGCATGGGGATGAATCACAACGTCGCGGTCAGCATCTCTCGTTAAGAGAAGTCTGCCTCTAACCGCCGTGCCGGCGCCGGGCCGGCGCGAGCGCGCGACGTCGGTCGTGGTCCACTAGTGTTGTCGGCCGCGCGACATTGGGGTGCCCGCAACCGACGGTGTGTCGCCGACGCAGCATTCTGATGCCGTCGCCGAGCGCTTCTTCGCCGCGGCGCGGGGCGGCCGCGTGGCCCCGTTTTTGATCGCGGTGCGGTCGGGTATTTCCGGACATCGCCCGTTTCAGAGGCCGCATCTTTGGAGCTGGTTGCCAGCGAGCTTGCTACGCTGCCCGGCGTCGCGACCCGAGAGTATCGGTCGGGCGAGTCGCTGCGCCCCGAGCGACTCAAGCAGCTACACATCTACATCCGCACCGGCGCGATCGCGCTGCACGTGGCGCTCGAGCGGCCCCCGCATGCGATTCTCGAGGTGTGCGGTCCCGGTTGGCTGCTGAGCCCGCCGCTGTGGGAGCCGACGCCGACTCCCGAGCCCCGACACGCTGTGGCGCTGCTCCCGACCACAACGCTGGAGCTGCCGGCGGACGTGTTCAGCCGGTATCTGGCGGCGGATGCGCCGCTCGCGTCCGCCGTGGCGTCCCGGGACGCGCACCAGTACGCGTTGGCGTTGGACCACCTTGCCATGCTCACGGTGCGCGACCCGTTGCGGCGCGTGCCGGAGGCCCTCCTGTTGCTGCTGGAGCGGCTCGGCAGCGGGCCCGACCCCGCAGCGAGCGGGCGCTTGAAAGTCAGCCAGCAACTCATCGCTGCGTTCGCGAACTTGAGCCGCCAGACCACCAACAAGCAGCTGCGCCGGTTGGCGCGGGCGGGCCTCGTGGGCCTCGAGCGCGGCGTCGTGAACGTGCGTGACCCTGTGGTGCTGCGCGATGTGGCGGCGGGAAGGCCGCCCCACGCTAGCGGTACGTCGACAGCGTAAACCTCCCTGTGTCCGTCGGCTGACACAACCGCAGTCCCGTCGGGCAAGGCCTCGTTTGAGTGTGCAGCTTGTGCAGTTCTGTCCCGGCCCCCATGTTATACGCGCAGCAGGCGTTTGGCCGTCAACAACCGGTTGGACGTGGGCAGATGGCTACCAGAGTCGCCGTGCAGCAGGATCCACCAGACGCGTTTCGACAGTGTCTCCGGGAGCGTGTGCGGTTAGCGCGGGAGCTCGCGGCGCTGCGCGCCGGGTTCGCGACGGTCGCCGAGCACTACGAGCGCGTCATTCGCACGATGCTCGTGCTCGGCCCGACTCTCGGCATCGAGCTGAACGACATCGGTCATCCGACCGACCCGCAGTGGGGCCCCGCCGCCCTGCTCATGTACGGCGACGACCGCTTTCTGAAGCACGAGCAAGCGGTTCTGGACCGGTTGCTACGCAAGCTGCCCGACTGAACGCCCACCCCGCGGCTACATCGTCTCCAGCAGCACATTGAGCAAGCCCCGCTGACGGGCGCGCTCGAACCCCTCCAGCCCTTCGCCCAGGTTAGGCTCCTTGCCGTCGCGCAAAGGGCGGTACATCTTCGCGGACATCCCCCCCGTTGGTCGAACGATTTCGCGGAGGTGCTCGACGCTCCCGCCAGTGTGGTTGCTTGCGGTGCTGACCCTGGCGGACAGCGCCCGTAGCTTCAAGGTCCCGCTCGCGCCCGGGGAGTCGCTCGCCGTCGCGATGGCCGGCGCGGGTCAGTCGGTGGTGCTCATCCCGGGGTTGTTCGGCTCCGAGTTCGGCTTTCGCCAGCTGGTGCCGCTGCTCGGCGCCGCCGGCTACCGCACCATCGTGATCGAGCCGCTCGGAATCGGCTCGTCCACCCGGCCGCCGCGCGCCGACTACTCCCTCACGGCGCAGGCCGACCGGATCGCCGGCGTGCTCGATTCGCTCGGGGAACGTCAGGCGCTGATCGTGGCGCACTCGATGGGCGGATCGGAGGCGTTCCGCCTCGCCTACCGCCGGCCCGACCTGGTGCGCGGCATGATCTCGATCGAGGGGGGCCCCACGGAGGCGGCTGTGACCCCGGCGTTCAAACGGGCGCTCAGGTTCGCGCCCTGGATCAAGCTGTTCGGCGGGGTTAAGCTCGTGCGGCGCAAGATCCGGAGCATGCTCATCGCGTCCTCCGGCGACACGACCTGGGTGACCGACGACGTCGTATCGGGCTACACCGCCGGCGCGGCACGCAACCTCGACGCCACGCTCAAGGCCTACTTGGCGATGGCGAACTCGCGGGAGCCCGGAAAGCTGTGGCCACACCTCGCCGACGTCCGCTGCCCGGTGCGCCTGATCGTGGGCGGGGAGCCCCACGACGGCGATGTGAATGCGGCGGAGATCAGGCTGCTGCAGCGCACCGTGGGGGCGTTCGCCCTTGACTCTGTGCCGGGGGCGGGTCACTTCATTCAAGAAGAGCAGCCCGAGGCCGTCGTCGCGGCCGTGGGTCGTCTCGAGGCGAGTCTCGCGCGGCGCCCGTGACGTCGAGCCGGACCGCCGGGTCATGCTCTCTGAAGCCGGTCGCTCCGGCGGCGCAGGATCACCGTCAACCCTAGCTTGCGGGACCCGAATGCGCATCGCGCTCGTCGCCGAAGACTACTATCCCCAGTTCGGGGGTGTCCCCGAGCACGTTCACAACCTCGCCCTCCAGCTCAACAGCTGGGGGCACACCGCCACCGTGGTCACATCCCACATGGGCGCCTACCCGGATGCGGCGTTCGTGCGCCGGGTGGGGACGAGCCGGATGATCTATTCGAACGGTGGCGTCTCGCGCATCACCACCGGTTGGGGATTGCGGCGCCAGCTCGAGGCGCTGCTCCGGGAAGGTCGCTACGACCTCGTGCACGTGCACGGCGGCCTCGCCCCGACGTTCGGGCTCGCAGCGCCGCTCGCCGCCTGGCAGGTCGGCATTCCGGTGGTCGCCACCTTCCACTCGTGGTTCGCGCGCTCGCTCGGCTGTCGCGTGTTCCGGCGACCGCTCCAGAAGATCCTCGACCGGCACGCGGCGACGATCGCGGTGAGCGAGCCGGTGGTGGCCGCGAATTCGCGGTACTTTCGTGCCCACTGGGACATCATTCCGAACGGCGTGGACGTCGAGTTTTTCCGACCGAACGGGCGTCGTCCCACGGACGCGCTCACGCACGGCCCGCGGCTCCTGTTCCTCGGTCGCATCGAGCCGCGCAACGGCTTGGGCACGGCGCTGGCGGCACTGCCTCGCATCCTGGCGCGCCACCCGAACGCGGTGCTCACGGTTGCCGGGGACGGCCCCTGGCGGGGCTACTATGAGCGGCGGGCGCGGGCGCTGGGCGACAGCGTGCGGTTCGTCGGGCAGGTGTTCGAGGAGCGCCCGGAGTACTACGCGTCCGCGGACCTCTATCTGTGTCCTACGACGATCGCCTCCTTCGGCGTCACGCTGCTCGAGGCGATGGCGTGCGGCACGCCGATGATCGTGTCGGACAACCTCGGCTTCCGCTCGGTGATCGCCGGCGGTGCCGAGGCCGTCATGGTGCCGAAGGACGATCCGGCGGCGTGGGCCGAGACGGCGCTCGACCTGATCGCCGATCCGGAGCGGCGCCGGGTGATGGGAGAAGCGGGGCGCGCCAAAGCGGCGCGGTTCGCGTGGCCGCGGATCGCGCGGCGCGAGCTGGCGGTGTACGAGCGCGTGCTCGGCACCCCGCCGAGCGAGCCACGCTACCTCCGCGCCGGGCAGAGCTCCGCGATCGTCTCCCCGAGCTGCTGACCGGGGTCAGCTGGCGGCGGGGTTCATCACGCGGCCCAGGAACAGAATCGTTCCCGAGAGACGCTCTCGAATCGCAAAGACGAACGGGCGATCCACCACGATGGACGCCGGCACGCTCGTGACTCCGATCCCGACCGCCGTCGCGGCCGCCGCCTCCGTGCCTTCCTCGTTCACGTCCACGAAGGCCTTGTGCATGACGTCCGTAATGCACAGCGCTCCGCTCGGATTCATGCGTGTGAAGTCGGCGCGTTGTGACTCGCAGAACGCGGACGGCATCCCGAGCGCCTTCAGCACGGCGTTCATCGTGAGGCCGTAGGTGAGCGTGAACTTCGGCAGGAACACCTCGAAGGACCCGGAGTCGAGCCCGGCGATCCAGGCGCTCCAGCGCTCACCGGTCAATCCCTGGACCAGCGACTCGATGCCGCTGGCCTGCTGTGGCAGCGCGATGGTCATGCTGTACGCTCCGCCCCCGTACGGCAGATCGAACACGATCAGGCCGTCGGCTCTCGCAACGCCCACGCGGACGGTGCGCCCGTGCGTCATCATCGGTACCGTGACGGCGGTGCCGTTCGCGAGTCGGAACGGTCCGGGCCGAGTCCGGCTCCCGTCGAACTGGGTGGTCCAGCTCCCCTTGAAGTAGATCGCGTTGATCAGGTAGGCGACGACGTCGGAGCCGATCGGATCCGGCACGATCGCCGGGATCTTGCCGCCGGTCTGATCGCTGACCCAGCTGTTTATCGTGGGTGCGGCGCTGGGACTCCTGAAGTCGAGGCTCTCGACCCGCGCGTCGAAGTATGTCCTGGTCGCGGCGAGGAAATCGGGCGTCGGCGCGAATCGAGGGTCCGGGTCGTACCACACGGAGTTGGCGAGCGTGAACGCCACCTGCGGATCGAGCCCTCGCAGCAGCGCGATCAAGCTGCGGTAGGACCGCTCGACGTCGTCGAGCGTCAGGCCGTCGAGTTGCAGCACCTGCTGCATCTCGGTTTGCGTGGCGCCGGCGGCCCCGGTGTACGCCATGCCGAGCGCCATCGCCGCGCTGAGCGGCGAGATGAACAGATTCGAATCGGGGCCGGCCTGCCGCGCGATCTCAGCGAACAGCGTGAAGGCGAATTGGTTGTCTCGGGCGATGAGGCCCTGCTCTGCGGCGCTGAGCTGGCGCGGCAGGCTGGTGATGGGTGGCGGTGCGGTCACGGGGGCTTCGCGGCACCGCGCGGCGAGCACGCCGACGGCCAGGGCCAGCAACGGACGGACGAGCGGTCTCATGATCTCTCCCGAGACGGGTGCATTCCTTGCAGGACCGCCGCATTACCGGCGGACGGGCCGCGCAATTAACGGCCTACCGTAAATTACCCCCGGGACTCCCCCGCGAGGTCACAATGAAGGTCGTCGCTGCGCTGATCGTCCGCTGTTGCGTCATCACCACGCTCGTCGCAGTCATCCGGGGTGGCGCGCACGACCACCCGCACTCGTGACGTCACGCCCGGCGCTGCGGTTGGGGGGCCTGGTGGCGGTGATGTTCTTCACCGTCTCCGGTGGGCCGTTCGGCTTGGAAGGGCTCGTCGGGTCGGTCGGTCCCGGCGTGGCGATCCTGCTGCTTGTCGCGACGCCGCTCATCTACAGCGTCCCGGAGGCGCTGCTCATCGGGGAGCTGGCGTCCATGCTCCCCGCCGAGGGCGGCTACTACCAGTGGGTGAAGCGCGCCTTCGGGCGCTTCTGGGGCTTTTGGAACGGGTGGCTCTCCTGGATCTACTCGTTGATCGACATGGCGATCTACCCGGTCCTGTTCCTGCAGTACCTGCGCTTTTTCATGCCGGAGCTCGGTCGCCTCGAGTCGTGGCTCGTCGCGCTGGCGCTGATCTGGGGCGCCACCTGGCTCAACCTGCGGGGCACGCGAGTCGTGGGGACGGCGTCCGGATGGTTCGTCGCCCTCGTGCTCGCGCCGTTCGGCGTGCTCGCGACGGTGGCGTTGGCGCGCTGGCTCGGGCAACCGGCAACGCCGTTTCCCGCGACCCCGTTCCACGCAACGGGTACGTCGTTTCTCGGTGCCCTGGGCATCGGGGTCTCGCAAAGCATCTGGAACTACAGCGGGTGGGACAACGCGTCGACGATCGGCGGCGAGATCGAGCAGTCGTCGGCGACCTATCCGCGGGCGCTGGCGCGCGCGCTGCCGCTCGTCACCGCCGTCTATCTGCTCACGATACTTCCCGCGCTGGCGCTCACCGACTGGAAGACGTGGACCGACGGCGCGTGGCCGCAGATCGCAGGAGCGGTCGTCGGCCCCTGGCTCAGCGTCTGGGTCGCCGCGGCGGGTTTGGTGAGCGCGTTCGCGCTGTTCAACGCACTGCTGCTGGCGTACTCGCGCATCCCGCTGGTCCTGGCGCAGGACGGGCTGCTCCCGGCCGCGCTGGCCCGGACGGACGAGCGCGGTACACCCCGCAACGCGGTGCTCGTGTCGGCGCTCGCGTACTCCGGGTTCACCCTCGTGCCGTTCGGCGGCCTGCTCGCGGGCGACGTGCTGCTGTACAGCGCGGCGCTGGCGCTCGAGTTCGGGGCGCTGTTGCAGCTGCGGCATGCCGAGCCGGCGCTGCGCGGTGCGTTCCGGGTGCCGCTGGGCGCCCCCGCCCTGGCGGTGCTCGGCGCCCTGCCAATCCTGCTCATCCTGAGCGCGGCGGGCCTCGAGATCCAGAGTCGCGAGATCGGCCTGCCCGGCGTGCTCGTCGCGGCAGTGTTGGCCGCGGCGGGCCCGGTCGCGTACGCGGCGCTGGGCGGCGGCCGGCGCAAGGTCAAGGAGGGAGTGGCCGCGTAGCCGGGATTTTCGGCCTCCTTGCGGACTGCACGAATCGCGCGCAAGCTAGCCCCGGACCGTCCCGGGTTTCCGACTGTCACATCGCGCAACGAGGGTATGGAGGAGCCGTGGTCAAGCGCACTTGGTTCAGCACGCTCGCGCTGAGCTTGAGCGTCGGCATCGGCGCCGCGTTCGCCCAGCAGCGTCCCATCAGCGGGAAGGTGACGAGCGCCGCTTCGGGGGAGCCCGTCGCGGGGGCGACCGTCTCCGTGGTCGGCACGCCTGTCGCCGCGGTCACGAACGAGCGGGGGGAGTTCACGCTGAATGCGCCGGTAGGTGCCGCGACGCTGTTGATCCGCAACATCGGATTCAAGCACCAGCAGATCGCGGTGGCGCCGGAGCAGAGCCGCGTGGAGGTGCGGCTCGAGCAGGACGTCTTCAACCTCGAGGCGGTGGTCGTGACGGGGCTTGCGACGGGCATGGAGCGTCGCAACGTGGGCAACGCCGTGGCGACGGTCAGCGCGTCCGAGCTCGGATTCGCGCCAGCGCCGAGCCTGGAGCAGCAGCTCCAGGGCAAGGTGGCGGGTGCCGACATCCAACAGAACGGAGGCGCGCCGGGGGGTGGCCTACAGGTTCGGCTCCGGGGCGTCACGTCAATCAACGCGACGGCAGAGCCGTTGTACGTGGTGGACGGCGTAATCGTGAGCGATGTCGCGATCCCATCGAATCAGAACGCGGTCACCAACGCGGCGGGCGGGTCGAACCCATCGCTCAACCAGGATGCGCAAGTCAACCGCATCGCCGACCTCAATCCGAACGACGTCGAGAGCATCGAGATCCTGCGCGGGGCCTCGGCCTCCGCGATCTACGGCCAAAAGGCGTCAAACGGGGTGGTCATCATCAAGACGAAGCGGGGTCGGGTAGGCGCTCCCCAGTTCAACGTCACGCAGCGCTTCGGTTTCTTCGAGCAGTCGCACGAGGTCGGATCACGCGTGTTCAAGGACACGACCGACGCCTTCGGTGCCTTTGCGCCGAGGGTTCCTCGGGACACGGCGACACGTAGGCTCATCCGGGGCCTGTGCAACTTGCCTGGCGGGGCGTGCCCCTTCTTTGACCTCGAGCAAGAGCTGGCCGGCCTCCAACCGCTTTCGTTCGAGACGGCGGCGAGCATTTCGGGGGGCACGGACAACACGCAATACTTCGCCACCGGGACGGTGAAGGATGACGGCGGCATCATTGCGAACACGGGCTTCCAGCGCCAGGCGTTGCGCCTCAATCTCGACCAGAAGCTCGGCGGACGATTCCGGACCAGCCTCAACACGAGCTACATGCACACGCTGGCCCAGCGTGGCCTCACGAACAACGACAACAGCGGCACCAGCTTCTACGTCGTCCTGTCGTCCACGCCAAGCTTCGTGAACCTCGGCCGGCAGCCCGGCGACACCTTCGCGCGCAACCCGTTCGTACCGAGCAATCCGGTGCAGACCGCTGCCTTGATGAAGAACAACGAGGACGTGTATCGGTTCATCGGGGGGGCGAACGTGCAGTGGGACGCGGTGCAGACGTCGCGGCATTATCTCCGCCTCGTCACCCTCGGCGGCGCGGACTTCTTCACCCAACAGAACGCCCTGTTCTTTCCGCCCGAGCTGCAGTTCGAGCCCAACGACGGGCTCCCCGGAACGTCGCTCTTGTCCAACAGCAACAACCTGAACCTGAATCTCAACGCGAGCGCCGTGCACACGTACACGCCGGGCAGCAACGCGTTCTCGGCGACCACCTCGCTCGGCGTGCAGTATGGGCGCCGGACGCTCGGCACCACGCGCGTCACGAGCCAGAACCTGACCGCCGGCCAGGAGAACGTGGACGCCGGCACCACCATCCGCATCGGCGAGTTTCGGTCCAGGATTAAAGATCTCGGCTTCTTCGCGCAGGAGGAATTCCTGGCCAGAGAGCAGCGCATTCTGCTGACCGCCGGGATCCGGGCCGATCAGAGCAGCCTCAACGCCGATCCGACCAAGCTCTTCTACTTCCCGAAGGCGTCCGCCGCGTACCGCCTCCTGCGGCCGCTCAGCGCCGTCGACGAGTTCAAGGTGCGGGTCGCGTACGGCGAATCGGGAAACGAGCCGCAGTACGGGCAGAAGTTCACCTCGCTGCGGGCGACCCAGAAGGTCGGGGGCTTGCCGGGCACCGTGGTCGGTGACACGACGGGTGCCCCCGACTTGCGACCAGAACGCGAGCGAGAGGTGGAAGGCGGCTTCGACGCCACGCTTTGGGGCGGCCGCGCCAACATCGAGCTCACCGCTTATCAGAAGAACGTGAGCGATCTCCTGTTACCGCGTCAACTCGCGCCGTCGAACGGCGTCAACGTGCTGGTTTCCAACGGCGGCAAATTGCGCACCCGCGGTGTCGAGGCCGCGATCGGGCTCATCCCCGTCCAGCGCGGCGACGTGAGCTGGATCTTCCGCACCACGTTCGCCCTGAACCGCAGCATCGTCACCGATCTCGGCGGGCTTCCCTCGTTCCGCGCCGGCGGGTTTGGCGCTTCGCTCGGCCAGTTCCGCGTCGAAAAGGGCGCCTCGTCGACCCAGATCGTGGGGAACGATACCCTCACCGCGGCCGACACTGCGAGCGCGGCGTATAACTTTCTGGGCGCGGGGGATACCACGGGCGCCGTGGTGGTGCGTAAGGTGGGCGACGCCAATCCCGACTTCAAAATGTCCTTCATGAACGACCTGAGCTGGAAGCGCTTCAGCCTGCATTTCCTGCTGGACTGGCAGCAGGGGGGCAGCATCCTCAACCTGACCAAGTTGCTGTACGACTTCGGGCAGGTGACCGAGGACTACGCGGTGCCGCTGCGCGATACGGTGGTTTTCAAGACGAGCGCCACCACCGCGGATACGCTCCGCACGGTGGGTCAGAAGCGCATCTACGGCTTCGGGAAGGTGGCGAAGAACTTCGTCGAGAGCGCGACTTTCGCCAAGCTGCGCGAAATCACGCTCACCTACGAGCTGCCGGCGTCCGCGATTCAGCGCGTCTGGCGCAGTGCCCGGTACGCCCGGCTGAGTGTGAGCGCACGGAACCTGTTCACGATCACGTCATTCGACGGACTCGATCCGGAAGTGAGCAACTTCGGCAACCAGGCGATCGCGCGGAACATCGATGTGACGCCGTTCCCGCCGAGTCGGAGCTTCTGGTTCTCGGTCGACTTGGGCTTCTAACCATGAGCCGCCATTTGAGGATTCGATCGATGAGAGCGATGCAATGGACGGTCGTCGCCTTCGGCATGGTCGTGGCGGCCGGGTGCCAGAGCCTGGACGTGGGGAACTTGAACGCGCCGGCCCTGGACGACCTGCTGAGCAATCCGACCCGCGGCAAGCTGGCCACGGCGGCCACCGGACTGCTGATCGGCACCCGGGCGGGCATCGCGGCCCAGAACGGGTACGTCTCCCTCCTGGGAATACTGGGGCGTGAATCGTACAACTTCGATCCCGCGGATCCGCGCTTCGTGACGGAGATGATGGTCGGGCCCCTAGACGGGGGAAGTCCGGCGTTCGGCGGGAACCTCTGGGCGAACCCCCTTCGCAACATCCTGAACGCGAACATCGTCCTGACGGTGGTCGATCGCGTCCCCGCGATGAGCGACCCCGAAAAGGAGGCCGTCCGCGGCTTCGCCCAGACCATTCAAGCCTTCGATTTCCTGAAGATGATCAACACGCGCGACGTCAACGGTGCGCCGATTCCGACCGGCATCGATCTTACGGCGTCGCCGGCCCCGATCGCGACTAAAGCCGCGGTGTTCGCGCACATCGTGCAGCTGCTCGACGAGGGGCAGACACATCTCCAAGCGGCCGTGACCGGGTCTGCGGCGTTCCCGTTCCCCCTGCCCGCCGGGTTCGCGGGGTTCAACACCCCGGCCACGTTTGTTCGGTTCAACCGCGCGCTCCGTTCCCGCGTAGCCGTCTACGACGGGGACTTCGCTGGCGCGTTGACGGCCCTGGGGGCGTCGTTTGTCGACACTGCGAGCACGACTTCCCTCGACAAGGGAGTGTACTATGACTACGCCAGCGGATCGGGCGACGAGCAGAACGCCCTGTTCGATCCGGAAGCGCGTGCCATCCTGGCGCACCCGTCGTTCCAGACGGATGCGCAGCTTCAGGTTGGTGGTGCCAAAGACGCTCGCTTCGTGCGAAAGATCAAGAAGCTCTCTGCGGCGAAGAGCGCCCAAGGGCTGAGCTCGGATCTCCAGTTCCTGACGTACAATAGTGTAGACGCTCCGATCCCCATCATTCGGAACGAGGAGCTGATCCTGCTCCGGGCGGAGGCGAACATCGGGCTGAACACCGCCGCGAGCCTAGCAGCCGCGGTCGCGGATTTGAACGTGATACGCGTGAGGTCGGGGAATCTGCCGGTGTACGCGGGCGCCGTGACGCAGGCTGCGTTGCTGGATGAGCTGCTCTACAACAAGCGGTACTCTTTGATGTTCGAAGGTGGGCACCGCTGGATCGACTTGCGGCGGTACAATCGGTTGAGCACGCTCCCGCAGGACCCGACCAGCGGCGGTGCGGCCAAACGGTTCAGCAAGTTCCCGTTCCCGGCTTTCGAGTGCGATCCGCGCACGCCGACCCCGCCAGGGTGCGGCACCGAAGTTGGCTCGTGAGCAGTGCTCGACATCGTGCGGGACTCACCTTCCTTCACTGCCGCCTCGTTCGAGGAGGGATTGTGGTAAAGCGCACTTCGCTACTCGCGCTGGTGCTGGTGCCGCTCGTTGGTGTCGCCACCGTCGCGGCGCAGCAGCGCCAGATCACCGGCCGTGTGACGGCGGCGCAGACCGCCGAGCTCGTCGCGGGGGTGACCGTGACGGTGACGGGCACCGCGTTCGCTGCGGTGACGAATGCCGACGGCCGCTACGCGGTCTCCGCGCCCGACGGGCAGGTCACGGTGGTGTTCCGGCGAATCGGCTACAAACGCCGGGAGGTCTCCGTGCCGGCGGGCCAGAACACCGCGGACGTCACCCTCGAGCAGGACGTGTTCAACCTCGAGGCGGTCGTCGTGACCGGCCAAGCGACGGGTATCGAGCGGCGCAACGCTGCGATGGCGACGACTTCAGTGAGCGGGGCTGAGGTCGCGCGCGTACCGTCACCGGCGCTCGACCGGGCGCTCGCGGGCAAAGTACCGGGCGCGATCATCAGTCAGAATTCCGGGGCCCCCGGAGGCGGCAGCCAGATCCAAATCCGCGGAAGCAACACGGTTATCGGGTCGCCCGATCCGTTGTTCGTCGTGGATGGCGTGCTCTACAGCGACGCCGCGCTCCCCACGGGGCTGTTCGCGGTCACGGTGAGCTCGCGGAATCAAGGGCTCGGCGAGCAGCAAGACGACCCGGTGAACCGCCTCGCTGACCTGAACCCGAACGACGTCGAGTCGATCGAAGTGCTGCGCGGTGCGGCTGCCTCCTCGATCTACGGCGCCAAGGCCGCGAACGGTGTGATCATCATCAAGACGAATCGCGGCCGGGCAGGCAAGCCGCACGCCAACATTACCCAGCGCCTGGGGTTCTCGGAGCTGCTGCGCGGTCCAGCGACCCGCGCGTTTACGCTCGCCGACCCCTTCCCGTACACTGCGGCGCGCATCCAGCCGTACTTGGTGAACGGCCAGCTGCCGTTCTACGACCACCTGGAGGAGCTTACCGACACCAAGCCGTTCGCCTACGAGACAAACCTCGACGTGAGCGGTGGATCGGAGAACACCCGCTACTTCGTGGGGGGGAGCTCCAAACGAGACGGCGGCATCATCGGCAACACGTTTGACGAGCGGCAGAATCTGCGTATCAACCTCGACCAGACGTTCTCGGATCGCCTTAACCTGAGCGTCAGCACCGCGTTCAACCGCACGGCCACCGACAAGGGCTTCACGAACAACGACAATAACGGTGCCAGCGTGACCTATGCGATCGCCTACGTCCCGTCGTTCGTGAGCCTCCTGCCGCAGAACGGCCTCTACCCCCAGCCGGGGATCAGTTATCTCGGCTCGAACCCGCTGCAGACGGCGACGCTCGCTAAGAACACGGAGACGGTGTACCGCTTCACAGGAGGCGCCACGTTGAACTGGCAGGCCGTCCAAACGGTGCGCCACAACCTCCGGCTGGTGGGTGCTGCCGGTGCCGACCTGTTCCAGCAGAAGGCGGTGGTCATTTCGCCGCCGGAGGTGTTCTTTGAACAGACGCTGACGAACCCCGGCACCTCCGCTCTATCCAACGCCGACAGCCGCCAGTGGAACTGGAATCTGAACACGATCCACACCTACACGCCGGGGAGCGGCACATTCAAGGCGACTACGTCGGCCGGCGTGCAGGTCGAGGACCGCGAGCTCGGGCGCGCGCGTGTGGTGGCCCATGGGCTCCTTCCGGGCCAATCGAACATCGACCAGGGCTCTGTACTGCAGCAGCAATTCGAGCTCAACACCAAGGAACGCACACTCGCGTTCTACGGCCAAGAGGAGTTTCTGACGCTTGCCGAGCGGCTGATGCTGTCGGTCGGGTTCCGGGCGGAGCGCTCCAGCGCAAACGGCGACCCGAACAAGTACTACCTGTTTCCCAAGGCGGGTGCCTCCTATCGGTTCCCCGGGCTTCTCGGTGAGGGGACGGAGCTCAAAATCCGTGGCGCGTACGGTGAGACGGGCAACCAGCCGATCTTTGGTCAGAAGTTTACAACGCTCGCGAGCACTGTCATCGGCGGATCCGTGGGCACCGTGATCGGCGGGATCGCCGGCGCGCCGGACATCAAGCCGGAGCGCCTCAAGGAGTTCGAGGCCGGCGTCGACGCGCAGCTCTGGCACGGGCGGGCCACCGTCGAGGTCACGGGCTACAGCCGGCACACCTACGACCTGCTGCTCCAGGCGACGCCGGTCACGTCCAGCGGGTTCGGCACGCGCATCTTCAACGGCGGGGTGCTCTGGAACGAGGGGATCGAGATCGCTGGCGGCGTCACGCCGGTGCAGACGAAGAGCCTGAGCTGGGTGTTCCGTACGACGTTCACCTCGCTCAAGAACCGAGTGCAGGAGCTGCCCTCGCCGGACATCTGCAAGCCCGGGGCCACGGTGTGCGGCTTCCGTCCGCCGGTCGCAGGGTTTGGGCTGCCGTACGGCGAGTTCTTCATCCAGCAAGGCAGACCCATCACGCAGATCATCGGCACCGACACCGTCCCGGGCAGCGGCGGGACGCTGTTCACGCGCTATCTCGGCCAGGCCAATCCGCGGTTTCGCTGGTCGTTCCTGAACGATGTCTCGTACAAGCGCCTCTCGCTGTCGATGCTGTGGGACTGGCAGCTCGGTGGCGCCGAGCAGAACCAGACGCTGTCGCTCTACGACTGCAATGGTCTGGCGCCCGATCAGACGACCGTGGCGGGCCGAGCGCGCTACGACGCGTGCAACGTGTGGGGCATCGCGCCGCCGTTCGTCCAGTCCACGACGTTTTTGAAGCTCCGCGAGGCGAGCATCAGTCTCGATCTGCCAGAGCGGTG
>Ga0209056_10000285_pt1 | contig 56658 bp, 58 predicted proteins | sample GraSoiAngelo_114_FD_185876 | JGI IMG/M metagenome (GOLD analysis project Ga0209056, IMG submission 185876) | Grasslands soil microbial communities from the Angelo Coastal Reserve, California, USA - 14_0903_13_40cm (SPAdes) (version 2) | ecosystem: Environmental > Terrestrial > Soil > Grasslands...
TGTGCAGCTCGATACCACCGCCAGTGCGCCACGTGCTCAAACGAAACGCGGTGCCCAGTCCAATCTCCGCGTCACCAACACCGCCGAGCCTATCGTCACCTGATGCTTGATCCGTTCGGTAATAACTAAAGGGCAACTCGAAACGTATGCCCCAGTCTTGCGAGTCACCCCCAGGCCACCCCCATAATCCTGCTAGCGTCCAAGTCGCCTTTTCCGCACCGTCTTTGAAGTGCTCCCACTCTGAGTCCAGCGACACGTGGGTGGCGATGATGGTTTGATCGTTTAGTTGCTTCAACTGGTCTGCTTTTGTCGGATTAATCGACGGTTCAGCCGCAGCGACGCTTCCACGCGTACTCAGCAACAGAGTAAAGAACAGGAACCACTCAAAGGATTCCCGGAGAACAAGGCGCAGGTTGTTAGCAGCCACGAATTACGACAAGGATCAGAAGCTGATATGGCCGCGCGTTTAGCTCGTGTCTTTGCCGAGGTGGGCCAACGTCTTTATCATGGGTTCGCTCGGAACTCGGACAACGCCGGCGAATGGAAAGTCAAGTTCGAGGATTATGTAAACAGCGCAGGCAACCGAGAAGGCGCCAGCCATCAGGGCGAGAGTGCTTGTAGCATTAGCCGGCGCCAGCAGGCTAAAGCCCAAGAAGATCACCACAAGCCAGATCATCAACGCGATCAGCAACGGCTTTGAAACCGACGGCACCGCCTGCGCCTGCAGCAGCGCTCGAATCTCGGCGAGTTGCACCATGAGAGTTGCTGCCTCGGTCTTAAGAGCACGTTGCGCGTCATCGCGCGGGGCGAGACGACTAATGGGCGCATAAACGGCATCTCCCATCTGCGGGTTCGGGTCTAATCGGACTGGGCCACTTCGCTCCGCTGGCCATGTGCGGCGGACTCCGTCGGCCGTTGCGTCGCGGAGCGCGCGTCGCGCCTCCGCCGTTTCCGGTCCGTAAAGCGCCAACACACGATCGAGCAAGGCGACTTTCGCGGCCATCTGGATCACTTCGGTTCGAGTAGTGTCGAAGGCGCCCTTGGCTGAACTGATGAGCAACCCCAGGAGTATGGCGGTCATGGTCCCGACAAGACCCAGCGCAAGTTTGATCGCGTCTTTAGACTCAGCGCTCAGCTGCTCCTCCGGAAGGAGTCGGCGCAGACGTCCTCCCAGCAGCGTGACGCAAACGAGCACTATGAACAAAATCAGGGCGACCGCAGTAATAATCATTGTGGGAGTCTCGGAATACGCAGCTTGGTAACTTGTTTGAGCGATAGCCGGTCTTGATGCGCCTTTGTTTCTTTGGTTCTACAAAAGACTTGAAGACTGGTTCAAGACAATAGTTGTGAACATCGCTTATGAAGTTAATCCGCGCTCAATTCGGCTTGACTCGCTAAGCCCCTTTCACCACGATGCCGTCGAACCAAATAAGGAGAAACAACAACATGAAAAAGTACATCCACCCAATCGCAGCGGCTTTATGCTTCGGCACGTTTGTGCTCGTGGCGCCGACATCGTCTGCTCAAACGAAAGCTGCGAAGCTTCAAGCGATATCACAACAGCTTAATCTCACGCCCGAACAGAAAGCCAAAGTTTTGCCGATTCTCGCCGACGAAGGGCCAAAAGTACAGAAAATCAAGAACGACAATTCGCTCACGAAGATGCAGAAAATGCAACAGATCAAAGCCATCCATCAGCAAACCGATCCTCAGATGAAGGCGATTCTTTCACCTGCGCAGTACCAGAAACTACAGGCGATTCGCCAACAGGCGATTCGGGACGCTGTGCAGGGGCGATTCTGACCGCCCCGTTTAAGTTCAGCTACGCGGGCGCGCGGTCGCTGATTGCCTGATTACTTCGTCTGAGAAGAGCCGCCCAGCCGAGGTCGGCTTCCAAAACTACGGCCTAATTCCGCACGGCACTCGCGAAGCGCTCTAGATATCTGCGCTGCAGATCCTCGGCCCTAACCTTGGCCGGTCCAAGATCGAATTCAACCTTCTGGATAGTGCCTTTGAAATTGGTGGGCAATACTTTGGCGTAGATAAATTTCGGCACTACCGGAAGACCATTGTCGGTGCCGATGTCCATACCTTCGTAAGCAGTAAACCGGAGCGGCACCGTGTGCTCGATTTTACCTTCGGCCTCCTGTTTGCCATTAACGAAAAGCCGGCTTGAGCCGCTGGTGGCAAACTCACCGGGTTTATCGGCAGTGAACTCATAGCGCACATTGACCTTGCCCGTTGGCAACTCATCGCGCGAAGTGATGGTGTCCAGTTTTAAACCAAGGAAACTATAGGTGTGTTTCAGTCGGCCTTCTTCCACGTAAAGCGAGAAGCCGCCAAGAAAACTGCCTTCCGCGACGATCACGCCCGCTATTCCGGGACGCAGCCCGAGGCCGGACCGGCCCGGATTATCCAAATCTGCGCTGATGCTATACGAACGATTGTAAATCGGGGGAATCATCCCCGCGGAGATATTTTCCGTTCCGTTGTAATAGATAAATTTCGTCTGACCAGTCGAGTCTTTGGGGAAGCCCCACAGAAAGGCGAGCTCGGCAAATAGCGGCAGCACCTGATACTTCTCGGCCTCGGTCCAAAACAGCGCCGTTAGTTCGCGTACTTTATCTGGATACTTGTCCGGGACGTTGTCCGCCTGCGAGAAATCTTCGTCGAGGTTATACAAGTCGCACTTGTCATTGTCTGGGGACCATTTGCCTGGTGCGAACCGCGCTGCTGTTTCGGGATCAAACTTCCATGGAATCCGGTCTGGTCGCCAGCATGCGATCCAGCCGTCCTTGTACATGGCGCGGTTTCCCAAAATCGCGAAATACTGTTGCGTGTGTCGCGACGGCGCATTGGCATCATTGAACGTGGACAGAAAGCTAACGCCGTGCATCGGCATCTGTGCGACGCCGTTGACTTGCTTCGGCACGGGCAGGCCCGCAGCTTCCAAGATGGTCGGTGCGATGTCGGTGCAGTGAGTGAACTGACTGCGCAGACCGCCTTTATCTTTAATGCGTTTCGGCCAGGCAACGACCATCGGGTTACGAATACCTCCAAGGTGTGAAGCAACCTGCTTCCCCCATTTAAACGGCGTATTGCCAGCCCACGCCCACGCAGCTGCGTAATGCGGAGCCATGTGGGGGCCTCCCCATTTGTCGAGTCCTCCGTAAGCTTTGATTGCTTTCAATTGCTGGTCGCTCGTTAGCGGAACGCCGTTCAGGGTCGTCATTTCGTTGAACGTGCCGGTCTCCGTGCCTTCCATGCTCGCGCCGTTGTCCCCAAAGATATAAAAAACGAGCGTATTATCGGCGAGACCCATATCCTCAATCGCTTGCACAACGCGTCCCACGGCATGGTCGGTGTTTTCCTGGTAACCGGCATAGACTTCCATCTGACGCGCATACACTTTTTTTACTTCCGGCGGTACGCTGTCCCAGGCTGGGAACACCGGATCACGAGGAGTAAGCTTGGCAGTCGCCGGAATAACGCCGAGCTGCTTCTGCCGTGCGAACGTCTCCTCGCGCAACTTGTCCCAGCCTTGATCGAATTTGCCCTTGTATTTGTCGCTCCATTCATTCGGCACCTGGTGTGGTGCATGAGTTGCACCAGTCGAGAAATAGAGAAAGAAAGGTTTATCCGGTGCCTGCGCTTTCTGGTCGCGAATCCAAGTGACCGCGTGATCGACCATGGCGTCGTTGAGATAAAAATTCTTCTCTTTCGGCACGCCGATAATCTTGTTGTTTTCAGCAAGGAGCGGATCGAACTGACTGTTTTCTCCGCCGAGAAATCCCCAGAAATAATCGAAGCCGAGCGCGTTCGGCCATCGATCGAAAGGGCCCGCAGGCCCCTGCTGCGAATCAGGTGTAAGATGCCACTTGCCGATGGCCGCAGTGTTATAACCGTTGGCCTGAAGAATCTGCGCGATGGACGCGGCGCTCGTCGGCCAGTTCGTGCTGTAGCCAGGCCAACCACCGATCAACTCGGAGATCGAGCCGAATCCCACCGCATGATGATTCCGACCCGAAAGCAAGGCCGCGCGCGTAGGAGAACAAAGCGCAGTCACGTGAAATCGACTGTAACGGAGTCCCTCCGCCGCCAGTTTGTCCAGCGTGGGCGTAGCGATGGGGCCACCGAAGGTGGACGGATTACCGAAACCGGCATCGTCAATCAGCACGAGAAGAATGTTCGGCGCATCCGGCGGAGCTTTTACTGGCTTGGTAAAGGCCCCCTCCGATCCTTCCAGCGTGCGTTTGGCGATGCCCTGGAACGGTTCAGCTGGACGCGGCAGCACAGTTCTATCCCATTCCGCATTCGCTACAAAAGATCTGAGCATCTGCGTTGCGACTACAAGTGCAGTCACTGTTACGCATAGCATTGGCTTGGGCATAACGGTTTTGGTAACGCTGTGTATCCCCAGGCCACAAGGCTGGTCAAGAAAGGAATCCTTCTTCTGGTGCTTTGATTATCAGCCGAGTGACCGATGCATTACAGCTTAACAGGCCCGAGCAACAATCGATATCTTTGAACGATTCGCGAGATCAACAATCGCATCGCGTTCGAGCAGCAAAGTCTTTTCAGCTTCAACGGCAATCACGCGCAGTCGTGCTTCGGCTGCGATGCGAATTGTTTCGAGACCAATCACTGGCACGTCGAACCGCATGTCCTGGTTGGGCTTCGCCACCTTGACCATCACGGCCCCGCTCCCCGCCAGCTCGCCGCCGCGCCTGATGGCATCGTTCGTTCCTTCCAGAGCTTCTACTGCCACGACGGTTCCACTCCTGACGAGGATGGTCTGTCCGATATCAAGTCGCGCAATTTCCTTCGCGATCTTCCAGCCTAGATCAACATCGTCCTCTTCATTCCGCGATAACTTCGGACCTGAAATTGGTCCTGAAGTTGCCAGAGAGTGCTCGAGAAACGTTGTCGCTGGTAAAAGATCGACATTCACCTTTGCCAGTTCCTCCGCAATCGCTGCGAAGATCGATTCCGCGTTGCGCTGTTTAAGTTTGCCTAGCAACATCAACGCTTTCCAATCCGGCCGCAGATCGAAAAGGTTCTTCGGCGCGATTTGTCCTGCCATCATTGCGTGGCGGATTTCTTGTGCACGAAAAAATTTCAAGAGCCGGTTAAGTTGTCCTACGCGCATCCATTCGAGCAGATCGGCATGTTGCTCGAGCGCTGGATCGGTTTCCCCCGTGAACGCAGCCACAACTATTTTTTTCACTCCAGCTTTTCGTGCGGCGTCTGCGAGCAGTCGCGGGTAAACACCGTTGCCGGCAATGATTCCTAGAGCATGTAGCGGTGGCTGTGCCAAGCACCGAATTTGAAATAGACAGGCGCTTGACACAAGCGCCTCTACAATCGTCACGAATCGGGACACTGAGGTCCCTTCCACACTCTCACCCGTGGTGACGGCGGCGTTTGACGTGCAACTGAGCGAGCGCTTTTTGTAACGACGCCTGAATAGCTGCCACTTCCTCGGCAGTATGATCTTCCTTCATCGCCGCTTTGGCGCGCTCGACCGCGGCTTCGGCCGCAGCGATATCGATCTTCTCGGATTCGAGGGCCATGTCGGTCAACACGGAAACGGCGTCCGCTTTAATTTCCACAAAGCCTTCGCCTATCGCCATTGATCTTTCGCGGCCGTCCTTTAGGACACGCAGTTCACCCGGCACCACGGTGGTTAGCAACGGGACGTGTTTGGGGTAAACTCCCAGCTCCCCCTCAGAACCCGGCAACGTGACCATCTCCACGTCTTCGGAGTAAATTTTTTCCTCGGGCGTTACAATCTCGAGCTTCAGCGTGGCCATGTGTCCAATTTAACGATTGAGAGAATTAGCGATTTAGCGATTCGGAGAGGCCAATGCTTCAACCTTCTTTGATCATCTCGATGCCGCCCTTCATGTAGAAATTTTGCTCGGGCACATCGTCATGTTTGCCTTCCAGAATTTCTTTGAAACCGCGGACTGTTTCCGCAACCGGAACATATTGGCCCTTAAAGCCGGTGAAAACTTCTGCCACGTGAAAAGGCTGGCTAAGGAATCGCTGAATCTTGCGTGCGCGATGAACCGTGATCTTGTCCTCCGGGCTTAGTTCATCCATTCCAAGAATCGCGATGATGTCCTGCAAATCCTTATAACGCTGCAAAACGCGCTGCACACCTCGCGCAACGTTATAATGCTCCTCGCCGACAATTTCCGGCGCCAGAGCTTTTGATGTGGATGCCAGCGGATCGACTGCTGGATAAATACCGAGCTCGGCGATGGAACGCTCAAGCACAATGGTCGAGTCCAAGTGCGCGAAAGTGTTTGCCGGCGCGGGATCAGTGAGGTCGTCCGCTGGAACATAGACGGCCTGGAACGAAGTGATTGATCCTTTATTTGTGGATGTAATTCGCTCCTGTAAATCACCCATCTCAGCAGCAAGAGTCGGCTGATAGCCAACTGCGCTTGGCGTTCGGCCCAGCAACGCCGACACTTCCGAGCCTGCTTGCGAGAATCGAAAGATGTTGTCGATAAAAAGAAGCACGTCCTGGTTGCGCTCGTCGCGAAAATATTCGGTCATTGCAAGGGCAGAAAGAGCAACCCGTAAACGCGCGCCCGGTGGTTCGTTCATCTGGCCGAAAACCATCCCTACTTTCGACTTCGACAAATCTTTTTGATTGATTACCCCCGCCTCGCTCATTTCCTTGTAAAGATCATTGCCTTCCCGGCTCCGTTCGCCCACTCCGGCAAATATGGAAACCCCGCCGTGTTTCATGGCGATGTTGTTGATCAACTCCTGGATGACAACAGTCTTGCCGACGCCCGCGCCACCAAATGCGCCGACTTTGCCGCCTTTTGTAAATGGGCAAACGAGATCGATGACCTTGATCCCAGTTTCCAGGATCTTTGCACTTGTGTCTTGCTCCGTGAGCGTCGGTGCCGGGCGATGAATTGGGTAACGCTTCTCAAATTTCACAGTGCCGCGATTATCAATCACGTCGCCAGTGACGTTAAAAAGCCGACCAAGCACGGCCTCGCCTACCGGTACGGTGATCGGACCGCCAGTATCGGTTACGCTCATTCCCCGCTTCAACCCTTCCGTTGATGACATTGCGATGGAGCGGACCCAGCTTTCGCCAAGATGCTGTTGCACTTCGAGCGTCAACTTCGTTGGGTTGCCGTTCACTTCATACTCAATTTCGAGGGCGTTGTAGATTTTCGGCAGCGTCTTTTCGTCCGGAAATTCCACGTCCACTACGGGACCGATGACTTGAACTATGTTTCCTTTATTCATAAATCTTTACTAACCGCCGAGCGCCATCTGCGCTGTGGCAATCTCAAGCAGCTCGGTTGTGATGCCGGCTTGGCGCATCTTGTTGTATTCCAAAGTAAGGTCCTTGATAAATTGATTCGCGTTATCGGTGGCGTTCTTCATTGCCACCATTCGCGCGCTGTGTTCAGACGCGCGCGCGTCGAGGATCATCTGAAAAACCTGGTAGGAGACATAATATGGGAGCATCGAATCCAGAACGACCTCGGCGTTAGGCTCGAACACGTAGCCTATCATGGGATCGTGACCTTCAATTTCAGCCTGGGCTGTTTCGCTTTTCGGCAAACCAAAACTACTAATCGGCAGAAGTGTCTGTACCACGGAACGTTGGCTGATTGTGTTGATAAAATGCGTGTAGAGCACCGAGACTTTGTCGACCTCGCGCCTCAGGAACTTTTCCATGCAAAACTTCGAGATCGGCTTCGCTTCAACGAAGCTCGGCGAGTCTTTCAACTCAAAATCAGCCAATAATTCGCGCTTTGTTCGAGCGATGAATTGTCGCGACTTTTTTCCTGTCACCACGAACGCCGTTTTGGCCGAATCAAAGTTGCTGGCCTCCCGAAACAGGTTCGTGTTCAATGCTCCGCAGAGTCCTTTGTCCGTGCTGATAATTAGGACCAACTCTTTCTTGAGCGGGCGGACAGCGAGAAGTGGATGAAATCGCGGGTCTGTTCGTTTTTGCAACGAAACGAGAACCTTATTCATCAAAGCAGCATAAGGTCGTCCCGCCAGCGCATGCTGCTGCGCTTTGCGCATCTTGGAGGCAGCCACCATTTGCATTGCTTTGGTGATCTGCGCGGTGTTGCGGATCGATCTTATCCGGCGCCGTATATCCTGCGTATTCGCCATTACAAATTACAAATTGCAAACTGTGGGTCGCGGAGCAGCGGTATCATGGGTTGGTCGTCTTGAATTCGTCGAGTGCCGCTTTCAATTGCGACTCGAGATCTTTGTCGAGCTCCTTTTTCTCGCGGATCGCCCCGAGCAATCCTCCCTTCCGCGTTTGCAGCCAATCCTGAAGCTTCAATTGGTACTCCTTAACACGGTCGACGGGCACTGAATCGAGGTAGCCATTTTGCATCGCCCACATCACCGCCACCTGCTCGTCGACCGGAATCGGGTTGTACTGTTTTTGTTTAAAAAGCTCGACAATGCGTTGACCGCGATCGAGTCGCGCCCTCGTTGCCACATCCAGATCGGAGCCAAACTGCGCGAAGGCAGCCAGCTCGCGGTATTGCGCCAGATCGAGTTTCACCTTGCCGGCGACCTGCTTGATCGCCTTGATCTGGGCAGCCGATCCAACACGGCTGACAGAGAGTCCCACCGAAATCGCCGGCCGCACACCTTGATAGAACAAATCAGTCTCGAGGTAGATTTGCCCATCCGTAATCGAGATCACGTTTGTCGAAATATAGGCGGAGACGTCGCCAGCCTGGGTCTCGATAATCGGCAACGCGGTTAACGATCCGCCACCGAATTCGTCGCTCATACGCGCGGCGCGTTCGAGTAATCGCGAGTGCAAGTAAAATACATCGCCCGGATAAGCCTCACGACCAGACGGACGCTTGAGCACCAGCGAAACTTGGCGATAAGCCACTGCGTGCTTCGATAGATCGTCGTAGATGATGAGCGCATCCATTCCATTGTCCATGAACCATTCGCCCATCGCGGCGCCAGCGAAAGGCGCCAGATACTGATTAGTCGCCGTGTCGGATGCAGGCGCAGAGATGATTGTCGTGTAAGGCATGGCGCCTTCTCTCTCGAGTGTATCGAGCACTCGCGCGACGTTGGAATTTTTCTGGGCAACTGCGACGTAAATGCAATAAAGCGGCCGATAATTGTTATCTTTCGCGTCTTCCGCAGCTTTGTTCAGGCGGGCCTGGCTGATGATTGTGTCGATGGCGATCGTGGTCTTGCCCGTTGCTCGATCTCCAATGATGAGCTCACGCTGGCCACGACCAATAGGAATCATGGCATCGATCGCCATGATGCCGGTTTGCACCGGTTGATTCACACTGCGCCGCTTGATCACGCCCGGTGCAATTTTCTCCAGCGGATAAAATGTTTCGGTTTTGATCGGTCCCTTGTCGTCGAGTGGCTGGCCAAGTGTGTTAACGACGCGGCCGAGGAGCGCTTTGCCCACAGGAACTGAAAGGAGTTTGCCTGTCGTTTTGGCTTCGTCGCCTTCTTCAACCAACGTGTTGTCGCCCATCAGAATTGCGCCGACTTCAGTTTCTTCGAGGTTCAACGCAAGACCGAATACTCCGTTTGGAAATTCGATCATCTCGTTGAGCATGACGTCACTCAGGCCTTCGATGCGCGCGACGCCATCGCCGGTTTCACGCACAACGCCGACGTTGCTCTTGGTCGTCGATGTTTTTAACCGTTCAATTTTCGTTTCGATTTCTTCGAGTATGCTGCTCATGATTTTGCCTTCATTAAAGTTCTTGTTGGAGACGTTCGAGCCGGTTGCGGACCGTTCCGTCCCATACATCGCTCCCTACACGGATACGCATTCCGCCAAGAAGCTCGGGGTTAACAACGAACTGCGTTGTCAGGTCGCCACCGTATTTCTTTTTTAGATTGGCCACGAGCTCCGAAGTCGTCGCGGAATCCACTTCGCTTGCTGTCTCGATTTTCGCCTGCCGCTTTTCCAGTTCGAGACGAAGCAGACGCCTGTAATTTTTTAGGACGTCGACGTAATGGCGCGGCTTTTTCGCGATAAGCGAATCGACCAGCGATACAATCCTTCCAGGGTCGAGTTGGCCGTCAGTGAAGCTTGCCCGAAGCATTTCACGCGAGAGCTGGCGAATTTCCTTGTTGATCTTCATCGTGCCAGCTGACGAGCCGCTTCCTCCTGCAAGCGCTTTTGATCTTCCGGCGTTAACACCTTCCCGGCCACTTTAGCTGTGGTATCAACCACGAGGCGCCCAAGCTCGCGCTTTAAAGATTCCATTGTGCGCTCGTGCTCAATCGCACTGGCTTCACGCGCTTTTGCTATGATTTGCTCAGCAGCAGCAATCGCTTCCTGTTGCTTGCGCTCGGATAGATGCGCGGCGCTTTCGCGCGCTTCATCGATCATTTTCTGCGCGTCCGCGTTTGCTTTTGTTACAATCTCCTGGTAGCGCTTCTCCGCTTCGGCCAGTTCCTTTCTGATTTTTTCCGCGTTGATCTGGCCTTCTTCGATCTTGCGCCGGCGCTCCTCAAGTAAGGCAAGGATTGGTTTGTAAGCGAAGCGTTGCAAAAGGTATGCAACAATGCAGAAGCTAATGACCTGCGATAGAAACAACTTCCAATTCCAGCCGAACGTTTCAGCTGTTTCACGCAAGATGTCGGTTACGCCTCCGCTGCTGGCGGCAATTATCAGGTTCATAAACTAGGTTTCGGGCGCAACATCGATTGCCTCCCCCGTGAAATTAGTGAACGAGATACAGCGCGTAGAACACGATCGCTTCGGTCAACGCGATGGCGAGAATTCCGTGCACGAGCACTTGCGTGAACGCACCGGGATTGCGACCGACCGCACTGGTCATTCCCAGGCCGGTCAGGCCGATTCCGATTCCGACGCCCATCGCGGCAAGCCCGACGTGAATGCTTCCGCTCAGTTCTGCTAGTATTGGTAGTATCATATTTTTGTTACTTGGTTTTGGAGACCTCCTCATGAGATCGCCGAAAAATCAGTGCGCGTGCTCCGGTCCCTCCTGGTGTTCTGCGATTAACATTGTAAAAACCGCCGTTAACAGCATGAAAACAAGTGCCTGCACAAATCCGACGAGCACTTCGAGGAAATAAAATGGAATCGGCAGAATCGGCGACAGCCACGGAATCATCGTGGACATGGCTTCGAGAATGCTTTCGCCGGCATAAATATTTCCGAACAATCGAAAACTGAGCGCAATCGGTCGAAATATAATCGAGATCACCTCGAGCCAGCCGACAGCGAAAAAAATGACGACCATGAGGATCTTCACGATTCCGGTCGTCTCACCTTTTGGGCCGAACAAATGTATCAAAAATCCGCCGACACCATTGGCCTGAATCGCCCAGACAAACCACATCACGAAAAATATGGCCGACATCGCGGTCGTCATGTTTAGATCCGCGTTGCCACCGCGCAGCAACGGCCGATCGACATGGAAATTTCCCGTCGCGTCGGAATGGCCCCAACCAATTGTTCCGATTCCCGGAATCAGTCCAAACCAGTTCACGAACAGAATAAAAATGAAAACCGTGGCATAAAACCAAAATCCCTTTCGCACGAGCTCACGGCCGATGATGTTTTCCAAGAAATTGTGCAAACCCTCAACTAACCACTCCCAAAAGTTTTGAATCCCGCTGGGGATGGGAGTAGCCCGCCGGGTTGCGATTTGTGAAAAAATGATGATGCCAGCTGCGACGATCCAGGTAACCAGCATCGAGTTTGTGATTCCGAAGCCGCCGAACTGAACAAGCATCTGCGGTTTCAACGAGACGCCCTCGTGCTCAGTCGCACCCGCTTCCGCTGCAAATGTCGACGTAGCAAGCATTGCGCTGGAGGCCAACGCCAGGATCGACATCAGTAAACAACGGTTGCGCATTTTCCTAAGCACAGCTGTAGCTGGCATCGGTGATGCCAGCCTACCGAGGTGATCCGCCTTTCGTCCCACACGTGCCACACTAGGGCGAAAATGCCGCCCCGGCTACAACTTGAACGCGCATACGAAAGCGTGTTTTGCGCCGGAAGACAAACAAAATCTCGGACGCGAACTTATTTCGCCGGAACGCTCTCCGCAAACCGTGGAGCAAGCCGGGTCACCGCCCTCGATTTCACGGGCTCAGCAGCTCCATTCATTGTGATCGCTTCTTCGTAGAACGATTCTAACTGATCAATCTGGGCATCCTGTCCGAATCGTTCTACTACGGCGGCGTGGGCGCGTTCTCCCATTTGCTTCAACGTTGCGGGCGAACTTGTGATTAGCTGCATGGCATTCGCTAGTCCGACGTGATCCTCCTCCGCAACCAGGAACCCGGTGCGCCCGTGATCAACTGCTTCCGGAATTCCGCCGTGCCGCGTCGCGACCACCGGCAACCCAGTTGCCATCGCTTCCAAGACCGAGTTCGGAACACCTTCCTGGTCTTGGTTTGGGGATATTTCGCTTGGGTGCAAAAACAAGTGCGAACTGGCATAAAGCTCCAGCAGCTTCGGTTGGGGCAGAAATCCGACAAAATGCACGTCTCTGAGGATGCCCAGGCCGCCAGCGAGCATTTCTAACTCCGGTTGCAACGGCCCTTTTCCAGCGATGAAAAATTCCGCGCCAGGATTGTCCTTCTTGAAAATGGCAAAAGCGCGCAAGCTCGTCGCAACGCCCTTCTTCGGAATCAACCGGCACGCCTGGACCACTCGCCATTTGCCGTCTCGCGGCAGTTCTCTATCCACGAATGGAAATTCATTTAGCGGGATGCCGGTGCGATTGATGCGCAGCTTTTCCGGCGGACAGCCCAAATGAACCAGCCGGTCAACCAACGATTGGGAACGCGCGAACACGAGCGGGACCGCATTAAAAAGACGGCGCAATTTCCCTGCATAATCCTTGATCTCGGGCTTACGCGCCACGTCGGCGCCGTGAAATGATACCACGCACGGCTTATCCCACTGCTCGATAAAAGGAAGCAGGTGCACGCCAGTATGGCCAAAATAAATATGCATGAGATCTGCGCCATGCCGCTCCAACAATGAGTCAAGCGTCTGGTACTCGCCGCGGTAAACGATGGGGGGTCGGCGTTCCACAAATTTCAACCAGCCGTGGACGAGCAAGTTTGTGCGCCGCTTCGGAATGATTTCGATACGGTCAAATGGAAACCGCTCAGCATTTTGGACCTCCTTAGTGACCACGAACGTATCGACGCCGCGCAGCGCTCTTAACTGCCGGTAAATGTGCAACATCTCCGACTTGAGAAAACTGGAGCAATAGCTGGCGACAACCCGTTTGCCCATACAACAGCGCCCAGTTTCGTTATGGATTGCCGCCTTGTCCATCTCAAATTAGCCCGGAAAGGACATCTTTGTCGTTCGACATTGTCGCTGCCAACGTCTCCTTTAACTCAGCGATCCCCTCTCCTTGTGCTGCTGACGTGGAAACGATTTTCGTTCTGGGAAATCTCTCCTGCAGCGCCCTGAGATTTCTCTCCGCATCCGGCAAATCCATTTTGTTAGCAACAACCAGCCATGGGCGCGAGGAAAGCGCCGGATCGTAGAGATCAATTTCCCGCCGAAGATTCTGCAAATCCTCTATGGGATTGCGTCCTTCGCTTCCAGCTACATCAATCACGAATATCAAAATGCGGCAGCGCGTGATATGGCGCAAGAATTCGTGGCCCAACCCGACCCCCCGGTGCGCTCCTTCGATCAAACCGGGAATATCCGCAATGGTGGCCCGCCGATAACCTGGAAGTTCCATCACGCCAACGATCGGATGCAGCGTCGTGAACGGATATGCCGCAATCTTCGGCCGCGCAGCCGAGATTTTCCGCAATAGCGTCGATTTGCCTGCATTTGGATAACCAACGAGTCCTGCGTCCGCAATCGTTCGTAACTCGAAAAGGAAATACCCCTGCTCGCCTTCTTCACCCTCCGTGTATTGCCGCGGTGCGCGGTTGCGCGAGCTCTTGAAATGCACGTTACCTTTACCCCCTGCTCCGCCGCGACAAAGTACAAATTGCTGGCCGTCGCGGATAAGATCGACGATCGGCTCCCCATCTGTCATTCCGAGCGAAGTCGAGGAATCCCGCGGCGGTACCATTGAGGCTGTTTCACGGGATCCTTCGACTTCGCTCAGGATGACTGGCGTGGCTTGCTCCGCCAGCCATACGATCGTCCCAACTGGCACCTTTACTATTTTGTTCGCGCCTGCGCGTCCCGCCATTTTCTTTCCCATCCCGTGCCCGCCTTTCTTTGCTGCAATGATCGGTTCATAAAAAAGATTGGCCAGATTGTCCACATGCCGGTCCGCCTGCAGGATCACGTCGCCTCCGCGGCCGCCATCGCCGCCATCCGGCCCGCCTTTCGGCACAAATTTCTCACGCCGAAAACTGACGCACCCGCGCCCGCCCTTTCCTGCCTGTGCAAAAACTTTGATCCGATCGACAAACATGGCTTCGCCGCGTTACATCGTTAAATCGTTGAACTGTTGAAGCGGAACAGAGCCAATCCTAAAACGCTTCAACCCTTCAACGATTCATAAAGCGCCTTGGTTTTCGCTGCGATTGCACCCCAACTGAAGTTGTCTTCGGCGCGTTTGCGGCCTGCCTTACCAAACCGTTCGCGTAATTGCGGATCTCTCATCAATTGGTTGATGCGCGCTGCGAGGTCTCGCGCGAACTTTTCGGGCTTTGTTGCTTCGAATGGACTCTCTTTCATTTGTTCGAGCGGAACCAGGAATCCGGTCTCGCCATCTACAACCACTTCCTTGATTCCTCCGACGGCGCTCGCCACTACCGCAGTCTCGCAAGCCATCGCCTCGAGATTGATAATGCCGAACGGTTCGTAGATTGAGGGGCAAACGAACACCGCAGCGTGCGAGTAAAGTTCGCAGGCGGTCTTTTGATCCACCATTTCATTGATCCAGATGATTCCGGGCCGCTCGGCTTTTGCGCGCTCCACTCCGGTTTTCATTTCCTCCGCCATGCCCGCTGTATCCGGCGCGGCGGCGCAAAGCACGATCTGAAAATCGCGGTCCATGAATTGGATTGCGCGCATGAGATGCTGGAACCCTTTTTGGCGAGTGATCCGCCCGACAAAAAGCAGATACGGCTTAATTGGATCGATGCCGTATCGTTTGAGCGTGGCAATTGAATCGGCCTTCCGATATTGGTTTAAATCGATTCCGTTGTGGATGACATGAACCCGCGCAGGATCGACATCGAACAGCCGCTCGATGTCACGTTTGGTTTCCCCAGAAACGGCTATGACTGCATCCGCCATTTCCAGCGCGGTTTTCTCTACCCAAAGCGAAAAGTCGTAACCGCCGGCGAGCTGTTCGCGCTTCCATGGTCGAAGCGGCTCGAGTGAATGGACGGTAACGATAAGGGGAATTCCGTAATTCTTCTTCGCAAGAACTCCGCCAAAATGACTGTACCACGTATGACAATGCACAAGATCCGCATCAATGTTCGTTGTGTTGAAGTCGGTGCATCGCCGCACAGCGCCGAAAACAGAGCGCAATGGCTTTGGGCAGGTAAAATTGCTCTGGTCGAGCTCAAAACCGATGACCTTGAGGTTGCCTTCTTCAAGACGTTGATCGCCAAAGCAACGCACCTCCACCTGCATCATTTCCGCCAGTTCGCGCGAAAGATAACCCACATGCACACCCGCGCCGCCGTAGATGTGCGGCGGATACTCGTTTGTCAGGAAAAGGACCTTCAGCACTGGAGTATTGGAGTAGTTGAGTTTTGGAGTGTTGGCCGAATCGTGCCGGCTCGCCACTAATTCATTACTCCATTACTCCAGTCAGCTTTTCACCTTTAAGAGCAACACTGGCACATCGACTGCGTGCCGCACCTTGTCTGCGGTGGCACCGTAGAGAATATCGCTAACAAGTCGGTGACCATGCGTTGTCATCGCGATAAGATCGACATCTTTCTCCCGCGCCAGCTTGATGATCTCATCAGAGGGTTCACCAAGCGCGAGCACAGCAGCGCAAGTGAAACCTTCTGCGGCCAATTCACCCCTGCGCTTTTCCAGATATGCCCGGTCTTGTTTCATTTCTTCGCTTTCAGCGAGCTGGAGTTGATTAAAGTTCCGGGCCACCCAGCCATCAGCCACGTGGACAAGAAGTAGTTTCGCGCCGGTCATGCTCGCCAGGGGCTTGATGTGCGTTAGAATCGTTTCATCGGCCAAACTGTTCTCAAGCGGAATGAGAATGTGCTGATACATGTCAAAAATGACGAATGACAAATGACAATTGACGAATGAAAAAGCAAGGGTCGAACGACGGGGCACGTCTCGATCTTGCACTTCGCATTTTTAGCTTGATCACTCCTTCGGCATTCGTCATTCGAGCTTCGTCATTACTTTGGCGCCGGTAGCCCAAGCAAACCGTAGAGCGTCTTTAGCACTGAGTCTGGCAAAAACGTGTCCAGGAGTAGCTTTACGTTGAGCACAATTATTATCGATGCGACCGTCCATCCGAGAATTTTTATCCATAAGCGATTTGCGAACTCACCCATCTTCGCTTTTTCGTTCGTGAACCGCATCAGTGGCCAGACCGCGAAGCCGAGCTGCATGCTGAGCACGACCTGACTGGCCACCAGCAGGTCGGTCGTTTTGCTTTCGCCGAAAAAGCCGATCACCAAGAGCGCGGGCACGATAGCAATGAGCCGTGTGATCAAACGCCGCAGCCACGGTGTGATCCGGATATTGAGAAAACCTTCCATCACGATTTGGCCAGCCAGTGTGCCGGTAAGGGTCGAGTTTTGCCCCGAAGCAAGCAGCGCAACGGCAAAAAGAATGCTCGCCACGCCGATGCCTAGCAGTGGACTGAGGAGCTTGTAGGCCTCCTGAATCTCAGCGACATCCCGATGGCCAGACCAATGAAAAACTGCGGCGGACAAAATCAGGATGGCGGCATTAATGAACAAGGCAAACATGAGCGCGAAGGTCGAATCGATAGTCGCAAACTTGATCGCCTCGCGTCTGCCGTCGGGCGTTTGTTCGAATTTGCGCGTCTGCACGATGGATGAGTGCAGGTAAAGATTGTGCGGCATCACCGTCGCACCAAGAATGCCCATGGCGACGTAAAGCATTCCCTGATTGATGACGATCTGCCCGCTTGGCACGAAACCGGACAGAACCTTCGCCAGCTCAGGCTTGGAAAAAACCAACTCGGCGGTGAAACAACCGCCAATAGTCGCGATAAGAGTAATGACCAGGGCCTCGATGTAACGGAAACCTTTGTTTTGCAAATAGAGCACCGCCAGCACATCCGTTGCGGTGATCAAACAGCCCCAAAACAGCGGAATGCCGAAGAGAAGTTGCAACCCGATAGCCGAGCCGATCACCTCGGCGAGATCGCAGGCCGCGATAGCGATTTCGCACAGAATCCAGAGTCCCCACACTATCGGTGTCGAGTAGTGATCCCGACACGCCTGGGCCAGATCGCGCCCAGTGGCGACGCCCAGCTTGATGCACAAGTGCTGGAGGAGAATTGCCATCAAGTTCGAAATCATGATGACCGACAAAAGGGCGTAGCCAAACCTCGCGCCTCCAGCCAAATCCGTAGCCCAGTTGCCCGGGTCCATGTAACCGACCGCGACGAGAAAACCGGGCCCAGAAAACGCGAGAAGCTTTCGCCAAAACGACGCGGTCACCGGAACCACAACGCTGCGGTGAACTTCGGCTAACGAGACGCGCGGCGCAGTCCTCCGCCACCCGCGTTCCAAGTCCATCGCCGTTCGTTGGTTTGATTGGTTCATCACTTCAAAACCGAATGCTCATTAGCAGCAAGCTCGCCAGTGGCAGGAAACGCATCTCTTCACTTTCGAATTAGGCATACCTAATTTAATTAATCGGTCAAACTATTCTGTGACTTGACTTACTTTATCTCGTTTCTATCTTCCGCATTGATGCCATATAAGAAGCAGCGATCAGCCCTCGGTAGTTCCACCGCCGTGGAAGATTATCTCGAGCGGATTCTCGAGCTCATTAACGCCAAGGGCTACGCACGCGTTGTCGATATCGCGGCAGCCTTAAAAATCTCGCAGGCCAGCGTCACTAACATGGTGCAGCGGCTCGATGCCGAGAGCCTTCTCAAATACGAGAAATATCGCGGCCTCATTTTAACCACATCTGGCAAAACCCTCGCCCGCCAGATCGCCCACCGCCACAGGCTCCTGACCGATTTTCTGAAGCTACTCGGCCTGAGCGATCGTGTCATTTACCACGACGTCGAAGGAATGGAACATCACATCAGCTTGCCCACGCTACGCGCAATCGAAGCACTCACGAATCAATTGCGCCGCCGCCCCGCCCTCCGCGCTCAGCTGCAAGCCGCGGTCGTTTAGTAACCAGCTCAGTCGGCGAAGCCGGCCTACGATCTCGGCGACGTCGGCGTGGCGGCCGCAGCGTCACTCAATTTCTTAAAGTGAAGTTGCTTCACGCGGCGACTATCGGCTTGTGAAACAGTAACCAGATAACCGTCGATCTTAACTTGCTCGCCCGTCTTGGGCAGATGGCCAAGCAGATGGGTAACATAACCTCCGATGGTGCTTACATCTGCGCTTTCCAAGTCAAGTTTCGCAAGATCGTTCAGCTCGTAAAGTCCAAGCGCTCCGTCAACGCTGAATTCGTTGGCGTTGATCTTGCGAAATTCTTCTTTTTCGAAATCGAACTCGTCCTGAATGTCGCCGACAAGCTCCTCAAGAACGTTTTCTAGTGTCACCATGCCGACGGTGCCACCAAACTCATCCACCACCAGTGCAAGATGCGCGTGCTTGCTCAGGAACAACTTGAGCAATTTCTCAAGCGGCATCATCTCCGGCACGGGAATCACCTCGCGTTTGATCTCTAATAAATCTGGATGCGGGTCGCGCATCATCGGCAGCAGTTCTTTGATGTGAATAAGGCCTACGGTGTTATCGAGATTCTCCCGGCAGAGCGGAAAACGAGTGTGCTTGGAATCGATGGCCTTTTTCACGTTCGTGTCGAAATCGTCCTCGAGGTCGAAATAAACGATTTCCCCCCGAGGCGTCATGATATCGCGCACGACGCGGTCGCGCAGATCAAGCACGTTAAAGACAAGTTCACGGCCGAGGGGCGTAACCTCGGCGGACTTTTCGCTTTCCCGAACAATCAATCGCAGCTCCTCCTCGCTGTGGGCCAATTCTCCTTCGGCAATGGGTTCTACATGAAAAAGGCGACGAAGAATCCAATTGCTCGCCGCGTTTAGCAGCCAAATTGCTGGCTTAAAGACCGCGTAAAAGTACCGCAGTGGCGCGCTAACAAATAATGCAGCAGGCATGGCCTTGCGGATGGCGAGAATTTTGGGCGCCTGTTCCCCGAGCACGATGTGCAAAAATGTGATGGCTGAAAATGCCAGCGCGAACGAAATCGATTTAATCACCGCCGGGGATTCGATTCCTGCGAAAACGAAAAATGGTTGAAGCATTCGCGCGAGAAAAGGTTCGCCCAGCCAACCAAGCCCAAGGCTCGCTGCAGTAATCCCGACCTGACAGGCGGAAAGATAGGCATTCAGATTGTTCTTAATCTGTTTTACCAACGCAGCTCGCTTGATGTCTTGAACAGCCAGTGTGTTGAGTTGACTGTCGCGGATTTTGACGAGCGCAAATTCGGCTACGACAAAGAATCCGTTCAACAATACCAGCGCCATGACCACCGCCAATTTGGCAACGAGTAGTATGATTGGGTCCCACTGCCGCGCGATTACGTCAGCCAGCGGTAACAGAAGCAATAGTGAGGGGAAATTCATTCAGCAGATTTGCATAGCAAGCCGGCGTGTGGCTGGCTGAATCGCATGCCACACAGCCGCATGCCTACGCTAGAGAGTTTACCAGCTTGACTTGGTAACGCCAGGGATGAGCCCTTGCGAAGCCAGCTCACGAAAAGTCAGGCGCGACATCCTGAACCGCCGAATAAAAGCGCGACGGCGGCCGGTGACTTCGCAACGGTTGACCACACGCGTGGGACTGGCGTCACGCGGCAACTGTGCGAGCGCGGCATAGTCTTTTTTTGCCCTTAATTCCGCGCGCCGGGCGGCGTGTTTTTTCACCGTTGCGCGCTTCCGCTCATTGCGATTGATCCAGGCAGTCTTGGCCATAAGAAGTGCTGACTATAACGCCAGCCTTGCGATTTGCAACGGGTGTGCAGGGTTCCTATCCCAGAGCGCCTGCTCGTCGTCTTTGTTTCACGAGCGCGCTAGTGGACCCGCGGCCAGAGGGTCGGCCAGCACTGCGCTTTTGCCTGACGGATTGCGTCCGGTTGAGGCTATCCTGCAACACCTTCACCAGATCCACGACGTTGGTCGGCGATGGCAGGGCTGGCGCTTTAGTGGTGATCTCCTTGTGCTGCGCCTTTTGTTCGATGATCTCCATTAGTGCCGTCCGGTATTCGTCCCGATATTTGTCCGGTTCCCAGGAATCGCTCATACTTTCGATTAATGCTTGCGCCATTTTCAGCTCTTTGTCGGTCACCGCTGTCGTCGAGCCGTTTTTCAAAACGTCGGCACTCAGTATTTCGCTGGCAAAGTGCATCAGCTCGAGAATCAGGAACAAACCGTCGGGCTTTACTGCAGCCAAATGTTCACGATTGCTGATTACAACTTTGGCGATACCGATCTTGCCGGTGCCACTGAGCGCCTTGTGCAAAACTGTGTAGGCTTTTTCACCGCCCTTTTGTGGTTCGAGGAAATATGGTCTGTAGAAAAACTTAGGGTCGACCTGTTCCAAATCCACAAAGTCCGTGATGTCAATGGAGTGCGTGGATTCAATGCGCACCTTCTCGAAGTCCTCATCCTTCATGACAACGTAACGGCCACGTTCGTATTCGAATCCCTTTACGATTTGGTCGGCGGGCACTTCTTTAGAGTCGGCTTCCGCCACCTTTTTGTATCTGATTGGACTGAGATCGCTGGAACGAAGTTGTCGAAAGCTAAGCTTTTCTTCGCGCGTGGCCGGATAAACCGCCACGGGAATATAAACCAGCCCAAAGCTGATGCTGCCTTTCCAAATAGGTCGCATAAGAAATGCTTTTCCCATAGCAGGCTAGCCCTGTCAATCACGGAGGCCTCAATACCACCGGGCGAAATTGCCTTGCAACTTCCCGAAAGAGCTTGATCTTGAGACTAGCGTATGAGCCTGTTAGCCAGCTTCATGAACTTGGCGGGGCCAGACTTAATTGTCATTCTGCTGATTATTCTGGTCTTGTTCGGAGCAAAAAAACTGCCGGAACTCGCTCGCGGAATGGGTCAGGCGGTAAAGGAGTTTCAAAAAGCAAAGGACGAATTCAGCGACGAACTTCACAAGGCCGGAAAGTCTGAGACCGAAGTCGCCAAATCAGATGTGAAACCGGCGCAATCAACTGTGGCGCGGATCGAAAACCAACCTGCCACGACGGAAGTGCGCCCGGATCCAACTCAGGCAGTCACTCCCGGAGACAAAGCCGACGAGGTTTAAGAGGAACACCCCGTTCATTTCCACCAAGCGCCCGCGTTCGAATCCCAGGCGTTTGACCCGGTGCATGATTTGCAGCAAAATCGCGGCTCGTTATGTCTGAGCCGGATTTGCGCGTCCAAATCAAAGAAATGCTGGTCAAAAATCTGATGCTGCAAGTTACTCCTGAGCAAATCGGCGACGACCTGCCACTTTTCGGACCTGAAGGGCTCGGCTTGGATTCCATTGACGCGCTCGAGTTAGTGGTGAGCATGGAAAAGACATTTGGAGTCGGTGTGCCCAGCTCCGATGTAGCTGGGAAAGCGCTTCGGACTGTTAACACGATTCACGATTACATTCTCGAAAAACGTGCCGCCGCCGCGTAGACTGTGCCGGTTACCGCGCAGCTCATCGATTCGACGTGAATATTCTCTACGTAGAGAGTAGCCGCAGCTGGGGCGGCCAGGAGTATCGCACCTGTCTGGAGATTAACTGGCTGAATGCGCATGGGCATCAGGCGTGGTTGATCTGCAATCCATGCAGTCAGGTTCACTCCAAGGCCTCTGAACTCGGCACCCGGTTGATCACGATGCCACTACGGAGCCGCGTAGACCCGCTGTGTTCGTGGCGTCTCTGGAGATTTTGCCGGCGAAACAAGATTGACGTGCTCAAAGCCTACAGCTCGAAGGATCATTGGATTTGTCTGCCGCTCTATTTTTGCGGCATTCCGCTGAGTCGTGCGCGCTGTATCACTGATCCAATCGGCAGCAAAAGTCGCGCCTTTGTTTTCAAGCATGGATGTTCGCAAATCGTGGCCGACGCATCGGTGATCAAACGCCAGCTCGTGGAGGAACATGGGATTGATCCTGCGAAAATTGAAGTAATCGGTTCAGCGGTCGATCTCGAAAAGTTCAAGCCGCCGCGCGACCGAACGAAATTTCGTCGTGAAATCGGCGTCGACGACAACACTCCCCTAATTGGGAACATAGGCATGATTCGGCCCGACAAAGGACAGCTGGTTCTAGTTGAAGCGGCCCCTCTCGTCCTAAGGAAGCGTCCCGATGCTCGCTTCGCGATCGTAGGCCAGGGCACGGGAATTTTGAAACGCGGCATCAACGTAAGGAACGCTATCGATCAGGCCGGATTGGCCGACAAAATCATTATGGCCGGATACCGCTGGGACACACCCGACGTTTATGCGGCATGCGACATGGTGGTGATAGCTTCGCTGCGCACCGAGGCGTCTCCGATTGTCTTGCGTGAGGCTTTCGCCAGCGGCCGTCCGGTCATCGCCACAAAGGTAGGCGACATTCCGGAGATTCTGCGGGATCGCCAAAACGGCCTGCTCATAGAGCCGGGTGACAGTCAGGCGCTTGCGGCTGCGATCGTTGAATTCATTTGCGATCCAAAACTAGCCGCGCACTGCGCGGCGGACGGCCTTCGCTACGCAACGGAGCATTTTTCGTTCGATGAAATGATGGAGGCAAAACTGCGCGCCGATGTTGCGCTGACTCGAGCAAATGCCGGAGGCAATTCAGATTCCAATCGGTCCGTCGAGCGGGAAGATTCGCCGAAGCAGTCCGCGAAGGAGCTCCGCGGCTAGGAGGATATCAGGTCCTCAAGGATTTCGCGCATGTGTCGAATGGGCAGCGAATAGTGCCCCGCACCATCAACAAACCGCGCCTTGCAGTTGGGCAAACGCTTTGCGAGTTCTTCGGCCAGGTGAAATGAAAAGGCCCGATCTTGCTTTCCATGCCACAGTCGAACCGGAACGTCCACATCCTCGAGTGCAAAACCCCACGGCTCGGCGTAGATCTGGGCGTCCGCCATTACGCCTTCAGCCGAAGCTCGCCATGCGCGCCGCTGGCTTTCGAAAATAGCTTCGAACGCCGCTGCGTCGCGTAAGCTTTCAGCGTCGCACGGCCGTAACAATAGCATTTTTAAAACCAGTGGACGAAGACGGACAGGCGGCCGCAATGAGAGAACCGGCCGTACGAGGTAAAATAATCTTCGCAACAGTCCCGGTCGGGTTCGATACAGTGCGAGCATCCAACGGTAAAGCGGGAGCAATGCATTGGTATCGCTAACTTCGGCGATTGGCGGAGCGCCGCCGACTATGGCGATTGCTCGCACTCGCTCAGGCATCGCAGCAGCAGTTGCATAGGCGTAAGGCGCGCCGCCGGAGATCGCGAGCATTCGAAAGTCGCAGATAGCGAGGTGATCGGCGATTCGTTCCACGAGCCGCGGCCAATCGGTTAACTTGCGATCGGGCTGCAAGCTAGAGCCACTAATGCCCGGTCGATCGGGTGAAATGATCCGAATACCAAGATCGCGCGCCGGGTCGTCTGTAAGTCGCGCCATAATTCGTGAGCTCGGCCATCCGTGACAAAATATCACCGGCTCTCCATTCGCGTTGCCGTATTCTTCAAAAGCGATGACGGCACCGTCCTCAAGTTTAATGAAATTTTCTCGAAGCATATCTTCAGAGACTGGCTGGCCATTTTTTACCGCTTGTATTGCAAGCCTCCAATCTGTAGTCCAAAGTGTAATGCGAACAGGGCGCCATCGCCTTTCGAAGTATTTGTTATGAATGATTACTCACAACCTCGCCCGGGAAAAATCGAGGTGCACGGCAACGGCCTTGGCGCGCCATCGCCGGAGCAAGTGGAAAAACGCGCGAGAGAAATCGCGATGATCGACGAGCGTAATCCCGATGAATTCACAGACGCAGATTGGAGACAGGCCCGCCGCGAATTGATGGGCACAGAAAACAACTCACCCCCTGAGGAAACACCCGATAATGCCGATCTGACTGAAGAATGGACTGTGGTCGCGAGTTCCAAGGGGCATCGCCAGCCGCGTGCTGGTACTGATGAAGAGGAAACCGTTGGCGAGCATCTCGTGATCGATGGTCTCGAGGAGGCGGCTCACGACCAGATGCTCGAAGCGCGCCGGGAAGAACTCGAACAAGAGGGAGAAATTCTTTGAGTCGGGCCTCAGTCGAGGCCGCGACCGAAATGGGTGCGGCCGAACGACCTCATTTGCACTCCGGCTCAGGGCGTGTTGAACGCTTGCTTGCTCATTTTCATCAAGTCAGAAATTTTACCAACGCACTGTGTACGGGTCTCGAACCAGAAGATTACGTCGTGCAATCGATGGCCGACGTCAGTCCGACCAAGTGGCACCTCGCTCACACGACGTGGTTTTTCGAGACATTTATCCTGAAAAAGTTTGTTCCGGGATATCGCCCAGAAATTCCGGAGTACGCTTATCTCTTCAATTCGTACTACAACGCGGCCGGTGACATGCACCGGCGCGACTTGCGTGGATTAGTTTCGCGCCCAACTGTAAGGGAAGCACAGCGCTATCGCGCTTCAATCGATTCGCACATCGAGAATCTGCTTTCCGACGCCGATGAGAAATTGCTCGATGACATCGAACCGATTCTCGTCCTCGGCAGGCATCATGAGCAACAACATCAGGAATTGCTCATCACGGACATCAAGCACGTGTTCGCGCAGAATCCGCTCTATCCTGTTTTTCGAGCAGGTAGGGCGCGTCACTCCGTGAGCGCCGAAGAACGGACGGCAACGGAGTGCCGTCCCTACCGTTTCGTCGATTTCGAGGAGGCAACCGTCGCGATTGGCCATGATGGCCGTGGCTTCGCCTATGACAACGAAGGGTCGCGGCATCAAGCGCTGATTCCCGCATTTTCGCTAGCCTCGCGGCCGGTAACGAACGGCGACTACATCGCATTCATCGAAGACAACGGTTACCGGCGGCCGGAATTCTGGCTCTCGCTCGGATGGATGACAGTGAACGAACAACGCTGGCAAGCGCCGCTTTACTGGACCAAACACGATGGCGCCTGGTGGCATTTCACATTATCAGGTTTTCGCCCCGTCGATGAGTCCGAGCCGGTGACGCATGTGAGTTATTTCGAAGCCGACGCGTATGCGAACTGGGCGGGCGCGCGTCTCCCGACAGAATTTGAGTGGGAGCGCGCTGCACTGGATTGTCCGATCGACGGAAATTTCGTCGAAGACGAATTATTCCATCCCGCACCGATGGCTGTAGCGTCCGCTGTCTCAGCGGAGAAAACGGCGCAAGATGAAGATCTTCACCAGATGTTCGGGGACGTCTGGGAATGGACACGCAGCGCCTACTCACCGTATCCTGGTTACCGCGCGGCGCCAGGCGCGCTCGGCGAATACAACGGGAAGTTCATGTGTAACCAGTACGTTTTGCGGGGCGGTTCCTGCGCCACGTCGCGCAGTCACATTCGCCGCACCTATCGCAATTTCTTTCAGCCGGAAAAACGCTGGCAGTTTACAGGAATCAGACTCGCACGCGATCCAGAATGAATCGGTAGGGCGCGACCGCCGGGCGCGCCGCCCCGCTTCCAATCTCACAATGGCCGGAGATTCCTTAACCGCTCCGCAGCAGATTTCCACGCTAGAGTCGTCGGATTTTCTTGCCGACGTTATTGCCGGGTTTTCCAGCAGTCCACGTACGCTTCCATCTAAATATTTTTATGACGAGCGGGGGGCGGGCTTGTTTCAAAAGATTTGCGAGCTGCCAGAATATTACATCACCCGTACCGAGATCGACATTCTGGATCGAAATCGTACGGAGATCGCGTCGCATCTGGGACCGAATATCGGGCTGATCGGACTCGGCACCGGCGCCGGCACGAAAACCCGCATTCTAATCGAGTCGCTAAAAAATCCAGCTGTTTACATCCCTGTTGATATCTCGGAAAAGCAACTGCGCGAATCGACCGCTCTTTTCCAGAAAATTTTTCCCGACATGGAAGTTCTGCCGGTTTGTGCCGACTACCTGCAGCCGGTGGTGCTGCCTACACCAAATCACAAAGCTGCGCGTAATATTGTTTATTTTCCCGGATCGACCATCGGCAACTTTGAACCGGATGAAGCCATGGAATTCCTAGGTCGCGTTGCCAATGTTTGCCGGAAAAATGGCGGACTGCTCATCGGCGTTGACTTAAAAAAGGATCAGCGTGTGCTGGAAGCGGCTTACAACGACAGGGCCGGCGTCACTGCGCAATTCAATTTGAATCTGCTGGAGCGCGTGAACCGTGAGCTGGGCGCAGATTTCGATCTCGATCAATGGCGGCACCGTGCGATCTACAATTCAAGCGCTGGCCGCGTCGAAATGTATCTCTTCAGCGACATTGATCAGTTTGTTCATTTTGATGAACACAAGTTCCATTTCCGTCGAGGCGAAAAGATCACCACCGAGTATTCCTACAAATACGCGCCGGAAGAATTTGCGACGCTCGCCGGCAAAGTCGGATTCGAGTTTGTTCGAATGTGGACTGACGATGCGCGCTTGTTTGGCGTTTTCTATTTTGTAACCACAACGTGACGCAGACAATCCTGTCTGCGTCCATGTGTGTTTGCAGACCAAGAACTTGCAGGCAGGATTGCCTGCATCACTCGTCAGTATGAGCGCGCTGATTCGCCTGGTACATGTCAGCAAAGGCTATGCGGACGCAACCGCGTTACGCTCGACCAATCTCGCGATCGAACGCGGCAAAACCACTGTTGTGATCGGTCCAAGCGGCTGCGGAAAATCAACTTTGCTGCGGTTGATCATTGGCTTAATCGAGCCGGATTCCGGCTCAATCGAGTTCGACGGCGCATCGGTTACCGCCGACAACGTCGCTGCTCTTCGCCGCAGGATCGGTTACGTGATCCAAGAGGGCGGCCTGTTCCCGCATCTAACCGCGCGCGCTAATGTCGTCTTGATGGCGCGCCACGTTGGAAAATCCCAGGAGGAAATGCAAAGCAGGCTTTTGGAATTATGCGAACTAACAAGATTTTCCGACAATCTGCTCCCGCGATATCCTGTTGAGCTTTCCGGTGGCCAGCGACAACGCGTCAGTTTGATGCGCGCTTTGATGCTTTCTCCGCAATTGCTGTTGCTCGACGAACCACTCGGCGCACTGGATCCGCTCGTACGCGCTGCGCTGCAAAAGGACCTTAAGGAAATCTTCGCGCGTTTGCGGCAAACGGTGCTGTTCGTCACTCACGACTTAGCGGAGGCCATTTATTTTGGCGACGAAATTGTGCTCATGAATGGAGGCCGCATCGTGCAAAAAGGCTCGGTAACAGATCTTCGCGAAAAACCGGCCGACCCGTTCGTCTTGGAATTCATCAACGCGCAACGCGGTCTTGCAAGTTTATGAATCGAACCAGGAAAGGAAAGCAATCCAGTCGATCACTCCTGGTTTCCTGGGTTCCATATTTCCTTCTGATTTTGTCCTGCATCCCTGTTTTCCTGATTAATTCTTCGTCTGCTGCGGAAATTGTCATCGGTTCAAAAAAGTTCACCGAGTCTTATGTGCTAGGGGAAATCGCCAAACGCACGCTGACCGAGGCCGCAATCCCAGCGGAACATCGCCAAGGCATGGGCGGCACCATTATTCTCTGGCAAGCGCTGCGTGGCGGACAGATCGATGCATATCCGGAATACACCGGGACCATTGGGCAGGAGATTCTAAAAAGTGATCACGCGTCATCGCTCGATGAAATTCGCGAATCTCTTGCAAAATTTGGCGTGGGCATGACGAACCCGCTCGGGTTCAACAATACCTATGCGTTGGTGATGCGCCGCAGCGAAGCGCAACGCCTCGGTGTGCGCACAATCAGCGATCTACGAAAACACCCAGAGCTAAAGATCGGATTCACGCATGAATTCCTGGACCGGCGGGATGGCTGGCGCCCGTTGCGCGAGCGTTACGCGCTTCCGCAACAGAATGTCATCGGCATAGACCACGCGCTTGGTTACAGCGCGCTCGCTAACGGATCGATTGACGTAAAGGACGCCTACTCGACGGATGCAAAAATAGAAGAAAATGATCTCGTCGCGCTGGAGGACGATCTTCATTTCTTTCCGAACTATGAGGGGGTGTTGTTGTTCCGACTAAACATGAGCGCGGATGCGATTGCTGCGTTGCGGCGCTTGGAAGGAACCCTGGATGAAAAAGGGATGACGCGCCTCAACGCGGAAGCGGAACGCACAAAAAATTACACGAGAGCGGCAAACTTGTATTTTGAAAGCGGCGCAGGATCGCCCAATACCGCGGGCGAATCGTTTCCGCAGAAGCTCGCGCGCTGGACACTTCGCCATCTGCAGCTGGCTGGATTTTCTCTAATGCTTTCGGTGATCTTCGGCATTCCGCTTGGCATCGTTGCCAGTCGCGGTGGAGCGATTGGGCAGGCTATTCTTGGTTTTGCAAGCATTGTGCAAACAATTCCATCACTCGCTTTGCTGGCTTTGCTTGTGCCTTTTCCCTTTTTCGGAATCAGCGTCCGCACGGCCATTGCCGCGCTTTTTCTCTACGGATTGCTGCCGATCGTGCGCAACACCGCGAGCGGTCTGCAGGATATCCCGCGATCACTGCGCGAATCCGCCATCGCATTGGGACTCAGCCCAATCACGCGGCTCTGGGAAATTTATCTACCTATGGCGTCCCGCTCGATTTTATCCGGAATCAAAACCAGCGCCGTGATCAATGTCGGGACCGCGACACTCGCGGCATTGATTGGAGCCGGAGGCTTGGGCGAGCCGATTTTGAGCGGCCTTAACTTGAACGATCACGTAACTATCCTTCAAGGCGCGATTCCAGCAGCCCTCCTCGCGCTGCTGGTCCAATGGTTTTTCGATTTGCTTGATCGTGTTCTCATTCCAAAAGGGCTCCGTTTGTAGGTGGATCGGCTTGTCCTCAAGGCGATGCCAGTCGCCGAAGGCGCAGATTAGAAATCAGGCGGCAGAGCCGCATCCATTTGCCAACGCGTTGAGGACAACGCGTTCCACCTTTGATCATTCCCGCAGCCACGCTTACTTAGCTGTATGGCGATCGCGTCCATCAATCCCGCGACTGGCGAAAAGCTGCAGGAGTTTTCTCCTTTCGACGATGCAGAAATGGAGAAACGGCTGGCGCGCGCTGAGAAGGCATTCAGTAAATATCGCCGTACGACTTTCACCGATCGCTCAGTGTTTTTGGAAGCCACAGCGGAGTTGCTATTCCAGGAAAAGAAAAAATTCGCGGAGATCATCACGCTCGAGATGGGCAAACTGTTTCGCGATTCGGTCGCGGAAATCGAGAAATGTGCGAGCGGCTGCCAATTTTACGCTGAGAACGGCGAGCGATTTTTGGAGGACGAGGCAGCGCAGACTGACGCTGCTGAAAGTTACGTGCAGTACCAACCGCTTGGACCGGTTCTCGCAATCATGCCGTGGAATTTTCCTTTCTGGCAGGTATTTCGATTTGCCGCTCCGGCACTAATGGCAGGCAACGTAGGGCTGTTAAAGCATGCGTCTAATGTCTCGCAATGCGCGCTTGCCATTGAACAAATCTTTTGCCGCGCGGGATTCGACGAGGGCGTTTTCCAAACGCTGCTCATTGAGCCGGAGCAGGTGGAAAAAGTGATTGTCGATCCGCGCGTGAAAGCGGTAACCCTGACTGGTAGCGAAAAAGCCGGGAGCACAGTGGCGAGCACCGCAGCGCGAGAGATCAAGAAAAGCGTGCTCGAGCTCGGCGGCAGCGATGCGTTCATTGTGATGCCGAGCGCAGACTTCGAGCGCGCATTGAGCACAGCGGTAAAAGCGCGCACCATCAACACCGGCCAATCGTGCATTGCGGCAAAGCGATTTGTGATTGCAGACAAAATTTACGACGAGTTTCTTAATCAATTCGTTGATCGCATGCGAGCCCTCAAGGCAGGCGATCCCATGGATGAAGCGACTGAGCTCGGTCCACTCGCGACTGAACACATCCTGCAAGGCGTGCACGATCAGGTCCAGAAATCGATTGCTGTAGGCGCAAAACCTTTGACTGGCGGCAATCGGATTCACGGCCCCGGATTCTTCTACGAGCCGACTGTTCTTGTCGACGTGCCAAAGGAATCGCCGGCCTACCGCGAAGAGGTGTTTGGGCCGGTCGCGTCTATTTTCCGTGTGCGCGACGCGGCCGACGCGATCGAACTTGCGAACGACACCAGATTCGGCCTCGCCGGCAGCGCGTGGACGAACAATGCCGAGGAACAAAAGCTCTTCGCATCCGAGCTGGACACAGGAATGGTTTTCATCAATGCCATGGTTGCGTCCGACCCGCGTCTGCCGTTTGGCGGCGTAAAACGTTCAGGCTTCGGCCGCGAACTCGGCGCCGCCGGAATTCGCGAATTCACAAACACGAAAACGATTTGGATTTCGTGAACTCGTAGCAAAAGTGAGGACTGAACCCATTTCCATTTTCTGAAGCCATGGCAATTCGTGAACCATATCGTACAAGGGCAGGGCTTATAGCACGCCGCCTGATCAAACTTGAGTCCTGCAGTCCTGGGCTAGTTCGTATGCGTTCCAACTGGGACTCATTTGTCATTTCGGCAATGATTCAAAAGCTAAAGGCGATTGGATTCCGCAAGCGCTTCTTGCAGGATTCGCAGCAGTTTATTTACGATTCGATTCTGTCTTACCAGAAAGCGGCTGAAGAGTGCCTTCCATATATCGTGCTCGCCGGACCCAAGAACCACCAAGGGCACACGCACTGTTGGGCCGGCTTCGGATTGTACGTCGGCTGGTATGGCGGACTCGCTATCACTGACTTTTTCAGGAAGAGGACAGGCGATCTAGATGGAGTGGTACTAATCATTAACATCGAGCCTTTTTCGACCAGATTAGCGATCTTCTCGATCCAGTACGGGAAAGATTCGAGGTCTATGATCGAGGTCAGCCGTTATGTCATATGCGAATGCCTTATTCTGACTACGAGGATTCAGTGAATCAGGCCGTGACGCATGGGTTGGCAAAGTTTGCGTTGGGTGAATGGAAGCTCGTAAACCCAATCCAACTTGTACCAGCTTCTTTCGGAATTGGCGTCTTGGTCTGTTTAGATCCTAGCCATTATGATTCAACCGCCTGCATCTTCGGTGTGCTTAGCTGGTAGCTGGGGTCAGAGCCTACTGTTCACACAAGTTGCCCGTTCAACCGATTTATCGGTTGCTTGCCTTGAGATTGATGACTTTTCACTTCTGTGCAGGATGGGACGGAAGATTTTTGCAAACCGGAAACCTGTTCGCGAATAACCGAGGGCCTCATAAAATTGATGGGCGGCTTCACGAGTGAATCGAGCTGTTAGACTCACTCGCGTAACTTTTCGCTTCGCAAAATCTTTTTCCGCTGCGGCAATGAGGGCGCGGCCGATGCCACTGCACCGCTGTTTCTTTGAAACCACGAGCGCGATGATTTTGCCGGAAGGATCGTTGTGCTCGTGGCTGGCGTGCGTCAGCGTGCCAATCATTCCGCAAACTTGATCGTCGATCTCGGCGACAAATGTTCGGAAGCCAGCATCGCTTAAGATGGATTTCAAACGCTGCCGCATTTCAGCACTGGCTGTTTCGTAGCCGAGCTCACACATGAGCGACGCAAGCGCCGGCGCGTCGCTCAAGCTGGCATTCCGAATTATGGGAGCCACATCAGCGGGCGCCTCAGTCTTCCGCACGGTAGTCCCTCAAACGCGGCAACAACTGTTCGAGAATTGTCGCGACCGATTCATCGACGGTTTGTTCGTCTGTGCGCACCACGATTTCCGCGTCGTCCGGCGCTTCGTAGGGCGCGTCAATTCCGGTGAATTCACGAATCTCACCAGCTCGCGCTTTTTTGTAGAGATTTTTGGGGTCCCGTGCTTCGCAAACTTCCAGCGGCGCATCAACAAACACTTCGATAAACTCCGCGTTACCCTCCAGCGCAATTTCGCGCGCACGGCGGCGATCCATTCGATAAGGCGAGATGAAGGCGGTGATCACCACGGTGCCGGCGTCCGCCATGAGTTTCGCGACTTCGCTTACGCGGCGGATGTTCTCCACGCGATCGTCCGGCGAGAACCCGAGATTGGAGTTCAAGCCGTGACGGATATTGTCGCCATCGAGCACGTAAGTATTCATGCCGCGATGGAACAGGTCGCGCTCGATTGATTGCGCAATGGTCGATTTCCCGGCACCCGAAAGACCAGTCAACCACACAACCGCTCCCCGATGGCCGGTACGCACTGCGCGTTCGCGAGCCGTAATTTTTTCCTCCGTCCAAAAGATATTTTTGCTCTTTGCGACGGTTCGATCCGTGTAAATGCCGCCGAAAATTGTGCCACCACCGCAGATTCGGCCGTCATCGATGATAACAAAGCGTCCCAGATTCGGAATCCGGTCGTGATTATCTATGACGAGTGGCGCGCGCGTTTGAATTGTAACTCTGCCAATCTCGTTTCGTTCCAATTGTTCGCGCCCGTCGCTTGTTGTCTCGAGTGTGGACGAATCCGTTACCTGCTCGATTGAAACGATCTGACATTTGACCTGCTGCGTCGCGAGACGCAGCTCATAAAGATGTCCCACCCGCAGCGGATCACGTACGATCCAGAACAAGTCCGCATGAAAGCGATTTGTCTCCACAGGTGTTTCGTTCTGGTGCGATGCCACATAGCCGCGCTCGACAAAAATCTGTTCCGCTAGGGTAATGCCGATTGAATCGTCAGCTACGCCGGGTCCGGTTGTGGACGCATTCCAACGCTCGATCGCAGCGACCACCGACGACTTATTTGCCGGCGAAAATACCAACTGGTCCCCCACCCTGAGAGTCCCGGTCTCGATCCGACCTGCAATGATCCGCCGCCCGTCAAAGCGATAAACGTCCTGCACACAAAAGCGCAGCGGTAGATCGGCATCGCGTTTTTGCGGTTCCAACAGGTCGAGAGCTTCGAGAACGTTCGCGGCGCAGTACCATTTCATTTTCATACTCGCCGTCGCGACGTTCTCGCCCTGCTTGGCCGACGCCGGGATAAATATCCGCGCGTCCAATCCGAGTTCGCGAAGAAATTTGCAATACTCCTGTTTGATCTCGCGAAAGCGTTTCTCAGAGTAATGTACGAGGTCCATTTTGTTTACGACCACAATCGCCTGCCTGATCCCAAGCATGCTGAGCAGATAGGCGTGTCGTCGGCTTTGTTCACGTACGCCTTCGTCCGCGTCGATTACGAGGATCGCTGCGTCTGCCCTCGACGCGCCGGTGATCATGTTCTTTAGAAATTCCTTATGGCCCGGCGCATCGATAATGGCGTAACGGCGGCGCGCTGTGCAAAACGAAATCTCAGTCGTATCGATGGTGACGTTTTGCTTCTGCTCCTCGAGCAGGGCGTCAAGCAGGAACGCGAATTCAAACTCCATCCCTTCGGCCGCGCAGGCCTTCTTTATTTGTTCGATCGTGCCTTCGGGGAGCGAGCCGGTGTCGTGCAGGATCCGCCCAATCAGCGTGGACTTGCCATGGTCAACGTGACCGACGAAAACAACGCGCAACTTCGGCTCGACATCTGAAATTGGACGTTGAGCCTTGGACGTTAAGCGTTGAGCGTTTCCTTCGCCGATCATAAAAATCCTTTTGCCCGCAACTTCTGCATTGCGTTTCGCTCATAATGGTCTTGCGCGCGACCAGCGCGCTCGGTTGTTTTTGTCGCTTCTAGTTCGGCAATGATCTCGTCGATAGTGGATGCGTTGCTTTCGATCGGATGCGTGATCGGACTGCAGCCGAGCGAGCGAAAACGTTTCCCGTCTCGGGCGAAATACATGTTCGGGATCGGAATCTTTTCTCGCTGGATGTACCGCCAGATATCCACTTCGGTCCAATCGAGCAACGGTTGCACACGGACATGTTCGCCTTTTGCAGCTGTGGTTACGAACTGGCTCCAGAATTCCGGCGGCTGATCCTTGTAATCCCATTCAAACTGCGCGTTGCGCGGTGAAAAGTATCTCTCCTTCGCGCGCGTGGGATCTTCGTCCCGACGAATGCCGGTGATAAGCGCGTCCCATTTGTATTGTGCGAGTGCTTGTTGCAGCGCGACCGTCTTTAGTTCATGCGTCACTGTCACTGGATCGTGCGTCTCGTACCCGATGCCGCGTGTGCGCGCTTCCGTATTGATTTTTACAATAAGATTGAGGTTGTGATGCTTCCTCGCCCATTCGCGGAATTCCACCATCTCCGGAAACTCGTAAGTGGTGTCGATGTGCAAAACCGGGAAGGGCACGCGACCGAAAAAAGATTTTCGCGCCAGCCAGATGAGAACGTTTGAGTCTTTTCCCATCGACCACGGCATGGCGACGTTTTTGAAAGCGTGATACGCCTCGCGAAAAATAAAGATGCTTTGGTTCTCGAGTTCGTCGAGATGCGTGCGGCTCAATTCCGTCATGAGATGCTCTTGCTGAAAAGAATTACGAAATTAACCACGAATGAAGACGGACTTACACAGATTCATGTTAGGGTGTTTCCTTCGTAATCCGTGTTTCATCTGTGTCAATCTGTAGCTGGTTTTCTCTTGCGAGGGCTAAGCGCGATCTTACTGTTTGCTGATGGCTGAAACTCGCCTAACAACGCACGATTCTAAGATCGAAGGCAACGTGATTTTTACGCGATTCGATGCCGCGCTCAATTGGGTCCGCAAAAATTCGCTTTGGCCAATGCCGATGGGGCTGGCCTGTTGCGCGATCGAGTTGATGGCAACCGCAGCCTCCCGCTTCGATATCGCGCGATTCGGCGCAGAAGTAATGCGCTTCTCGCCACGGCAATGCGATGTCATGATCGTGGCGGGCACTGTGACCTACAAAATGGCGCTGGCAGTAAAACGAATTTACGAGCAGATGCCGGAGCCCAAGTGGGTGATTGCCATGGGCGCATGCGCTTCCACCGGCGGCATGTATCGCTCCTATGCGACTCTGCAGGGAATCGATCAACTGATTCCGGTTGATGTTTACATTTCCGGGTGTCCGCCGCGTCCGGAAGCGTTGCTCGCTGGTTTGATGAAGTTGCAAGAGAAAATTTCTCGCGAACGGTCATTCAGGAACCAGAACCTCGAACTCGCAGAAAAACTCGAGGACGCGTTCGGATGAGCACGCTGTCATTCCGAGCGAAGTCGAGGGGAGCCCATGGCGTCACCGCAGGTTTGATCACGGGATCCTTCGACTCCGCTTCGCTTTGCTCAGAATGACATCGGAACTATGACGAGCCAGGAAATGTTCGACGCCTTAGGCGAAGCATTCGCCGAGAAGATTCAGGACAAGACTGAATTTCGCGGCGAAACGACGTACACGATTGCTGGTGGTGATCTGCATCAAATCGCCAAATTCTGTCGCGACGAACTCTCGTTCGATTATTTGCTCGACATCACAAGTATAGACAATTTCGACGACGAGCCGCGGTTCGAAATTGTCTATCATCTTTATTCGATGTCACACGGCTTTCATCTACGCTTCAAATTGAAAATCCCGGGAGAAAGCGGCGCTGTTGACACTGTTTCGGACATCTGGCCTACAGCGAACTGGCACGAACGCGAGGCTTACGACATGATGGGAATCAAGTTCAATGGGCATCCCGATCTACTACGGATTCTGATGTGGGAAGGTTACCCTTACTTCCCGCTGCGAAAAGACTTTCCGCTCGAAGGATTGCCGAGTGAGATGCCCGATGTCGCCTTCACAAAAGCCACGCCACTGGAAGGTGGACCATTTGTCACAATTCCGAGTACCGCCGGCTCAAAGGACCGCGAACCGCGGGCTCGTCCGCCGGAATTGTAAGTTCAAGATAACGCGTCCAGCCGCTCGACTCGCGAAACAGTTTCAGAGTGGCCCCTTGCCTAAGCAGCTGACACGGGCGGCGCGGTTTCGGGCTTTCGCGAAGCAGCCATCACGTCTGGGCGCACAGTTTCATCGCGTGGCACGACGTGCGTTTTGGCGCCGTGCCTCGGATAAGCGATCCGGCTATGCAACATCATTAAGAGCGTGAATCGAAAACGGTCGGCGATGACTTTTAGTTCGCCAAGCGTCAGGTCGCAGTCGTCCAATTGCCGGTCGCTAATACGTTCCTCGATCAGTTCGTTCACGAGCGATTCTATTTTCTGCGGAGTTGGTTTTTCCAGACTGCGCGACGCGCTCTCAACGGTGTCAGCGAGGCTAACAATTGCGCTTTCTTTTGTCTGCGGTTTCGGTCCGCTGTAGCGAAAACTCTCTTCGCGCACTTCTGGAATATCGTCCTCGCGAAGCTTCATGATTTTGCCGCCCGCGCGCGCGTCTTCATGCTGCTGAAGCGCGCGTTGATAAAAATAACGGACAACCGATGTGCCATGATGCTCCTGGATAATATCGATGATGCGCTGGTTTAGCCGGTGCTTGAGCGCGAGATCGACGCCTTCCTTCACGTGCGCGATGATGATTAACGCGCTCATTGTTGGCGCGAGGTCATCGTGCGGATTGCGTTCAAAGCTCATGTTCTCGGTAAAGTACTCCGGTTTCACCAGTTTACCGACGTCGTGGAAATAAGCGCAGACGCGGCAGAGCGTCGCGTTCGCGCCGATCGCTTCCGCGGCAGCTTCGGCGAGATTGGCCACCACGAGGCTATGATGATAAGTGCCAGGCGCTTCGATGGTCATGCGTCGCAACAATGGATGGTTTAAGTCCGATGCCTCCAGCCAGGAGATGTCCGTCGTGATCCCAAAAAGATTCTCCAGCACCGGTAGCACCCCGCCTACCAGGGTCGCAGTCAAAATTCCGTTGCCGATGGCTAGTGCGCTTTGCAGGCCGAGCATTCCCCAGTCGTTCGCTGTTGGATAGAACCAATTGATCGGCCCGATTAAACCAAACGTCAGTGACAACAGCCAGATCGCGAGCCCGACATAGATGCCGGCGCGGATCAATTTGCTGCGGCGTCGCACCTGTAATGTGAGAGAGACTGCCGTGAACCCGCTAATCAGGCTGGTTAATAGAAGAGGGGCATCAATTGGACCAAATAACATGCTACTCCATAAGCTCACGAAGAATGCAGCATAGAGACCGTGCTGGCGCCCAAGCAGCACGCTCAACACAAGCGGCGCAAACGCATACGGCGTGATCAAGCCGGCCATTTCCGGCTTTAAGAATCGGTAACTACCACTGTTACAAATGACCAGCAGCAGTTTGGTGACGGCCAGTTGCGCAAGCATGACGCCAAAGACAAGGAGAATTCGCGAGTTTTGCGAAAAGCTCTTCGGCTGATTGATCCAAAGCTGCGTAAGTGCCGTCGCCAAAACGAGCAGAGCGATTATAAAGTTCTTCGTTGGTTCCGGCTGTTGGCCACTAAAGACAAGAAAAGCAAGGCCGCCAGCAAACGCGGCGAATATGAAAAGCTTCGCATATAGCGAGTACTCGAGATTGCGCATGAGATCGTTTCGCGCCCGTCGTCGCCGCGTTTTCCGGGAAGCGAGGCCGCGTCTGACTAATCGCCCGCGTTTTAGAAAATCGAACATATGGCTCTTTATTTGCGCGGTACCGGCGCGGGTGAGCGGTGCTGCTGGTAGGCGCCAATGATAGCGCGCACCAGTTCATGCCGCACAACATCGCGCTCGGAGAAATACACGGTTGCGATTCCGGGCACCGTTTTCAATGCCTGCAATGCTTCGACGACGCCGGAGCGTTTGTTGGCTGGCAAATCAATTTGTGTGACGTCGCCAGTCACCACGCATTTGGAATGCAAGCCGATTCGCGTCAGCAACATGAACATCTGCTCGGTAGTTGTGTTTTGCGCTTCATCGAGGATGACAAAGGCGTTACTCAAAGTGCGGCCGCGCATATATGCCAGCGGGGCCACTTCAATAGTCTGGCGCGCAATCGCCCGCTCCATTTCCTCCGGCTCCAACATCTCACGTAACGCATCGTAAAGGGGACGCAGATACGGCGTAATCTTTTGTTCGAGGTCACCGGGCAGAAAACCTAGCGCTTCACCGGCCTCCACGGCAGGGCGCGTCAAAATTATCCGCGCCACCTGCTCTTTCTTCAGTGCCGCCACCGCCATTGCGACTGCGAGATAAGTTTTGCCGGTGCCCGCAGGTCCAATCCCAAAGACGACGTCGTGCTTTTGAATTGCCTCAACGTACGCCCGTTGATTCGCACTTCGCGCCACAATCGGCGGCTTGCGTGAAGACGTTATGATTTTCGTCGAAACGATCTCGCCGAGGTTTTGATCGCTTTCTTCCGTCACCGCCTTGAGGGCATAATTAAATTCATGTTTCTGAATCTCCACGCCTTGATGGCGGGCTTTTTCAAGCTGTTCGAACACCTGTTGCGCTTTATCGACGCGACTTCGGTCGCCTTCTAGTTTGACCCAGCCTTCACGGGTGGTCACTCTCACACCCAGGGAATCCTCGAGGTTCTTCAAAAGTTTAATGTCATTCGCGTACAGAGACTGCAAAGCACGCGGGTCCTCAAACTGCAAAGTGCGCGTTTCAGTCATCGTCGTGGCACTGGCTTCCAGCCAATGCTCTATCGGCACGATGCCGATGACGCGAGCCTAAATTTACCGGAAACCATACACCAGCGCCCAATGCGTGCGTTCCTCCGGCGACTCTTCAACGCTGACTATGATGAAGTAGCTGCCGGTAGCTTTTGGAATCACGTGTGCAGCCGCGAAGTGGCCCTTCTCCCAGCCGTCTGATTCTTCCGCCAGCTTTCCATCCGAATCATAAACATGAACGGAGACCTTTGCCTTATCGATCTCTGTTCCCAGCCAGAACCAATATTCGTTGCCTTTGAACAATTGCTGCCGCACTGCCTTTTTTTCTCCAGAGCCCAAGTCGCCTCCCCAGTAATCTTCGCGCACCTGGAATCCTTGCTTCACATATGGTTCGGCCGCCTGAAGAGCGAAGGACTGTGCGTCATCGACGGAGGCGAAAATCGCAGGGTGCAGCGCTAACAGCCCCAGCAATACGGGGCTCGTCCGGAAGATCACTTTTGCGAATCGTTTCATCGAAGTTCCTCAGTCTCTCGTCACGATACCGTGGCCGAGCCGCGTCGTGATCTCATTGACCTTTTTCACTGAGTCGGCAGGAATGCGCCGATCTCCGACGTCAATCAAAGGTTTTACTTCGACCAGAGCGTCTTGAATTTGGCGGATAATCGGAAGATTGAACTCGGGCATGGCTTGGAGCCTTGTTTGAAAATAGGAAAGTAGATCTGGTTGATGCAGCAATTCGGCGCCGTCGCTGGAAAAATGCTCCGTCACTACTGAGGTCAACACTTCGGTGCCACGCAGCCACCCGCCCAAGCTGACAAGCTGCGACAGTTTTTCATCGTGTACTTCGTTCATTGCCTGTTGCACGCTGTTTTGCGTGCGATCCAGTTCCTGCCGCACATTTTCCCAATTACGCTTGTCCGCGGCCTCAATAATCGCCTTTGCGTGCGGGGTGATTGAATTTCCCACGCCGATTCCCTTGGCCAAGGTCAGGACGCGCTGCCCGATGTCTTTGACGGTGGGCGCGTCTTCCGCTTGCACCGCAATAAAACCGTCGGCGATGACTGTTCCAAGTAGAAGAGCAATACGCGGCCTCTCGGTAAAATTCGGTCCCTTATCGCTACGGACGTGTTGTTTCCAGTTCACTCCGCCTAGTTTATTGAGCGCACCAAAAATTTCGTTCGGCAGCGGCACGACAACGTCTTCGACAGTAGTCGTTAGTTTTTTAATATCGATGTGCTGTGGGGCTTGGGCGGCACCTGCGCACAGTGCAACCCCACAAAGTACGCATACGCTTAGCTTAAAACATCTGGTAAACGGAATCATTGGCACTTTCGACTGTTGATTTCGGGTTCGTATTCAGGATTTAATGAAGCGAACTTTAACCGGAACAGCTGCTATACACAAATCGACGCTGAAAAGAATTTGACTCACCTTAATCGAACGGCTCCGGTGCTCCGGCCGCATCGCTGCCTGCCTGCCCTATGGATCTCAACCGACTAGAGCACATCCTTGATCGCGCGGCTTCAAAACGAATAACAGTGATCGGCGATCTGATGCTCGACGAATTTGTGTGGGGAAAGGTCGGTCGCATATCACCAGAGGCGCCGGTCCCGGTTGTAGAGGTGATCGAAGAATCGTTCTACCCGGGAGGCGCTGCGAACGTTGCGCGGAACTTGCGCGAGTTTGTGGATCACGTCGCGACCATCGGATTGCTCGGAAAAGACCGCAGTGGGCAGCAACTTCTGGAACTGCTGACGAGACAAGAAATCGATATCTCCAATGCGGTTGAAGACGAGTCGTTTCGGACAATTCTGAAAACGCGGATTATCGCGCGTCACCAACAAGTTGTCCGTGTCGATCGCGAACAGTTTACCGGGCCATCGGCACAGCAACTTCAGCAAGTCGTGGCAGCGGTCCAGAAGAATATTCCCGACATCGATGCGATCATTTTTGAAGATTACGGCAAGGGTTTCTTGTCGACAAAGATGGTTTCGCAAATCACAGAGAATGCGCGCTCCGCCGGCAAGATTGTTGCTGCTGATCCGAATCCCCGTCACGTAGTCGACTGGCGCGGTCTCACAGTGGTTAAGCCAAACCGCGCGGAAGCTCTGCTCGCGGCTGGTATTCCCGGTCGCGACCCGGATAATGTTCCGCCGCAGGATGGCGATCTCAGGCGTGCAGGCGAAGCGCTTCTCAAGAAATGGGAAACAAAATATGTTCTGGTCACGCTCGGCGAGCACGGGATGATGCTTTTCCAACAGAACGAAGCGCCGCATTACATTCCCACGAAGGCACGGCAGGTTTTCGATGTCTCCGGTGCGGGCGATACTGCCATTGCTCTTTTCACGCTTGGACTTGTTTGCGGAGCGACTCCGATTGAAGCGGCGGAAATCGCCAACCATGGGAGTGCAGTTGTAGTGAGTAAACTCGGAACGGCCACTGTGACGCGCGATGAACTTATCGCCAGTTTCCAAGAGGCCAGTGGACATGACTGAGGCGCTGTCCGCTGCAGTTTTTGTCGATCGCGACGGAACCATCATTGAGGACCGCGACTATTGTTCAGATCCGAAAGACGTGAAGATCTTTCCCGGCGTGCCGGAGGCGCTGCGGCGTTTGAAATCGAAAGGGTTCAAACTCATTATCGTTACAAATCAGAGCGGCATCGGTCGCGGTCTGTTCACGCTGGAACAATATCGAGCTGTCGAAGCAGAAGTGTTGCGACAACTGGGCGATGGTGTGATCGATGCATCTTATTTTTGTCCGGACGCTCCCGGCCACCACTGTAACTGTCGGAAGCCGGCGACTGGAATGATCTGCGCGGCCGCGCGAGAACACCAACTTGATCTATCTCGCTCCTTCTTGGTCGGCGATAAGGAGACCGACGTTGAATGCGGACACAACGCTGGTGTGCGGGCGATCCGGGTTAAAACGGGACCTCACCGTGACACGGGCGACAGTAACGCAGATTGGATTGCCGAGGACTTGTCCGCCGCAGCGCAAATCGTTTTAGACCAGCAATGATCATCACGCTGTCATCCCGAGCCGCAAAGACGGCGAGGGACCTCACAATCGGTAGTCGGGCATGCGAACAAGTATTCGTGTGCCACGATCAAGGCGCGGGATCCTTCGGGATGACCGCGCGTTTAAATGCAAGGCCAGTTTGTCGTCTCAATGCGTAAAAGCGTAGGCATCATTCCAGCGCGTTGGAGTTCTACACGTTTTCCGGGAAAACCACTCCATCTCATTGCTGGCAAGCCTCTTTTACGCCACGTATGGGAACGCTGCCAACGCGCAGAGAAACTACACGCGCTCATCGTTGCTACTGACGATATGCGGATCGCGGAGGCCGCTTTCGATTGGGGCGCCGAGGTCGCCGTGACTTCGCCGAAACACCGCAGCGGGACCGATCGGGTAGCCGAAGTGGCGCGCCATGCGAAAAACTTCGAGTTCGTGATTAATATCCAAGGCGATGAGCCGCTGATCGATCCGCGTTTAATCGACGACCTCGTCGAAAAACTGCAGTCGGATCGCAAGATCGACATTGTTACTGCCGCGCATCCGTTCCTAAATCCTGCCGACGCAGAATCACCGCACCAAAACAAAGTCGTCGTAGATCGGAACAATTGCGCTCTGTACTTCTCGCGAAGCGTTATCCCCTACCCTGCCAAACCTTCAGGTTTTCGCTATCTGCGCCATCAAGGCGTTTACGGTTTTCGTCGCGATGCGCTTCTCCAGTTTGTGAAATGGAAACCGGGTCCGCTGGAGCGGGCCGAATCGTTGGAGCAATTGCGCGCATTAGAAAATGGTGTAAAAGTTCATGTGCTCGTTACTAGACATGGTTCACCTGGCGTGGATACGCCGGCGGACGCAAAAGCGCTGGAGCAAAAACTCGCTCGCCCACAACAGGGATCTCTCTCCGGATGAAATACATTTTCGTTACTGGTGGCGTCGTTAGTTCGTTAGGCAAAGGCTTGACCGCAGCCTCGCTCGGCACGCTGCTTGAAGCGCGTCGTCTGCGCGTTGTTCTCCAAAAATTCGATCCTTATCTGAATGTTGATCCCGGAACGATGAACCCGTTTCAGCACGGGGAAGTTTATGTGCTCAACGACGGCGCGGAGACGGATCTCGATCTTGGCCATTACGAACGCTTCACCAATTGTGTCCTTACTCGACATAACAACCTGACCAGTGGTCAGGTTTACGAGACAGTGATTTTAAAGGAGCGGCGGGGCGATTATCTCGGAAAGACTGTGCAGGTGATCCCGCACGTCACTGATGTGATTAAGGGTCGTATCCGCGAACTCTCCGACGAGAGCAAATACGACGTCGTGATCACGGAGATCGGCGGTACCACTGGAGACATTGAAGGCCTCCCGTTTCTAGAAGCGATCCGGCAGTTCATTCTCGAAGTCGGCCCGGAAAATGTAGTGAATATGCACGTCACGCTTGTTCCTTACATCAAGGCCGCACATGAATTAAAAACAAAGCCGACGCAGCAAAGCGTTGCGAAGCTCCGTGAGATTGGCTTGCAGCCGCAGGTGCTAATTTGCCGCGCCGAGAAACCGCTCGACCGTGATGTGCGTCGGAAACTGTCGATGTTCTGCAGCGTTTCCGAAAAAGCCGTAATCGAGGAACGCGACGTCGAGCACACGATTTACGAAGTGCCGCTGACTCTACATTCCGAGGGACTCGACCAACTGGTGTGCGACTTGTTGCATCTCGAAACGCCAACGCCTGATCTGGCAGACTGGCGAAAATTCGTCGAGCGCGTCGTCAGCCCAAGCAAACGCGTCAAGATTGCGGTCGTCGGCAAATACATGGACGTCCGCGACGCCTACAAGAGCATCTACGAATCACTCACTCACGCCGCTGCAGGGGAGGACTGTGGAATCGATCTGAAACTTATTGAAGCCGAATCCCTGGAGCATGGCGTCGATGCCCAATTGAAAGATGTTGTCGGCGTCCTGATTCCCGGCGGATTTGGCGTTCGCGGTGTTGAAGGAAAAATCAACGCCGCGCGTTTCGCCCGCGAGCGCAAGGTTCCGTTTCTGGGTCTTTGTCTCGGCATGCAGGTCGCGACGATTGAATTCGCGAGGAACGTCTGTGTCATCAAAAACGCAAACAGCACCGAGTTCGACAAGAACACGTCAGAGCCGGTGATCTCGTTACTGGAAGAGCAGCGTGGTGTTCACAACAAAGGGGCAAGCATGCGGCTAGGCACATGGCCAACCAAAATTGTTGAGGGCACGCTCGCGGAAAGAATCTACGGTGACACCGAGGTCACGGAGCGGCACCGGCATCGTTATGAGTTCAACATGAAATATCGCGACCAAATGAACGCCAAAGGCTTTGTGATTTCAGGAACATCACCTGATGGCACTCTCGCTGAATTGATCGAGCTTCGCGATCACCCGTATTTTGTGGGCTGCCAATATCATCCTGAATTCCAAAGCAAACCGAACAAACCGCATCCGCTCTTCAAGGGATTCATTCAGGCGTGTCTGGGCCAACAGACTAGTCGTGCGACGCACGCTCGAGCCGATCAAGAATCGCCGCGCCGAGTCCCTGAGAGGGAACTCGTTCCGCAACGATAAGATCGAGACCGAGCACATCGAGCTCGCGCAAATAGCGAAAGAGATTCGCTGCGGCCTCCCGCAAATCCTGATGCGCGCTCAGATTTCGAACCGCGACAAATTTCAACGAGCGGCCGTCTCCAGTCCGCCGCTGGGCGCTCTGCAGATCTTCTTTCCCTGATACGGGATACCATGCCAGCAAGCCGACGCGCTGGTTTTTGGGCGGTGAAAAGGATTCAGCATTCTCGACTACACGCAACGGCGTTCTCGGCGCGTAATGCGACGGCAGTTGTCCCGGCGCTAAAATTTTCCGAGCAGGTGATGCGACGATGTTGACCTTCGCAAATTGGGATAATTGCTCTGTTGTAATCGGACCGCGGCGCAGGGTATCGATGCTGTTTCCGCCCACACGCACTATTGTCGATTCAAGTCCGTACTGTGTTGGCCCTGCATCGATGACCAGTGGGATTCGTCCGCCGAGTTCATCGAGCACGTGCTGCGCTGTGGTTGCACTGACTCGGCCGAAACGATTCGCACTCGGCGCCGCAAGTGGTTTTCCAAACATCCGAACGATTTCGGCAAAGACTGGATGGGCGCTGATTCGTACTGCGACCGTGTCAAGACCAGCAGTCGCGATTTCAGGAACGATTTCGCGTTTCGGCAAAACTATTGTGAAGGGGCCTGGCCAGAACTTGTCGGCTAATTTTGAGATCAGTTGTCTATTTTGTTCCGGAACATTGACGATTTTTTCTAACCAGTCGGGGGACGGAAGATGAACGATCAGTGGATCGAAACGCGGCCGTTCCTTCGCTTCAAAAATTTTCGCGACCGCAATCGGATTCAATGCATCAGCAGCAAGCCCGTAAACGGTTTCGGTGGGCAATGCGACGATTTCGCCTTTGCATAGCAGTTCAACCGCCGCAGCGCGGTCGGTTGAAATCACTGTCGTCATTTTGGCAATTTCGCGGCCAGGACAGCTTCGGATTGGTTTTTGCGGAACGCTTCCAATTTCTGGCGAATCGCCTTATCGGACGTCGCGAGAATTGCCGCCGCTAGAAGCGCAGCGTTTTTCGCGCCCGCTTCGCCGATCGCCAATGTACCGACGGGAATGCCGCCCGGCATTTGCGCGGTGGATAACAGAGAGTCGAGTCCCTGGAGCTTCGATTGAATCGGAACACCAAGAACGGGCAGCCACGTGTGGGCGGCAATGACTCCTGCCAAATGCGCTGCGCCGCCCGCGCCGGCGATGATAACTCGGAATCCGCCATCCGCTGCTTTTCGCGCAAACTCTGCAGTCGCATCCGGCGTGCGATGGGCGGATAGGACGCGCGCTTCATTCGACACACCAAGATCATCGAGCGTTTCCACAGCGTGCCGCATTGTTTCCCAGTCCGATTTGCTCCCCATGATAATGGCGACGACAGGTTTCCGTTCAGGCATGGCCAAAATTGTAAGGCGTTTGATTCGTTCGCGCCACCAAACTCACGCTTCGGGCTTCCCGTCTATGTCGCTCGGCGCCCGCCGGCTCCATTCTGTGAAACGCAAAGCACAGGTAAAATGTCCCATCAACACCGTGCTTCAGCGCGGTGTGCCATGCATGCCTAGAGCCAACCGTTTAAACGGCTTCTTCGCTGCCGGCCCTAATGCACCTGGCTGAACCCAGGTGTTAATGAGATATTTGGCCAGTGAACAGTGGCGGCAAATCGGTCGTTTTGATCGGGATGATGGGCGCAGGGAAATCTTCCGTCGGACGTTGCCTGCAGCGGCGAACGAAGCTCACCTTGCTCGATACTGATGAGATCGTTGCCTCGAAATTCGGAATGTCGATCCACGAAATCTTTTCGAAATACGGCGAGCACGCCTTTCGTGAAACGGAAACTCAAGCACTTCGTGAAATGACCCCGCCTAAACAGGCGATCATCGCAACGGGCGGCGGGATCGTATTACGTGAAGAGAACATCGCGTTTTTGAAACGGCTTGGCGCAGTGGTATGGCTTAATGCCAATGAAGAAACGCTTTTCAAACGCGCTTCGCGATCCGGGAATCGACCGCTGCTGCGAGGCGAGAATCCAAGAGAGGCGTTCGCGCGAATGCTACAGGCGCGGCTGCCGCTTTATGCGAACATTGCACATCTCCGCCTCGATACGTCGATGCTTACAGACGAAGAAGTTGCCGTGGCAATTTTGAGCAAGCTTGGAAGACTTAATCCGGAACCGGGATTAGCGATCCCAGCTACAGCGTCATGACTCTGATTTCGAGAGCGGAATTGAAGGCGCAGCTTGTGTCCTTTGCGCACCAGATTGGTTTCAATTCATGTCGCATAGCGGCTTCCGCCAAGCCGGCGCATGCGACTGAATTTCGCGAATGGTTGCGCGAGCGCGCACACGGCGAAATGACTTACATGGAGCGCGGCGAAGAGAAGCGTTGCGATCCGCACAAAGTTCTGCCCGGTGCGCGGTCGATCATTGTCGTAGCGATGAATTATTTTCAGGGGGAACTAGCAGGCGACACGCCCGCCTCTACAGAAAATAGAAAGCGAGGAAAGATCGCTCGGTATGCGTGGGGGGACGATTACCACCAAGCTGTCGAAAGCAAGCTCGACAAGATCGACACGTTTCTTCGCGACTTCGGCGGACAGCAAAAATGTTACGTGGATACCGGGCCGATCCTGGAACGCGATCACGCAGCCCAAGCTGGTATCGGCTGGCATGGCAAAAACACGATGTTAATCGATGAACGCCTTGGGACCTGGTTCTTTCTCGCGGAGATTTTGACGACGCTCGAATTGCCACCGGATCAACCAGTCGCCGATCGCTGTGGAACGTGTGAACGTTGCATCAAAGCGTGTCCGACTGGTGCGATTACAGCCCCGCATCGACTCGATGCGCGACGCTGTATTTCTTACCTGACAATTGAACTGAAGGGTCCCATCCCGCTGGAGCTTCGACCGCTCGTCGGAGATCGCATCTTCGGGTGCGACGACTGTTTGGACGCGTGCCCGTGGAACCGGTTCGCGCAGGTTTCCCACGAAACAGCTTTCGCGGCGCGCCATTCGACGATCGGGATATCGTTACGGGAATATCTGGAACTAAGTGATGCAGAGTTCCGCGCGTTTTTCAAAAATTCACCAATCAAACGGATCAAGCGTCGCGGGTTTCTGCGCAATGTCTGTATTGCCTTGGGTAATGCAGGCGACGTGTCCGATATTCCGGCGCTCGAACGCGCTGCAGCCGATGAAGAGCCACTAATCGCAGAGCACGCGGAATGGGCGATTCACCAAATCCGATCTCGCTACGCCACCAGTCTGCGGGATTGGGAACAAAGATCGGCGTCCTGCACGGAAGCCGTAATTAATTGAATCCAAAGCCGCGCCTGTCCGCATCTCAAGCTTGTCATGAACGGGATTTCGTTTGCAAGAGTCAAACAACCAACTAACGCTGACGCTTTCATCCCAACAACGGCTCCTCCAATGCACCAAACTGTAAGCACCCCTGCGCCCGCGCCTTTGACGGCGAAGCAGCGTCGTGCTCGGCGCAAAAAGCAAATCATCTTCGGATCGATTGGCCTGGTCGTACTCTGGATCGCTGTGTCGATCATCTGGAGCAAGCGCGAGAAGCCGATTCCGGTCACAACCGAGAGGGCGATTCGCAAAACGATCATGCAAACGGTCTCGGCGACAGGAAAAGTACAGCCGGAAACAGAAGTAAAAATTTCCCCCGAGGTTGCTGGCGAGATCATCGAGCTGCCGGTGGAAGACGGAAAAGCCGTTATGAAAGGCGATCTGCTGGTAAAGATTAAACCAGACTCTTACAAGGCCCTGTTGGAACAACAGGAAGCTGCGATCAGCGCAGCGAAAGCGACCAACCTTCAGCAGAAGGCGACGATGTTGAAAGCGGAGCATGACTTCAAAAGGGCGGAGGACCTGTTCAATAAGAAGCTGATTTCAGAGCAGGAATTCAATGCTGCGCAAGCCGCGTACGACGTTGCGAAGAACACTTTCGAAAGTTCCCTGCACGAAATTGAGCGCGCGCAGGCCGGCTCGAGTCAGGCGCGCGACCAATTATCGAAGACAACAATTTACTCGCCTATTGATGGCACGGTCACAGTCCTTAACAGCAAATTGGGCGAACGTCTCGTGGCTACGGGACAATTTGCCGGGACGGAAGTGATGCGCGTGGCAGATCTCAGCAACATGGAAGCGCGTGTCGATGTGAACGAAAATGACATCGTGAATGTGAAGGTCGGCGACAAGGCCGAAGTAAAAATTGACGCGTACGGGGATCGGAAATTTCACGGTACCGTTTACCAAATCGGTAACACTGGAAAGACAACCGGCGCCGGCACGCAGGAAGAGGTCACCAACTTTGAAGTGAAAATTCGAATCGAAGACCACGACGTGATACTGAAGCCCGCGCTCAGTTGTACCGCGGAAATCCAAACGAACGAGGTGAAGGACGTCGTGGCCGTGCCGATGCAGGCCGTGACCATTCGCACCGGTGAGAGCAATTTGAGTCCCGAAGAAATCGAAAAGAAAAAGAAGAAGTTGGCGCAGCGCGACAAAGAGGATAACAACGCGGAGTTCGTCAATGAGCGCGCGGAGAAAGCGGCGCAGAAAGAAGAGCGCGAAAAACTGGCCAAGGTTGTGTTCCTAAAAAAGGGCAACAAGGCCGAGATCGTAAAGGTCACAACTGGAATTTCTGACGACACCTACACGGAAATTAGAAGCGGGATTCAGCCCGGCGATGAAGTGATCTCGGGGAGTTATAGCGCGATCAGCCGAAAGTTGAAGGACGGCGCCAAGGTAACTCTCGACAAAGAAGGAATGAAGTAGTCTCGGCGAGCGACTGTCGACGTTGCGATGGAAACTCGAAATTCAATCAGACCGTTTGGACCGGTCGTGATCGATATCGAGAACATCACTAAAGACTACGTGATGGGCGAGGAAGTCGTGCGTGCGCTGCGCGGCGTGACCCTGCAGATTCGCCGCAACGAATACATCGCGATCATGGGCCCAAGCGGTAGTGGTAAATCGACGCTTATGAACATGCTCGGTTGTCTGGATACGCCGTCTTCCGGCCGCTATGAATTCAACGGCAAGAACGTTGCCGAGATGGATGACGACGAGCTCGCGGCCGTTCGCAATCGCGAGATCGGTTTCGTATTTCAAACGTTCAATCTTCTGCCAAGAGCAACGTCGTTGCGTAACGTCGAGCTGCCGCTCATTTACGCCGGCATCGAGTCCGAGCGGCGTGAAGCGCGCGCGACTCAGGTACTGGCTGATGTGGGCTTGGGCGATCGCATTCATCACAAGCCGAATGAACTTTCCGGCGGTCAACGTCAGCGCGTGGCCATCGCGCGTGCGCTGGTCAACGGACCGTCGATTATTCTGGCCGACGAGCCAACCGGTAATCTCGATTCCAAAACCGGCGAAGAAATCATGGATTTGTTTGAGGATTTATATCAACGCGGCAACACAATCATCCTCGTGACACATGAACGAGACATCGCGGTGCACGCGCGTCGTACCGTGCATTTGCGCGACGGTCTCATAGAGATGGATCACGCGGGATTTATTCCGGAGCTCGACCTGCCGGTTGCGAGATAAAGTCGGCATGAAACGTTTTCTCTACGAGCTGAGCGAGAGTTGGAAAATTGCGGCCGCGCAAATGCGCTCGAACCTGACGCGCTCAACCCTGACGGCACTCGGAGTCATTATCGGCATTATCGCCGTGACATTGATGGGAACTGCGGTGAACGGGATATCGATAGGTTTCGATAAAAGCATGGCTGTGCTCGGCGATGACGTTCTCTACGTCACCCAATGGCCGTGGAAACCGGTGGACGACTGGTGGAACTACCGCGACCGCAAAAAAATCAAAACCGAATACGCCGAGACCTTGAACAGGATGATCGCGGTAACGCCGAACTCCAATCTGGTTGTGGCGGTGCCGACATCGAATTTGATGCGATCAATTAAATATGGCGGTAATCAGGTGGACAACGTCTTTGTTCTCGGCACGACGTCGGATTTCATCATCACGTCGACCATCGATTGTACGGCCGGCCGATTCTTCAACGAACTCGAATCGCGTGGCGGCGCCAATGTTGTCGTTATCGGCTATGACGTGGCCGATGCGCTTTTCCCTGCTCAAAGCCCGATCGATAAATCGGTGCTAATCAATGGTCAATTGTTCAAAGTCATTGGTGTAAACACGCGACAGGGCACGTTTCTCGGTTTGTTTAGTTGGGACTCGATGGTGGCGATGCCGCTTGGCGCGTTTAACAAATATTTTTCGGCCAAAAGCGAATCGGACGTTCGCGTCAAAGTAAAAGACAAGACAAGACTCACCGACGCCAAGGACGAGCTCACCGGTTTGATGCGGCGCGTTCGTGGATTGCCGCCGGAGAAAAAGGACGATTTCTCGATAAACGAGCAACAGGCATTTAAAAGCACACTCGACCCAGTGAAAAACTCAATTGCGATTGCCGGGCTGTTCATCACCGGCTTGTCGCTCTTCGTCGGCGCGATCGGTATCATGAACATCACGTTCGTTAGTGTGAAAGAGCGCACGAAAGAAATCGGAACGCGCAAAGCGCTCGGCGCGCGGCGGCGAACGATCCTGCTGCAATTCCTGATTGAATCGACAGCGCTTTGTCTGCTCGGCGGATTTATTGGGCTCGTGTTTGCTTACTTAATGTGCTTCGGCATCGGCAAAGCTTTCCCTTCGTTTCCGATTCATTTCTCACTCGGCCTCGTGCTTGTAAGCATGATTGTTTCAATAATCACGGGTTTGTTCTCGGGCTTCGCGCCGGCTTGGACAGCATCGCGCCTCGATCCCGTGACGGCGCTCAGATATGAATAGGAGTATTGGAGTAATGGAGTGCTGGAGTAATGGGTGTGAGAATGCAATTGCTCCGGCATTACTCCATTACTCCACTACTCCGTCACTCCATTTTTAAGCGCAATGCTATTCAGCGAAATCATAAAGATGGCGTGGTCGTCGCTCGGCGCGAACAAGCTGCGCTCCGCGCTGACAATGCTGGGCATCACCATTGGCGTCTTCTCGGTAATTTCAGTCATGACCGCGATCGGCGCATTGCAATACTCAATTGAAAACGGCATAAGCTTTCTTGGGTCGAACATTTTTCAGTTCGGCAAATATCCGGCCAATATCAGTGCGAGCGGCGACGTGCAGGAGAAATTTCGCAACCGGCACAACATCACCTACCAGCAGGCGCTGCATTATTACCGATTGATGGAAGGCGAGGCACGCGAGATTTGCCTCAAGAGTTTTGGCTACGAAGTAAAAGGCCAGGCGGTTTACAACGGCGTAAAAACAACCCCAAGCCTTCTGATTGTCGGTACGAACCGAAGTTTTCTCACCGCGAATGCTTACACGCTCGGTTACGGTCGTAATCTGAACGATGAAGACGTCGATCTTTCACGTCGCGTCATTGTCGTTGGAAAGCTGATCGAGAAAAGATTGTTTCCGCATGAAACGCCGATAGGCAAAGTCGTTCGGGTCAGCGGACACACCTACACGATTGTTGGCGTGCTCGCCGAAAAAGGGACGGCGTTCGGTCAAAGCCAGGATGACCTTTGCATCATGCCGATCACGCGGTTCTTTGAGGATTACGGCGAAGCGAAGAGAACCGTCAACATAGCCACGCAAGCGTTCACACAAGACACGTACAATCGCACGTTCGACCGCGGCATCGGCGCAATGCGTATTGCGCGCGGGTTGCGCCCAGACCAGCCGAACGATTTCGAGATTTACAGCAACGACTCGCTCAAGAGCGCGTTCGTTAACGTGGCGGGATATGTGCGAGTGGGCGCGTTCGTCATAAGCTTGATCGCGCTTGTCGCGGCCGGAATCGGCATCATGAACATTATGCTGGTGAGCGTGACCGAGCGCACAAAGGAAATCGGCGTTCGCAAATCCATTGGCGCCCGCAGCCGCGACATCTTGCGGCAGTTTTTGACTGAGGCCGTTTTCATTTCCGAGACCGGTGGGGTGCTGGGAATCCTTCTCGGAATCGTCGCCGGCGATTTGCTGGCAACCTGGCTCAAAGTAGACCTAATTTTTCCTTACGGCTGGGCGCTTGCCGGGTTGCTCGTCTGCTCGGCAATCGGCATCGGTTTCGGCCTCTATCCCGCCTATCGCGCCGCCAACCTCGATCCGATCGAGGCGTTACGATATGAATAGCACGGTCGGCGGATCTGTAAACCAAACTGCCTACTCCAAACCGAACGCTTTGAAGGTCGCATCAACGTGTTTGAAATGAACGTCGAGCGAACAAAGATCATCGATGTCAGATGATGAAAGTTTCGCTGTGATCTCCGGTTCGCGTTTCGCATTTTCGGCGAATGTCCCCTCGCCTTTCCATGTTTTCATCGCGGCGTGTTGCACGGCTTCATAGGCGTTCTTGCGCTCCGCACCAGCGCGCGTCAGTGCGAGCAAGATCGACTGGCTGAAATAGAGGCCGTTTGTCAGGGCGAGGTTATCTGCCATTCGCTCCGGATAGACCTGCAACTTCTCAACGATGTCTCGCAATTTCGTGAGCATGTAATCGAGCAGGATGCATGAGTCCGGCAGAATGATGCGCTCGGCACTCGAGTGGCTGATATCGCGCTCATGCCAGAGCGCCACGTTCTCTAACGCAACGACCGCATTCCCGCGAATCACACGTGCCAAACCGCTCAACCGTTCGCTTGTGATGGGGTTGCGCTTGTGCGGCATCGCAGAGCTGCCTTTCTGGCCTTCACCAAAGAATTCTTCCACTTCGAGAACTTCCGTACGTTGCAGATGACGAAATTCTGTTGCCCAGCGGTCAACACTGGAGGCGACCACAGCGAGCACGGTTATGAATTCCGCGTGCCGATCGCGTTGCACAATCTGCGTCGAAAGTGTCGCGGGTTTTAATCCGAGTTTCTCGCAAACCGCGCGCTCAATCCTTGGATCGACGTGAGCATGCGTGCCAACCGCTCCGCTTATTTTGCCGATGCGGATGCGCTCGCGCGTTTGGGTGAGCCGCTCCTGGGCGCGCCCAAATTCGTCATACATCAGCGCGAGCTTTAGCCCGAAAGTGATTGGCTCGGCGTGCACGCCGTGGCTGCGCCCAATCATCGGGGTCATCTTGAACCGGCGTGCCTGTTTCCCGATCGCCGTCCGCAGCGAGTCGAGGTCTTCGAGAAGGATTTTGCACGACTCTGTCAGTTGGACAGCGAGCGTCGTGTCCAATATGTCCGATGAAGTCAACCCCTGATGGATCCAGCGCGATGGCGGGCCTACCGACTCAGCAACGTTTTCGAGAAAAGCGATGACGTCGTGGTTCGTTCGCTTTTCGATTTCCAGAATCTTAGGAATCGAAAATCGCGCTCGCTTTTGAATTTCGGCAGCGTCCTCCTTAGGAATCTGGCAAAGGTCCGCCATCGCCTCACAAGCGAGTACTTCAATCTCCAGCCAGATCTGGAACTTGCGCTCGTCCGACCAGACTTTGCTCATCTCTGGCCGGGAATAACGGTCGATCACTGTGGTAAGATAAAAGCGAACGACTTATGCGAAAAGTGTTTTGTTGATCACCAATCCTGCAAACCATGCGGGCTGTAGGCGTGCGCTGTCTCTCAGCGCAGTGGCTTTCAGGGTGAGAACAAAACCCCGCTGAGGACAGCGGACTCTACAGCATTGCGAGCGAACCGAGGCAGGCCTCGCTTAGCAGACACGGGCGCGCAGAAAACGCCCATTGTCGTGCAACCGCACCTTGCCGCTGGCAAGAAGATCTGCAACCGTCGCGACCGTCTCCTTGCTGCTGTTCGTGCAGGAGCTAACCGCCAGGATGAGATCACCCAGCGAAAGCCTGGTGCGCGGCTTTAGAATTTGACGATTTCTTTTCATATTGTGTCCGTTCTTTCGGAGAGCAGTTCCGGTGCCATTCCCAACTGTGAATATCTCCTCCATAAATCCCATATAGTTATTCATTCGTTGTTCACCTTACGACTGACCGCTGAGCGACACTTTTGTTCAATTTTCAAACACAAATCTTTTGGGAAACCTTAGCGAACTTCGTCACGGGGCGACGGTTAGCTGGCATTTTTGGCTGCAGAGTGCGGCGACACACACCGCGAAATCGGAAGCAGGAATCTCAAATGCAGAAGCAAATTCCACTGACGAAAAGCCCCGCCGAGGCTAAATGGCCGGCCGGTCAGCCCCTTCGTTTCTGATCGGTCAAACTCGCAACCAACAGATAAAGACAAGTGATCGCGACGCATGTGATCACGATAATGTGAAAATTACCGCTCTCCTTCACCGCTTTGATTAAAGCCGTCGCATCTTTCGACTCTATCATTTCACGCGTCAGCACTCTTTGGCCAAACCATGTCAGGACAGAACACCACAGCGCCGACCCAGCCAGAGTCATTACGCTGAATGTGGCGAAATTCATCCGAATGATTCCAGCCGGAATAGAAATGACATGTCGGATCACCGGCAAAAGGCGCGCGAAGAAAATGCCCCCTGCTTCGTAACGACGAACCCATCTTTCAGCTCGCTCTAGCTTCCGCTCGCTTAAAAGAAAACAGCGTCCCCACCGAGCGATGAAGACGCGCCCAAGCCACAGTGAAGCCCAATAGGTCGCCGTCGCCCCAAGCCACGAGCCGAATGTGCCCGCCGCAATGACACCGAAGATGTTTAATTTTCCCTGTGTTGCGAGAAATGCAGCAGGAGGAATAACGATCTCGCTTGGCACTGGGAAGATCGAGCTTTCCATCGCCATGAGCAAAATGATTCCCACATATCCCCACTGCTCGACCCACTGAAACCATATTTGAACCAGATGATGCATATTGTCAGTCCGAGCCCTTCGACTACCCTCAGGGCAAGCTCCGCCAAGAAATCCTTCGATCTCAAGTCGAATGAATTCGCCCTAGTTCAGTCCAAAAAATAAAATCCGCAATTCGAAATTCAGATGTCGATTTACCGACGCGTCCTTCGCTACTACCAGCCGTTCCGGGGAAAAACGATGCTGGGGCTGTTTCTGTCGCTCGTCGGTATTGGCCTGAATCTGCTCAAGCCGTGGCCGTTTAAAATCATCGTGGATGATTTTCTGCGACCAACGCCTGCTGCTCGGGGCGATTGGCGCACTTGGGTCCCCCTGCTCTGTCTCGCGCTGGTCGTGATCCAGTTTGCATGGGGAATCATTAACTGGATCACGAACTACCTGTTCGTGAAGATCGGGCTTCAGGCGCTGCTAAAACTACGAACCGATCTGTACTCCCATCTGCAACGGCTTTCTCTCAAATTTCATGACGCGCGGCGATCTGCCGACTCCAGTTTTCGCGTCGCATATGATTCGCAGTCGATCCAAACGATCTACAACAAAGGTTTCACCAACATCTTTGCTTCGGTAATCGCGCTGATCGGCACATTCGTTGTAATGTTGAGACTTGACTGGATATTGACGCTGCTATCCCTGGCGATAGTGCCTCTGATCGTGGGTGCGATTTATTTCTTCGCGCGCCGGATTCGTAGTGAATCGACCTCGATTCAGGAACAGGAAAGCGCCGTGCTTGCCCAAGCGCAGGAGGGACTGAGCTCGATCCGGATGGTGCACGCCTTCGGGCGCGAAGACTTCGAGGTCCGGCAATTTCATCAACAAGCGCAGCAGAGTTTGCAAGCGAACCTGCGGTTGACCTTAACCAACGTGAACAGCGCCTTGGTGATCAGCACGCTGATGGTGATCGGGACGGCGGCGATGTACTACGTAGGAACTTTGCATGTGCTCGCCGGCACGCTGAGCCTCGGTTCGTTGCTGGTTTTTAGCGCTTATCTCCTGATGCTGTATCAACCGTTGGAATCTCTGACGTACACGGCCTGGGCAATGGAAGGCGCTACGGCAGGCGCGAAGCGCTGCTTCGAAGTCCTTGATCGCCAGGACGACGTGCGCGACTCGCCAAATGCGGTCGACATTTCATCGGCCGAAGGCGCGATCGAGTTTTGCTCGGTCAATTTTGGTTACGCCGAAAGCCGATTCGTTCTGCGCGATATCAGTCCTTCGATCGCGCCGAATCAAATTGTTGGACTCGTGGGCGGCACGGGAGCGGGCAAAAGCACGCTGCTCAGCCTGGTGCCGCGCTTTTACGACCCGACCACGGGTTCGGTCATGCTCGATGGTCGTGACGTCCGCGAGATTACCAAGAAATCTTTGCGCGCTCAGATCGCCATCGTGCTACAGGACACGCTACTTTTCTCCACCACCGTTCGCGAGAATATCGCCTACGGCCGACCCGATGCGACCGAGGAAGAGA
>Ga0209056_10000287_pt1 | contig 56288 bp, 60 predicted proteins | sample GraSoiAngelo_114_FD_185876 | JGI IMG/M metagenome (GOLD analysis project Ga0209056, IMG submission 185876) | Grasslands soil microbial communities from the Angelo Coastal Reserve, California, USA - 14_0903_13_40cm (SPAdes) (version 2) | ecosystem: Environmental > Terrestrial > Soil > Grasslands...
CCCGCCTCATCATCGGCGTCCTGCCTCCTTCACGGGACGGCCGCCGCCGGCGCCCGTCATGAGATCAGGAGCCGGAGCGGCTCTTCGAGCAGCCGTCTGACCGTCTGGAGAAAGCGCGCGCCCATGGCGCCGTCCATCACGCGGTGGTCGCACGAGAGCGTCACATTCATGCGCCGTCCGACGCCGAGACCCGGCCCGGCGACGACCGGGACCTGGCGCACCGAGCCGACGGCGAGGATCGCCCCCTCGGGCGGGTTGATGATCGCGGAGAACTCGGCCACGTCGTACATGCCCAGGTTCGAGATCGAGAACGTGGCGCCGGAGAGCTCCTGGGCCCTGAGCTTTCGGGCCCGCGCCCGCTCGGCCAGGTCCCGCGACTCGACGGCGATCTGCGCCAGCGGCTTGGACTCGCAGTTGCGCAGCACGGGCGTGATCAGGCCGTCGTCGAGCGCGACCGCGATCCCGATGTGGGCCCGGTGGTAGACCCGCACCGCATCGCCCTGAAACGAGGCGTTGACGTACGGGTGCTCCGTGAGCGCCAGCGCGCAGGCGCGCACGACGAGATCGTTCACCGAGATCTTCGGCTGTCCGTCCAGCGCGTTGAGCTCCTGTCGAAGGTCCCACGCGCGATCCATGGCCACCTCGCTCGTCACGTAGAAGTGCGGGATCGGCGCCTTGGAGAGCGGCATCTGCTTGGCGATCGCGGCCCGCATGGGGGTGAGGGCCACGACCTCGTACTCGGGGCCCGCGGCGTCCGGCCGCACGGGCCTGAGCGCCGGGGCCGCCGCCGGGGCCGCCGCCGCGGCCGCCGGAGCCGCCACGGCCCCGGCCGTCGTCGCCGCCTCCACGTCGCGGCGGATGATCCGTCCCCCCGGGCCAGTGCCCTGGATCAGCCGCAGATCGAGCCCCGCCTGGGCGGCGACCTTCCGCGCGAGCGGCGAGACCCGGAGACGCTCGGCGACGGGCGCCGCCGGGACCGCCGCCGCGGCGGAGCTCACGGCCGGCGCCGGCGCCGCGGCCGGGGCAACACTCTTGGGGACGGGCGCCGCCGGCGCCGGCGAGACCGCCGGCGGGGCCTTGGCGGCGGGGCTCGGCCCGCCCGCCTCGGCCAGCACGGACGCGATGTCCTCGCCCGGCTCGGCGATGACGCCGATCAGCGAGCCGACGGGCGCCCGCTCGCCGGCGGGAACCACGATCTTTCGGAGCACGCCGGCACCGAAGGCTTCCATCTCGACGTCGGCCTTGTCCGTCTCGATCTCCGCGACGATGTCGCCGCTCTGGACGCGGTCGCCCTCGTTCCGCAGCCACTTGATGACCTTGCCGGTCTCCATGGCTTCGGAGAGCTTGGGCATCACAACCTTGGTGACGGCCATGTCCTTAGCCCCCGTTCGTGTGAGAGTCGCTGTGGGTCCCGTGGGTGTCGGCGCCGGTCATGTCGGTCAGCGCCCGTTCGCGGAGCAGACTTTGCGGATCGCCTCGGCGATGCGCTCGTTCGAGGGCGTCTTGGCGCGCTCCAGGTTCCGGGCATAGGGCATCGGCGCGTTGGCGCCAGTGACGCGCTCGACCGGTGCGTCGAGGTCGTCGAAGGCCTGCTCGGTGATGAAGGCGGCGATTTCCGACCCCATCCCCGCGAAGCCCGCGCCCGCCTCGACCACGACCGCCCGGTGGGTCTTCCGCACCGAGCCGATGATCGTCTCGGTGTCCATCGGGCGCAGGGTTCGCGGATCGACCACCTCGACCGACAGGCCCTCCGTGTCGAGCTCGGCGGCGACCTCCATCGCGCGGTACATCATGCCCACATAGGCGACGACCGTCACGTCCCGCCCCTCCCGGCGCACGATCGCCTGGCCGAGGGGGATCGTGAAGTCTGGGTCGTCGGAAACCTCGCCCTTGATCGGGTAGAGCGTCTCGGCCTCGATGAAGACCACCGGGTTATCGTCGCGGATCGCCGACTTCAGGAGCCCCTTGGCGTCGGCCGGGGTCGTGGGGCGCACGACCTTCAGGCCTGGCACGTGGTAGAAGTAGCTCTCCATCGACTGCGAGTGCTGGGCGGCGAGCTGGTACGCGGGACCGCCCGGTCCGCGGATCACGATCGGGATGTTGAACTGGCCGCCGGACATGTAGTACATCTTCGCGGCCGAGTTGATGATCTGGTCGAGGGCGAGGATGGAGAAGTTGAAGGTCATCATCTCCACCACGGGCCGGAGCCCGACCATGGCGGCACCGATGCCGACGCCGGTGAACCCGGACTCGCAGATCGGCGTGTCGACGACGCGCTTGGGCCCGAACTCCTTCAGGAGCCCCTGGGTGACCTTGTAGGCGCCGTCGTAGAGACCGACCTCCTCGCCGAAGATGAACACCCGGGGATCGCGCTGCATCTCCTCGCGGAGCGCCATGTTGAGCGCCTCGCGATAGGTCATCACCGCCACCCTCAGCCCTCCTTGTAGATGTCGCTGAGCAGCCACTCGAGCGGCGGCTCCGGCGACGCGTCGGCGAAGGCGACGGCTTCGTCGATCAGATCGTTGACGTCCTTCTCGACCGTCTTCACGTCGGCCTCGGTGAGCCATCCCTCCTGGAGGCACCGAGTCCGGAAAAGCAGGATCGGGTCGCGCTGCTTCTCGTGCTCGACCTCCTCCTTGGTCCGGTAGATCGCGCCGGCGGGGTCGCGCATCGAGTGTCCGCGGAAGCGGTACGTGCGCGCCTCGAGGAGGGTGGGCGCCTGCTCGCGCCGCGCCCGATCCACCGCACGGCCGACCGCCTCGCGGACGGCCAGCACGTCCATGCCGTCGACCGCCTCGCCCGGCACGCCGTAGGCGTGGCCGAAACGCCAGATCTCCGTCTGCGCCAGCGCGCGCTCGACCGAGGTGCCCATCGCGTAGCCGTTGTTCTCGCAGATGTAGACGACGGGGAGCTTCCAGAGCGCGGCCAGGTTCATCGACTCGTGGAACTCGCCCTGGGCGACCGCCCCGTCGCCGAAGTAGCACACGATCGCCTGGTCACCGCCCCGGTACTTGTTCGCGAAGGCGACGCCCGCCGCCAGGGGCAGGTGGGCGCCCACGATCGCGTGGCCGCCCAGGAAGTTCGTCGTCTTGTCGAAGAGGTGCATCGAGCCGCCCTTGCCGTGGGAGAGCCCGTCGCGACGCCCGAACAGCTCGGCCATGACCCGACGCGGATCGGACCCCTTGGCCAGACAGTGGCCGTGCTCGCGGTACGCCGAGATCGCGTAGTCGTCGGGCCGCAGGACGGACGACGCGCCGACGGCCACCGCCTCCTCGCCGATGTACAGGTGGAGGAAGCCGCCGATCTTGCCGAGCGCGTAGCTCTCCGCCGCCTTCTCCTCGAAGCGGCGGATCAGCATCATCTGCGACAAGAGCTGCCGCGCCAGCCCGGCATCCACTCCGGGCGCCGCCGGCGTGAGCTGCGCCATGACGCCTCCCGCTACCAGCGCATCGCGCTGAGATCGTCCACCGACAGCCGCCGCCGCAGGCGGAAGATCGCGACAATGATGGCGAGGCCGACCGCCACCTCGGCGGCCGCGACGGTCATGACGAAGAACACCAGCACCTGCCCCTCCGCATTGCCGAACTGGGCGCCGAACGCCACCAGCGCCAGGTTCGCGGCGTTCAGCATCACCTCGATCGACATGAAGATCACCAGCGGATCGCGCCGCACGATGACGCCCACCGCGCCGATCGCGAACAGGACCGCCGACAGCCCAGTGTAATAGGAACCGGGGACCAACTCACGTCACCCCTTCACGGTGCCGGGTCCCGGCGCCGGCGTCGCCGGCCGCGCCGCGGAGCGCGCGGCCGCCGCCGGCCCGCTCGAGCCGCCGGCGGCCCCCGGCCCGGCCGCGTCCAGGGCCTCCCCGATCCGGCCGCGCGGCGCGCCGGCGGCCGCGCCTCCGCCGGCCCCCCGCTTGGCGAGCGCCAGCACCCCGACCAGGGCGGCGAGCAGCAACACCGACGTCAACTCGAACGGGAACAGGTAGTCGGTGAAGAGCAGGCGGCCGATGGCTTGCACCCCGACCGCGGCCCGCGCCCGCCCCCCGGGATGCGCCGGCCGGGCGGCCACGATCAGCAGGACTTCGAGGAGCAGGAGCACCCCGAGCGGGATGGCGAGGAGCCGGACCAGCCGCCGGGGATCGGGACCCGTCTCCTCCTTGCCGGGGATCAGCATCATGATCGCGAACACGAACAGCACCATGATGGCGCCGGCGTACACGATCACCTGCGCGGCCGCCAGGAACTGGGCGCCCAGCGTGAGGTACAGGACGGCGACGCTCCCGAGGTTGACGACCAGGAAGAGGGCGCCGTGGACCGGGTTGCGCCGGAGGACGAGCCCGAGCGCGGAGCCGACGCCGATCAGGGCGGCCAGCGCAAAGACCGCGACCTGCACGTCAGGGCGCCCGGTCCGCCGGAATCGGCACCGGCGACCGCGGCTTGCCGTCGGGCCCGGCGGGCTCCAGGGAGAGGAGCATCTCCTTTGTGTAGATCATCCCCCCGCGGCTGTACGAGGAGAACTCCAGGATCCCCGTGTCCATCCGGATCGCGTCTTCCGGACACGCCTCCACGCAGTAGCCGCAGAAGACGCACTTGCCGAGGTCGATCGTGAACTCCGTGCAGACCTTCTCGATGTCGGGGTTGGGATGCTCGCCGGCCACGATGTAGATGCAGTGGGCGGGGCACACGGTCTCGCACATCATGCAGGCCACGCAGCGGGGCGAGCCGTCCTCGCGCCGCACCAGCCGGTGCAGGCTCCGGAGCCGCGGGGCATAGGGGCGGCGCTCCTCCGGGTACTGGATCGTCACCGCGCCGCGGGCCTCGGTCCGCCCGAGCGCGTGGGCGAGGTGCCGGCCCATGTTCGCGAAGAAATGCCGCGCGGTCAGGACGAGTCCCGACGCGACCTCCCGCAGGTAGACGCGCTGGACGGGCTTCACCGGGGCCCCCACAGGAGGAGCGCCCCGCCGGTCAGCACGATGTTCGCGATCGAGAGCGGAAAGAGGCCGAGCCAGCCGAGGCGCATCGCCTGATCGTAGCGGAAGCGCGGCAGCGTCCAGCGGATCAGCATCAGGACCCAGATCATCGCGGCCACCTTCGCCATGAAGGCCAGGACCTGGAGCAGCGTGACGAGGCCGCGGGGCAACGCGACCGCAGCGCCCCAGGGAAGGGCGAACCCGTCACGGGCGAGGTACGGCACCTGCCAGCCTCCGAGGAAGAGGGACACCGTCATGCCCGCGATCACGACCGTCTCCAGCAGGTCGGCCATGACGAACAGCCCGAATTTCATCCCGCTGTACTCCACGAAGTAGCCAATGATCTCCGACTCTCCCTCGGGCATGTCGAACGGGATGCGCTTGGTCGCGGCGATCCCCGCGGTGAGGAAGAGCACGAACGCGAGCGGCTGGGTGAGGATCCCCCACTTGGGAAGCCAGCCCCCGAGCACGGCCCCCTGGGCGCGCACGATGTCCATCATGTTCAGCGACCCGTAGACCATCACCACCCCGACGATCGAGGCGCCGATCGCGACCTCGGCGGTGATCATCAGGGCCGCCGCCCGCTGCCCGCCGAGCAGGGCGTAGTTGTTCGCGGACGACCAGCCCGCCATCATCACGCCGTACACGCCGAGCGAGAGCATCGCGAACACGTAGAGGAGCCCCACGTTGAAGGTCAGCGCCTGGAGCGGCACCTCCCGCCCCGCGACCGCCAGGGTGTCGCCGAACGGGATCGAGGCGAAGGCCACCAGCGCGCAGAACACGGAGACGAAGGGCGCCAGGCCGAACAGCACCCGGTCGGCGCGGGCGGGATAGAACTCCTCCTTCGTCAGCATCTTGATCGCGTCGGCGAGCGGGTGGAAGAGCCCCCAGAGCCGGAGCCCGAGGATCGACGCGCGGTTGGCCCCGATCCGGTCCTGCATGATGGCCGACTGCTTCCGCTCGACCCAGGTCAGCAAGCCGCCCAGGTTGAGGACGAAGAGCATCACGAACAGGACGCGGCCGACGGCGATCCCGACGTCGGTCATGGTCGGGCGGCCCGGACCAGCTGCCCGGCGTCGCCGATCGAGCGGTAGGTCATGCCGGCGAAGGCCGGCTCGGTGGCGGCCAGGTCGCGGAAGCACTCTTCCGCCCGCGCCGGGCGTGGCGCCCCCTGTACCTCCTGCAGGAGACGGCCGAGGATCTCCCAGTCCGGAAGGGCGCGGCCGAGCGGGGCGAGCGCTTGCCGGAAGCGCTGGACGCGCCCCTCGAAGTTCGTCCACGTGCCCTCCCGCTCGGGATAGGCGGCCGCGGGGAGCACGAGATGCGCGTAGGCGCTCGTCCGGTTGGCGTTGGTCCCCTGGAAGATCACCGTCTCCGCTCCCCGGAGTCCGTCCCGGACCTCGCCCTCCGGCCACGCGGAGGCGAGCAGGTCGTGGCCGAAGATCCAGAGGCACTTGACCCGCCGGTCGCGGGCGGCCCCGAGGATCGCCCGCGCGTCCGCCCCGCCGAGCCCGATCAGCGCCGCGCCCCGGCTGTTCGCGCTCTTGTCGGCGCGGATCAGGAAGTCGTCCTCGTCGCCCGGCCGGGCCGGCGGCACCCGGTAGTCGACGGCGCCGACGCCGAGGGCGTCGCAGAGCCGCCGGAGCAGGAACAGGTCTTCGTTCGACAGCGTCGGCGAGGCGAGGATGCCGATCTCGTCGGCGCGGTAGCCGCGCAGCCGGCCGGCGGCGAGCGGAATCATCTCCGTCCAGGCGATCTCGAGCGTCTTCTCGCCGTCGCGGCGGGCGGGTACCTGGAGCCGGGTGTCGTCGTCCACGAAGGCAGAGCCGTAGCGGCCCGCGTCGCAGATCCACCACTTGTTGACGGCCTCGTTGAAGCGCGGCTTCAGCCGGACCACCCGCCGCCCCTCGGCGTGGTGCGGCCGGCGGCGACTCACGTGCACCTCGATGTTGCAGCCGCGGGCGCAGCCCGGACAGATCGACTTCTGGGTGTCGAGGTACCAGACGCGCACCTGGAACCGGAAGTCCCGGTCGGTGAGGGCGCCCACCGGGCAGATGTCGACCACGTTGCCCGAGTACTTGTTGGCGAGCTCCTGGCCCGGGAAGAGCCCGATCTCGGAGCGATCGCCGCGGTGGAAGATGCCGAGCTCGCTCGTGCCCGTGACCTCGTCGCAGAACCTGACGCAGCGCGAACAGAGGATGCAGCGCTCGGCGTCGAGCATCACGTGCGGCCCGAGGGGCACCGCCTTCGGCTTGTGAACCTTCTCGTCGACCATGCGCGGGTCGTAGAGCCCGTGCTTCATGTAGTAGATCTGCAGCCAACACTCGCCCGCCTGGTCGCAGACCGGGCAGTCGAGCGGATGGTTGATCAGGTGGAACTCCATGATCGACTTCCGCGTCTCGAGCACGCGCTCGGTCTCCGTGTGCACAACCATGCCCTCGGCGACGACCGTGTTGCAGGCGACCTGCGGGCGGGGGACCTTCTCGATGTCGATCACGCAGAGCCGGCACTGGCCCGCGATCGACAGCGCGGGATGGTAGCAGTAGTGCGGGATCTCGATCCCGATCCGGCGGGCCGCCTCGATCAGGTTCGTCCCCGGCGGAACCTCGAGCGGCTGGCCGTCGATCGTGAGCTTAGGCATGCCGGATCAGGGCCTCGAACTCGGCGCGGAACTTCTCGATATACGAGATGTAGGGCCCCACCGCCCCGTCGTAGAAGGCGCAGATCGTGGTGCCGGTCCCGCGCCGGGCCACGTCGAGGATCGTGTCGAGATCCTCCTTGTGTCCCCGCCCCTCAACGATCCGCTCCGTCATCCTGTGGATCCAGCCGGTGGTCTCGCGGCACGGCGTGCACTGCCCACAGGATTCGTGCGCGTAGAAGCGGGCGACCACCCGCAGCGCGTCCGGGATCGACACGGTCTCGTCCATCACGATGACGCCGGCCGACCCCGCCATCGTCCCCGCGTTCCGGAGGCCGTCGACGTCCATCGTGACGTCGATCTCGTCGGCCCGCAGGATGGCCGCCGACGCCCCCCCCGGGACCACCGCCTTGAGCCGCCCGTTCCCCGTGACGCCGCCGGCGTGCTCGTAGATCAGCTGGCGGAGGGTGACGGCCACCGAGGCCTCGTACACGCCGGGACGCCGCACCCGACCCGACACCGAGTACAGGCGGGTGCCGCCCTGCGTCTTGGTCCCGAGGGCGGCGAACCACTCCGGGCCGCGGTTGACGATGTGGGGGACCTGGCAGATCGTCTCGACGTTGTTGACGATGGTCGGGGCGCCGAACGCGCCCTTGATGGCCGGGAACGGCGGCTTGAGCTTGGGCCACCCCTTCCGGCCCTCGAGCGAGGAGATCAGGCCCGTCTCCTCGCCGCAGATGTACGCGCCCGCGCCGCGATGCACGACGACGTCGAGGCCGCGGCCGAGGTAGCCCGCATCGTAGGCCTCGCGGACGGCCGCGCTGAAGCGCCGCCACGGGGTGATGTACTCGCCCCGGATGTAGACGAAGGCGAGCCGCGAGCCGATCGCGCGGGCCGCGATCAGCATGCCCTCGATCAGCGCGTGGGGATCGCGCTCGAGCAGGTAGCGGTCCTTCACGGTCCCCGGCTCGCCCTCGTCCGCGTTGATGACGAGGTAGATCGGGCCCGCGTGTCCCTTCGGGACGAACGACCACTTGGTGCCGGTCGGGAAGCCCGCGCCCCCCAGGCCCCGGAGGTTCGATCGCTTCACGGCGTCGGTGATCGCGGCCGGCTCCAGGGCGAGGGCCTTGGCCCAACCGGCGTAGCCGCCCGTCTCCCGGTACGCCGTCAGCGTGTACGAGTCGGCCCGCCCGAAGTTGCGGGTGAGGATCGCCTCGGTCGGCACCGCCGCCGGCTGGTTCATCGTAGCTGGTCGAGCAGCCGGTCGACCGTCTCCGGTGTCAGGTTGCCCTCGTACCGGTCGTCGACCTGCAGCATCGGCGCCATCTCGCAGGCGCAGAGGCATTCGACGGCGAGCAGCGTGACCCGGCCGTCGTCGGTCGTTCCGCCGGGCTCGATGCCGAGCCGCCGCCTGAGGTGGTCCAGGATGGCCGGGGCACCCGCGAGGTGGCAGGACAGGTTATGGCAGACGGAGACGACGTGGCGCCCCTTCGGCTCGCGGAAGTACATCGTGTAGAACGTGACGACCTCGTGCACGGGGGCGGGGGCGAGGCCGAACAGCCCGGCCACGTACTCCTCGACCTCCTCCGAGATGTAGCCAAACACCTCCTGCGCGAGGTGCAGCACCGGCAGGAGCGCGCCCCGCGCGTCCGGGTAGAGCCCCTGCAGACGCCGCACCTCTGCCAGCTGCTCCGACGTGAATTGCGGGTGGCGTGGACTCACCCGGACGGCCTCGTCAGCCCGGACGCGGCGTCGCGGAGCCCGAATTCGCCAGGCCGCCTCGACTGACGCAGGACCTGCCCCCGCCGCCACGCCCCCTCGATCATTAGCGGTCGAGCTCGCCGCCGATCATGTTGACCGAGCCGAAGGTGGGCACGACGTCGGCCACCATCCCGCCCTCGAGCATCCGGGGCAGCGCCGCCAGCGGCGGAAGGCACGGCGGCCGGCAGTGGACCCGGTAAGGCCGGTCGCTCCCGTCCGACACCACGTAGAAGCCGAGCTCTCCGTTGGCGCCCTCGACGGGGAGGTAGACCTCACCGGCCGGCGGCCGGATCCCGTAGCCCTCCATGATCAGCATGAAATGGTTCATCAACCCCTCGATCGAGCCGTAGGTCGTCTCCTTCGGTGGCAGGGCGACGCGCTTGTCGTGCGTGAGGACGCGCTCGAGCGCCCTCTGGTTCTGGCCCTCCAGGTTGGGTGAGAGCGTGACCGGCACCAAGAGCAGCCCCTCGGTCTTCCCCTGCTTGCCACGGTCGACGTAGCTCGCCGGATCGATCGGTCGACCCTCGAAGTCGACGTTGATGGCGCCGCCGGGCATGTCTGCCAGCGCCTGCTCGGCGATGCGCATCGACTGCGCCATCTCCGCCATGCGAACGAGGTACCGGGCGTAGTTGTCGCCGGCCGGCCGCGTGGGCACCTCAAACTCGACCCGGTCGTAGACCCAGTAGGGGTGCGCCTTCCGCACGTCGTAGGCGACGCCGGCCGCCCGGAGGAGCGGCCCGGTGATGCCGTAGGCGATACTCTCCTCGGCGGAGAGGACGCCCACCCCGATCATCCGGTCCATGAAGATCCGGTTGCCGGTCAGGAGCCGGTCGACCTCGTCGAGCACCTCGCGCGTCTCCTTGAACGCCTTCCGCGCCTTCTCGGCGAACCCGTCGGGCAGGTCCGCCCGAACCCCGCCCACGCGACCGTACGAGATCGTGAGCCGCGCCCCGGTGACGTCCTCGACCAGCTCCCACAGAAACTCGCGCGCCTTGATCATGTAGAGGAACACCGTGATGGCGCCGAGCTCCATGGCGGAGGCCCCGATGCACGTGAGATGGTCGCAGATCCGCGAGATCTCGCTCATGACGACACGGATGTACTTGCAGCGTTCGGTCACCTCGATGCCGAGCAACTTCTCGACGGCCGCCGCGTAGCCGAAGTTGTTGATCAGCGGCGAGACGTAGTTCAGGCGGTCGGTGTACGGGATGGCGTTGTTGTACCCGCCGATCTCGCACTCCTTCTCGAAGGCGCGGTGCAGGTAGCCGATCTCGACGTCGGTCTTCACGACGGTCTCCCCGTCCAGCTCGGCCAGGATGCGAATGATCCCGTGCATCGCCGGATGCTGGGGGCCGATGTTGACGTGCAGGTTCTGCCCTCCGCCGCCGGTCCCGCTCCCCTCGCCGAGGAAGATCTCGCGGGTGGTCGTCTGCGCCATGCGCCCTCAGTTCCTCGGCCCGATCAGCGGCTGCCGCCGCTCGATGGGGTAGTCCTTCCGCAAGGGGTGCCCCTCGAACTCCTCGTACATCAGCAAGCGCCGGAGGTCGGGGTGCCCCTCGAAGCGGATGCCGAACATGTCCCACACCTCGCGCTCGAGCCAGTTGGCGATCGGCCAGAGCGGCGTGGCCGACGGCACCACCGCGCCCTCCTCCTCGACCCGTACCTTGAGCCGTAGGCGCTGATTGTGCGGCAGCGAGTAGAGATGGTAGACGACCTCGAAGCGCGGGCCGTCCTCTCGCCCCGGAAACTTGAGGTAGTCGACCGCGGTGAGGTCGACCAGCATGTCGAAGCCGAGGTCCGGGTCGACCTTGCAGAAGTCGAGTGCCTCGCGGAGCACTCCGCGGTCGACGACCGCCGTGGACTGGCCGAAGGGGCTCCCGGCCTCGAGGACGGCCGGCCCGAACCGCTCCCTGAGCCGTGCGAGGATGCGCTCGCCGTCCACCTCTAGTATCTCTGGGCCCCGGCCGCGATCCTGTCCTGGAGCTTCATGAGCCCGTCGAGCACGCTCTCGGGACGCGGCGGGCATCCCGGGATGTAGACGTCGACGGGGATGATGGTGTCGATCCCCATCACCGTCGCGTAGTTGTCGTAGAAGCCGCCGGTGCACGTGCACACGCCGAAGGCGACCACCCATTTCGGCTCGCACATCTGGTCGTATACGCGCTTGAGCACCGGGGCCATCTTGTGGCTAATCGTCCCGACCACGAACAGCACGTCGGCCTGCCGAGGCGAGAACCGGGCGAGCCCGGCCCCGAACCGGTCGATGTCGTAATGCGAGCAGGCCGTCGCCATGTACTCCATCCCGCAGCAGGCGGTCACGAAGGGGTACTGGAAGATCGAGTACTTCCGCGCCCAGCCGATCGCCTGATCGAGCTTCGTCGTGAAGAAGTCGCCTACTCCCACTCGAGCCCCCCCTTTTGCCAAACGTACAAGAAGCCGAGCATCAGGATCCCGAGGAATACGAGCATCTCGGCGAAGCCGAACCACCCGAGCTCCCGATAGAGAACCGCCCACGGCCAGAGGAAGATCAGCTCGATGTCGACCACGATGAAGAAGATCGCCGTCGTCGAGAACTTGATCGCGAAGCGCCCCTCCGGCAGCGAGATCGGGTCCTTGCCGCACTCGAACGGCTCGAGCTTGATTGGGGTCACCCGCCGCGGCGCCAGGAGGGAGGGAATGTACAGGAGGGCCCAGGCGACGATGGCCGCGAACCCGAACACGCTCGCGATCGGCAGGTACTCCATGGCCCCGCCTAGGGCTGGCGCGCCGGCGGCTCTGCGGCCAGCTGGACCTGCCTCTTGGCGTGGTACGAGCTGCGCACGAGAGGGCCCGACTCCACGTGGGCGAAGCCGAGGCCGCGACCGATCTCCGCGAGCTCCGCGAACTCGTCTGGGTGGTAGTAGCGGGCCACCGGCAGATGCTGCGCCGACGGCCGCAGGTACTGACCGAGCGTGAGGATCCGCACGTCGACCCCGCGGAGGTCCCGCAGCGTCGCGGCCAGCTCGTCGCGGGTCTCGCCGAGTCCCAGGATGATGCCGGTCTTGGTCAGCAGCCTCGGCACCGCCGCCCGCGCCCGCCGGAAGAGCTCGAGCGTGCGCTCGTAGCGGCCGCCGTGGCGGGCGACCTTGTAGAGCCGCGGCACCGTCTCCGTGTTGTGGTTCAGGATGTCGGGGGCGGCGTCGAGCACGGTCCGGAGGGCGTCGGCCGAGCCGAGGAAGTCCGGGATGAGCACCTCGACCTGACAGGCGGGTCGCTCGCGGCGGATGGCGCGGATCGTCGCCGCGAAGTGGGCGGCGCCGCCGTCGGCGAGATCGTCGCGGTTCACCGAGGTGACCACCACGTGCTCGAGCCCGAGCGCCGCCACCGCGCGCCCGATCCGTTCGGGCTCTTCACGGTCCTCCCAACGGGGCTTGCCGTGCGTGACGGCGCAGTAGCCGCAGTGCCGGGTGCAGACGTCGCCGAGGATCATGAACGTCGCCGTCCCGTCCTGCCAGCACTCGCCGATGTTCGGACAGTGTGCTTCCTCGCAGACGGTGTGCAGGTTCTGACCGCGAATCAGCGATTGGAGCCGGATGTAGTTCGGGCCGCCCGGGGCCCGAACCTTGAGCCAGCCCGGCTTGCGCCCCTCGGCGGGCGGCGGCGGTTCGAGGATCGGGAGCGAAATAGCCATGAATGTTGGGGCTTCCGCCGACGTCATTATCGCACACGATTTCACAAGCGTCGAGCGCGGTCCCCCGCGGCGGGCGCCGGGAGAGGCCAGCCCTGGCTCAGGGCGGGGACACCGCGAAGAACGCGACGGCGGCGCCCGTCATGAGCACCACTGCCGCCCACCCGAGCACGTTGAGCCAGAAGCCGTTGGTGTGCTCGCCCATGATCGTCCGGTTATTGCCGACCAGCATGACGAGCAGCAGGAGCGGCGGCGCGAGCACGCCGTTGACGACCGCGGCCAGGAAGAGCATGCGGATCGGGTTGGTCCCGACGACGTGGAGGAGGACCCCGGCCAGGATCGACGCGGAGAGGACGAGGTAGAACCGCCCCGCGCGGCGCGGCGTGAACTCGAGCCCCGCGCGCCACCCGAAGAGCTCGGCGACCGCGTAGGACGCGGAGCCAGCGAGCACGGGGATCGCGAGGAGCCCGGTGCCGACCACGCCGAGGCTGAAGAGCAGGGAGGCGAGGTCGCCGGCCAGCGGCCGGAGCGCCTCAGCCGCCTGCCCGCTGGTCTCGATGTAGCGGTGCCCGGAGCGGTAGAGCGTCGAGGCGGTCGCGAGGATGATGAAGTACATGACGAGGTTCGAGAAGCACATCCCGGTCGTGACGTCGAGCCGGGCGTCCCGGAGCTCGTGCGCGGTGGCGCCGCGCCGTTGCGCGAGGGTCCGGCGCCCCTTCGCCCGCTCCTCCTCGACCTCCTGGGACGCCTGCCAGAAGAAGAGGTAGGGCGAGATCGTCGTCCCGAAGATTCCAACCAGGGTGGTGACGAAGTACGCGTCCCACCGGACGACCGGCACCACGGTGGCCCAGAACGCCTCGCCCCACCGCGGGTGCGCGAGGAAGGCCGCGATGACGTAGGCGAACAACACCGCGGTGAGCCACTTCAGGTAGCGCGCGAACCGCACGTAGCTTGTGTACACGGTCACGCCGAGGATCGCGAGGCCGAAGGCCGTCACCGAGACGAGGGGCGGAATGCCGGTCAGGAGCGCGGTCACGTCGGCCATCCCCGCGAGATCGGCGCCGATGTTGAAGACGTTGGCGACGAGCAGCAGCAGGCAGGCGGCGTAGAGGAAGCCGCGCGGATAGTGGCCGCGGAGGGCGCCGGCCAGGCCGCGCCCGGACACGAGGCCGATCCGTGCGCAGATCAGCTGCACGGCCGCCATGAGCGGGAACGTGGCAAGTGCGGTCCACAGGGTGGCCAGACCGAGGGTCGCGCCGGCCACCGAATAGGTCGTGATGCCGCTCGGGTCGTCGTCGGCGGCGCCCGTCACGAGTCCCGGGCCCAGCAGCCTGAAGTAGCGGACGAGCGGGTTGTGGCTGTGGGCCTCGGGCGGGGCGGGCGCGGGCATCAAGGCTCCGGGCCGGGCGCCGCTGCCTCCCGGCGGATCACGCTGATGCCGCCGTTCTCCTCGAGCATCGCGACCCGGACCTGGGCGGGGTCTATGACCCCGTTGCGCCGGAGGGCCGCGAGCAGGTCGTTCAGGGTGACGCGCTCTCGCCGCATATTGTCTTCGAGGAGCCGCCCGTCGTGGATCAGGAGGGTCGGCTGGGCCTCGAGCAAGCGTCGGGCGCGCCTGGAGTGGTAGGTGACCTCCACGACGACGGTGTTCAGGGCCAGGATCGCCGCCGCGCCAACGAGGCCGCCGCCGAGCGAGTTGTCGTTGCCGATGAGGGCGTTCTGGACGACGTTCGAGATGATCAGGAGCACGATCAGGTCGAACGGCGTGAGCTGACCGACCTGGCGCTTGCCGGTGAGACGGAACGCCACGAGGAGGAAGACGTACACGACGACCGAACGGAGGACCTTCTCGGTGATCGGAATGTCGGGCACGAAGATGTGGAGCACAGGCGCCTCCCCGCGCGTTCGTCGGCGGCGCGGTCGGCCGGAATCGACCCGACCGGGCCGCGGGATGACCTCGCCCCGCGCGCGCCGGCTACTTCGGCCGCGACCTGCGGTAGGCCGCCATGCCCGCCTTAATGCCGGCGCGGAGCCCGCGCCCGAGCGTGCTCGTCTGGTCGAGGGAGCGGCGGACCCGCGGCTCGACCGTCCGGAGCAGGCCGTGGAGCCGGGCGAGCGTCGTGTCGATCGCGCCGCGGAGCTCCCGCTCCAAGCGCTTCCAGCGGAGGCGTGCGCGGCCGCCCGCCTGCTGGGCCTGCCCCTGGATGATCCTGAGCCGCGCCTCCAGCTGGCGGAGCCGAGCCTCCAGCTGGCGGAGCCGGCCCTCGTACTCTCGGAACTTCCCTCGGGCGACTTCCAGGCGCTCGCGCATGCTCAGACGACCTTTCATGATCCGCTCCCGTCCTGCGGGGTCTCGTTCAGCGTCCATGTCCATGATGCCATGTCTAAAGCGCCGCGGGGAACGGAGAGAAATGGACGCACCGGAGACAGGGTCGCTCGTCTTTCTGCCGCCGCGCCCGCCGAGGTGCTCTCCGGCTCTCGATCTACCCGACCGCCACACAGCCTCACGCGGGAGCATCCCACCGTCGAGATGAGCGCCTTTGAACGCAACGGCCTCGACGCCCCTCGGTCGAAGCGTATCGAGGCCGAACCCCAGCGGGGCGCGTCCGGCCGTCGAACTGATCTCGCCGCCCAGCATCTCGTTCGGACTCGCCGGCTCGTTCGCGCCATCATCAGAGTGCGACGGGGCAAGCTATCATTCCGCTCTGACGGCATGTGACCGTGGTCGCCCTGCGCCCGCAGCACCTGGAAGTCCTCGGTTGCCGATTCCACCGCATCTGGTCGACGGGTTAACTCCTCCGCCGCGACGAGGGACTCGGCCGAGCCTTGGACCCTCATACCCGCGCCGTCGAGTATGCGGACCGGATCGACGCGCAACGGAGAGCGGCGCAACACGGCATGCCGTTACCCCTTCGGCGGCCGCGAGTCCACCGAGGCCGTAGTCTGCCCTCCCCCGCGTGACGGTGGCGCGAGGGGCGCCCCGGAATTCCGACGCGTTTCCTTACGGGCAGATCAACTCGACCGTCTCCGAACCCGGATTCCGCCTCACGGCCGGCTGCGCACTGCCGAAGACCTCACGCTCGAGCTGCTCGAAGAGTTTGGATGCAAACGGCGTGGCTCGCGAATCGGGGAGGCGCTCCGCACCGCCATCGCACGATTTGAAGTCCGCGCCCCGTTGACGTCGGCAGAGTCGAGGGATCCCGACACGCGTAATGAGTGGACGAGCGACCGGTCGCGCCTGAGAACCCCGGCCGTGCTCACCCCTCCAGCGCCTTGAACGAGCGTCAAGTGGCGGCCCGACGAATTCCTACGGCTGCTTCACAAACACCACGACGTTGTTGACCCGCTGCCCCTGCGGATTAGTTCCCTTGATGGTGACCGTCAGTGTCTTGCCGTCGCGCGAGACCTTCCGCGTGAAGGTCATCACGACCTTGCCACCCTTCTTGTCGATGCGCTCCGTCGTGTGAGCGTCGATGCGCTTCAGCGACACGGTGTCGGCTCCAGTCTCTGCTCCATTGATCGGGTAGTCCTTGCCGTCGTAGTTCCCCGTGTACTCGGTGTGCGAAGCCTTGTCGCTCGCGCTGACCACGTCGGACGTGACCTTGATCCCCTCGCCCGTTGCCTCAAATCGCACCGTGATGCTCTTCGACGGCGGGCCGGGGCTGTATTTTGATTTCGCCGGGTCGAGTTTCCACGTGCCGATCAGCGGATCGGCCCCCGGTACCGAGGCCGGGTTCCCCCAGAGGATTGCGGCCACTATCAAGGTCGCGATCGCCAGTTGACGCACGAATGTCTGCATCAGCCCCTCCTCCGTCTCGTCTTTGTTCTTGGTGGCCGAGTCGACCGTCATCTTCGCGTCTGGCGGGAACGATCAACAGCGTCACCGTTCCCGCTCGGCTGGTCGGCCCCCGTTCACTGGATCTCTGTTCTGAACCAGAGGATCGAGCACCCTACGGCGCACGCCTGTGCGGCCGCCCGACTCCGAACCTCAACAGACGCGCAGCCGGGGAAACACCGCCGCGCCGCCCAAGCCGGCTCAACCCTGTTGTCCCCCTCGGCGGGCCGCTCGATCACGTCGGATGCCACGCGAATCGCTCGATGTGCCCGAGAATCTGCCGAAAGCGGCGTTCTGTCAAGGTCGCGCTCGGCGCGTCGCGCTCGGCGCGTTCGGCGATTTGCGGGGTGACGTACCGGGCAGCCGGATGAATCGTCCGTCGGTCTGGACAGCGCTTGCTGGACCCGTCTCCGCGATCATCCGGGCGGGCAGTGTCGAGCCGGCGCCGGCCTGCGCTGGCGCTCGCAGGGGACTACCGGAAGGGGTTCACTCGGAGGACACTCCGGATCAGATCAATGTGGCGGTGTGCGGAGTCGGCGAGGTACTGCGCGAACCCGATGGCTACCCCCCGGATCGCCGCGCCGAGCACCGCCGAGCGGCTCATCTGGGTCTTCGCGACCGTAGACTGTCGGCCGGGCGTGACTTAAGATTGCGTCGCTACAGCCTCATTAGGAGAGACGCCATGAGACGCTTCGGTTGGATCGTCGGCTCCGCTCTCCTCCTGACGCTCGGCACGCGTGCTGATGCCCACCGTTCGGGCTGTCACCGTTGGCATAGTTGCCAGTCCGACCGAGGCACCTACGTCTGCGGTGATCTCGGGTACTGCTCTCAGTGTCCGGACAACCGATACTGCGTCACCGGGAAACCGCGCGCCGAAGCGAAGCGACCCAAAGACCGCGAAGGGCCAGAGAGGCCGCGGTCAGAAGCGCCGAAGGGCGAGAACGAACGTGGGGCGGACGAACGGTAATCTCATGTGCCTGTGACCTCATCCCGAACCCACAGGCGGCGGAAGGTCCAGAGTGGACCGCAAGGTCACAGCGCGTCCTCCTCCCGCACCTCGACATAACCCTCCTCGGCCGCGCTCGGCCCGCCGAGCCGCCGCTGGCCCTGGTCGGGCGGCACCTCCTGGCTCGGCTCCTCCGTCGACAGAATGAACTTGGTCACGCGCGGCTGCCCGGTAGGTTTGTCGTCCAGATACGCCGCGAAGTAGTCACCGGTCCTCGTCACGGCGCTCGCCAGGGTCGCCGCCTCCTGGGCGTCCCCATGGGCGAGCACGTAGAGCAGCCGCGTGCGGGCCCGGAAGAGATCCCGCATCCCCGCCCCCCGGGCCAGCCTCGCCCGCTTGCCCCGGCTCAGGCGGCCCGTCTTCGGGTCCCGCGACTGCTGTTGGCCGAGCGCCGCCATCTGCAGCGTGGCGACGATCTGCTTCCGAGGCAGGATGTCAGGACCACGCCGAAACACCTCGCCGGTCTGAGAGTTCTGGCCCGGCTTGAACGCCGAGCGTGGCGGCTTCCGTCCTCGCTTCCCAGTCCCATTCGCGCCGCGCTGTGTCACAGTGCGATGGTACCCCGGCCGGACCTAGCGTCCCCCTCATGTATTACGTCGCGCGGACAGCCGGGCGCGTGGTCGAGCCGATGACCGCGACCGTCGGCGCGCGTAGCCGGCATCACGAGCCGCTGGGCGCCAGCGCTTCAAGGAGTCGGACGTCGGGGCCGGGCTGGCCGTCGGGGCGGAGAGCCTGGATGCAGACGTGGTCCGCGCCCGCGTCGAGGTGCGCATGGATGCGCGCGGTGATTGCCTTCTCGTCACCCCAGCTCACGATGGAGTCCACAAGCCGGTCGCTCCCGCCGTTCGCGAAATCGTCGTCGCGGTAGCCGAGCCAGCGCAGGTTGTTCACGTAGTTCGGGAGCCCGAGGTAGATCTTCATGTTGGCGCGGGCGATCGCGCGCGCTTTCGCCGGGTCGGCCACGCGGAGCACCATCTGCTCCGGCGCGAGCCAGGGCCCCTTGCCCAGGATCTCGCGGGCGCGCGCGGTGTGCTCGGGCGGTACGAAATATGGGTGCGCGCCCCGTGCCAGTTCCTTAGCGAGCCGCAGCATGTTCGGGCGCAGCGCGGCCAGCACGATCGGCGGCTCGGCGGGCGGGGTGGGAGCCATGTACGGTTTGTCCCGCATCGCCTCGAGGTACGCGCGCATGGTCGACACGGGCTTGCCGTACTCGTGCTTGCGCACGCCGGCCACGAGGTGCGCATGCGACACGCCGAGGCCGAGGATGAAGCGGCCGCCGGTGACCTCGCCCAACGTGAGCCGGGCGGCGTTAGCCGTCATGGGGTCGCGCGCGTAGATGTTGGCGATGCCGGTGGCGAAGACGAGCCGGGAGGTCTGGGGCGCGAGGAAGCCGATGAGGGCGACGGGATCGCGACCGACCGCCTCGGGGTGCCAGAGCGCGGAGTAGCCCAGGGCCTCAATCCTGCGTGCGAAGTCCGCGGCCTGCGGCGCGGTCATCGCGTCGAGAAGGGTCCACACGCCAAGCTTACCGAGACGGGAGAGCTCCATGTGGGGCCTCCGGCGCACGAAATCGGGAATCCACGTCAAAATAGCGCGTCGGAGACGCACTGGGAAGGGGATCGGCCCACGCCCGAACAGAGCGGTGTCGGCGGGGTCTCCGGCAATCAAGGGCGCGATCAGGCTCTACTGTCCCGGGCCTCATCCGCGACACCTTCAAAAACGGCAAATACCTCAGCGCGGCGGGGACCGTCGACAAGGAGCGTGAGGATGCGCGTCGCCGGCGCCGAGAGTATCGAGCGGCGACGACCCCGGCACGCCGGCCTGGAGCAGGAGTGTCGCGCACTGTGTGGCGCATCCATGCAACTTGGCGTGCGGCGGTGCTCCACTGAGGAAGACCGCTGGCGCCCGACATCAAGGAAGTAAGGCTCTTACCGATCTCCCCGCAGACCTTTTCATCTGCAAATCGTTTCACGGATTGACAGCTACGCCGGGCGTGGTACACAGGACCACCTATTGGAGGTCCCCAATGTGTCACCCTGGCGCATCGTCCTACTGACGCTCACGCTACAACTCGTCGTCGCCGCAACAGCCTCCGCAGACGAACTCTATACCTATACTTCATACCCGTTCTTCTTCGTCGCCGGGGATTACACGGGCGTTGTCCGTGCGCTTTATCCGAACCCTGTTACCGATAATGGCACGGCGAACCGGATTACCGGGACCTTTGTGCTCTCGGACTCGTTCGTGGGAATTACCCAAGGTGGCCCGCAACCGGTAACCGCTGGCGTCGTGAGCTATTCCTTCTCGGACGGCCATCAGACACTGACAAACAACAACTCCACCGGAAAATTCAGTTTCGGTTGGGGGCCAGTCGGCCCGATAGTTTGGAACGGGGCGGTCACGTTCGGGGACAGCAACCGAGGCATGGGCTGGGACATTGAGATCTCCTCGGCGACAGGCGAGATCTTTTCGCAATCGCCCAATTCGGGGAGCGACCTCTATGAGAGTGCGTCATACAACGGAACGGCACCCGGCTGCGGCGGCGGCGGCTATGACATAAATCACGGTGGTACGAACGGCGGCTCAACCTGCCTTGGCGGTGTAGGAGACATTGGCGTCAACACGGCGAATCTTCCGTCTTGGACCTGGACCGTGCAGAGGGTGCCTGAACCAACGACCCTCGTCCTGCTTGGTCTAGGGATCGCGGGGGTCGCGGCGGTGGGGAGGGCCCGTCGCAGCGCGCTACCATAGTCCCTCGTCGCAGCGCTTCTGGTCGCCCGGCCTGGCGCCCTTGAGGATTTTGTCGACGTAGGCTGCTGCCTGTCGAGGCGCTCAGGGAGGGCGCCAGCGTACCTCTTCGGCCAGCAAAGGGACGGGGAAGTGCGTCGGCGGCTTCGACTCTGACCCTCTTCGAGCCAGGCCGCGGCTCCCGCTCGGCCGTCCGGGAATCGGCCCGGGCGCAGGGCGCTGGCCGCCTGAAGGGCTTCGACTCCTCGGATCACCTAACGGGCCCTCGGCGAGCGGTCGAGGCACCTTCTAGGCCCGCCACGGCCCGCCGGAGGCGGGATCTGCTACTGAGCGGCGGCCCTCCGACGGTGCCGTACACAAGACACGGACGAAACGCCCTGGGGTCCCGGGGGGACACGTCGCAGAGAGGGCTCCACAGGGGAGTCGGTTAGCTATTCGGTTCAGCGAGCTCGAATTCTCGGGGAAAAGGTGCGGTTGGTGCCGAAGGGGGGACTCGAACCCCCACGGGTTGCCCCACACGCCCCTCAAACGTGCGCGTCTGCCAGTTCCGCCACTTCGGCGCAGTTTCGGAGTATGCCATCACCGAAGCAGACGCGCAAACCTGCCGGTCGCCTGGCGGAGGCGCGGGTCGAGGGCGTCGCGGATTCCTTCCCCCAACAGGTTGTACGAGAGCACCGTGACCAGGATCGCGAGGCCCGGGTAGAGGGAGAGCCACCAGGCGAGCTCGATCGCGTCCTTGCCCTCGTTCAGGATGTTGCCCCACGTCGCATATGGCGGCTGCACGCCGAGCCCGAGGAAGGAGAGTCCGGACTCGGTCAGGATCGCGGCCGGGATCCCGAGCGTCATCGCCACCAGCACCGGGGCCATCGCGTTGGGCAGGATGTGCCGCCAGATGATGCGGAACCCGCTCGCGCCGATCGATTGCGACCACACCACGAACTCGCGCTCCCGGAGGGTCAGGAACTCCGCGCGCACCAGGCGCGCCACGCCCATCCACCCCGTGAGGCCGATCACGGCCATGATCGTCCAGATCGACGGCCGGAGGAACGCCAGCACCGCCAGCAGCAGGAAGAACCGGGGGAACACCAGCATCAGGTCCACCAGCCGCATGATCAGCGCGTCCAGGAGGCCCCCGTGGTAGCCGGCCGAGGCGCCCAGGAGGACCCCGACGAGCGTCGCGATGCCGACCGAGACGAAGCCAACGGCGAGCGACACGCGGGAGCCGTAGAGCATCCGGGCGAGCACGTCCCGTCCGAGCGAATCGGTGCCGAGCGGGTGCTCGCGCGAGGGCCCGTCGAGCATTTGCTTCATGTCGGGGTGGTTGGGGTCCCACGGCGACAGCCACGGCGTCAAGCCGGCGATCAGGAAGAGGCACACGACGATCCCGCCGCCGGCGAGGGCGAGACGGTTGCGCGAGAAGGTCCGCCAGAAGGGTGTCACCGTCGCCGTCCCGCGACTCTGATCCGGGGGTCGATCAGGCCGTAGGCGATGTCCGCGATCAGGTTGGCCCCGAGCGTGAGCGTCGACACGATGACCAGGTTGCCCATGATCACCGGATAGTCGCGCATGAAGACGGCCTGGACCATCAGCTGGCCCATGCCGGGGATCGCGAAGATCGATTCGACGATCACGCTCCCGCCGATCAGCCCGGGCAGCGAGAGCCCGAGGATCGTGACGACCGGGAGCAGGGCGTTTCGGAGCGCGTGCTTACCGATCACGGTCGGCTCGGGCAGCCCCTTGGCGCGCGCGGACTGGATGTACTCCTGCCGCACGACCTCGAGCATGCTCTGCCGCATGTAACGTGAGAACCCGGCGAGCCCCCCGAAGGACGCAACGCTGATCGGCAGGACGAGGTGCAAGAGGAAGTCGAGCTGCTGTCGCCAGGCCGACAGATATTCCCAGTTGAGCGAGCGCAGGCCGGAGATCGGCAGCCAGCCGAGCTGCACGCCGAAGAGGATCATCAGGAGCAACGCGAGCCAGAAGTCCGGCGTGGCGAAGCCGACGAAGACAAAGACGGTCAGGAGCTTGTCGAATCCCGAGTACTGGTGCGTGGCGGACAGGATGCCAACGGGCACGGCCAGCGCGATGATGACCAGCATCTCGACCACGTTGAGGAAGATGGTGATGGGCAGACGTTCGCCGATCTTCTGGAGCACCGGCTTGGCGTCGGGCGCGAAGGACCGGCCGAAGTCCAGGCGGGCGATGCGGGCCAGCCACGTGCCGTACTGCTGATAGAGCGGCTTGTCGAGGCCGTAGAGTTCGCGGAGGGCCTGTTTGGCCTGGGCCGAGGCCTTGACGCTCAAATCCCCCGTCTGGGTCTCGACCGGCTCGCCCGGCGCCAGGTGGAGCACGACGAACGAGATGCAGGTGATGCCGATCAGGAGCGGGACGGCGAGCACGACGCGGCGGGCCGCGTACAGCCACATGGCCCGCTATCTTAACCGATCAGTTACTGGTGTAGCGCTGCAGCTGCCGCGGGACGTACCACTCCGGGAAGTTATATTGGATGCCGCTCGCCCCCGGCTCGATGCCGTGCACGCGGGATGAGACGACGGGGAGCGCGTCCGCGAAGTAGAGGAAGACGACCGGTTGGTCCTCCGCCAGCACCTCCTGGAGCCGCCGGTAGTACGGCACGCGGTCCTTCTTGTCGCAGAACGACCGCCCCTTCTCGAGCAGCCGGTCGACCTCCGGGTTGGCGTACGAGATATGGTTCAGCTCGTCGGGCCCCATCTTCGACGAGTGCCAGATTTCGTACTGGTCGGGATCGAGCCCGATGCTCCAGCCGAGGACGATCGCGTCGAAGCGGCGCTTCTTGATGTACTCCTTCAGGAACGACGCCCACTCGATGACGCGGATCTCGACGCCGACGCCGACCTCCTTGAGCGAGGACTGGATCAGCTCGGCCACCTTCTTGCGCTCGTCGTTGCCCTGGTTCGTCAGGATCTCGAAGGTGAACGGCCTGCCGTCCTTGTCGAGGAGCCCGTCGCCGTCCGTGTCCTTCCAGCCGGCCTCGGCGAGGAGGGCCCGCGCCCGCGCCGGGTCGTGCGGGTAGCGGCGGACGTTGGGGGTGTAGGCCCACGTGCCCGGCTTGTAAGGCCCCGTCGCCTCCTGCCCGAGCCCGCGGACGACGCCTTCGATCAGCTCGTGCTTGTCGATCGCGTAGGCGAAGGCCTGGCGCACCCGGCGGTCGGCAAAGCGCGGGTCCCGCAGGTTGAAGCCGAAGTACGTGTAGGCGTTACCTGCGTACCGGTACCTCTCATACGCCTTTCGGAAGGCCGGGTAGTCCGTCTGCCGCTGGTACTGGATCGCGGTCAGGTTGGCCGCGTCCACGCCCTGAGCCTTCAGCTCGAGGAAGATCGTCGCCTGGCTCGGGATAATCCGGTATACGACCCGGGAGATGTACGGCGGCCCGGCGTAGTAGTCGGGGTTCGCGGCCAGCACGACCTTCTCGCCGCTCTTCCACTCCACGAAGCGGTACGGGCCGCTCCCCACCGGGAAGCCGTTCTGGGGCGCCTCCCGGAGCCGACCCTCGCGGACGTAGGACGCGAGCAGGTGCTTCGGGAGAACCCACATCTCCCAGCTATCGAGCGCCTGCGCGTACACCTTGCCGTATAGGAACCGGATCGTGTAGGGGTCCAGGACCTCCGCGCTCTTCACCGCCAGGAAGTCCTCCTTGTAGGCGGTGGGGGTCTTCGGATCGATCATCGTCTCGTACGTGAACAGGACGTCGTCCGCGGTGAGGGGCTTGCCGTCCTGCCACGTCGCGTTCTTCCGGAGGTGAAAGGTCAGGGCCAGGCAGTTCCGGCTGAACTCCCAGGACTCTGCGAGGTCGCCGACCACCTTCAGGTCGCGATCCCGCTTGAGCAGGCCCGAGTAGATGAGGTTGCCGACCTGGTGGGAGGCGGCGTCACTGGTGATGTTCGGGATCAAGCCCGAGACGTCGCCGATCGACGCCTCGATGAGGGTGTCGCCGTGGGCTGGCTTGTCGTCATCGGCTCGGCTCTGGCCCTCGTCGGCTCCACCCTCGGCCGAACGTCCGCAGCCCGCCGCGCCGGCGCAGAGCAGCGCCAGCAGCAGGACGAGCCGCACGGACTCTCGCCTGATGATCGGGCCGGCGGGGCCTTCGCCGGCCCGCATCAGCGACGGCCCTTCGCTCGGCTCGACATCGCGCGCTTGGCGTCGCCGCGCCGGCACGGCGGCGGCCCGGGAGAACGCTCGGCCGCGCCGGGGGGCATTCTATTTGGCCGGTGCCGCCGGGTGCGCGGCGGGGGCGGGCGCCGTCGTCGCCGCGGGCGGCGCCGGCCTGACGACGGAGCCGCGCTCGGAGCCGCCGAGGATCGTGAGCGCGAACGAGGTCAGCACGAACACGAAGGCCACGATGCCGGTGATCTTCGTGAGCAGGGTCGGCGTGCCCATCGACCCGAAGACCGCCTGGGTGCCGGCGCCGCCGAACGCCGAGCCGATGTCGGCGCCCTTGCCGGCCTGGAGCAGGACGACCCCGCAGATCGCGAACGCGACCAGCACATGAATGACCACGAGCACGGTATACACGTCTAGTCCCCTCTCAGCACGGTCACGCCCTTGTGCGCGACCTTCTTGGCGATCGCCACGAATCCCTGAGGGCTCAGGCTGGCGCCGCCGACGAGCGCGCCATCGATATCGGGTTCGGCGGTGAGCGCCGCGGCGTTGTCCGGCTTGACGCTCCCACCGTACAGCACGCGCACGCGCTGGGCCACCTCCTTCGTCGCGAGCTCGGACAAGAGGCCGCGGAGGTAGCCGTGCACCTCACCCGCCTGGGCGGGCGCGGCGTGCTGGCCGGTCCCGATCGCCCACACCGGCTCGTAGGCGAGCACGCAGAATCCGATGGCGGCGGCTTCGAGGCCGGCGAGCCCGGCGCGGAGCTGGCCCTCGACGGTCGTGAACGTGAGCCCCTGTGCCCGCTCCTCGGCCGTCTCGCCGACGCAGAGGATCGGCGCCATCCCGGTCGCCAATATCGCGCGCACCTTCCGGTTGATCTGCTCGTCGGTCTCGCCGAACTCCTTCCGACGCTCGGAGTGGCCGACGAGCACGAACCGGCAGCCGAGCTCGGCCAGCATCGGGGGCGAGATCTCTCCGGTGAACGCGCCGGCCGCTTCCCAGTGGCAGTTCTGGGCGCCGAGCGCGATCGGGCCGGCCGCGAGCAGCTCGCGCACGGCGCCGAGCGCCGTGAAGGGGGGGCAGAGGACGACGTCGACGCCCCGCGGGCGCCGGAGCCCGTCGCGCACGCCGGCGGCGAGCGCCCGCGCCTCGGCGACCGTCCCGTTCATCTTCCAGTTGGCGACGACCAGCGGCGTTCGCATCAGGCCTCGCTGAGGGCTTCGACTCCGGGCAGCTTGCGCCCCTCCAGGAACTCGAGGAAGGCGCCGCCCGCGGTCGAGAGGTACCCGATCCGGTCGGCGACGCCGGCGCGGCGGACCGCGGCGATCGTGTCACCGCCGCCCACGACCGAAAAGCCGCGGACGCCGGCCACCGCCAGCGCCACGCCGTGCGTCCCCTCCGCGAAGGGGGGGCGCTCGAAGACCCCCATCGGGCCATTCCAGACGACGGTCCGCGCCGTGCGGACGAGGTCGCCGAAGCTCCGAACCGTCGCCGGCCCGATGTCGAGCCCCATCAGGTCGGGCGGGATCTCCCGGATGCCGACCCCCCGACCGCTGCCGCTGTCGACGCGGGCGGCCACGACGGCGTCCACCGGGAGCGCGATCTGGACTCCCCGGCGGCGGCCCTCGGCGAGGGTGCGCTGGGCGGCGGGGATGAGCGCGGGCTCGACGAGCGAGCGCCCGGGGTCGAAGCCGAGGGCGCGCAGGAACGTGAACGCCATCGCCCCGCCGATCGCGAGGGCGTCGACCCGGTCGAGGAGGTGCTCGACGAGGCCAAGCTTGTCCGAGACCTTGGCCCCGCCGAGGATGGCGACGAGCGGCCGTTCCGGGTGCTCGAGGATCCGGCCGAGCGCGGCGAGCTCGCGCTCCATCAGGAGCCCGGCGGCGGCGGGCTGGAGGAAGCGCGTGATCGCGTCGATCGAGGCCTGGGCTCGGTGGGCCGTCGCGAAGGCGTCGTTCACGTAGCAGTCGCCGAGCCGGGCCAGGTCGCGCGCGAACTCGGGGTCGTTGGCCTCCTCCTCGGGATGGAAGCGGAGGTTCTCGAGCAACACGATCTGCCCCGGGGCGAGAGCCCGCGTCCGCGCCTCCGTGATGGCGCCGACGCAGTCCGGTGCGACCGGCACGTCCGTGCCGGCGAGCTCCCCGAGCCGGGCCGCCACCGGGGCCATCGCGTACTGCGGGTCGGGCCGGCCCCCGGGCCGGCCGAGGTGAGAGGCGAGGACGACCGAGGCGCCCCCCGTGAGGCAGTGACGGATCGTGGGGAGCACGGCCCGCAGACGGGTGTCGTCGCCCACCCCGCCGCCGTCGAGCGGCACGTTCAGGTCCGCGCGGAGGAACACGCGCTTACCCGCGAGCTCGAGCTGCCGGAGCGTGAGCTTCGGCACACCAGGCGCGATCAGAGCGACTTCGTCATGTAGCGGATGAGGTCGCGGACGCGGCAGGAATACCCCCACTCGTTGTCGTACCACGCGAGCACCTTGACGAGGCTGCCGTCGACGACCGTGGTGGAGGGCAGGTCGACGATCGCCGAGTGTGGGTTGCCGTTGAAGTCGCTCGAGACCAGCTCCTCGTCGGTCGCGTCCAGGATCCCGCGCATCCGGCCGGCCGCCGCCTCGCGGAAGGCGTCGTTGACGGCCTGGACCGAGGCCGGTTTCTCGAGCTCGGCGACCAGGTCGATCACGGACACGTTGATCGTCGGTACCCGGATCGCCGTGCCGTCGAGCTTGCCCTTCAGCTTCGGCATCACGAGGCCGACCGCGGTGGCCGCGCCGGTCGTGGTCGGGATCATGTTCACGGCGGCGGCCCGCGCGCGGCGCAGGTCCTTGTGCGGGAAGTCATGCACCGGCTGGTCGTTCGTGTAGGAATGAACGGTGGACGCGAAGCCCCGCCGGATGCCGAACGCGTCGTCGAGCACCTTCGCGGTCGTCGCCAGGCAGTTGGTCGTGCACGAGGCGTTCGAGATGATGCGGTGGCGCGCCGGGTCGTACGTGTGCTCGTTGACGCCCAGCACGAGGGTCACGTCCGGATCCTTGGCGGGGGCGGAGATGACCACCTTCTTCGCGCCGGCCTGGAGATGCTTGGACGCGGTCGCGGTGTCCCGGAAGAGGCCCGTCGACTCGACGACGACCTCGACGCCAAGCTCCTTCCACGGCAGCGCCGCGGGATCCTTCACCGAGCACACCCGGATCTCGCGCCCGTTGACGAAGATGGCTTCTCCCTTCGCGACGACCTCGGCGCCGAGCGTGCCGTGGACAGAATCGTACTTCAGCAGGTGCGCGAGCGTCTTCGCGGTCGCGAGATCGTTGACCCCGACCACCTCGATCTCGGGCGACCCGAGGGCCGCGCGGAAGAAGACGCGCCCGATCCGACCGAACCCGTTCACGCCGACTCGAATCGCCATGGAGGGAACTCCTTACTGGACCGTTCGGAGGATTATATGACCGTTCACGTCGCGCGGGCAACCCGGGGGAACCCCGGCGCGGCCGCCCCCGCGAACGGCGCTGCGGGCCCCGGGCGACCGGGCGCCCACGCCGCACGGGCGGGCGCGAACCCCGCCCGCCGCGGAGGACACGGCGAGCCCGCGACGCCCTCCGGGCCGGGGACGACTCCGACCCGACGGCCACGGGGTCTGCACGGGGCGGCCGACGCCGGACGCTCGGGCGCCTACGGTCGCAAGGTGTTCCATCGGCCGCACCCGGCGCATCGGTCCTGCCACATGGGCGCCGCCGCGCCGCATGCCGAGCAGCGGTGCGGCACCCCGAACGCGTGAGCAAGCTGCAGCCCGCGCCGATACTCCTCGAAGGCCTCGCGCGTCTGGCCCCGTCGCTCGAAGATCGCGCCGAGAAACGCGTGCACGACCGGCAGGTCGGGTGCGCGGACCTCGATCTTCTCGAAGTGATCGGCGGCCTCGTCCAACATCTCGAGCTCGACGTAGACGCGCCCGAGCGCGACCGCGAGCGCCAGGTCGTCGGGCGCCCGCTCGATCGCTGCCTGGTAGAGCGCGATCATTCGCGTCGGCCGGCCGGCCTCGCGGTAGGCGCGCTCGAGGCGGGCGAGGATCGGCAGGGCCGGCGTCGCCTCGGCTGCGCGCTCCCAGACGCGCAGCGCCTCGCGCTGGTCGCCGGCCGCCGCAAAGGCGTCGCCGAGCGCGATCGTCGCCGGCACGAAGCGGCGGTCGGACCGGACCGCGTCGCGGAAGTGGCCGACCGCATCCCGAGGGGCGCCGGCCGCCATCCGCTCCCGTCCGAGCTCGTAGTAGATCGTCGCGAGCCACTCGGCCTCTCGCGGCCGCTCGGCCGCCGGGACCAGCGCCAGGAGCCGGCGCTCGGGCTCGAGGGCGTCCTGCCAGCGGCCGGACTCGACGGCGAGGTCGCGGAGCGCCCGCAGCGCCGGGAGGTAGTAGCGGTTCCGCTGGAGTGCCTGCCGGTAGAGCGATACCGCGTCCGCGTAGCGGCCCGCGGCACGCGCGTCGGCCGCCAGCCCCATCACGGCGCCCACGCCCGGGTCCGCCCCTCCCGACTCCGCGCGCGGGGCGCCCAGGAGCCGATTGACGGCCGCGAGCACGGAGGCGAGGGCGCGGACGCTTCGGATCAGGGTCGGCATCGAGTGGCGGAAACGGACTGCGGGCGGGAGCAGGCCTCCATCATCCGGGCTCAGCTGGTCGCCATCCGCTCCTCCTCCTCGGCGGCTCGCTGGCAGTTGATGCAATAGCGCGCGAAGGGGAGCGCCTCGAGACGCTTGTCCGATATCGGCTCGCCGCAACGCTCGCAGGAGCCAAAGGACCCCTCGTCGAGCTTCTGGAGTGCGGTCACGACCTCGCGCAGCAGCCGGCGGTCGCCGTTGCCGAGCTCGAACATGAACTCGCGGTTGTAGGCGGTGTTCGCCTGATCGCCCAGGTCCTTGATGGAGTCGTCTTCCTGGTCCTTGCCGTACAGCGCGCTCCGTCCGACCTCGTCCATGAGCTGGCGCTGCTTCTCCACAAGGCGCTTCCTGAAATACGCGAGGCGGTCCTTCCTCATTCAGGCCTCCCCTTCTCTCCTTCCTGACTTCGAGGCCGCGGACGGACGCCCGTCCCCGCGCGCGGGTGGGGCGGTCGACGCATCGGGGAGACCTGCGCCGCCGCGGACCGTCAACGAAAACGTACGCTAACACGCATGCACAGGCGATGCAACTTCACCCTTCGATCGACAGGGACGGCGCGTCGCCCCACAAGCGCTCGAGCGCGTAGTAGGCCCGCGTGTCCTCGAGAAAGATGTGGACGAGGAGGCTCCCGTAGTCGAGCAGGATCCACCCGCTGTCGGGCACGCCCTCGGTGTGCAGGGGGCGCACGCCCTCCGTCCTGAGTTCGTCCGCGATCGCGTCGGCGATCGTCTGGATGTGGGTCGTGGATCGGCCGCTGCAGAGCAGGAAGAAGTCCGCGACACCGGAGACGCCCTGCACGTCGAGCACCACGAGGTCGAGCGCCTTCCTGTCGCGGGCGACGAGCGCCGCGTGGCGGACGTGGGTCTCGCCGGGCGCCGCCATCAGGCGGCTCTCCCCCGCCCGCGGGCGCGGGCCGCGGGGGGCCGGACGGAGGTCTCGGGCCGGGAGGTCAATCGCGATAGAGCTGCCGCGCCCGGATGTACGCGATCACGGCGTCCGGCAGGCGATAGGCGAGCGAGCGCCCCTCCCGCGCCCGGCGCCGCAGGTCCGATGCCGAGATTGGGAGCGACGCGGCATGGATGATCAGCACGCCGTCGGGCGCCAGGGGATGACCCGCGCGGACGAAGCGCTGCTGCCCGATCTCGCGCAGCACCTTCAGCGCCTGCACGCTGTCCGGGTCGAACGCGCTCCCGGCGCGCGGGATCACCACGAGGCGCGCCAGGCGCGCGAGGCGGGGGGCGTCCTTCCAGCTCAAGAGGTCGAGGAACGTCTCCGACCCCACGAGCACGAAGAGTTCGTCGGCGCCGCCGGCGCGCAGCGCCTCCACGGTGTCGACGGTGTAGGAGGGTCCGGGCCGCCGGAGCTCAAGGTCCGAGACGTCGAAGGCGGGGTGGCCCGCGGTCGCCAGCGCCACCATGGCGAAGCGGTCGACGGCGGGCGCCAGTTGCTGGCGCGCCTTGTGGGGGGGGAGGGCGGCCGGCATGAAGAGCACCCGGTCCAGCGCGAGCGCCTCGCGCACCTCGTCGGCGAGCAGCAGGTGACCGCAGTGGATCGGATTGAAGGACCCGCCGAAGAGTGCCGTCCGGGCCACCGACGGCTACTCCCGCACCTGCCCGTCGCCCTGCACCACGAACTTGGTGGTCGTCAACTCCGCCAGGCCCACGGGGCCCCGAGCGTGGAGCCGTGAGGTCGAGATGCCCATCTCCGCCCCCATGCCAAACTGGTTGCCGTCCACGAGGCGGGTCGACGCGTTGACAAGGACGGCGGCGGCGTCGACCTCTCGCGTGAACCGGCGCGCCTGCCGGAGGTCCTGCGTCACGATGGCCTCGGCCAGGCCCGAGCCGTGCCGCCGGATGTGGCGGATGGCCTCGTCGAGATCGTCGACGACCTTCACCGCGAGGATCAGGTCGAGGTATTCGGTGTCCCAGTCCTCGTCCCGGGCGGGGCGCGCCGACGGCACGAGCGCCAGCGTGCGCGGGCACCCGCGGAGCTCCACGCCGGCCGCCCCGAGGCGGGCCGCCACCCGAGGCAGGAACTCGGCCGCGATGTCACGGTGCACGAGCAGGGTCTCGACCGCGTTGCAGACCCCGGGGCGCTGCGTCTTCGCGTTGTCGGTGAGCTCGACCGCCATCGCGACGTCGACCGCGGCGTCCACGTAGATGTGGACCAACCCCTTGTCGTGCTTGAGGACGGGAACGCGCGCCCGCTCCGCCACGAGGCGCACGAACGCCGCGCCGCCCCGCGGGATGATCAGGTCGAGGTAGCGATCCATCTCGAGCAGGGCCAGCACCGCGGCCCGGTCTGGGTTCTCGATGAACTGGATCGCGTCCGCGGGCGCGCCCACCTTCTCGATCGACTTCGCGAGCACGGCCGCGATCAGCGCGTTGGACTCGGTCGCCTCGCTGCCGCCCCGCAGCACGACGGCGTTGCCGGACTTGAGGCAGAGGCCCGCGGCGTCGGCGGTCACGTTCGGCCGCGACTCGTAGACGAAGCCGATGACCCCGAGCGGCACCCGGACCCGCGAGATCTCGAGGCCGTTCGGCCGGCGCCAGATGTCGACCGTCTCGCCGATGGGATCGGGAAGCGTGGCGATCTGGCGCAGCCCCTGCGCCATCTCCTCGATCCGGCCATCCGTCAGCGTCAGGCGGTCGAGGAAGGCGCGCGGGTGGCCGCGCGCGCGGGCGCGATCAAGGTCGGCCCGGTTGGCCTCGAGGATCGGCCGCGCCTTCTCCTCGAGCCCGCGGGCCATCTGGAGGAGGGCCTCGTTTCTCAGCCGCGTCGGGGTGAGCGCCAGCGCGGTCTTCGCCCCGCACGCGGCCCGTGCCTTCGCCTCTACGAGCTCTCGGATGTCCATGACCCTCTCACAGCACGACGAGGTTGTCGCGGTGGACGACCTCGTCGACGCTCTTATATCCTAGCAGGCCCTCGATCTCGGCGGTCTTGGCGCGCCGGATCGTCCGGAGCTCCTGCGCGTCGAAGTTGACGAGCCCGCGCGCGAATTCCTTGCCGTCGCCGTCGGCGGCGCACAGCGCCACCACCTCGCCGGCGTCGAAGTCCCCCTCAATGTCGACGACGCCCGAGGGCAGGAGGCTCTTGCCGCGCTCGATCAGCGCCTCCCGGGCGCCCGCGTCGACGAGGAGCCGCCCCTGCGGCGGGACGGCGAACGCGATCCAGCGCTTGCGCGCGGCCAGGCGATCGCCGCGCGGCGGGAAGTAGGTTCCCACCGGCTCGCCGCGGAGGACGCCGGCGAGCGTGCCCGGCTCCCGGCCGCTCGCGATGACCATCGGCACGCCCGACGCCGCGGCCTTCTGCGCCGCCTGGAGCTTCGTGGCCATGCCGCCCACCGCGACCCGGTCGGCGTCGGACCAGACGAGCCGCTCGATCTCCGGGGTCACCGCCTCCACCGTGTCGAGCTTCCGCGCCTGCGGGTCGCGGCTCGGGTCGCCGGTGTACAGCCCGTCGACGTCGGTCAGGAGGACGAGGAGGTCCGCGTCGATCAGCTGCGCGACCAGCGCGCTCAGGTTGTCGTTGTCGCCGAACTTGATCTCCTCGACGGCGACGGTGTCGTTCTCGTTGATGATGGGCACCACGCCGTAGCCGAGGAGCGTCGTCAGCGTGTTGCGCGCGTTGAGGTACCGGGCGCGGGCGCTCACGTCGGCCTGCGTCAGCAGGATCTGGGCGACCGTGACCCCGTGGCGCGCGAACGCGGTCTCGTAGTGCTCCATCAATGCCGACTGCCCGACGGCCGCCGCCGCCTGCTTCTCCGGGATCGACCGCGGCCGCACCTGGAGCCTGAGGCGCGCCATCCCCGCGACCACCGCGCCCGAGGAGACGAGGGCCACCTCCGTGCCCTGCCGGCGCACCGCCGCCAGCTCGTCGGCGAGGGCCCCGATCCGGGCCGGATCGAGCCCGGCCTCGCGTGCCGTGATGAGGCCGCTCCCGACCTTCACCACCAGGCGGCGGATCCGCGTCAGCTCGCGGCCGCCCACGGGCGCCCCAGGAGGTGCGCGTCGATCACGCGGATCAGCTCGGGGATGCCCCGCCCGGTGACGGCCGAGACGGCCGCCAGCGGCAGGCGCCGCCGCTCGCACAGCTCCCGGACCTCCGGCAGGCGCGCCGCCGCCGCCGGGAGGTCGATCTTGTTGGCGACCACGATCTGCGGCCGCGCCGCGAGCGCCGACGAGTACTCGAGGATCTCGGCGTCGATCGCGTCCAGGTCCGCGGCGGGGGCGCGCCCGGTCCCCGGATCGAGGTCGAGCAGGTGTACGAGCACGCGCGTGCGTTCGGTGTGCCGGAGGAACTGATGGCCGAGCCCCTTGCCGGAGGCGGCCCCGGGGACGAGTCCCGGAAGGTCGGCGATGACGAACGTGCGGTCGCCGGGGCCCCGGACGATGCCGAGCACCGGGCTGAGGGTCGTGAACGGGTAGTCGGCGATCTTGGGCTTCGCCGCCGACATGTGCGACACGAGCGTCGACTTGCCGGCGTTCGGGAAGCCGATCACGCCGACGTCGGCCAGGAGCTTCAGCTCGAGGTGGATCCAGCGCCCCGGCCCGACGCGGCCGAGATCGGCGCGGCGCGGCGCGCGATTGGTCGAGCTGGCGAAGTGGGTGTTGCCGCGACCGCCCCGCGGGCCGCGGGCGACGAGCAGGCGTTGTCCCGGTTCGGCGAGGTCGCCGAGCCGGACACCCGTGTCGCGCTCGGAGACGACCGTGCCCACCGGCACCTTGAGGACCAGGTCGGCGCCCGACGCCCCGTGCTTGTTCGCGCCCTTGCCGTGCTGTCCGCGCTCGGCCTCGTAGTGGCGCTGGTAGTGGAAGTCGAGCAGCGTGCCGAGGGCGGGATCAGCCTCGAGCCACGCGCTCCCGCCGTTGCCGCCGTCGCCGCCGTCGGGGCCGCCGCGCGGGATGTATTTCTCGGTGCGGAAGCTCACGCACCCCGCGCCCCCGTCGCCGGCCTTGACGAAGATGTCAATCTCGTCGATGAACATCGGGAGTGCCGCGGCGCGGCGGGATCAGGCTCGGTCGGCGGCGATGCTCACGTAGCGCGAGTCCCCTCGCCGCTCGAACTTCACGTAGCCGTCGACCTTGGCGAACAGCGTGTCGTCCGATCCGAGGCCGACGTTCAGGCCGGGCCTGAAGCGGGTGCCGCGCTGGCGAACCAGGATGCTGCCGCCGGTCACGAACTGCCCGCCGAAGCGCTTGACGCCCAGCATCTGGGGATTCGAGTCGCGCCCGTTCCGGGAACTGCCGACGCCCTTCTTGTGGGCCATCGTCCCTATACCTCGATCTTGGTGATGCGGACCGTGGTCGCGACCTGCCGGTGCCCACGGGTCCTCCGGTAGTTCTTTCGGCGCTTGTACTTGACGATGGTGACCTTACGCCCCTTGCGCTCGCCCAGCACTTCGGCCGACACCTTGGCGCGGCCGAGCTCCGCCGGCGCCGCCACGAGCTTGCCGTCCGTGGTCACGAGCAGCACGGAGGTGAACTCGACCGTGCTCCCCTTCGTGGCCGCCGGCAGCCGCTCCACCGCGATTACCTGGCCGGGCGACACCCGGTATTGCTTGCCACCGGTCGCGATCACCGCTTCCATGTCCGTCGAACCTCGTACGCCGTGAGTGACGGCGAACCCCTATATGACCACACGCGCGCGGACGGCGTCAATGACCGTTCCCGGGCGCGCCGGGCCCCTGGCCCGCGCGGCGGTTCACGGCTGGGCGCAGAGCACCCGCCGGCGCCCCCCGGCGATGAGTCGGAGCGCGTGGCCGAGGAAGCGCAGGACGCGGAACCCGGCGCGGCGGCGCCGCCGGCGGTCGGCGTCGGCCATGCCGAGCGGGAAGAACTGGACGAGGTGCGCCTGCATCACGAGCGGGATTGCTCCGACGCCTCGGTCATGTAGTCGGCCAGCCGCTGCCGCAGAAAGAGGCGGGACCGGTGCACACGCGACTTGACGGCGGGCAGGCTGATCCCGAGCGTCTCCGCGATCTCCGGGTTCGACAGCCCCTCCATGTCGTGCATGACGAAGGCCGTCCGGTAGTCGGGCGGCAGGCCCTCGATCGCCGTCGTGAGCACCTCCCGGAGCTCCCCCTGCAGCGCGTGCTCGTCCACCCGCGGCGACCAGTCGTCCATCGGCTCGAAGTGCCGCCCCTCCTCGTCGAGCGCGGGGAGCAGCTGCTCCCACGGCAGCTCGTGCTGCCGGCCCTTGCGGGCGCGCAGCTTCTGGTACGCCGCGTTCGCGGTGATCCGGTAGAGCCAGCTCCCGAACGCCGCGTCGCCCTTGAACATGTGGATCTTCCGGGCGGCGGTCCAGAGCGCGTCCTGCGCGACCTCCTCGGCGTCCTCGTTGAGGCCCGTGATCCGAATCGCCAGCCGATACACGCGATCCCCGTACGTGTTGACGAGCTGCTCCGTGGCGGCGGGCTCTCCCTGCCGGAGCGCCTGGACCAGCCCCGCGTCCGGATCGACTCGCGCGGCCATCATCGGCTCTCGCCGTACAGCGTCAGGTAGTGCTTCATCTCCTCCACGCACTGTTCCATCACCGAAATGTCCTTCCTCACTTTCGTCATTAGCATGGCGCCCTCCAGGGAGGCCACGAGGAAGCGCCCCGCGGCCACCGGATCGCAGCCGCGCGACACCTCCCCGCGCGCCTGCCCCTCCCGGAGCGCCTGGGTCAGTCGCTCCCCCCAGCGCGTGAACACGCCGGACAGCTTCGCGCGGAAGCCCTCGTGGACATCCGAGAGCTCGGACGCCAGGTTCCCGATCGGGCAGCCGCCTACGCAGTTGCGCTCCCGCTCCGCCTGGAGGAGCCGGTCGAGGAAGCACCGGATCTGCTCGAGGCGGTCGGCGTCGGGATCAGCGAAGCACGGGTCGAGCGTGCGCTCCAGAAAAGACCGGATCGCGCGGTCGAGGATCTCGTAGCCGAGGTCTTCCTTGCTCTTGAAATAGTAGTAGAAATTGCCTTTGCCGACGGCACTTTCCCTCAGGACGTCGTCTAGCGATGTCGCCGTGTAGCCCTTCACGTGTATGATCCGGGCAGCGGCGGCGATGATCGCCGCCCGAGTGCCCCGCCCTTCCTTGACCGGCTTGATGACCGGCTTGAGTTCGGTGGTCATTAGGTGTACCAACCAGTCGGTACAGGGATCATAGCCAGGATAGCCCGGTGTGTCAAATCCCAGGCGAAGCACTCCCCTCCGCCCGGAGCTGGGTCCCTTAGAAGAGCCGAGAGGCCGCCCGGAGGGCCGCGAGAACGAGCGGCGACGGCGCCAGGCCGAGCGCGACAACGCCGAGAGCGCAGACGATGACGCAGAGCGCCATCGTGGGCGCGAGCCGGATGGGGTCCGGGCGGGCCGGCGGGTCGATGTACATGCGGCGGGCGATCACGAGGTAGTAGAAGAGGGCGACGACGGTGAGGACGGCGCCGAGGAGCACGAGCCAGTAGAGGCCCGCCTCGGCCGCGGCCCAGAGGACATAGAGCTTCGCCCAGAAGCCCGCGACGAACGGGATCCCCCCGAGCGAGAGCAGGAAGAGCAGCATGGCGACCGCGAGGAGCGGCGAGCGCTGGGCGAGCCCCCGGAATCCGTTCAGGTGCTCGGTGCCTTCCGAGCGGGCGACCACCTCCACGACCAGGAACGCCCCCATGTTGGCGAACAGGTACGCGACGAGGTAGAAGAGCACCATCGCCGTGCCCGCCGCCGAGACCGCGGCGAGGCCGACGAGCATGTACCCGATGTGGGCGATGCCCGAGTACGCGAGCAGCCTCTTCACGTTCTGCTGCGGGAGCGCCATCAGATTGCCGCCGACGATCGTCACCGCCGCCAGGGCGGCGATGACCGGCATCCAGAGGGTCACCTGGTCGCCGACGCCCTCCAAGAAGACGCGGAAGAGGGCGACGAAGCCCGCCGCCTTCGGGGCCACGCTGAGCCAGGCGACGAACGGCGTGCTCGCCGCCTCGTAGGTGTCGGGGACCCACATGTGGAACGGAACGGCGGCGATCTTGAAGCCGAAGCCCGCGAGCACCGTCAGGAGTCCGAACACGAGGAGCGGCGGCCGGCCCTCGAGGGCCCGGGCGACGCCCGGCAACGCCGTGGTGGCCGCGGTCCCGTACACGAACGACAGCCCATAGGCCATGACGGCCGACGACACGGTGCCGACGAGGAAGAACTTCAGCGCGGCTTCCACGGCCTCGGGCTCGCGCTTGCGGAAGCCGGCCAGCGCGTAGAGCGGGATCGACATCAACTCGAAGGCCACGAACAGGAGGATGAGGTCGCGGGCCGAGGCCAGCACCATCATCCCGAGCAGCGACGACAGCAGCAGCAGATAGTACTCGGTCGCCCGGCGCCGGAAGACCTCGCCCGGCAGCGACAGCGACGCCAGGACCCCGATGAGCGTGCTCACGAGGAAGAGCCGCTTGGCGAAGCGCGCGAGCCGGTCGAACACGAACGCCCCGCCGCCGGCCGAGCCCGCGAGGCGGAGGGAGAATGCCGCGCCCACGAGGACCACGAGGCCGAGCGCGGTGATCGCGCCCGTGCGCCGCCTCCCGCCTTCGCCGCCGACGAGGCCCACCCCGAACACGACCAGCATCAGGATGGCGAGGCCGATCTCCAGGGCGAACGGCGTCATTGATCCGTCAGGTCGCGTCGGCGGGGCGGGCGCCCGGCTGAGCCGGGCATCAGGGGAGGATTCGCAAAAGGACGGGAGCCAGGCCGCTCTCGATGGGAGCGAGCGCGACCGCGGGGAGCATCCCGAAGAAGACCAGGGCAAACGAGAGGAGCGCGAGCGCGACCCACTCCGGGCCCCGCGCGTCCGTGAGGGGGGGCAAGTCGGGCGCCGCGGCGGCCCAGAAAATCTGCTTGGCGACGCGCAGGATGTACACCGCCGTCAGGAAGGTGCCGGCCACCGCCGGGAAGAGCCACCACGGGTGCGCCGATCGCCAGGCGCCGAGGAAGGTCATGAACTCGGCGACGAACCCCGCGGTCGCGGGCAGACCGAGCGAGGAGAGGCCCGCGATCGTGAAGGCGGTGGCGATGCCGGGCATCGCCCGGCCGAACCCGCCCATCCGGGCGATCTCTCGCGAGTGCGCCTTCTCGTACACGAGCCCGACCAGCGCGAAGAAGAGCCCGGTCATGATCCCGTGGGCGAACATCTGGAAGACCGCGCCGCCGAGCCCCGCTTCGGTCAGCGTGGCCGCCCCCAGCATCACGATCCCCATGTGAGAGACCGACGAGTACGCGATGACGTACTTCAGGTCCCGCTGCGCCATCGCCGCCAGGGCCCCGTAGACGATGTTGAGGCAGGCGATCGTGCCGACCACGGACGCCCACCCGCTGGCGCCGCGGGGGAGCAACTCGATGCCGAGTCGCACGATCCCGTACGCGCCCAGCTTCATCAGGACGCCCGCGTGCAGCATCGAGACCGCGGTGGGCGCCGAGGCGTGGCCGTCGGGCGACCAGGTGTGGAGCGGCCAGATCCCCGCCAGGATGCCGAAGCCCACATAGAAGGCGAGGAACACCCAGCGCTGGAGGGCGGGGTCGAACGCCGTCATCTCGGCGTCGAGGAACGAGAAGGAGGCGTTCCCCGCGCTCACGTAGAGCGCGAAGATCCCCACCAGGATGAACGCCGATCCGAAGAGCAGATAGAGCGTCAGCTTCATCGCGGCGTACTCCTTCGTGCCGACGCCGGTGGCGCGGAACGCCCAGGCGAAGATGCCGCGGGGGCGGACGTCGCCCGACGACCCCCAGATGCCGATCAGGAGGTACATGGGCAGCACGGCCAGCTCGTAGAAGAGGAAGAAGACGAGCAGGTCGAGCGACACGAACACGCCGTACACCCCGGTCACGAGGGCCAGCAGGAGGGCGTAGAACTCCTGGCTCCGCACGGTGACCGTCCAGGACGCGAAGACGCCCGCGAAGATGATGATCGACGTGAGGAGCACGAGGAGCACGTTCAGGCCGTCGACGCCGAGCTCGTACGAGACGCCGAGCGACGGCACGAGGGGGAGCTTCTCGTAGAACTGAAAACCCGCCTCGGGGTCGAAGGCGAGGAAGACGTACACCGATAGTGCGGCCGAGATCCCGGTCGCGGTGGCCGCGATCAGCCGCACGGCGACCGGCCGCTCCCGGGCCGTGAACATGATGAGGAGGGCGCCGACGAAGGGCGCCCACGTGACGATCGAGAGCACCGGCACGGAGGTCATCGCCAGATCTGGCTCGCGATCAGGAGCAGGAGGAAGCCGACGGCGACGCCGTACACGTAGTCCTGCGCCCGCCCGGTCTGCATCCGCCGCAGGTGGTCGCCGGCCCAGAGCGTCCACGCGCTCAGCACGTTCACGACGCCGTCGACGAGGTAGCGGTCGACCCAGCCGATCAGCCGGGAGAGCCCGAGCAGGAGACCGCGATAGACCGCGGCGGCCACGGCGTCGAGGCCGTACCGCCGGCGCGCCATGACGTCGAGGGGGCCGAGCGCCCGCGAGAGCGCCGCGGGGCTCACGAGCCTGAGCTGGTACGTGACGAGGGCGACGCCGACGCCGGCGGCGGCCAGGGCCTGCGACAGCGCCGGCAGCCAGCGGGGAGCCGAGTGCCCTCCCTCGCCCGCGAACGCGCCGCGGACGCCGATCGCCACCGTGAGGATCGCGAGGATCCAGAGCGGGACCGCCATGACCGCGGGCGCGTCGTGCGGGTGCCCCCCGGCCTGCCGGTCGCCGAAGAACGCGAGGAAGACGACCCGAAACATGTAGGCCGCGGTGAGCAACGCCGTCAGCGCGAGCACCGCGAAGGGCACGCCGAGGCCGGCGTTCCAGACGGCCGCCAGCACCGCCTCCTTCGAGAAGAAGCCCGACAAGGGCCAGATCCCCGAGAGCGCCAGCGTGCCCACGAGGAACACGGTCCCCGTCTGCGGCAGGGCGTAGAACAGGCGCCCCATCTCACGGATGTCGTTGGTCCCGACGGCGTGGATGACCGCGCCCGCGGCCAGGAAGAGGAGCGCCTTGAACAGGCCGTGCGTGACCAGGTGGAAGAACGCCGCCTGCGGCGCCGCGGCGCCCGCGGCCGCCATCATGAAGCCGAGCTGCGAGACGGTCGAGTACGCGAGCACCCGCTTGATGTCGGTCTCCACGCACGCCATCGTCGCCGCGAGGAGCGCGGTGAACGCCCCCACCCAGGCGATCAGCCCGAGCACCGGCGGCGTGGCCGCAAACAAAGGGAAGGCGCGGGTCACCATGAACACGCCCGCCGCCACCATGGTCGCCGCGTGGATGAGGGCGGAGACGGGTGTGGGGCCTTCCATCGCGTCGGGCAGCCAGATGTGCAGGGGGAACTGGGCGGATTTGCCGACCGCGCCCAGGTAGATCAGGAACATCGTGAGGGAGAGCCCCGCCGGCAGCCGGTGCGCCGCGGCCGCGCCGAAGAGCGTCGCGAAGTCGAAGGTGCCGGTGGCGCGCCAGAGCAAGACGATGCCCGTCACGAACCCCACGTCCCCGAGCCTGGTCGTCCAGAAGGCCTTGACGGCAGCCCGCGCCGCGGCCGGGCGATCGTACCAGAAGCCGATGAGCAGGTATGAGCAGAGCCCCACCAGCTCCCAGAAGATCAGCATCTGGACGAAGTTCGGCGCCAGCACGAGGCCGAGCATGGAGAACGCGAAGAGCGACTGGTAGGTGTAGTAGCGGCCGAGCGACGGCGGCGTCTCCCCCTCCAGGTACGCCCACGAGTAGACCTGGACCAGGAACGCGACCAGCGCGACCAACACGAGCATCGCCAGACCGACCGTATCGATGTAGAGCCCGACGGTGACGAGCGGCCCGTCCTCGGCGGGGATCCACTCCCAGCGGCGGACGACCGTCTCCGCGGGGGGGGCGAGCCAGAGCCGGAGCGCGGCCGCCAGCGATCCTCCGATCGCGGCGATGCTGACGAGCGCCGCGCCGCGGCCGTGCCGGCGAAGCGGCGCCGCGAGAGCGAGGAGGAGGAACGCGAGGAAGGGAAGCCCGAGGACGGCCAGGGCCAGCGGCGTCATCCCTTGAGGAGGTCGAGGTGATCCGCGTCGACGGTCTTGCGGACGCGGAAGATCGCGATGACGATCGCGAGCCCGACCGCGATCTCCGCCACCGTGATCGCGATCGTGAAGAGCGCAAAGACCATCCCGGCCACGCTCGCGTTGTAGCGCGCGAACGCGACGAAGTTGATGTTGACCGCGTTCAGCATCAGCTCGATGCCCAGCAGGATGCCGACGGCGTTGCGGCGGGTCGTGACGCCGAACAGCCCGATCGCGAAGACCGCCGCCGCCAGTAGCAGGTACGCCCGGAGGCCCATCAGTCGTCCGTCCGGGCGAAGTAGAGGGCACCGAGAAGGGCGGCCACGAACAGGACGGCCAGCAGCTCGAACGACAGGACGTAGCGGGTGACGAGCGCCTCGCCGAGCGCCGCCGTCTGCGTCCCGGGGAACGGCGGGCGTTCCGCCGGGAGGGATGCCCGCCGCAGGAAGGCGCAGACGCCGCCGAGGACGGCGACGGCCACTCCGGCGCCGGGGACGAGCGAGCGACTCGTCTGCCGGATCCGTTCGCCCACGAGCCGCTCCGTCAGCATGATCGCGAAGACCACGATCGTCACCACGCCGCCCGCGTAGAGCAGGAGCTGGACGCCGAACAGGAACGCGGCGTCGAGCACCAGGAACACGCCGCCGGTCGCGATGAGGGCGACCGCGAGGTAGAGGACCGAATGGAAGAGGTTCCGCGTGAGGACCACGGCGAGACTGGAGGCCAGCAGGACCGCCGCCAGCCCCCAGAACCCTGCCGCCTCGAGCGTCACGCCTTGACTGCCCTGGGTGGCGCCTGCATGTCCCGGAGCCTGGTGCCCGTCGCCCAAGACGGCTCGTCGGCGAGCCCGAGCTCGTGGAGACGATCTTTGTCGAGAAGCAGCTCGCGGCGGTCGGCCGTCGCGAGGTCGACGGTGCGCAGCATGATGATCGCGTCGGTGGGGCAGACCTGGACGCAGAGCTCGCAGTACTCGCAGGCGTAGAGCTCGAGCGTGAAGGTCTTCGCGTAGTTCCGCTTCTCGGCCTTCAGCATCTCGACCGCGATGACCTGCGGCGGGCAGATGTACTCGCAGAGCCGGCAGCCGATGCAGTTCTCCTCGCCCGTTTCCCGGTCGTAGGTGAGCGCGAGAACGCCGCGAAACCGGTCCGGGTACGCGCGCTTCACGTCCGGGTAGTGGATGGTGACCGGGCGGCGCAGGAAGTTCCGCAACGTCACGCCCATCGTCTTCCCGACGGCGGTGGCGAGTTGGGCCAACTCGCTCCAGAACGACGCGCGGTTACCCGACACCGCCCCCGCCCTGGTAGGTGACGACGAACGCCGCGGCGAGCAGGAGCGTGAGCGTCACGGGCAGGAGGAGCTTCCAGGAGATCGCCAGGATCTGGTCGACCCGGATCCGAACGAAGCTCCAGCGCACCCACGTCACCAGCAGGAACACCGCCAGCGCTTTCAGCGTGAACCAGATCGCGCCCAGCCAACTCGGGCCCGGACCGAGCCAGCCCCCGAGGAACAGGAGCGCGCCCAGGTACGAGGTGGCGATCACGTGCGCGTACTCGGCGAGCTGGATCAGCGCGAACTTCATTCCGCTGTATTCGACGCGAAAGCCGGCCACGAGCTCGGACTCGGCCTCGAGGATGTCGAACGGCACGCGGTTCTCGGCGGCGAGCATCGCAATCAGATACGCGAGGAACCCGAGCTGTCCGATCACCGGGTAGGCCACGTACCACCCCCCCTGCTGCGCCTCCACGATGCCGCCCAGCCGGAGCGTCCCGCTGAGCACGACCGGAATCAAGGCCGCAAAGATGAACGGGAGGTCGTACGAGATGATCTGGTTCACCGCGCGCATCGCGGACAGCAGCGCGTACTTGTTGTTCGAGCCCCAGCCGCCCATGAACAGGCCGACGATCTCAAGCGCGGAGACGGCGAGAAAGAAGAGGAGGCCGATGTTCAGGTCGGCGAGCCCCAGCCCCGGCGCGAATGGGATCGTCCCGAACACGAGCACGCACGGGAGCAGAAACGCGAGCGGAGCGAGGTTGTAGACCCACCGGTCGGACATCGCCGGCACCACGTCTTCCTTCATCATGAGCTTGAGCGCGTCCGCGATCGGCTGCAGGAGCCCGTGGGGTCCGACCCGGTAGGGGCCGATCCGCGACTGCATGCGGGCGGTGAACTTCCGCTCGAGCAGGGTCACGTAGGTCACGGCCCCGATCACCCCGTTCAGGAGGACAAAGGCGGCGATCAGGTCGCGGACCGCCGGCGCCATCCTCAGCGGTCGACCTCGCCGAAGACCGGGTCGACGGACCCCATGATGGCCACGACGTCGGCCACCTTGTGGCCGGGCACGATGTGCGGCAGCACCGAGAGGTTCGAGAAGGAGGCGCCCCGCCACTTCATCCGATAGGGCTTGGCGCTGCCGTCGGCGACGAGGTAGCAGCCGACCTCGCCCCGCGGGCCCTCGACCCGCGCGTAGGTCTCGCCCTTCCCGATCCGCACCTGCCCCACCGACTTCACGCCGGGCCTCGAGGAGATGGGCCCCGGCGGGAGGCCCTCGAGCGCTTGGCGCACGATCCCGATCGACTCCCGGAACTCCACCATCCGCACTCGGTACCGGGCCCAGCAGTCGCCCTCGGTCTCGACGGGCACCTTGAAGTCGAAGGCCTCGTACGACGAGTACGGTTCCGCGCGCCGGATGTCATAGGCGACGCCCGACCCGCGGATGAGCGGCCCCGAGACCCCGACCTCTTGCGCCAGCTCGCGCGAGATGACGCCGACGCCGCGCGTCCGCGCGAGGAAGAAGGGGTTGCCCTCGAGCATCGCCTCATACTCGTCGATGCGCCGCTCGATGAGGTCGACGGTCGACCGGCAGCGCTCGGCCCATCCGGCCGGCAGATCATAGCGGGTGCCGCCGACCTGGTGGAAGCCGTAGAGCAGGCGCGCGCCCGTGAGCGCCTCGAACAGGTCGAGCAGCGTCTCGCGTTCGCGGAAGCAGTAGAGAAAGACCGTGGCACCACCGCCGAGCGCGCCGCCCATGTCCATGCACCACGTGCCGAGCCACAGACAGTGAGACGCGATCCGCTGGAGCTCGGCCGCGATGACCCGCAGGTACTGGGCGCGCTTCGGCACCTCGATCTGGCCGATCTTCTCGGCGGCCAGCACGTACGCCAGCTCGGAGGTCATCGCCGCCACGTAGTCCGTCTTGGACGCGATCGACGGGTACTGGACGTACGTCAGCGTCTCGCCGAGCTTCTCGTGGCAGCGGTGCAGATAGCCGATCACCGCGTCGACGGCGACGATAGTCTCGCCCTCGAGGGTCAGGATCGCGCGGAAGACGCCGTGGGCGGACGGGTGCTGCGGCCCCATGTTCATCACGAGACGCTCGTTGCCCGCGTAGCCCACCTCGATGACCTTGCGCGCTTCCAGGTCGGGCATGGTCGATCAGTCGAGCGGCGAGACCTCGGTGGGGATCAGCACCACGGACTCCATGTGGACGAGCAGCGGAGAACCCTTCTTGATCACCGCCTGCCACTCCTGGTCCTGGACCGTCTTGCTGCGGACCTCGGCGCGCTGGTTCAGGTCGGTGTAGGCCCAGAGGTGGACGACCTGGTTGAGCGGGCCCGTCTCCGTCGTCCAGAGCCCGACGATCTTCGAGTACTTCTCGCGGACGGGCAGGCCGGTCTTGAAGAGTCCGACCCACTCCGGCACCTTGCCGGGGGAGAGCCGGTAGCTGCGGAGCTCATACACGTGCTTGCCGCCCCCGAGGGGCCGCGTGAGCGGCACGCCCTCGACCGGGGCCAGGATCTTGTTCTCCTGGGTCAGGATCAGGGGACGGATCTGGGGGACGTACTCCTTCGTCCACGCCGCGTCCCTCCCGAGGGCCTGGCGCAGGCGTTCGCGCTCGTTGAGGTCAGGGTAGCTCCAGAGGTGCACGTATTGGTTGAGCGTGCCGAACTCCGTGGTCCAGGCCCCTTCGAGTTTTCCGTACTTGTCGCCCCGGATCTTCCGTCCCACGTCACGGTTGAGCCGCAGATACTCGGGCTGGGTGCCGGGACTCAGCGTGTACGTCCTGAGCTCGTAGATCATCGCGTTCTCCTATCGGTAGGGTGCGTGGGGGGTGTCGACCGCGTAGGCCTTCCGCAACGGGTGGCCGTCCCAGTCCTGGGCGAGCAGGATCCGGCGGAGATCCGGATGGCCATCGAACACGATGCCGAACATGTCGTAGCACTCGCGCTCCATCCAGTCCGCTCCCCGGTACACGTCGGTCAGCGACGGACAGTGCACGGCGCCGGGACCGAGCTTCGTGCGGACCGTGACGTCCAGACGGTCGTCGAGGTTCTCGACGCGGTAGAGGACCTCGAGCCCCTGCTCCTTCCAGTCCACCGCGGTGAGAAAGCTGAAGTAGTGGCAGCCGAGATCGTGCTTCGCGAACCGGGCGAAGTCGACCCAGCGGTCGAGCGGGACTCCGACGCCGAGGCGCGGCGGCGCGCCGTCCGCGTCCAGGCCGAACCGGTCTCGCACGAGGGCACGCGGGTCGGCCGCCCCCACGGGACCGTCAGTCACCGGGCGGGGTGGGGAGCGGCCGCGAGCCGGTCTGATGGAATTCGGCGACCTGCCCCTGGAGCAGGAGGAGGCCGTACATGAGCGCGTCGGGCGTGGGGGGACAGCCGGGCACGTAGACGTCCACCGGCACGACGCGGTCCACGCCCTTGACGACGTGGTACCCGTGGCGGAAGGGTCCCCCCGAGTTCGCGCACGAGCCCATCGAGACGACCCACTTCGGGTCCGCCATCTGGTCGTAGATGCGCTTGAGCATCGGCGCCATCTTGATCGTCACCGTGCCCGACACGATCATGAGGTCGGCGTGTCGCGGCGACGCCCACGGCACCATCCCGAAGCGCTCGACGTCGAAGCGCGACGCGAAGGTCGCCATCATCTCGATCGCACAGCAGGCGAGGCCGAAGGTCACCGGCCAGATCGAGGACTTCCGCGCCCAGTTCAGCACCTTGTCGACGGAGGCCGTCACGATCCAGCCCCCAGGAAATTGGTGAACGGTCTCGGCAATCTCGGTCAGCACGGCGGAGTGCTTGTCGTCCTCGGGACGCTCCTGGTGATGCCGCTCCCACTCTTGGAGGTCCTTAAACTGCCTCCACACGGGCGGCGGCACCTGGGCGACCGGGGCCTTCACTTCCACTCGAGGATGCCCTCCCGATAGGCGTACGCCCAGCCGAGCCCGAGGATGCCGATGAACAAGGCCATCGCCCAGAACGCGGCCGGCCCGACACTCCGAAGCACCAGGGTCCACGGGATCACGAAGACCGCGAGCGTGTCGAACACGATGAAGATCAGCGCCACCAGGTAGAACCCGACGGGGAACTGGACCCAGGCCTCGCCGATCGGCTCGGTCCCACACTCGTAATTGGCAAGTTTCACGGGATTCGGCCGGAACGGACGGAGCAGCGCGGAGACCGCCAGGGACACCACGCCGAACGCCAGAATCAGACCCGCGAAGATGGTGATGCCCACGTAGCCGGACACCCTTCCACGGCCTCCATCACGAGAACGCTCGACTTCGAAGTATACCACGCGGGTTTGACACGACGGCACGGCGCCCGCGATCGAAAACAGGTCGCGATGCGGCCTTCATGCGTCACCATAGGGATGTCGCCGATGAGTCCCGGGGGACACGCTATCACGACCGTCGCCGCCACCGCGGCCGCCGCCTGGGTCCATCCCTCGCTCCCGCTGGCGATCGGGATCGCGGCCGGCGGCTTTCTGATTGACGTGGATCACGCCGTCGACTACGTCGTCGTGAACCGCCAGACCGATCTCCGGCCGTCGGCGTTCCTCCGCTACTACCTCGAGGGGCAGCCGCGCTACCTCGTCCTGGCGCTGCACTCCTACGAGCTCTTCGCGCTCCTGGTCGCGCTGGCGTGGTCGCTGCATTCGAGCCTGCTCTGGGGATACGCGGTCGGCGGCCTGATGCACCTCGTCCTGGACATCATCTTCAACGGGGAGTTCCTTCCGGACAGGGTCCTCGCCTTCTACAGCTTCGGCTATCGGGCGGCCCACCGCTTCCGGAGCGCCGCGCTCCACGGCCAGCGGCCGCGGGCCCGCGCCCCGGAGAGCTTCTGGCGGGCGTTCTTCACGGGCGCGCGGCCCGAGGACCGGAAGACGTGACGGGCGCCACGCCCACGATCCGACCAGCGGCGGCGGGGTGGCGGTGCTAGGGTCCACGAAGTTGCGCGTGCTCGTCGCCGCGGACGACCGTCGAGTCGCCGCGGTCGTCCGGGACCAGTTGGTCGACCTCGGTCACGAGCCCGTCGTTGTGGCGAGCGCGGAGGAGGCCCGGCGGGCGCTCGCGACCGACCGGCTCGACGCCGTCGTCCTGGACCTCAGCCTGCCCGGCCTCACGGGGCGCGAGCTCCTCCAGCTGCCGCCGGTCCGCGCACGGGCGATCCCGGTCATTGTCGTCTCGGGCACGGCCACCGACGTCGCGGCGCGCGATTGCCTGCGGCTCGGCGCCCTCGACTTCATCGCGAAGCCGATCTCCGCGACGCGGCTCGGCGAGACGCTCGGGGTCCTCGAGCTCCACGTGCTGAACGCGCAGCTCGCCGCGCAGGTGCGGAGCCTCGATCGGCGCCGCTTCGCGCGCGTTCCCTCGGTCTTCGCCGTGCGCCTGACGGGATACACGGGCGCCGAGTGGCTCGGCACGTCGGTGGATCTGAGCCCGTTCGGCGTGCGGGTGCGCTCAGATGCCTCGCTCGCGGCGGGGGCGACGGTAAGACTCCGCTTCACTCCGCCCGACGGCCCGCCGTCCCTCACCGTGCGGTCGGTGCTGGCGCGGCTCGATCCCGACGGGCAGGCGTTCAACTTCGTGAACCTCACGCGGGCCGAGTTCCAGCGGATCAGCGCGATCGTTCAGGCGCTCTCCAACCGACCCGCGGCCGGGAGGACCTCCGCGGGCTGAGCCGCGCCCCGCGCGCGGGAGGCGACCTCCCGGGCGGCCGTTTCCCCCTCGGGTCCTTGGGCGATCAAGGTCCGGCTCTCGATCGCCAGAGCCCGCGCCGCGCCCGGGTCGTGCACCGCCACCGCCAGGACCGAGTCGAGAAGCCCCACGAAGGCGCCCACCAAGCGGCGGCGCACGTCGCCGTAACCCTTGACGAGCTGGGCGGCGCGCGCAACCTCGCAGGCAAGGCCGTAGTCGGCCCCTGCGCATCGCGCGACGGCGTCGAGCCACCGGACCATCAGCGCGTGCTCGTGACGGGCGCGGTAGGAGACCGGCCGGAGGGGCCGGAGCCTGGCCAGGAGCCACAGCCGCAGAAAGCCGCTCACGGTCGTCGTTCTGACCTGCTGGCCGAGCGTCGGCCGCCCCCGCGGCCACCGGCGCTCCGCCCACGCCGCGAACCGCCGCACCAGCCGATAGGGCAGGATGCCGTAGATCTCGTCGAGGTCGGGCTTCAGGTAGTCGGTGACGACGAGCGGACCGGCCGCGGGGTGCTCGGCCTCGATCCGCCGGAAGCGCGCCGCGCGCGTCTTGAGGTCGGCCACGCGGATCGCGTCCTCGTACGTCATCCACACGGCGAGGTGCCTGGCCGTGATGGTCGAGAGCGTGTAGGGGGCGCGGTCGAGGGCAACGATCGGCTGGAGCCGCTCGAGGAAGCGCCGGGCGTAGGCGCGATCCTGATAGTCCACGAGCCGCGCGAGCGCCTCCCCGACGATCGGCCGCAGCGGCTCGGGAAGGCCCGCGCACTCCGGGGCGAACTCGAGGCGCGCCGCCGGCGCGGTGGCGATCGGCGCGACCCTGGGCGACGCCGCCACCCCCGCCCGCACGACGTTCCCACCGACCTCGAAGCCCTTGAGGTTGGACGCGACCTGCACGCCCTTCCGCTCGATGGCCTGGCGAAACGCCCCGGCGCCGATCGGCAGCACGTCGGCCGCCGCCAGCGCGCCGAGGAGGACGGCGTTGACCTCCGTCCCGTGTTCGCGCGCGACCGCGAGCGCGTCGAATCCGACGAAGCGCCGGGACAAGGCCCGCGCCGCCGCGAGGATCCGCTCGCTTGGATAGACCGCGTCGCCCGCCGGCATCTTCTCGTGGATCGAGTAGAGGCGATGCGTGCTGGCGATGATCGTCGTGCGCGACGGCGATGCGAACCCGGCCTCGATCGCCCGGCCCACCTCGAGCAGCTCCGGGGCCAGGAGGACGTCGAGGGCGCCCGGCACGGGGAACAGGCAGAACACGGGCTCCCGGCCGTCCGATTCCGCGCGCGGTCTCGAGAAGATCTCGACGACGTACGAGGTCGAGCCCGTCCGCTGGGCCACGCCGGGGATGGAGGTGCTCAGCGCGGGGTAGCCCCCGAGCATCGCGGCGTCGACGATCCACTCGGAGAGCACCCCGCCGCCTTGCCCGCCGACCGCGGCGATCAGCACGCTGACGATGTGGTCGTCGGCCACCGTTCAGCCGCCAGCCAGTGCGCCGATGACGCGCCGCCGGGCGTGGCCGAGGAAGCGCTCCCAGCGCCCGGGGTTCGTGACTGACGTGACCTCGTAGAAGGACGGGCAGAGCACTGCGGCGTGCGCGACCTCGCCGCAGACGCCGCACCCCACGCACGAGGCATCGACGTGCGCGATCGGATCGTCGCGGAGCGGGTCGGGATTGTCACGAAGGGTGAGCGAGGGGCAGCCGTTCAGCCGCATGCACGAGTGGTCCCCGGTACAAACGTCGGGGTCCACGCCGAACCTCGGCTGCGCGACCCGCTGCCCCGCCGCCGCCTTCTTTCGTGCCAGCGGCTTCTCCCGCCGCTGGCGCTCGAGCTGGCATTCTCCCCGCGCGATGACGACCTTGAGGCCGCTCTCGCGGGTCGTGAGGGCCTCGCGCAAGGTGCCGATCACCTCCGCGATCCGGTAGGCGTTCACGGTCCTGATCCACCGGACACCCAGGCCCCGGAGCGCCCGCGGAATCGTCATCGCGGTCGGCTCGTTGCGCGCGTTCCTGCCGGTCGAGGGGTTGTGCTGTTGGCCCGTGGCCGACGTGTAGAAGTTCTCGAGGATCACGAGCACCGAGTCCTGCCGGTTGAACACCGCGTTGGCCACGCCGGTGGCGAGGCCGTTGTGCCAAAAGCCGCCGTCGCCCATCACCGAGACGACCCGCTTGCTGAAGAGCGGCGCCACCGCGCTCGAGGACGCGAGACCCATGCCGTAGCCGAGGATCGTGTTGCCGACGTTGAACGGCGCCTGGGTGCCAAACGAGTGGCAGCCGATGTCCGCCGACACGTGCGTGTCGCCCACTCCCGGCTGCCGGTCGCGGAGGATCTTCATCGCGCTGAACACCGGGCGCTCCGGGCAGCCCGTGCAGAACGTCGGCGGCCGCTTGGCGATCGGCGCCGGGAGCACCGTCCCGATCTGGGCGCGGTGGGCGCCGAGCGCCGCGAACCGCCGCTCCACCTCCGTGGCCGCGACGGCCGAGAGGTGCTCCATGGTCAGGAACCGCGTCAGCCCGCCCAGCACGAGGTGCGGCACGTACTCGCCGTACCGACCGAACAGGTCCTTGCCGTGGATCTCCACGGCCAGCCGCTCGTCCTGCGCGAGCGCCTTGAGCTGTTGCTCAATGTAGTTCGGCATGCCCTCCTCGACCACGAGGACCCGCCGCTTGCCCGCCAGGAACTCCAGCAGCTCCTCGGGCACGAGCGGGTGGATCGCGTTGAGGACGAGCAGCGGCACCGGGGACGCGCCGTAGAGGTCGGCCGCACCCAGGAGGCCGAGCGCCCGCACGGTCGTGTTGTAGAGCCCTCCCTGCATGACGATCCCGATCGACGGCTCCGTGCCCCGGTGGTGCTCGTTGAGCCGATGCTCGCGGATGTACCGCTGGGCCGCCGGCAGCCGGTGCTCGACCTTCTGCGCCTCCATGGCGTAGGTGAAGGGCGGGAGGTTGATCTTGTCGAGCGTGAAGACGGGGTGGTCGAGGGGCGATCGCATGCCGACCGTCGGCGGGACGTTGTCCTTGCAGACCATCGTGCCGCGCATGTGGGCGGCGCGGATCCGGATGCTGAAGAGCACCGGCTGGTTGCACGCCTCCGAGAGGCTGAAGCCCTCTTCCACGAAGCGCGCGAACACGGCCAGGCTGTTGCGCGGGTCGAGCAGCGGCAGGCTTGACTTGAGCGCCGCCGAGTGGGTGCGCTCCTGGAGGATGCTCGCTCCCTCCCCGTAGTCCTCGCCGATGACGATCAGGGCGCCGCCGACGACGCCGGCCGAGGCGACGTGGGAGAGCGCGTCGGAGGCGACGTTGGTGCCAACGACCGACTTCCACGTCACGACCCCGCGCACCGGGTAGTTGAGCGACGCGCCCAGGAGCGCGGCCGCCGACGCCTCACTGCCGGAGACCTCGAAGTAAATCCCCATCGGCCGGAGCAGTGGCTCGTTGGCATCCGCCATGACGTCGAGTAGGTGGGAGACAGGTGCGCCGGGATACCCGCCGACATAGGACACCCCGGACTGGAGGACCGCCTTGGTGATCGCGAGGATCCCCTCGCCCTGCAGGACCTGGCCCGCGCCGTAGCCGAGCTGCTTGACGTCCTCCGTGAACGTTCGCTCACCCATGGTCGGGGGTAGTTTACTACGGCCATCGGCGCCGCGGTCCCCCGCGCGCTGAACGGCGGCCCGCGCGGCCAAGCTGGATGTCCCGCGCGCCGAATGTGTCCCGCCCGCTCGCGGACGAGCCAGGGGCGAGCGGTTCCTTTTCGCCCACGGACCGGAGTATTCTTCTCTGTGTGCTGGGGGAGTGGAGGAATTGGTTTACTCGCCGCACTCAAAATGCGGTGCCCGCAAGGGCGTAGGGGTTCGAGTCCCCTCTCCCCTACCACTCCCTAACCGCTCCTTTCCTTGACAACATTCCGCGCCGCCCTGTAACGTTGTCGGTCGCGTGGGGCTGTAGCTCAGTTGGGAGAGCACAAGGCTGGCAGTCTTGGGGTCAGGGGTTCGAATCCCCTCAGCTCCACCAACTTGACAGATATTTCCTCCAGCCTCGGTCGCCGGTCAACAACGTCCCCCTCCTCGAGAATCTCGGAGGCGACCTGGCCGTGGTGGCCGGCCGACGGGTCACCCTCGGCGCATTCCCCTCGCGGTGGCGGGAGCGAAGCGAGCATATTGTCGCGTCGTGGCCTTTCTGGGCTAAGGAGGATCAGCACCCCACGCACCTCACCCGGCGGCGTCCGTCCACCGCCGCGACCCGCCGCGCCCCTGGACTCACGTCACGCTTCAGAGTACCTGTAGACGCCCATCAGGGCGTGTCGCCCTCGGACGCGACAAGCTCGTCAGGGACACCCTCGAAGGCCGGCAGGAACGCGCGCGATTCGTCGGCCGCCTCGCGCCGCCTCGGCGCCGGACCTTCTGAGGCGGCGACGTCGGGGCTGGGCTCGGGCAGGTTGAGCGCCCGGTGAATCGCCGATCGCGACATCGCCCACAGCTCGGGCCCTACCACGTGGTCGTCGGCCTGGAAGTACACGAGCTCCCCAACCGGCGTGAAGAATTGGGGGAAGGACCAGGCCGCGCCGGGGGCGATATCCTGGACCATGCCCACGCTCGTGCCGTCGGTCGCCCACGGCTCCGCGCCATGGGGGGCGTCATACCCGGTGAACAGCACCAGGCCGCTCACCATCCGGAGAGCGGAACTTGTCGGGAGGATGCTCGTCGTCAGGAAGTCGGCCGTGACGCCGTCGCTCCTCCACAGCTCGCACCGGAACCCCCGACGCACGACGAACACGACGATGTCATTCACCGTGGCGGCGCCACCCGCACAGCGGATGCCGAGGCTGGTGGAGATGCCGTCTTGGATCAGTGCCGTGCCCGCCTCGGTCCCGTCGGTCCTCCACAGCCCCAACGGGTACGAGGTTCCGAACAACAGGACACCGTTGACACCGACGAGCGGAGTCGCGCCGGATGAGTAGGCGCCTGCCGCGATGTCCTTGACGAGCACGGTGCCGGCCTCCGTCCCGTCGCTCTTCCACAACTCGTAGCCGGTGCTCGGGTCGAAGGCCCCGAAGAAGAGCGTGCCGTTGACCGCGGTGAGCCCATCGGGATAGGAGGAGCCTGGCCCCGGGTAGACGTCCTTGACGAGCACGGTGCCGGCCTCCGTCCCGTCGCTCTTCCAGAGCTCGCTGCCGGTGCTCGGGTCGAAGGCCCTGAAGAAGAGCGTGCCGTTGACCGCGGTGAGGCCCCCTAGATAGGAGGAGCCCGGCCCCGGGTAGACGTCCTTGACGAGCACGGTGCCGGCCGCCGTCCCGTCGCTCTTCCAGAGCTCGTAGCCGGTATCGGGGCGGAAGGCCCCGAAGAAGAGCGTGCTGTTGACCGCGGTGAGCCCACCGGGAAAGGAGGAGCCCGGCCCCGGATTGATGTCCTTGACGAGCACGGTGCCGGCCGCCGTCCCGTCGCTCTTCCACAACTCGTAGCCGGTGCCTGGAGTATAGGCCCTGAAGAAGACGGTGTTGCCGACCCTGACCGGGTTGTTAAAGTCCGACGACGAGCCCGGCCCCGGGTAAATGTCTTTGAGGAGCGTCGTGCCGGCCGCGGTCCCGTCGCTCTTCCACAACTCGTAGCCGGTCTCGGGGCGGAAGGCCGTGAAGAGCAGGGTGTGGTTGACCGTGACGAGGTTGCCCGGGCGCGACGCGCCCGCCCCGAGGTTGATGTCCTTGAGGAGCACGGTGCCCGCCTCCGTCCCGTCGCTGGTCCACGGCTCGCCCCCGGTGCTCGGCAGAGACGCCGAGAAGAAGACCTTGCCGATCCCGCCGGCGAGCATGGTGGGGCTCGCGTCGCCAGCTCCTGGGGCGATGTCCCTCACGAGCACTGTCCCCGCCTCCGTCCCATCGCTTCGCCACAGCTCCCGGCCCGTGTCCGCCTGGAACGCCGTGAAGATCAGGCTCCCGTTGACGTTGACGAGGTTGTCCGGCGAGGAGGAGCCGGCCCCGAGCTCGATGTCCTTGACGAGCACGGTGCCCGCGTCAGTCCCGTCGCTTCGCCACAGCTCCCGGCCCGTGTCCGCCTGGAACGCCGTGAACATCAGGCTCCCGTTGACGTTGACGAGGTTGCCCGGCGAGGAGGAGCCGGCCCCGAGCTCGATGTCCTTGACGAGCACGGTGCCCGCGTCGGTCCCGTCGCTCTTCCACAACTCGAACCCGGTCTCGGGGAGGAAGGCCGTGAAGAAGAGCGTGCCGTTGACGTTGGTGAGGTTCGAGGGACCGGAGGAAGCCACCCCGGGATTGATGTCCTTGACCAGCACCGTCCCCGCGGCCGTCCCGTCGCTCTTCCACAGCTCCGTGCCGAAGTCGGGGTGGAACGCCGTGAAGAAGAGCGTGCCGTTGACGTTGGTGAGCCAGGAGGGGCTGGAGGACCCGGCCCCGGGGTTGATGTCCTTCACCAGCACCGTCCCCGCGGTCGTCCCGTCGCTCTTCCAGAGCTCGAACCCGGTGCCGAAGGATTGACGGAACGAGAAGAAGAGCGTGCCGCCGACGGCGGTAAGACCGACCGGGCCGGCGAAGGCAGACGCGCGTACGACGACCACGGTCCCCGCGGCCGTCCCGTCGCTCTTCCAGAGCGTATAGTGGCCGTCGATATTTTCGGTCAAGAACAGCGTGCCATTGACTGCGGTGAACTGTCCGACGCTATGGTGGACGTCCAGCAAGCCGAACTCCGTGACCAGCACGGTCCCGGCGGCCGTCCCGTCGCTCTTCCACAGCTTCGGGGCGCCACTGTTGAACCTTGGAGAAAAGCGGGAGGAGAAGAAGAGTGTGCCGCTGACGTTGGTGAGATTCGCGGCATCGGCGTTCAGGACCATCACGGTGCCGGCCGGCGTCCCGTCGGTCCGCCACAGCGCGGGGCCGGAACCGTCATCGGCCGGAAAGAAGATAACCCCCCCAGCTTCCACGAACGGCCCCGGCCGGGAGTCGGCGGCGGTATTGGAGGTAGCATTAATGTCCTTGACCACGAACGCCTGCGGGTTCGACCCTCCTTGCTGGCCCCGAACACCCGAAACCGTCGTGAGGAGCGTCAAGATGAGCGCGACAACGATCGTCCAAGTCTTCGAATGGCTCCGCATCACGCGTCCTCCTTTCAGACCCGATTCACGCCCGATCTGAAGAGTTCCAAATCCTCGGCGGGGCGGCGTCGGTCCGCCCCGCGCCGAATCGTCAGCGCTTTTTCAGACGATGACGGTTGTCCCGTCGCCTACGCGGGATATGATCTTGAACTCGTCCATCAGCCGCCGGATGCCGGGGAAGCCCAGGCCCAGGCTGTCGGAGGTCGAATCGCTGCCTCCATCGCCAGCGAGGACGTCGCAGATCCCGGGGCCCTCGTCGAGGGCGATGATCTCGATACCTTCCCTCGCCCCATTCTCGATCAGCCTGAAAATGATCTCGCCCTGCGTCGCATACCAGAAGACGTTCCGCGCGAGCTCCGAGGTCGCGGTGGCGATCGGGGTCGGGTCGGAGGAGGCGAAGCCGGAGTCCTCCGCGATCCGCCGACCCCGGCGGGAGGCCGTCACGATGTCCTTGTCGGAAGTGACCGTCACCCGGACTTCGCCACGGACGCGAGCGCCGTCGGCGGCGGCCTCGAGGCTCGCACGCGCGTCCGCGCCGCGCTCGAGGCGCATCGCGCGAATCCCATCCCGCACTCCTTCTCTCCCACCGACATCCGTCTTCTCTTCCGATTCTCGCTCCGGCGCCGGGCGCCTCACCGCGACACGAGTGGTCTGTCGAGTGACAATCTCGGCGTGCCGGAGGCGAAAGCGTAATCGGGTAAATCCCGGGATCGGGGCCGGAAATGTCCCCCGGCCGCCCCCACGCGGATCTGGTCCCCCGCTCCTCGCTCGAGAGTTCCCCTCCGTG
>Ga0209056_10000290_pt1 | contig 56127 bp, 57 predicted proteins | sample GraSoiAngelo_114_FD_185876 | JGI IMG/M metagenome (GOLD analysis project Ga0209056, IMG submission 185876) | Grasslands soil microbial communities from the Angelo Coastal Reserve, California, USA - 14_0903_13_40cm (SPAdes) (version 2) | ecosystem: Environmental > Terrestrial > Soil > Grasslands...
GGCCGTAGCCGCGGAGGGCCGCGATCGACGAGACGCAGATGACGGCGCCCCCGCCGCGGGTGACCATCGCGGGCACGGCCGCCTGCGTGGCCAGGAACATCGACTTGAGGTCGACGCCGATGACACGATCCCACTCTTCCTCGGACGTGTCGAGCAACTGGTTGCGCGACTCGATCCCGACGTTGTTGTGGAGGATGTCGAGGCCGCCCCACTGCTCGACCGCCATCGTGACCATCGCGGCGCACTCCGCGGCGCGCGTGACGTCGGCGGCGTGCGCCCTCGCCTCGCCGCCCTCGGCGCGGATCAGCGCCGCGCTTTCCTCGGCGCGCTCCTTCACCTGGTCCACGCAGAGCACGCGGGCCCCTTCACGGGCGAAGAGGATCGCGGCGGCCTTGCCGTTGCCCAGGCCAGGGCCCCGCGAGCCGGCGCCCGTCACGATCGCGATCTTGCCGCTGAGCCGTCCGCTCACGGGGCCGGTCACCTCGCCGAGCGCGGGCCGGGATAGCCGTCCCAGAAGAGACGCGGGCCGTCGGCGCTGAACCCGGCTCGGACAAGGGGCTCGAAGACGGAGCTGTTGCGCACCGGGTGTCCGTCCCAGGTCTGGATCTCGAGCCGGCGCACCGGTCGCAGGGTGAGCGAACGCTCCATCATCGACTGGAACGCGGCGATAACGCCGGGAAGGTCCACATCTTCCCAGCCGGCGAGGGGCGTGAGGTCCCGCCCGGAGCCTTCCGCGAGGAGGCGAGGACGTCCCTGTCGAAAGACGAGCCAGTTCTGGGGCAGGCGCGGCGCTGGAACGCGCGAGCCGTCGCGGCGCGAGAGGCTGAAGATGCGACCCCAGAGGTTCGCTGGATCGATCATGTTGACCAGCACGTGCGGCTCGGCGCGCCGCGCCGGGGCGTCGAGGTCGCGGAGCGCCTCGGCCAGCGCGTACTGCTCGCCCGAGAGGCCCTGGACGAAATAGCCGCGAACCACCTCGCCGCCGTACTCCATGCGGAGCAGTGTGTGGCGGAGCGTGGCCCAGTCGCCCCGGGCGAGCTCGCGCGCGACGATACCGTAGCGCGCGAGCAGGAGCTGAGCGCGCGCTTCCTCCCGCTCCTCGGGTGAAAGCCGCTCCTCGTCGCCGAGCGCGCTCCAGCGCCCGATCACGGGCAGACGTGGGAGCACGCCGCGGGCCTGGCCTCGGCGCCGGCGACGGAGATTCCCGCTCTCGTGAGGCCGACGCGGCGGCGTCATGCCGGCGACGATCGCGCTGAAGGTGTCGGGCGTGACCAACCCGGCCCTGAAGAGCTGCCAGAGCGCCGCGAGCGCGTCGGGGGTGCTGAGACCGGTCGCGCGCGCGAGCTCTTGCGCGAACGAGGCCCCGCGGAGCTGGAGGTGCAGGAGGACGTTCTTGATGCGGGCGTCCATCTCGGGCGTCGGCGATGCCTCGCGAAGCCAGCCGATGTTCTCGCGCAGGGCGGCGCCCACGCGCGTCGCGTGAGCCCGCTCGCCCGGGGCGCGGTCGAACACGGTCCAGACCATCTCGCCCGCGAGCCCCAGACGATCGAGCCACTCGCGCTCGTAGCTCTCCACGCGCGCGGGCAGGAGGTCCTGCTCCCAGACGCGCACGGGGAGGTCTTCGCCCTGGAGCAGCTCCAGTGACGCGAGGACCCCGGGGGGCCCGACGAGCCGGTGCTCGGGATGGAGGTGGTGCCGACGGAGCAGGAATGCCGAGAACTGCTCGGCCGAGGTCACGGACCGGGGAACGCGGCGCGCGTGGACCTGGCGCCGCTGGATCTCGTCGAGCACCGCGATGTGGACGAACTGCTGATGTGGCGCGTCGGCGAGGAAGGCGCCCTGGCGCACGAGCCCGCGTGCCGTCAGGCGCTCGAGCGCGCCCGTGGCGCCCTCGACGGCGATCCCGTAACGCTCCGCGAGCCACGCCGCGGCCACCGGCCCCCGCGTTCTCAGGAGCCGCAACGTGACCCGCTCGAGCCCCTCGCGCGTGTCGAGAGACCGGTAGAGCGCGGCGTCGGTCGACGGCACCCACGCTCTCCGTCCGCTCGCGAAGTCGAGGACCACGACGCGCTGGTCGTCGGCGAGGGCTCCGATCAGCGCGCCGGCATCGGCGACGACACGCGCGGCGATCTCCGCTTCGGTCAGGTCGCCCAGATCGTCGAGAATTCCGGCCAGCTCGTTCGCGTCCCGGGCTCGCCGCTCGGGCGACGTCTTCTGGAGCTCCGCCTCGACCGCCGCCACGATCTCCGGCTTCAGCGGACCGGGCGCCACCGACCGGGCCTTGCGCATGGTGACCGCGTCGCTCCGCCGCTCCTCGGCGTGGCCGGTGTCGAGGTACGCCCAGTCCCAGGCGAGGAGCAACGGGTACACGAAGGGCGAGGGAAGCGGCGTGTCCACGTGACGCCTCCACATCTCGCCGTCGTGCAGGCGCTCCAGCAATCGCTTGAGCCGCGTGACGTCGAGGGCGTCATTGAAACACTCCCGAAGGGTCTCCGCCACGATCGGGAACTCGGCCTGGCCGCCGACCGCCTCGAGCAGCGCGTCGGCCTTGAGCCGCTGGAGGTACGCGGGCGTCCGCTGGCCGCGGGACATGCGCGGGATGAAGAGCGCGCGGATCGCGCACTGACGGAAGCGCGTGGCGAAGAGCGGCGTTCCAACGAGCGCTCGGCCGAGCAAGGCGTCGACTTCCTCGGGCGCGACGAGCGTAACGAGCCGCTCCGGCGCGGGCGGCACCTGGCCGGGCGCGAACGACAACAAGATGCCGTCGTCCACATGGCTGGCCTCGGCGACCAGGCCCATCGTGCGCCGGAGCTTTTCCTTCAAGACCATGCCCCAGGCGCCGTTGACCCGCATGCCAAAGACCGCATGGATCATCGCGTGGCGGCCGCCCATCTCGTCCGAGAACGACTCGACCACGATTCCCTGGTCGTCGGGCACGCCGTCGAGGACCTCGCCGGCCTTCACGAGCCAGGCCCGCATCGCCGCGGCGGCGCGCGCGTCGAGCCCGCAGGCCGTCGCTGCCCACGACTCGAAATCCGGCGCGTCGGCCTTCTCGGCGGCGTCGCGGCGGAGGCGGCCGACGGCCAGCCCCAGCTCCCACGAGCGGGACGGATGCTCGCCCTTCCAGAACGGGATCGTCGGTGACATGCCCTGCGCGTCCTCGACCAGCACCCGGTCGGCGCGCACCTTAACGATCTTCCACGCGTGGGAGCCGAGCAGGAACACGTCGCCCGGCAGGCTCTCGGTCACGAACTCCTCGTCGAGCGTGCCGACTTTCAGGTCGGTCTCCACCACGAAGACGTCGAAGAGCCCGTTGTCGGGGATCGTCCCGCCCGACGTGAGCGCCAGGAACCGGCTGCCCCGTCGCGCGTGCAAGCGGTCGTTCACCCGGTCCCACAGGATCCGGGGCGCCGCGCCCTTGACCTCGGCCGGGAGCGGCTCGGCCAGCGAGCGGACGACCGCCAGGAGGTCGTCGCGCGAGAGGCTGCGGTACGGCGCCGCGTTCTGGAAGCGCGCGTGGAGCGCGTCCACGGTCAAGGACTCGGCGGCGACGGCGGCGACGACCTGCTGGGCGAGCACGTCGAGCGGTGCCTCGGGCATCACGACCCGATCGAGCTGGCGGCCTTGAATGGACCGGACGACCGCCGCGGCCTCGAGGAGCTCTTCGCCCTTGGTCACGATGATCCGCCCCTTGGAGGTGCGGCTCAGCAGGTGACCGGCGCGGCCGACGCGCTGGAGCGCGGCGGCGATGTTGCGGGGCGATTGGAGCTGGACGACCAGGTCGATCGCGCCGACGTCGATCCCCAGCTCGAGCGAGGAGGTGGCGACGAGCGCGCGCAGCTCGCCCTGCTTCAAGCGATTCTCGGCCTCGAGCCGCGCGCGGCGGGAGAGCGAGCCGTGGTGCGCCGCGACGCGGCCGTCGGTGATCCGGTCGTTCAGATCGCGCGCGAGACGCTCGGCGGCGCGCCGGCTCTGGGCGAACACGAGCGTGGTGCGGTGAGCCTGGACCAGCTCGGCGATCTGCTGGAGCGCCGCCTCCCAGATGGTGTCGCTCGGCGCCGTCAGGAAGTCGTCCACCGGGGCGACCACCTGGAGGTCCAGGTCACGCGTGAAGCCGGCGTCGATGGTCACCGCATCCGCGGCCGTGGCGCCCGTCAGGAAGGCCAGGGCGGACTCGATCGGGCTCACCGTCGCCGAGCAGCCGATCCGCTGGGGCCGGCGCCCGGCGCCGCCCGCGTCCACGAGCGCCTGGAGGCGCTCGAGCGAGAGCGCCAGGTGGGCGCCGCGCTTCGATCCCATCAAGGCATGGATCTCGTCGACGATCAGGAAGCGGGTGTGGGCGAGCGCCGGCCGGAACCGCTCGCTCGTCAACAAGATATAGAGCGACTCGGGCGTCGTGATCAGGACGTGCGGAGGCCGCCGGGTCATCGCCTGCCGCTGGGCGGCGAGCGTGTCGCCGGTGCGCACGGCCACGCGGACCTCGGGGAGCGTGCGCCCCTCGGCGGCGGCCGCGGCGCGGATGCCCGCCAGCGGCGCGCGGAGATTCTTCTCGACGTCGTTGTTCAGCGCGCGGAGCGGCGAGACGTAGACGACGTAGACGCGGTCTTCGAGCTGCCGGTCGAGCGCGAGGCGATGGAGGTGATCGAGCGCCCACAGAAACGCCGCCAGGGTCTTGCCCGAGCCGGTCGGGGCCACGATGAGCGTGTCACGGCCCGAGGCGATCGCCTCCCAGCCCTCGAGCTGAGGACGGGTCGCCTGCGCGAACGTCTCATCGAACCAGCGGCGGACGAACGAAAGGAAGTCGGCCATCCCGATCGAATTCTACCCGTCAGCGGAAGCCCATCTGGCGCAGGAGCAGCCGGCTCAGGATGGTGCCGGAGTCCTCCAGATCCGCGAGGATCGAGAAGTGGTGATGCTTGGGCAGGTCGAGGGCCTGGCAGGGCAGGCCGCGGCTTCGCCACACGGCCGCGAGCTCCTCGGTCTGACGGTGATACTCGGGTCCCTCGAGCCCGCCGACGGTCAACAGGAGCGGCCCCGAGCGCGGCGGCGGGCAGTGCACCGGGCTGTGGCGTCGCGCCGCCTCCGGCGTGAGCTTCAGGACCTCGTTGAGATACGAGAGGCGGATCGGCTCGAGATCGTAGAGACCGCTGATGCCGCATCCCGCCTTGATGACGTCCGCGGGCAGGCCCGCGATGGCGCTCCAGTCGGTCGACATCAGCATCGCGACGAGGTGGCCTCCGGCCGAGTGGCCCGACACGAAGATCCGGTTCGGGTCGCCGCCGAACGACTCGGCATTGCGATGGACCCAGACGATCGACGCGCGACACTGGCGGACGAGCTCGTCCATGTCGACCGCCGGGATCAAGGCGTAGTTGATCACGACGACCGCCGCGCCCGCCGGCTGGAGCGCGCGCGCGACGAAGCTCGAATCGGACTTGTCCAGGCGTTGCCAGTAGCCGCCGTGCACGAACACGTGCACGGGCGCGGGAGCGCCGCGAGCCGGGAAGATATCGAGCGTCTCGCCCGGGTGCGTCCCGTAGGCGACATCGAGCCGGCACTCGAGCGCCGCGCGCGTCTCGGCGCTCGCGATCGCGTACCGCGAGATCCAGTCGGCGCTGTCCTCGACCTTGTCGCGGTTGTTGTACTCGGCGTCGAGCGCCTGCTGGGCGTAATCGCGATAGACGCTCTTGGCCATAGGTCTCCGGCGACTATGCCCACCCCGGACAGTTCCTGTCAATCGCGCGCTGACGCCGGCCCCACTCAGCGCCCCATCGCAGTGCCTCCCGGCCGCGCCATCCCGTGGGCGTAGAGAAGCGCTCCACGCTGGACGAGGCTGGCGACGACCTCGCCGTAGAACTGCGTCATCGAGTTACTCCGGACGCGGGTCAGCCTCTCGGAAAGGACGAAGCGGCTCTGGCTGTCGTGGCCCACCCAGTCGCGGGTGAATTGCTCGTCGATGAGCGGTTTCACCCAGGGGTAGGTTTCTTCGGTCAGCTCCACCACGGCGGCGCCACGCACCTTGCCGTCGGGTCCCAGCGCGACCGCCACGCGAATGCTGCCGTGGATCGTCGCGTCGCCGACGAACACGAGCGCGCCAACCATCTGGCCCTGCTCGTCACGGCCGACGTAGAACCGGTAGAAATCATCCTCGGGCGTCCACCCGGACGCGTGCTTGATGGCGGCTTTCTCCTGGGCGCTCAGGCGGACCTCGCGGACGAAGAAGCGACGCGCGCCGGCCAGGAGCGTCAGCACGGCATCGCGATCGCTCACGAGCACGACCGGGGGCGTCAGATGGGCCAGCGCCGGGCTCGCGAGCGCGAGCGCGGCGACCAGCGCACCGCCGAAGTATTTCATGCGGGGATCTCCTTCTTGAACCAGAGTTCGTAGAGCGCGATCAGGGCGATGAGCGTGTAGCCGAGGGCGAAGAGGCTCCCGCCGGCGATCACGAGGACCGCCAAGGACGGCGACGCGAACCGGGTGAGCCACATCCCGCCGATGTCGACGAGGGTGCCGACGAAGGGAATCGCGAGGATGACGGACTTCAGCCGCTCGCCGAGCGAGGAGAACAGAAAGATGAGCCCGAGGAGCCCGGCGATCAGGGTCTGACCGAAGAGGTGGGTGTGGCTGGTCTGGATCAGGAGTGGAGTCCTGACCCAGACCTTGGCCGCGCTGCTGATGTCGCTGACGCTGATCTCCTTCTCGGCCGATTGGTGCTGGCCGTGGGCGCCGCCCGGAGCCAGGGCGGTCATCGGCATCTCACGGCCAAAGCTCGATTGCACGTCGGACGGCGAGAGTCCGATCGCGGTCGCGGCCTGTGTGAAGGCAGCGATCGCGCCGCAGCCGATGCCGAGGAGGTACAGCGTGCAGAAGATCTTGGCGCTCATTGGTAGTCGCGAGAGTCGGATGCCCAGCATGTGTCCGCTCCTGTTCGTGAGCTCGCCGCGGCCGGCGACTCGCACAGCCTCAGAAGTTGACGTTGACCTGGAGCTGCACCTGGTGGCTCGTGTGACTTCCGTCGAGGATCGCCGCGTTCGGCGCGCTATTCGAGAATGCGTTGCGGGTCGAGTAGTTCAGCCGGTACTCCAGCTTGACGTTCACCCAGTCGATCGGCACCTGGCTTCGGGTGAAGAAAACGCCGGTGGGATTGAGGTTCGGAATCAGCCGGGAGAGATGGAAGATCGGCGTGAGCGTCAGCGAATGAAGCTCCTGCTCGACGCCGGTCCGGCTCGCGTCCATGTCGTTGAAGTACCCGTACCGCGCGGTCAGGCCGAGCCACTTCGCCAGCTCGTAGTAGCCGAGGACGTAGACGCCCAGCCAGTTCCCCTCTTCGACGCTCGCCGCCCGTAGAACCGGTCGCCCGACCTCCCGAGTGCTCACAGTGTCCTCGCCGCCGTAGACGAACTCTCCGGCCAGCAGGAAGCGGCGGGTCGGCTGCCACACGGCGTCGACGTCGATGACCCAGCGCTTGTTGCGCGTGACGTCGTCCCGCTCCGGCCCCCAAAAGGCGCCGATGCCGAAGTTGAGGACGCCGTCGCGAGCGATCGGCGTGAAACCGATGCGGCCACCGTAGCTCTTGTCTCGGTTGTTGTCGTCGAACGGGTCGTGGGTGGTCTCGTTCTCCCACCGGTTCACCACCCAGGTCTGCGCGTCGAGCCACGGCGCGAACTGGTAAGCGAAATTGACGCCGGTGCCCTTCTGCGGCCGACCGAACTGGAAGACCTCCGAGGTCGTCGCGGTCAGGTTGAGGATCTCGTCGTGGCGCTCGAAGCCGAACGGCAGGTCGAAGCGGGCCAATGAGACCGCGAGGCCGTTTCCAATCGGCGCGACGACGGTGAGATTGAACTTGTCGAGCGTCGCCTCCGTCGTCGCGTCCTCGGCCCCGAAGCGCTCGCACGCGATGTCCAGCGGGCAGCCGCGCCGGTTATCCGTGGTCGAGTCGATCAGATGGCTATGCGTGTCCCGGTGGCGCTCGATCTCCACGGCGACGCTGGCCCAGAGCCAGTCGGCGAACGTCTTGGACACGCCGAGCCCGAACTTGTCGAAGCGGAAGTTGAGGCTACCTGGCTCCGACAGAGCCTGCGCTCCGCCCGCAAACTCGGGAACGATCTGGATGTGAGAGTTGAAGTTGGCGGAGCCCACGAAGAAGCCCGTGAACCTGGCCCCGCCCAGTTCGGGCCTCGGCAGCCCGATGACCTGCAAGATGTTCTCGCGGAAATCGGCCTCCTTCTCCCCTGGCGTCGGCGGAGGGACCTGGGCGGTAATCGCCCCGGCCGGTGCGACCGGTGCCGCCGGGGTGACTGGCGCCGCCGGGGTGACAGCGGCGGCCGGTGCGACCGGCGGCGCCGGAGTGACTGGCGCCGCCGGGGCAGCCGGGATCACACGCGGTGGGCCCGTCTGCTCGAGCCGGTCCAGCCGCTCGTTGAGACGCCGGATTTCTTCCCTCAATGCCTGAGCTTCCGTCCCGTTGACGCCCTGGGCTTGCGCCGGGCTCCGCGTGAGCGTGACGGCCAGGGCTGACGCGAGGATCGCGATGGTGACGACGGCTCGCATGCCCGCCTCCTGTTCGTGGTGAGAGACCAGGACCGAGGCCTCCCCCTGCAGGGCTGCGTGTCCAGACGGACGGCAGCCGTCCGAGGCTGAGACCGGATCTTGTCAGCGGCTGATCAGGCGGCGGGTGCGGGCGGGGCGCGACCGAGCGGTGCGTGGCGGACGACGCTGCGCGGCGCGAGGAACACCACCGGCAGCGCGGGTGTCGAGACCTCCGGGGTCACGACGACGGCGACGGGCTCGATCTGGAGCCCGCCCGTGCGTTCGCCGCTGGCGGCGAACGGGCACTCGTCCTGGACCAGGTCCGGCTCGAAGACGTGGTGAACGAGGTGAGGCGCTTGCGTGGCGACGAACGCCACGAACGCGCCGGCGAGGAGCAGGGTCACCACCCGCCAGGAGAACGCGGAACAGCGGGCCTCGGAGATCGCCATCGCCTCATGCATTTACCCGGTCCGCGGAACATCTGCAAGCGGAAAGCGCGTCGGGGGCGCGAAAGTGTGGCGGCTGGCCTAGAATCGAGCCGATGAGGATCGTCTCGATCGGCGGCGGCCCGGCCGGGCTCTACTTCAGCCTGCTCATGAAGACGGCGGAGCCCGCCCACGACGTCAGGGTCGTCGAGCGGAACCGGGCCGACGACACCTTCGGGTTCGGCGTCGTCTTCTCGGACGCGACGCTCGAGAACTTCGCCGAGGCCGATCGCGAGAGCCATGCGGAGATCACGGGCCACTTCGCCCACTGGGACGACATCGACATCCACTACCGGGGCGAGGTGCTGACCTCGACGGGCCACGGCTTCGCGGGAATGTCGCGCCAGCTCCTGCTCGATATCCTCCACCGGCGCTGCGCGGCGCTCGGGGTCAGGCTCGAGTTCCAGAATGAGGTGAGCGATCTCGCGGCCTACGCCGACGCGGATCTCGTGCTCGCGGCCGACGGGGTCAACAGCGTCGTCCGCGGCCGCTACGCCGAGCATTTCCGGCCGCAGGTCGACTGGCGGCCCAACAAGTTCGTCTGGCTCGGCACGACGTTTCCGTTCCCGGCGTTCACGTTCCTCTTCAAGGAGAGCGAGCACGGTCTCTGGCGCGTCCACGCCTACCGCTACAACGCCTCTATGTCCACGTTCATCCTGGAGGCAACCGAGGCGACCTGGCGGCGCGCCGGCCTCGACCGGGCCGACGAAGACCAAACGCTCGCGTTCTGCGATCGCCTCTTCGCGCGAGAGCTCCAGGGCCACCCCCTCCTGAAGAACCGATCGCTCTGGCGCAGTTTCCCGACGGTCCGCAACGGGTGCTGGCACTACCGGAACGTCGTGCTGGTGGGCGACGCCGCCCACACCGCGCACTTCTCCATCGGCTCGGGCACGAAGCTCGCGATGGAAGACGCGATCGTGCTCGCGCGCGCGCTCCAGCGCCACGGCGAGGTGGACAAGGCGCTCGACGCCTACGAGGAGGAGCGGCGGCCGGAGGTCGAGCGGCTGCAGCGCGCCGCGCAGGTGAGCCTCGAATGGTTCGAGGAGACCGAGCGCTACCACGGCCGTCTCGAGCCGATCCAGTTCGCCATGAGCCTCCTGACGCGGAGCCTGCGCGTGACCCACGACAACCTGAAGCTCCGCGACCCACGCTTCGTGGCCACGGTCGACCGTTGGTTCGCCTCCCAGGCCGAGCGGCAGAGCCGCGTCGCGGTGCCGCCGGCCCAGACGCCCCCGCCCATGTTCACGCCGTTCCGTTTGCGCCAGATGCTGCTGGCGAACCGGATCGTCGTCTCGCCCATGTGCCAGTACTCGGCCGAGGACGGCACCCCCAACGACTGGCACCTGGTGAACCTCGGATCACGCGCCGTCGGCGGCGCCGCGCTCGTCGTCGCGGAGATGACCGACGTGAGCCGCGAGGGCCGCATCACGCCCGGTTGCACGGGGATGTACAAGCCGGAGCACCTGGCCGCCTGGAAGCGGATCGTCGACTTCGTGCACGCGGCGAGCCCGGCGAAGATCGCGCTGCAGCTCGCCCATGCCGGCCGCAAGGGCTCGACACGACGGCTCTGGGAGGGGAGCGACGAGCCGCTCCCCGACGGCAACTGGGAGCTCATTTCGGCCTCGGCGCTCCCGTACCATCCCCATAGCCAGGTGCCGAGGGCGATGGACCGGCGCGACATCGACATCGTGCGCGACCAGTTCGTCGCGGCCGCGCGCATGGCGGAGCAGGCGGGGTTCGATATGCTGGAGCTCCACATGGCTCATGGCTATCTGCTCGCGAGCTTCATCTCGCCGCTGACGAACGTCCGCACCGACGAGTACGGAGGCTCGCGGGAGAACCGCGCACGCTATCCGCTCGAGGTCTTCGACGCCGTGCGCGCCGTCTGGCCACGGGCCAAGCCCATGTCGGCAAAGATCTCGGCGACCGACTGGGCCGCCGGGGGACTCCCCCCGGACGAGGCGGTGGGCCTGGCGCGACGGCTCCGCGAGCACGGCTGTGACATCGTCACCGTCTCGACCGGCCAGACCGTGCCCAACCAGAAGCCCGTGTACGGCCGGCTCTACCAGACGCCGTTCAGCGATCGGATCCGCTACGAGGCCGGGATCGCGACGATGACGGTGGGCAACATCGCTTCCTACGACGACGTCAACAGCATCCTGGCCGCGGGGCGCGCCGACCTCTGCGTGCTCGCGCGCGGCCACCTGTACGATCCCTACTGGACGCGGCACGCCGCGTACGAGCAGGGCTGGGATCTTCCGTGGCCGGACCAGTACGTCTCGGTCAAGAGCTTCACCCCGCGGCCTCGCTGAGGCGCGACTCTGAACTGAAGTGCGCGCCGCAGGCCGTCGCGGGGCTGGGGCCCCGCCGGCCGAGGCGCGACTCCGAACGAAGGAGAGTGGTGACATGAAGATCACCGGCATCGAGACGTTCGTGGTCTCCAATGGCTTCACCCCGCCGCGGCCGTGGCACTTCTGCGCGATCCGCACCGACGCCGGGCTGACCGGCTACAGCGAGTTCGGGTCGGACGGCATCACGCGCGGCCTAGTCGGGCTCGTGCAGGACCTCGGCCAGCGCCTCATCGGGAAGGACCCGACGGCGGTCGAGAAGCACTACGTCGATCTCTACCGGGCTGTGCGCCAGGCGCCGTACGGCGCGACCCAGCAGGCCATCGCGGGCCTCGAGCTGGCGCTGTGGGATCTCGCGGGAAAGGCGCTCGGCGTCCCGGTCTACAAGCTCATGGGCGGGCCGCACCGTGAGCGCCAGTGGGTGTACTGGTCGCACCTCGCGACGTACCGGGCGAACAACTGGAAGCTTTTCGGTGTGAAGCCGCTCCGGAGCCTGCAAGATCTGGCCGACGCCGCCCGAGAGGCGCCGGCGCGCGGCTATACAGCGTTCAAGACCAACATTATCTGGCCTGGCGACCCCGCGCGCGCCATCAGCCAGGGCCGGCTCGGCCCCCATGATCAAGTCGCGACGCGCGACATCGTCAAGCAGGCCGTGACGCAGATCGGCGCGATGCGGGAGGCCGTCGGTCCCGACGTCGGCATCTGTCTCGACATCAACGTGAACTTCAAGCCGAACGAGGCCATCCGCGTGGGGCGCGCGCTCGAGCCGTACGACCTCTTCTGGCTCGAGATTGACAACCAGGACCCGCACGCGTTGGCCCAGCTCAAGTCGTCCGTGCGCGCGCCGATCTGCTCGGGGGAGCAGCTGCAGACCGTGCGCCAGTACCGGCCGTACTTCGAGCTGCACGCGATGGACGTGGTGAAGGTGGACGTCCAGTGGCAGGGCTTCTCGGCCGCGAAGAAGGTGGCCGATCTCGCCGAGACCTACGAGCTGAACATCGCGCCCCACAACTACAACGGCCACCTGAGCACGTTCCAGAGCCTCAACCTCTGCGCCTCCGTGTCGAACGTGCGGATCATGGAGAGCGACCCGGAGCAGACGCCCTATCGCGACGAGCTGTTCACGGCGCTGCCCGAGATCGCGAGCGGTCACATGAAGATCCCGACGGCGCCGGGCTGGGGTACCGAGCTGAACGAGAAGTCCGCGAAGAAGTACGAATGGACCGGGTAAGCCCGGCCGAAAGGGCACGGAGGACTCTATGACCATCACATCGCCGATCCAGCGCGTCGCCGTCGCGCTCTTCGAAGGCTTCACCGTTCTCGACGTGTATGGCCCGGTCCAGGCGTTCGCCTCGTGCCGGACCGTGGAACCCGACGGCAAGCGGCGACCCTTCTTCGAGATCTTTTCGATGGCGCGCGAGCCGGGCCGGGTGAAGGCCGGCGAGGGGCCGGCGAGCTGGGCGGAGTGGAGCTTCGAGAAAGCGCCGAACTACGACATCTTGCTCGTCCCCGGCGGGTTCGGGACGCGCGCGGCCGTCGCCGACGAGACCTTCGTCGAACGACTCGCGACCGCGAGCCGGCGCGCCCGCATCACCACGACGGTCTGCACCGGCTCGGCGCTCCTCGCCCGGACCGGCCTCCTCGACGGCCGGCCGGCGACGTCGAACAAGATCGCGTGGGACTGGGTCGTCCAGCAGGGACCGCGCGTTCTCTGGAGGCGGAAGGCGCGCTGGGTCGACGACGGCGACGTCCTGACCTCGTCCGGCGTCTCGGCGGGGATCGACATGGCGCTGAGCCTCATCGCTCGCCTGCACGGCCAGGCGATGGCGCTCACCGCGGCGCGCAACATGGAGTACGTCTGGCACGAGAGCGCGGACGACGACCCCTTCGCGTGAGCTGTGGCGGGCGGTGCGCGAGGACGGTGTCGCTACTCGCCCTCGGAGCCCTCGATCCAGCGTGCCGAGTGCGCGTAGTGGGGGCCGCGGTCCCCCGACTCGCGCCGGCGCGCCATCTGCGCCAGGCGCGCTTCCTTCTCGGGCGTTCGCTCGGCGATCTCCTCCTGCGCGTCCCTGAGGTGCGTGTCGTAGTCGCGCCCGACCGGGCAGACGTCGACGCAGCGCGTGCAGCCGGAATACACGCCGACGCCGCGCAGGATCGACTGCCAGCTCATGAACGACTCCTTCGACTTCAGGAGCGCCAGCTGCTCCTCGCGCGAGGCCTTCATCATCCGCTCGACATGGCCCATCAGATAGCTGAACCCGTACGGAGACGCGAGCGGCGCGCAGCGCTCCTTGTCGAGCTTCCACTGACCGATCGCGTCGGCCGGGCAGGCGAGGAGGCAGCGGCCGCATGCTTCGCCGAGACACAGGGCGTCGCCGAGCGGGCGGTCGGGATCCAGCTCGCAGTTCGTGAGCACGGCGCCGAGCAGGACTCGCGGGCCGTACTCGGGCGTGAGCAGCATCAGATTCAGCCCGAGCGTGCCGAGCCCGGCCTCGACGGCGGCGTGGGCGAGCGAGAGCGGGCCGCGCGTGTCGCCCTTCGGGTCGTAGTGGCGCGGGTCGAAGTGCACCGGGGGCACCGTGATCGACGGGAAACCGGCGTCCTCCAGGAAATAGACGAGCTTCAGCTCGATCTCCTCCAGATCGGTCAGCACGAGCTCGGTCGAGTACTGCTTGTGGCGGTCGTCGTGCCCCTTCAGGCGGTTGATGCCGGTGAGGAGCCGACGGGCGAGCACGATGACCGACTTCGAGTCGTCGGACGTGATGCGCCCTGGCGTTTGCGGGCGGGACGGGTCGGGCGGGTGGCGATCGAGCACATCGCCACGGGCGATGCCGACCAGGTCTGCGCCGAGTGCTCTCGCCTTCGCCTTGACGGCCGCGGCGGTGAGATTCACGCGGGCGCGCCGGCGCGGCGGGCGGGCGGGCGATAGCCGTCCTCGCCGATCCAGCGTACGCGGCCGTCGGCCCTACCGCGGATCGGCTCGCCCCGCTTCTTGATCCCGAGCAGCTCGCGCGCTCGCGCGACCTTTGCGTCGGTCTTCTCCGGGATCTCGCGCTGAGCGTCCTTGAGAAAGCGGTTGTAGTCGTCGCCGACGGGGCACACGGCGAGACAGCGGGGACAGTCGCCGAAGGCGCCGACGACCCGCAGGAGCCCTTGCCAGATGCCGAACCACTGATGACCGGCGAGCGCCCGAAGCTTCGCCTGGTCGCCCTCGCCGCCCAGGAACGCGCTGAAGACGCGCACGATCGTCGAGAAGCCGAACTCCTGGGCGAAGGTCGCGCACAGGCGCTTGTCGAGTCCCCAGTGCTGGACCGCGTCGGGTGGGCAGGAGTAGAGACAGCGCGAGCAGGGCTCGCCGATGCAGAGCTGCTCGGTGAGCTTGCCGTCCGGCTCGAGCGCGGCGTCGGTGAGGACGACGGTCGTGTAGCAGCGCGGGCCCGCTTCCTTCGTCAGCAGATTCAGCTCGAGGCCGATCGTGCCGAGGCCGGCCTCGATGGCGACGTGACGCGTCGAGAGAGAGCCGTAGCTCGCGTTCTTCATCTCCCAGACGGTCTCCTGCGCCGCCGTCTGGAAGGCCCAGTGGCCCTCGGTCTCGAGGAAACGCGCGATCCGGTAGCCGACGCGGTCCATCTCGCGCAGGACGAGCTGGTCCACGTGGTGGATGCACGCGTTGTCGCGCGCGCGAAAGGCGCCGGCCGGAATGCGCTTGAAGAAGGCGACGCAGCTCCGGATCTCCGGCGAGATGCGCGCCGGGATCTGCGGGTGCGCCTTATCCGGAGGATACGCGTTGAGCACGGCGGCATCCGCGATCCCGACGCCGTCGGCGCCGAGCTCCCGCGCCTTCGCCTTGACGATCTCGGTGGTCAGCGCCATGCGCCCTATCATGTCATACCTTGCACTCGCCTCCCCACCTGCCTCAGCCGGCCCCGAGGTACGCGCGCTGGACCTCGGGCGCGGCGAGCAGATCGGCCGCGCGTCCGGAGAGGACGACGCACCCGGTCTGGAGCACGTAGGCGTGGGCCGCACACTGGAGCGCCATCCGCGCGTTCTGCTCCACGAGCAGCACGGCCGTCCCCTCGGCGGTGAGCCGCTGAATGATCCGGAAAATCTCGCGCACGACGAGCGGCGCCAGGCCGAGCGAGGGCTCGTCGAGCATCAGGAGTCGCGGGCGCGCCATCATCGCGCGGGCGATGGCGAGCATCTGCTGCTCGCCTCCGCTGAGGCTCCCGGCCAGCTGGCCGCGGCGCTCGCGCAGCAGGGGAAAGAGCGTGACGACCCGGTCCAGCTCGAGCGCCAGGTTCGCCTGGTCTCTTCGCGCGAAGCCGCCGAGACGCAGGTTCTCGAGCACGGTCATGCGGGCCAGGATGCCCCGCCCCTCGGGAACGTGGACCACCCGCCGGCGCACGATCTGGTGGACCGGCAGGCCGACGAGGTCTTCGCCGAGGAACCGGACGGCGCCCCGGCGCGGGCGGACGATGCCGGAGATCGCGCGCAGCAGCGTGGATTTGCCCGCCCCGTTGGCGCCGATCAGCGCGACGACAGCGGCGTCCGGCACGCTCAGGCTCACGCCCTGCACCGCCCGGATCCGGCCGTAACTCACGTGGAGGTCCTGCACCTCGAGGAGTGTCGGGGCGCTAGTCACTGCCAAGGTAGGCCTCGATGACGCGTGGGTCGCGCTGGATCTGGGCGGGCGGGCCCTCGGCGATCTTCTGGCCGAAGTTCAGCACCGTCACGATCCTCGAGAGCTTCATCACGAGCGACATCTTGTGCTCGATCAGGAGGATCGTCACGCCGCGCCGATTGACCTCGCCGATGAGCGCCTCCAGCTCGAGGGTCTCCTGAGGATTCATTCCGGCTGACGGCTCGTCGAGCAGGAGGAGTCGGGGCGAGCTGGCGAGGGCTCGGGCGATCTCGAGCCGGCGCTGCTCGCCGTAGGGCAGCTCCACCGCGGACTGGTGGGCCCGGGCCGCGAGCCCCATCATCTCGAGGACGGCCACCGCTCGCTCGCGCGCCGCGACTTCGCCGGGCGATCGACGAAATGGAACGCCGAGGAGCGGCGCCAGCAGCCCGCCGTGTGTCCGGCAATGGAGGCCGAGCAGCACGTTCTCGAGCGCCGTCATCGAGCCGAAGAGCCGGATGTTCTGGAACGTGCGGCAGATCCCGAGGGCCGTCCGACGGTACGGGGGCAAGTGGCCGATGTCGCGCCCGCCGAAGCGGATTCGTCCGCCGTCGGGCTCGAGGGCGCCCGTCACGAGGTTGAAGAACGTCGTCTTACCGGCGCCATTCGGGCCGATGATCGCGTGAACACCGCCGGCCTCGACGGTGAGCTCGAGCCCCGCGAGGACGACGAGCTTCCCGAAGCTCCGGGAGAGCCCGTCAACCGCGAGCAGCGGCTCGCTCACCGCGTGAGAGCCGGGCCAGCAAGGCGGCGTCGAGCAGACCCTGCGGCCGGACGAGCATCATGGTCAGCACCAGGAGCCCGTAGAGGATCTCGCGCCAGTCCTTCACCCAGCGCAGGAGCTCGGGCAGGACCGAGAGGATCGTCGCGCCCGCGACCGAGCCCCAGAAGCTCGCGAGCCCGCCGAAGACGGCGTAGAGCATGACGAAGAGCGAGCGCCCGATACCGAACGCCTCGGGATCGATGAAGAGGGTGTAGTGGGCGTAGAGCCCGCCGCCGAGCCCGGCGATGGCGCCGCCCGTCGCGAAGGCCGCGAGCTTCACGTACGTCGAGTTGACGCCCATCGCCTCGGCGGCCGCCTCGTCGTCGCGGAGCGCGGTGAAGGCACGCCCCATCCGCGAGCCGCCGACCCGTGTGAAGAAATAGGCGAGGACGACGAGCAGGCCGAGCACGTACCAGATGGTCGTCGCCGGCGGAATGCCGGCGAACCCGGCGGGCCCGCCGAACGCCGGCACGTTCAGGAAGAAGACGCGGACCATCTCGCCGAAGCCGAAGGTGACGAGCACCAGGTAGAGCCCGCGCAGCCGCAGGGCCGGAAAGCCGACGGCGAGCCCGACGAGGCTGCCCACGAGACCGCCGGCGGCCAGCGCCAGCGGGAACGGCGTCTGGTGATGCACCGAGAGATAGGCGGACGTGTACGCGCCGAGCGCCATGAAGCCCCCCTGGCCCGCCGAGAGCTGTCCCGCGGAGGCGGGCAGGAAGAACGACAGCGCCATGATGACGTCGATGCCCGCGAAGATCACGATCGAGACGGCGTGATCCGACAGCACGCCAGCCTCACCCGCTCTGGAGCCGGGCGCCCAGGAGGCCCGTCGGACGTACCAGCAAGATGAGGATCATCACAGCGAACGCGAACGCGTCCCGGTAGGACGACGCGAGATAGGCGACACTCAGCACTTCGACCACGCCGATGACCAGGCCGCCGACCATCGCGCCGGTGACGTTGCCGAGCCCGCCCAGCAGCATGATCGCGAGCCCCTTGAGGCCGACCTTGACGCCGAAGAACGGGCTCAGAGCGGTGAAGTTCCAGGCGAGAAGGACGCCGGCCGCGCCGGCGAGTGCCGAGGCGATCGCGAACGTGATCACGATCGCCATCGAGACGTTGACGCCCATGAGCCCGGCCACGGTCGGGTTCTCGGCCGTCGCGCGAATCGCCATCCCCATCGGCGTCGCGCGCAGAAACGCCTCGAGCAGGGCCATCAGGCCCAGCGAAGTGCCGAGGATGAGGAGCTGGAGCGTCGTGAGCGTCACCGGCCCGAGGGCGAGGGCCGTCGACGCGAAGGGCGCCGGGAACGCCACCGGCTCGGCGCCGAAGATCTTCACGACCGTGTGCTGCAGCACGAGACCCACGGCGATCGTCGTCATCAGCGGCGTGACGTGGCTCCCACGGGCACGGACCGGCCGGAACGCGACGCGCTCGACGACGACGCCGAGCGCGGCGGCGGCGAGCATCGCGCCGCCCAGCGTCGCCCACGGCGTGACGCCCGCCAGAGTGAGCGCCAGACCCACGTAGGCACCGACCATGAACACCTCGCCGTGCGCCAGGTGGAGCAGGTTCAGGACGCCGAAGATGAGCGTGTACCCGATCGCGACGAGGGCGTAGGCGCCACCGAGCATCAGCCCGTTGACGAGCTGCTGGACGAACATTGTGCGCGATGATACACCTGGATTGACAGGCCTCGGTCCGCCGTATTACCGTCGCCCAACCGATGAGCGTCCTCACGAAGATCCGCATACTTCCGACCGGCATGCGGCGGCACGAGTGGATCGCGTTCGAGGAAGGCTATGTCCGCGAGCAGGGCCTCGAACCCGTGGCGCCGTGGGATGACCATCTCGCGCTGTCACGTGCGTGAGCGGAGGAACCGAGATGATCGGGATGCGGCGTCGAGCGGTCACGGTCGCGGTCGTCACCGTGCTGCTCGCGAGCCTGGGGCTGCCGCCGGCCGTCGGGGCGAAGCTGGCGGGTGACAAGGTCCGGCTCGGGGTGATCATGCCGCAGGCCGGCCTCTTCGTGGACTGGGGCCAGCACGGGCTGATCGGCGCCGAGTTCGCGCGTGACGAGATCAACGCCGCCGGCGGGATCGGTGGCCTGCCGCTCGAGCTCGTGGTCGCCGACGACCGTGGCGATCCGAAGGAATCCGTGACGCTGACGCGCCGCCTGGCCCAGACCGACCGGGTCCTCATGATCCACGGGTCGATCTCCAGCTCGAGCGCCGGCGTCATGTTCCCGCTGTCGGCGAGCTTGAAGGTGCCGATCATCACCCCGACCGCCGCGGCGCCCGGGCTCACCGACAAGTTCCGGCCGTGGGCCTACACCATGAACCCCGGCGCCGCCCGGGCGCTGGGCACCGGGCTCGCGGCACTCCGCAAGCACCATCCGAACGTCAAGAAGGCGACGATTCTCTACAACAGCGCCGACGCGATCTCGAAGGCGGAGGGCGAAGGGGTGATGCCGCCCACCTTCAAGCAGGCGAACATCGAGCTCCTCGACTCGATCACCTTCCAGACCGGCGATCTCGATTTCAGCGCGCAGGTCACCCGCGCCCTCGCCAAGCAGCCCGACCTCCTCTTCCTCGGCTCCGGCTCACGCGAGGCCGCGCTCATCGCCAAGGAGGCGCGCAAGCAAGGCTTCAAAGGACCGATCCATGGCGGTGTCGCCACCGCCACCCCCGACCTCATCGCGCTCGGTGGCGACGCGGTCGAGGGCTGGTACACCACCACGTACGCGTGGAACGAGCGGCCGATTCCCCGCGTGCAGACCTTCGTCAAGAAGTTCCTCGAGCGCTCCGGGGGCAAGCGGCCTAACTCGTCCGGCCTTGCCATGTACGACCAGCTCTTCATCTCCAAGATGTGCGTCGAGACGTCGGGGGTGACCAACAAGCCCGATGACCTCGAGAGCGACCGGGACAAGCTGGCGAAGTGCTGGTCGGGACTCAAGAGCTACGACGGCGCGATCGGCGCGGTCACCATGAACGAGCTCGGCGTGAACGTCGGGCAGATCTGGGCCCTGACCGTCAAGCGGGGCGTCTTCACGCTCGCCGAGTAATCACGCGTGACGGCCTCGACGCTGCCGATCCTCCCCACGACCGTCGTCGGCAGCTACGCGATCCCCGCCTGGCTCTGGGCCGCGTACGAGAAGATCGAGGCAGGTCCATGAAGCTCTACAAGCCCGAGGTCGAGGCCCAGCGATTCTGGAACCCGTACACGCAGACCATGCCGCGCGCCGATCTCGACCACTTGCACCTTCGGAAGCTCCAGACCGTGATCGAGTGGGCGTACGCGCGGAGCCCGATGTACCGGAAGCTGCTCGAACGCCACAAGGTCCGGCCAGCGCAGATCCGGACGATGGACGACTTCGTGAAGCGGCTGCCGTTCATCGACAAGACAGAGGTCCTCGATGCGCAGGCGGTCAATCCGCCGTTTGGCGAGACGCTCGCCATCTCGGAGGACTTTTTCCATCAGCGCTTCGCGACGTCCGGCTCGACCGGCGCGCCGCTCCACATCCCGCTCACGTACCACAGCGCCGAGCTGTGGGGGGAGTCGTGGGTCTACGTCTACTGGGCCGCCGGTCTGCGCGCGCGCCACAGCTTCTACTTCCCGTTCAATTGGGGGATCTTCGCCGCGTTCTGGTCGGCCTACATGGGTGTGCGCCGGCTCGGCGCCACGGTCGTCTCCGGCGGCGGGCTCGACAGCACGGCGCGGCTGCGCCAGATCGAGCAGTACCGCCCGGACGTCATGCTCGCGACGCCGACCTATGCGCTCTATCTCGGCGAGACGGCGCGCGAGGTCGGCATGGATCTGGCCAAGACGTCCATCTCGCACGTGATCGTCGCCGGCGAGCCCGGCGGCAGCATTCCGGCGACGCGCCGGGCGATCGAGGACTTGTGGGGCGCCAGGTGCTACGAGCTCTACGGGATCGCGGAGCTCGGTCCAACCAACCCGGGGTGCCCCCTGCAGGAGGGCGTCCACCTCTGCGAGGACTGGTATCACGCGCTCGTGGTGGACGAGTCGGGCCATCCGGTGCCGTACGGTGAGGTGGGCGAGCACATCGTGACGAGCTACATCCAGGACGGCCAGCCGCTCATCAAATACCGCACGCACGACCTCGTTCGCTGGACCGATCAACCCTGTGGGTGCGGAACGACGTGGCTCTACTACCCCGGCGGCGTGCTCGGTCGCACCGACCACATGATCATCGTGAAGGGCGTCAACGTCTACCCGTCGGCCGTCGAAGCGTTGCTGCACCGGGTGGCGGGGTTCTCCGAGCACTACGAGCTGCACGTCGACCGGGACGCGACCAACGACTTCGTGACCGTGAAGGCCGAGGCGCGATCCGAGATCGTCGAGGGACGCTACGCCGAGCTCGGCCGCCACGCGGAGACGGTCTTCAAGTCGGTCATCGGCGTCGGCATCGGCGTCGAGGTGCACAAACCGGGGAGCCTGCCCCGGTACGAGCTGAAAGCGAAGCGCTTCTTCGATCACCGGCCGGCCGCCCACCGCTGGCAGCTCGCGGCGAGGACCGGCCCGTGACGCGCGACGAGACGCTCGAGCGCATCCGTGACCTTCAGCTCAAGGTGCAAGAGCTCCGGCGGGCCAGCGATAACCCCGCCATCGAGCGCACCATGCAGCTGCTCGACCTCTACTGCCACATGGCGCGATGGGAGCTCGGCGATGTGCAGGCGATGATCCCGGAGGCGGAAGCTCGATGATCGACTGGACGGCGCTGGGCGACGAGACGGTCGATCTCCTGCGCCGCTATCTGATGATCGACACGACGAATCCTCCCGGGAACGAGATCGCCGGAGCCCGGTTTCTCGCCGACGTGTTCGCGCGCGACGGAATCGAAAGCGAGACGATCGAGGCGGCGCCCGGGCGCGCCAGCCTGAGAGCGCGCCTGCCGGGCGACGGCTCGCTGGGCGGGATCGTCCTGCACCACCATATCGACGTCGTGTACGCCGACCGCCGCTACTGGACGGTGGATCCGTTCGGGGGCGCGATCGCGGACGGCTACCTGTACGGGCGCGGCGCGATCGACATGAAATCGACCGGGATCCTGCACCTGGCTGCCCTGCTGGCGCTCAAGCGGGCGCGCGTGCCGCTCAAGCGCGACCTCGTGTTCCTCGCGACGGCCGACGAGGAGGCCGGGAGCGAGTTCGGCGCCCAGTTCATCGCGAATCGTCACCGGGACTGGCTCGCGGGCGCCGAGTACGCGATCTCCGAGCTCGGAGTGATCCAGACGCACATCGGCCTCAAGGCCCCGCTCGCCGCCATCGTCATCTCGGAGAAGACGGGCCTGCCGCTCACGCTCACCGCCCGCGGCGAGCCCGGGCACGGCTCGATGCCGTGGCCCGACACGGCGCCCAACCGCCTCGTCCGCGCGCTCAACCGGCTGCTCGAGGCCGAGCGGCCGCTCCGCGTGCTGCCGGAAGTGCAAGAATTCTTCTCGCGCATGGCGGATCTGCTGCCGGCCGACCGGGGCGCCGGCTACGACGACCTCGCGCGCGGTTTTCAAGATCCGGCTTTTCGCGCGCAGTTCTTCGCGAACCGGCAGTACGCCGCGATGGTGCGGACGACCTTTGCGGTGACGATGCTGCGGGGCAGCGAGAAGAGCAACGTCATCCCGCCCGAAGCCGCGGCCCAGGTCGACTGCCGGATGCTGGCCGGGGACGATCCCGAAGAGATCGCCGGCTGGGTCCGGAGCGTCATCGCCGATCCCAACGTCCAGGTCGACATCGGGCGGGAGCCGAAGATCCCGAATCTCTCGCCCCCCGACACCGAGCTCTACAAGGCCATGGCGGACGCGCTGCGGCGGCGGGCGCCGGGCGCCGTGGTGGCGCCGATGATCCTGGTCGCCTTCACCGACAACTGGGTGTTCCGGCGCTGCGGGCTCCACGGCTACGGCTTCAGCCCGTTCGTCCTCGAGGAGCCGGAGCTGCAGCGCATCCATGGCAACGACGAGCGCATCTCGCTGGAAAACCTGCGCGAGGGCGTGCGCGCGTACACGGAGATGCTGGTGGACGTGGCGGGCGCCTAGCCCGGGGCCCGCGCCGCCAGCGTGGGGAGACTTTCATGGACCGGCCGATCAGGTGGAAGAACGGCGCGCGGTGCGCGGTGATGATCTCGTTCGACGTCGACGGCGAGAGCCCGTGGATCCTTCGCGATCCGCGCGGCCCCTCGAGATCGCGGAGCACTACCTGAGCCAGCGCTAAGTGAATCCGCAGGGACCGGCGTTTCGGGAGCCGACTCCTCTCGAGCGCATGCTCAACAAGGCGTTCGGCGCCTTCGTGGGGCTGGGGCTCGGCCCGCGCGACTACTTCCTCTTGCAGGTGCGAGGGCGGAAGACGGGCCGCGTGTTCGCGACGCCGGTGAGCCTGGTCGAGCTTCGGGGCAGGCGCTTCCTCGTGGCCCCCCGCGGGCGTACCCAGTGGGTGCGTAACGCGGAAGCCGCCGGGCACGTCACCCTCAAGCGGGGATCGAGCCGCCAGAGGTTTCGGCTCCGCCCCGTTCCCGACGCCGACAAGCCGCCGGTGCTGCGCGCCTACCTCGAGCGGTTCCGACCGGTCGTCCAGCGCTACTTCCCCCTGGCCGCCGGCTCGCCGCCGGAAGCGTTCGCCGGAATCGCCGAGCGCTATCCCGTCTTCGAATTGCTGCCGTCCAATGACACGGGGGAACGCCGATGAAGCTGAGCGCCATCATCGACCCGCGGCGCAAGTGATTCTCACGGTCATTCCGACTCGCGACGAGCTCGACGCCTTCGTCGAGGGGTGCCGTGCGCAGGGCCATCACGACGAGCCTGCCGTCGTGGGACGACTGCCGATCACGCGCTTTCCGGAGCTGGCGATGGCGGTCGCGTGCGGCGGTCTCGGCAAGGTGCAGTTCGGCATCCGGACGCAGCATCTCCTCGACTCCGGGCGGTGGCGGCTGGTCGTGTGCGCGGGCGCCGCCGGCGCGCTCGTGTCCGATCTCTCCGTCGGCGATGTCGTCATCGCGACGGAGACGGTGGAGCACGACATCCTGAACCGGTTCGGTGCGCCTCGCCTGCCGCGTTTCGGCGGATCGGCGCCGATCCTGGAACACTGCCGCCGGGCCCTGCGCACGGACCCACCGGTGCGAGTCCACTACGGTCCGGTGGCGAGCGGCGACGAGGACGTGGTGGACGTCGAGCGCCGCGCGGCCATTCACGAGCGAACCCGGGCGCTGGTCGTGGCATGGGAAGGAGCCGGCGGGGCCCGGGCGAGTCAGTTCAGCGGAGTGGAGTTCGTCGAGGTTCGAGGCGTGACGGATGGAGCCGATGGCTCAGCGGCCCACGATTTCGCGCGGAACGTGAGGCGGGCAATGACCAGCGTCGCGCTGGTGGTCACGGCGCTGGTGCGGTGGGCCGGCGACCGGCATGATGAGACACGCAGAGGCGCCGCTCAGGAGAAGGGGGCCCCATGAAGCTGAGCGTCGAGAGCTTGACGAAAGGCCTGCAGTTCCACGGGGAAGTTCAGGGCAAGCGCCAGCACTACTACGTGCTGTCGAGCCCGCGGCAGTACTTTGTCATGTCGATCTCGCTCAGCAAGCGGGACGCCGGGAACTTCAACCTCGTGAGCCGGGCGGCCGTCGACGGGCTCTATCGGCGGCTCCGGGGCCAGCGGGGACTGACGGCGCGGCTCGTCTTCGACCGCTCGCGCAAGGGGCGCCTCGTGGTCTCGTCGCTGGCCGCGCTGAACATGCTCTACGTGCTGGTGGCCACCGGCCGGGCCGGCATCGACGCAAAGCGCAAGTCGCCGCAGATCTTCTTCAACGTGCGGCGCCGGCCCGAGGCCGAGGCGTGAGGCCGGCGCCGGGGGCCCACTGAAGCGCGTGGCCTCGCTCTCGATCCGCCGCGCGACCCGCCGCGACGTTCCGACGATCGTCCGTCTGATCCGCGGGCTCGCCGAGTACGAGCGGCTGGCGCACGAGATGGAGGCCACCGCCGGGCAGATCCGCCGCCACGGCTTCGGGGGGCGGCCCTACTTCGAGGCCCTCATCTGCCGGCGGGGCCGCGCCGCCGTCGGCTTCGCCCTCTACTTCTTCACGTACTCGACGTTTATGGGACGTCCGACGCTCTACCTCGAGGATCTCTTCGTCCTGCCCGAAGAGCGCGGGCGGGGCGCCGGCCGGGCGCTGCTCACCGAGCTGGCGCGGATCGCCCTGCGGCGCGGGTGCGGCCGAATGGAATGGATGGTACTCGACTGGAACACGCCGTCGATCCGGTTCTACCGGGGGCTCGGGGCGACGCTCCGCAAGGAGTGGATCCTCACCCGTCTCACCGGCGCGCCGCTCAGCCGGCTCGCGCGTCGGCGCCCGCTTCGCCAGGCGGTGACCACGACGGCGGGCCGAGGCGGCGCCGGCCGTCGCTCGCGAGCCTGACCGAGGGATGATCCCCGGAGTCGAACTTCCGGTCCCAGAGCTTGCACGTCACCTGCTTGTGGCGCTGGTCGAGCCCCTCGCAGTAATTGGTGAACTCGCAGCGCCGCACGAGATCGCCGTAGCCGAGCCGGATCTTCCTGAACCAGTCGGGGTCGGCGAGGGTCTGGCGCGCGGCGGCCACGCAGTCGGCCTCGCCGCGCTCGAGGATGCCTTCCGCCTGTTCGAAGGTGGCGATGCCGCCGCTGGTGACGAGCGGTGTTTGGAATCCGGCGTCCCGGATCGCGTGGCGAATCGCCGCGGCGAGCGGCACGTTTCGGCCGAACGGGCCGCGGTGGTCCGAGAGGACCGTGGGCATGCACTCGTAGCCTGACGCGCCGGTGTAGGGGTACACGGCTTCGCCGATCTTCGGCTGCTTGGCATCCTCGAACCGGCCGCCCTTGGAGACCGACAGGTAGTCCACGCCCGCCGCGGCGAACCGGACACCGAACCAGATCGCGTCGTCGAGGTCGCTCCCGCCGTCGACCACCTCGTCGCCCAGATACCGGATGCCGACGACGTAGTCGTCGCCCACGCGTGCCCGGACCGCCTCCAGCGCTTCGAGCGGCAGCCGGACCCGGTTCTCGCGCGAGCCGCCGTAGCCGTCGGCCCGGGAGTTCAGGCGTGAGAGGAACGACGCCATCGTGTAGGCGTGGGCGTAATGCAGCTCGACGCCGTCGAAACCCGCCGCGCGGGCGCGGCCCGCGGCCTCGGCGAAGAAGCCGGGGAGCACCCGCGGCAGCTCACGGATGTGGGGCAGGTGCATGTCCCAGACCCGTTCCCGGTATCCATAGTCGAGCGCCTCGAGCTCGCGATCGGTCAGCACGGTCTCGATCGTCACGCGGTCGGCGGCGGCGAGGAACTCGCGCACGTCGGTCTCCGGCGCCTCGCGCCAGCGCGGGTCGTCGAGCCAGAGGGCGAGCTGGCCCCGCAACGAGTCGGTGATCTCGAGATACCGAGCGAAGAATCGCTCGGGCTCGGGGCGTCGCCGCACCGTGACGAAGTCGAGGATCTGGATGAAGAGCCGCGTCCGGCCCCGGCTCCGCTCCCGGACCGTCTCGACGAGCGCCCGGAGTCCGGGAATGAACCGGTCATCGCCGATTCGCAGCAGGGGGCCGCTCGCGATGTCGCGGATGCCGGTGGCCTCCACGACGAGGACGCCAGGCTGGCCCTCGGCGAATCGAGCGTACCATTCGAGGACCTCCGAGGTGACGAACCCGTCGTCGGTCGCCCGCCACGGCACCATCGCCGGGACCCACGTCCGCTCCGCGGCGGTCAGCTGCCGGCCGATCCGGATTGGCGAGAACCACCGGGCGCGCCCGGCCGCCTCGCGCGTCGGCCAGCTGGCCAGCGGCAGGGGATGACGGACCCGATGCGGCGAGGTCATCGCCTCACTCGGGGAGGCAGGCGAACCCGTCGACCTCGATCAGGCAGCCCTCCGCGGCGTCGTAGAGGTCTCGCACGCCGACGAGCGTCATCGCGGGAAAGTGCTTGCCGAAGTACTCGCGGTAGACGACGCCGATCGGCTCGCCCTGCCGCTTGAACTCGCCGGCGTCGAGGACGTAGATGGTGAGCTTCGCGACGTCGGTGAGCCGGCCCCCCGCGGCGGTGACGAGAGTCTTCAAGTTCTCGCACACCCGTCGGAACTGGGCGACCAGGTCGCCCTTGCCGACGACGCGGCCGTCGCGGTCCTTCGCGACCTGACCGGCGAGGAACAGCATGCGACCGCCGCGGGTCTCGGCGGCGTGGGAGAAGCCGACGGGCTTCATGAGCGACGGCGGATTGTGGAGCTCGATCTGGCGGGTCATCCGCGCCTCCTCAATTCATGTCCTCGCCTCGGCCGGCGGGGCCCCAGCGCCGCGCCGGCCTGCGGCGCGCACGCCTACTCAGGACTGTGTGCCGTCCAGCACGATCGTCTCCCCGTTCGTCGTGTCGTCGTGGACCAGCTTGGCCGCCACCGCCGCGATCTCGGCCGGGTCGATGAGCCGGCCGCCGGGGTTCATGCGCGCCATCGCCGCAACGGCTTCCTCGACCGACGTGCCCGTCCTGGCCGCGATGTTCCGCGCGCTGTTCCACACGAGGTCCGTCGCCGCGAATCCGGGGCAGATGGCGTTGACGGTGACGCCCTTGCCCGAGATCTCGGCGGCGAGCGCCCTGGTGAGGCCGACGAGCGCGTGCTTGGAGGCGGTGTACGCGCTCACGTACGCGGCCCCGTGGAGCCCGGCGAGCGAGGCGATGTTGATCACGCGTCCCCAGCGGCGCTCGAGCATCGCGGGCAGGACGGCGCGCGTGAGCAAATAGGGCCCGGTCGCGTTGACGCGCAGGTGACGGTCCCAGAGGGCCGGCTCGGTCTTCGCGATGGGCGCCGACTCGGCGATCCCCGCGTTGTTGACGAGGACGTCGATCGCGCCGAGCGTGGCGCGGACATCGTCGATCGCCCGCGTGATGGCGTCGGCGTCGCTCACGTCCAGCACGAGCGCCATCGCCTGCACGCCGAGCCCGCGGAGGGCATCGGCGGTCGCCTCCACCTGATCGGACGATCGCGCACCGACCGCGACGTGACAGCCTTCGCGGGCCAGCGCGAGCGCGATTTCTCGACCGATGCCGCGACCGCCGCCGGTGACAAGGGCGATCCGCGCCACCGGTGCGTTCACGGGCTCTCCACGCAGAACAAGAAGATGAGCGGGCGGCTGGTCGATCGATCGTCACGCGCAGGGTCAGACAGGCAGCGCACGCGCGGCGAGCTGCTGCTCTGGGAGCCTCCGTCCGGCGGCGCCGTCGCGCACCCGGCGAGGATCGCGAGCCAGACCAGCAGCACGATCGAGCGCCGGGACCAATTCATGCGGCCATTCTATCGTGGGATCGGGTATATATAGCGTCGCGATTCATGTCGCGCGCGTTCGCCCGGTGCTCGCTCGTGGACGCTGTCGCCCGGCTGCGGCCGGCGATGAAGGTGCTGCTGCCGCCGGGGTGCGGCGAGCCCGCCGCGCTCGTCGCCGAGATCTGTCGGCAGTCCGAACGGTTACCGGATCTGATGCTGCTGGGCGGCATCCACCTCGGCGACTATCCCTTCGCGCGGCCCGAACACGCGGCGCTCCGCTTCGCGACGTGGCACATGTCGCCCCGCCTCGACGACGCGCGGCGCCGGGGGCGGGTCGAATTCGTGCCGATGCGCTATTTCGATCTCGTCAGCCAGTTCGCCGCTGGCGGCGCGTGGGCGCCGGATTGCGTCCTGGTCCATTGCGCGCCGCCGGACGCGCGCGGCTATCTGAGCCTCGGCGTCTCCGTCAGCGTGGCGCTGCCGGCGGCCCGCCGCGCCCCGCTCGTGATCGCCCAGGTCAATCCGGCGATGCCGCGCACGCTCGGTAATGCCTTTCTCCATCGGAGCCAGATCGATTGCTGGGTCGAGGCGGACGAGCCGCTCACGCCGTATCCGCCTCCACCGATCGGTGAGGTCGAGCGCGCCATCGGGCGTCACGTCGCCGCCCTGGTGCCCGATGGCGCGACGGTGCAGGTGGGTGTCGGCGCGATCCCGCAGGCCGTGCTGGAAGCGCTCGTGGACCACCGGGACCTCGCCCTCCACTCGCTCCTGGTCGACGCGTCAGTGACGCTCGTGGAGCGAGGCGCGGTCACCAATGCGCTCAAGCGCGTTCACCGCGGGCGCATGGACATCGGCGAGGCGATGGGCACGCGTCGGCTGTTCGATTTCCTCCACGAGAACTCCCTCGTGAACATGGAGCCCTCCGGCTTCGTTCACGATCCGGAGATCGTGGCGCAGAACGATCGCTTCGTGGCCATCAACTCTGCGCTCGAGGTCGATCTGGGTGGGCAGGTGACCGCGGAGAGCCTGGGGCCGCGCCAGGTGGCGGGGATCGGCGGCCAGTTCGACTTCGTCCTCGGCGCCTCCCGATCGCACGGGGGCGCCGCCATCATCGCGCTGCCCTCGACGGGACGCGACGGCAGCGTGTCGCGGATCGTCCCACGTCTCCAGGCGGGCGCGGCGGTGACGAGCCCTCGGGCGCTGGCCGATTGGGTCGTGACCGAGCATGGAGCGGCGCGGCTGCGGGGACAGGGAGAACGGGGACGGGCCGAGGCGCTCACCGCGGTCGCCCATCCTCGGTTTCAGGAGGAGCTGTTACAGCGTGTTATTTCTTAGCGGCGTCGATCTTCTCGAAGATCTCCTCGTCCGTCGGGAATCGGTAGGTCGTCTCGTTGGTGTAGACGACATCATCGTCGATCGATACCTCGAAGATCCCGCTGTGGCCTTCCTTGAGGACTGCCGTGATTTTGTATTTGTTCTTGATGGCGGCCTGCAAACTGGAGGCCTGAGGAAGGTAGTTTCACTCCCCGCAATATCTGATCTGGATGTTCATCCGCGCCTCCTCCCTGAGAAAGTGGCCTTCATTCTAATATGATGCCGGACAACCGTGAGGAGATTCCGTGACGCCCACCCTGATCGACACCGACCCCGGAATTGACGACGCCCTCGCCCTGCTCCTCGCATGGAGCTCGCCCGAGATCCGGGTGGACGCGATCACGACGGTCGCGGGGAACGTACCGCTCGACTCGGCGAGTACGAACGTCCTGCGGCTGCTGGCGCTCCGACGCCCGACGCCACGACCGGTCGTGGCCGCGGGGGCGGCGAGCCCCCTGGCTCGGGCCCTGACGACCGCGACCCGCTACCACGGCGAGGACGGGCTCGGCGACCTCCCGGACTGGCCCCCGGTCGGGCCGATGGCCGCGTCGCCCGACGCGGTGGGCGTCATCGTCGACGCGGCTCGCCGGTATGGCCGGGAGCTCACGCTCGTGGCCCTCGGGCCTCTGACGAACCTCGCGCTGGCGCTCAAAGAGGACGCGGCGGCGGTCGCCCGAGTCGGGCGCGTCGTCGCCATGGGCGGCGCGGTCGACGTGCCCGGCAACGTCACGCCCACGGCCGAGTTCAACATGCACGTGGACCCCGAAGCGGCCCACCGCGTGCTCGCCTCGGGGCTGCCGCTCGAGCTGGTGCCGCTTGACGCAACGCGCCAGGCTGTACTTCCGCGCGCCGGAATGCGGGCGGCGCTCGCGCGGTCGCCGGGGACGCTCGCCTCGCGGATCCAGGCGTTCAGCGAGCGCGCATTCAGGATCTCGCACGCCGATGGATCGCAGGGTATGGCGCTCCACGATCCACTCGCCGTCGCCGTCGCGGTCGATTCGTCGCTCGCCACGTGGGAGGCGGTGCGTCTCGCCATCGGGCCGGACGGCGAGACATTGCGCGCGAGCGGCGCGCCCAACTGCCGCATCGCGAAGGGCGTGGAGCGCGACCGGTTTCTCCGACTGTTCCTCGACCGCCTGTGTCCGGCGACCTCACGGCTCGGCGCGTCCTCGTAGTCGGCTCGGCGAACGTCGACTTCACCGTCGCGGCGCCGCGCCTGCCGGCTGTCGGCGAGACGGTCAGCGGCGGCACGCTGCTCGTCAACCACGGGGGCAAAGGCGCCAATCAGGCGGTCGCCGCCCGCCGCCTCGGCGCCGACGTGCGCTTCGTCGGATGCGTGGGTGACGACGGCTCCGGCCGCGAGATCCGCGCGGCGCTCGCGGCCGAGGGGATCGGCGTCGCCGGCGTGGCCATCACGGGCGAGGCCGCCACGGGGACGGCGCTGATCGTGGTGGACGGCGAGGGACGCAATCAGATCGCCGTAGCGCCCGGGGCGAACTGGCGGCTCTCGCTCGAGCAGGTCCGCTCGCGCGCCGACGACTTCGCGTGGGCGGAGGTCCTCGTCTGCCAGCTCGAGACACCGCCGGACACCATCGTGTGGGCGCTCGAGGAAGCGCAGCGGCGGCGCATCGTCACGGTGCTGAACCCGGCCCCGGTCCGCGAGGGCCTCGGCGACGTTTGGCGGTTCGTGGACTATCTGACGCCGAACGAGCGCGAGGCCGAGCGACTCACCGGCATCGCCGTGCGGGATCTGCGATCCGCCGCCGCCGCCGGCCACGCTCTCCGCCGGCGCGGGGTGGGCACCGTGATCGTGACGCTCGGCGCCCAGGGGGCGCTCGCGTGCACGGCGCAGGGCGAGATCCCGGCCCCGGCGCGCGCGGTGGCGGTGGTCGACACGACGGCCGCCGGCGACGCCTTCAACGGCGCGCTTGCCGTCGCGCTCGGCGCGGGCGACCGCGTCGAGGACGCGCTTCGATTCGCCAACGCGGCCGCGGCCCTCGCGTGCACGCGCCGCGGCGCCCAGCCCTCGCTGCCGACCCGTGCCGAGGTGGACCGTCTGCTGGGAGCGACCGAGCGGAACGACGTGTCCGACTGACAGAACGTTCGCGAATCGTTCGCCTGCTCAGGGCAGGCGCGCCCGCAGCGCGCGTACGCGCTCGATGGCCGACTCGATCCGCGCCGGGTCGAGTGTCCCCTTCGCGACCGCCTCGCGGATCGCCGCGAGCGCCACCTGCGCGGCCGAGCGGCCGTCGGGAAGTCGGTCGTCGACGATGAGCAGCACGTCCACCCCCGCGTCGAGGGCGAGCACCGCCGCTTCGCCGATCCCGTATTGCTGCTCGATCGCGCCCATCCGGAGATCGTCGCTGAGCACCGGCCCCTTGAAGCCGAGATCGCCGCGGAGGAGCCCGGAGATCGTCGCGCGCGAGAGCGTCGCCGGGCGCTGATCGTCGAGCCGTCGGTTGACGACGTGCGCCGTCATCACGCTGTCGGCGAATCCCTCACCGATCAGCGCGCGATAGGGCGCCAGCTCCAGCTCCGGTGCGGCGGTCGCGGTGACGTCGGTGAAGCCGCGATGAGAGTCGTCGAAGCTCGAGCCGTGGCCCGGGAAGTGCTTCAGCGCGGTCAGGACGCCCTCGGCCCGCAGCCCCTGGACGAACGCGCGCGCGTGCTCGGTGACCAGCTGCGGGTTCGCGCTGAAGCTCCGCGCCGCGCCGACGATGACCTGGTTCGCCGGGTTGTAACCGACGTCCACCACCGGCGCCAGGTTCCAGTTGATTCCCACCGCGCGCAGCATCGTCCCGATGCGACGCGCCTCCAGCTCGGTCAGCACGAAGTCGTTCGTCTCACCCAGCTCTTGCGCCGAGAACGTCGCCGGCCAGCCGGCGCGCGGGGCCAGGCGCATGACGCTGCCGCCTTCGGCGTCGGCGGCGACGAGAAGCTTGCGACCCGTGCACGCGGCCGCCCGCTGGATGAGCGCGCCCGTGAGCCGCGCGAGCTGGTCGGCGTCCACGATGTTGTGGGACAGGAGCACCGTGCCGCCGACCCGCGCCTCGCAGAGGAGCGCTTCCACGTCTGCATTCCCGGCAGCGTCCGTGCCACGAAAGCCCACCAGGAGCAGCGAGCCCAGCTCGGGCTCGAGGGCCGCGAGACGTTCGCGAGACGGGGCCATCGCGGCGCCGCAGCCGGCGGCGAGGAGGACACCCAGGAGACTAGCGGTGACGAGCCGCGGCAACCAGCTTCTCCACGCGCGCGCGATCGACCGGTTGCTCGACGTCGCCGTGGCGCTTGACCGATGTTCCGACGATGAGCCCGTCGGCGACCGACAGGAGCTCCGCGGCGGTCTCGGCGGTGACACCGCTGCCGACCAGGAGCGGGACGGCGGGAACGGCGCTCCGCACGCGCTTGACCTCCGCGAGCGGCGTCGCCTGGCCCGTGGCCGGGCCGGAGACGACCAGCGCGTCGGCGAGACCCCGGTGCACGAGGTCCCGCGCCGTCTGCTCGACCTCGACCGGGGCCAGGGGCACGGCGTGCTTGCCCCCGACGTCGGCGAAGATCGCGACCGCGATGCCGAGCAGCCGCCGGTCGCGGAGCGTCCCGTAGGCGTCGGACTGGACGATCCCCTGGTCGGCGAGGACCGCGCCCGCGTGGACATTGACGCGGATGAACTCGGCGCCGACGGCCGCGGCGACGGCCAGCGCCGCGCGCGCGTCGTTCTTCAGCACGTTCACGCCGAGTGGCACCCCGGGGAGCGCGCGGCGCACCTCCGCGGCGACCACGCTCATGGCCGCGACGGTGGCGGGCTCGACGCGGCCCGGCGTGAAGGGCGCGTCGCCGAAGTTCTCGACGAGGAGGGCGTCGGCGCCGCCCTCGATCAGCGCGCGGGCGTCGGCCAGCGCGGACGCGACGACCCGCGCCATCGCGCCGTCCCACCGCGGACTGCCGGGCAGGGGCGGGAGGTGGACCATGCCGATGATCGTGCGGTCGAGTCGCATCAGCGGTAGCCTAGCACGACACCATGAAGGTCGAGCTTCGCCAGGCGCGCGCGCAGGAGCTCCCGGTGTTGCGACGGCTCATGCAGCTCTACCTCTACGACTTCGCCGCCATCGACGACTGGGCCATCGGGGAGGACGGTCTCTACGGCAATGCCGCGACGATCGAGAGCTTCTGGAACGACCCGAGGATGACGTCGTTCTTCGTGCGGGTGGACGGCGCCCTCGCGGGCTTCGTGCTGGTCCGCGACGGCGCCCACTTCGCGGGCGAGGGAACGCGGGACATCAGCGAGTTCTTCATCCTGCGGCGCCACCGGCGGCGCGGTGTCGGCACCGAGACCGCCCGGCGTGTGTTCGACAAGTTCCGGGGCAAATGGGAGGTCACCCAGCTCACGAGCAACGTCGAGGCCCAGGCCTTCTGGCGACGGGTGATCGGGAGCTACACCGGCGGTCGCTACGACGAGCAGCCGCGTCCCGACGGCAAGGGCGTGATGCAGCGTTTCGACAACGCGCGCCCCTGACGTGGCATCGGGTGGCCATGATTGTCACCGCGCGAGCGTCGGCTATAGTGACGGCGTCGCGGTGGCTTCCGACGATCACTAGGAGGGCGTCGCCGCCGTTTTCGACAAGCGCCCGCCAAATTCACCCGCCTATGATGTGGCTCCGCCGTGCTGGTGGGGGGACGACGCGGGCGTGTTACGGCGTCGTGGGCGGCGGCGGTTGTGCGGGAAGGGGCGACAGCGGCATCCGCGGCCGACGTGGAGCCTTCCGGACCGCCTCGTCCAGATCGCGCGTCGACTTCTGCATCTCGTCGGTGAGCCTGGCGGCGTCGAGCGCGGTGCCGACCACCCGCGGCGTGATCAGGAGCAGGAGCTCCGTTTTCTCGATCTTCCGCTCCGTGAAGCCGAAGAGGTAGCCAATGACCGGAATATTCTTGAGGACGGGTATCCCGCGATTGTCGAGGGTGACCGTGTCCTGGATGAGCCCGCCGAGTACGAGGGTCTGGTTGTTCAGGAGCACCACGGAGGTCTCCGCCTCGCGCTTGTCGAACGAGGGCGAGTTCGTCGGCAAGAAGCTAGGTCCGACCTTATTTACTTCCTGCTTCACGTCGAGGGCGACCGTGCCGCGCTCGCCGATGCGCGGGGTCACGGTGAGGATGACGCCGGCGTCGCGGTACTCGACGGTCTGGTTCACGCCGCCCGTCGTGATCGTCGTGCTGGTGGTCCCGCCCGTCGTGCCGGGTGTGCTGACGGCGCTCGTTTGCTGGCTCGTGATGATCGGCACCGATCTCGAGACGTTGATGACCGCCTTCTTGTTTTCCGATGTCATCACGTGCGGGTTCGAGACGATGTTGATCTTGTTCTCGCTCGCCAGGGCGTTGAGCATCGCGATGAACTGGTCCGAGGCGAACGTAAACGCGGTGAGCCCCGCCCCCCAGGGACCGAGGGCCGCCAGGCCGGCGACTCCCTGGGCGACTCCCTGAGGGAGCGAGAGCGCGCCGGTGCTCGAGGGAGCCGACGTCGGGAGGCCGCCCGTTGGGCCGGTATTGACGTTCGCGGCGTTGAACCGGCCCGCGCGCACGGCCCAGTCGATGCCGAGCCTCGTGTCGTCGGTCAAGGTGACCTCGGCCACGAGCATCTCGATCAGCACCTGACGCGGCATCCGGTCGAGCTGCTTGACCGTGTTCTCGATCTCCGTCCAGCTCCGCGGGAAGGTCGTGACGATCACCGCGTTGGTGACCTCGTCGGCGATGAAGCGCACCTGGCCCTCGGCCAGGACATCGGACGCCCCCTGGGCCGTCGGAGCCGGGCTGCCGGGCGGTGGCGGAGGCGGGGGCGGCGGCACCGGCACCCCGGGTCGAGCGGGTGGCGGCGGCGCACCGGACGGCCCGGTTCCGGGTCCGGCGCCCGCGTCGCGCGACCCGTAGATCGCGTTCAGCGTCGCCGCGAGGTCCTTCGCCTTGGCGTTCTCGGCGTAGTAGATGAACACGCGGCGCCCGCCGTAGATGTTGACGTCGAGCTGCGCGACCAGGCGCTTGATCGTTTCGACCTCGTGCTTCTTGGCGTGCACGATCAGCGAGTTCGAGCGGCGCTCGGGAATGATCAACGGCGCGCGCTCCGCCGAGCCGCTGGGCTGTCCGGCCGGCGGGGGCGTCGGGACCCCCGGAGTTGGGACCGGCGTCGGCGCGGGCGGTGTTCCGGGTGCCGTCGAGCGGATGCGGCCGCTGGCGAAGAGCTGGGTGAGGATCGTCGCCAGCTCCGCGGAGTCGGCATACGTGATCGGGATGATCTGCAGCTCCTCCTGCGCCACCTGCACGTCGACGAGCCGGATGATGTCGAGCAGCCGCGTGACGTTCGACGACGTGTCGGTGATGATCAGCACGTTCGTCTCGCGGTGGGCGATCAGCGTCCCCCGCGTCGAGATGAGTGGACGCAGGAGCGCGCTCAGGTCCGCGACCGCCGAGTACTTGATCGGCACGATCTGCGTGATGATCTCGTCCGTCGTGCGGTTCGGATCGGGCACGGGGCCGACGATCGTCGGGACGGCGCGCTCGCGCGCGCCCTCGATGCGGAGAATCTTGTAGAGGTTCCCGGCCTTCACCGCCGTGAAGCCGTGCACCTCGAGGATGGCCAGCAGGACGCCGAACACCTCTTCCTGGGCGATGCGGCCCGAGGTCTGCACGGTGACCTTGCCGCGGACGTCGGGCGAGAGCACGTAGTTGAAGCCGATGATCTCGCTGGCCGCCTGGATGACGGTCTCGACGTCGGCGTTGTCGAAGTTGAGGACGACGAAGCGGCCCCGCTGAGCGGGCGGCACGGGCGGCGCCGTCGGCGGCAGGGGAGTCGGCGGCGTCGGTGGAGGCTCGACCGCCGGCTGCACCGGCATCAGAGCGCGCGGACCCACGGACGTGGGCGGTAGCGGGGGCAGCGGCTCCGGCGTCGGGGGTGGCGGCGTCAGCGCGGCCGGTGGTGGCGCCGTCACGGGCACTGCCGGCTTGGGACGCGGCGCGGCGCATCCGGAGGCGAGGGCGAGCAGGGCAAGCGTCGCGACGAGTCGCTTCACGCTAGTTTGGTGGGGTGGGCTGCTGTGGGGCCGCCGGGTCGATCGGAAGGGGAGGAAGACGGCGCCCCAAACTCGGCGAAGGCCGGACGAAAGGACCCGGCGTTGGCAACCCTGGCGTGGGCTGCTGCACCGTCGGCGGCGACCCGGGCTGCCCGGGCGGCGCGACCGGCGGCGGCATGAAGACGCGCGGCGACGGCGGCAGTACTCCTGGTGTTGGCTGGGGGCTCGAGGCCGGAGGCTGGCCGGCGCCCGGTGGTTGGCCTAGCGCGGGCGGCTGACCGGCCGCCGGCGGAGCCGGCGGGCGCGGCTTCGACGGGTCGCGCAGTCGCACGTCGACCGCGCCGTCGGGGCGGGCGATCACGACCGCGTCGGCCGAGATCGTCTGCACGGTGCCGCCGGCGATCTGGTCGCCGATTCGGTAGCCGGCGATGCGCTTGGTCAGCGGGTCTTCGAGATACGCGATGGGCGCGCCATCGCGCAGCACGACTCCGTGGAGGTTCGGCTTGACGATATTGATGGGGGGACCGCCCGCCAGCCCCGCGCCGGGCATCTCGGTTCGCGTGGGGCTGAAGAGATTGCGCGTTGCGATCACGCTGTAAGCCTGCGCCGGCAGGCGCGGCGAATCGGCGTTCGGCGTCGGCGCCGCCGGTGTGGCCGCGGGCGGCCGCGCGCGCGAGACCGCCGGCGCTCGCGATCCGGTGAGCTGCTTTACGATGAACCCAGCACAGAGCAACGACACACTGGCGAGCACCACGTTGACGGCGAGCAGCCGGCGCGACATTCAGGTCTTGGCCTTGCCCGGGGCTCCGGTCAGGAGAAACCCCGAGACCGTGAGCGTGACGAGCAGATCTTTCGGCTGCGTCAAGTTGACGACGCGGATCTTGAGATCCTGGACCGGCAGGAGCTTGGGCGCGCTGTCGAGCCGCGCCAGCAGGTCGACGAGCTGCCGGATCTCGCAGGACACGGCGATCTCGACAGGAATCTCGAGAAGCTCACCGTGATCGGCCGGTGGCAGGATTCGCTCGCTGCGGACCTCGGTCTTCGCCTGCGCTGCCATGTCCTTGACGAGCTTCTGAAGCTCCGCGGCGGCCACGGCCGGCGTTGCGGACGTGAGGAAGCCTTCCGCGAGCTTGTCGAACCGCTTCATCGTCGCGTCCAGGTCGGCGGTGATCGCGGCGTGGCGCGCCAGGAGCTCGCGCCTCTGGAGCAGCACCTGCTCGCGTGCCGGCACCAGCTCGGCGGCCGAGCGGTTGTGCTCGAGGATCGGCTCGATCACCAGCAGCCAGCCGCCCAGCAGGATGCCCACCGCCAGCGCGAGGCCCACCACGATCCGTTCGCGGCGTGAGAGATTCCCGATCATGGTCGTGTCGGTCCCGGAGTGCGCCCCGGCGGCACGGCGCGCGGCGGGACGATCGGCTGCTCGCCCGCGCTCCCTTCGCCTTTGGTCCCGGGCGGCGTCGCGCCGGGCCCTTTGGCGGTCGGCGTCGGCGCCGCCGGCGTCGGCGCCTCCCACGCCGCACGGATCCTGAATTGCTCGCGGTCGCGCCCGCGCGTGACGGGCGACGCGAACTCGACGCGCTCGAGCCTCGGCGAGTTCTCCAGCAAAGGAATCAACGTGCTGGCCGCGCCGGCCTGTCCCGTCAGCTCGACGCCCTTGGCGTCGAACGCGAGGTACGTCACCCACGCGTCGCCCGGAAGGACCTCCGTCAGCTCTCGAAGCACGGGCAGGGGTTGGAGCGCGCCGGTGCCGATCTTCTCGAGGGTCGCGAGGAGCTGGCGCTTGCGCTCGAGCTCGCGCGCCACCCGCTCGACCACGCGCACCTCCGGATCGATCCGGGCGATCTCCGCGTTGAGCCGGGCGAGACGGCGGCTTTCCCGGTAACCCGGAAGGAGCAGTGCGACCAGCGCCAGCAGAACGGTCGCCGCCAGGACCCCGCCCGTGAGCATCTCCTGGCGTGTCAAGCGGCGCGGCTTGAGCGCCGACGGGATGAGGTCGAGCGGGCGGATGCCCCGAGCCGCGGCCGTCGCCACGGCCAGCTCGGCCGCGCCACGAGGCTCGGTGATCTCGGCCAGGTGGCGCCGCGCCCGCGACGTCCAGGGCGGATCGGAAATCGGGACGCCCAGGTCGAGCAGCTCGGCGGCGGCGGCGCCATCGCCCGACACCCAGACCGCGTCGCACTCGCGCCAGCGTGCGCCGGCGAAGCTCCGCCGGGTTTCCGCGACGAGCGTCGCGTCATCGGCGGCGGGGAAGCACCGGCTCCACACGAGGGTCGAGCCCTGCAGGAGCAGGAGGTCGACCGAGTCGCCTGTGCGGTGCAGCCACGCGACGCGCTGGCGGCGGTCGGTCTCGACGAGGGCGATCATCTCGTGCGCGGCGACCGTGATCGACACCGGCCGGAGCTTCGCCTCCTCGGCGAGGCGCAGCGCGGCTTCGATCACGCGGCGATCGGCGGCGGCGATCAGCACACGCTTGCCTTCGGTCGCCGCGCCGTCGGCCTCGGCCTCCGTCGGCAGCGGGACGAAGTCGAACGCCGCATCGTCCGCGGGGATCGGCAGGTGCCGTTCGAGCTCGAACTTCACCATCTCGCGCGTCTCTCCGGCCACGGCCGGCAGCTCGATGGGCTTGACGGTGACCGCTGAGCGAGCGACGCCGATCGCGACCTTCCGCGCGGCGAGGCCCCGGGCGTCGAGCTCCGCGCGCAGCGCGGCCCCCGGGTTCTCCGCTTCGATGATGAACGTCTCCTGCCGATCGCGCTGGATCGCCGCGACGCTGAGCCGATCGCCGAGCATCACGACCGCGAGCCGGAGCGGGGAAAATTTCATCATCGTAGGGTAACACTCCTCGCAACTCGCAATGAAGAAGTCACCGGAGGCCCGACCACTCGAGCACGACGGCGGCGGGCGGGTCGCCGTCGGTGCGCTTCTGGACGATCGCGGTCAACCGCACGGCCACCCGATCGTCCACGATCCCCTCCGCTTCGACGCGAAACGTTTTCGTGTCGACTTTCAGATTTCGCCCGCCGAACTTCCCCGGCACGTTCGGGTAGGGGCCGTTGTTGTGCCGCGACTGCACGATCTCGGTGATCTCCGCGGCCGAGAGCCCGAGCGCGCGGAGCGCGTCGGCGCCGGCCGTGTTCATGTTCACCGGGCCCGAGCCGCGGACGGTGACGAGGCCGGCGAGCCCCGGGCGGTCCTTGGTGCCATTGTAGATCGCCGGCGTGACGCCCTTGATCTGGAGCAGCTCGGTGATGGACTCGAGGTTCGCGTTGTGGGCGCGGTAGGGCACCGGGAGCTTCAGATAGTAGTCCTCGCTCTCGGCGCCGTTGAGCCGATGCTCCTCGTTGGGATCGCGCCAATCCTGGATCGAGTCGACGATCGTGTCCCGCACCTCCTTGTCGACCCCCAGCGTCTGCAGCAGACGGTCGATTCGATCGGGCGGCGAGTTGTTGACGTTGAGGCGGGCCTCCTCGTCGGTGATCCGGTAGGAGTACTGCCCGCCGCCGAGCTCGGCCTTCTCGCGGCGGAGCCGCGGGAGCGGGCGCCGGTCGGCGGTGTAGAAGGTGAGCAGGCCGTCTTCCTCCTCGACGACGAACGGGGTGTCGGCCACGATCTCGCGGATCGCCTGCTCGAGCGCCGTCTCGGCGAGATGGTTGCCGATGATCCCGTTCTTGTAGGCCCGGACCGCCGCTGCCTCGAGCCGCATCGAGTAGGCGAACTCGACGCTGACGACGGCGACGAGTGCCAGCACGAGCAGGACGAGGAGCAGGGCGAATCCTTGCTCGTCGCGAAGCGCCGGCCGCGCCGCGCGGCGCGCCCGGCTCATGGCGCGGTGCCCGCGCGGAGCGGCACGGTCAGGGGCAAGAGCGTCTGGGCGCGGCCACCGATCGTGCCGCCGACGCTGATGCGGATGGCGCGGGGCAGGCGCTTACTGACCTCGGTCTCCCACGTGCTCTGCCAGGCGCCGGCCTCGTCCAGATAGCTGAACGAGAGCTCGGTCAGCGACGGGTCGTTGAACACGACCGTGGCCTCGGTGAACGGGTCGCGGTTCGGCAGGACGCGCTGGCGGATGACGAGGCCGGGGCGCTCGTCGCGCGTGCCGAGCTCGACGACGACAGCGGTGAACGCGACGGGAATCGACGCGGGGTAGGGCGCGGCCTGCGTGACGAACTCGAGGCGCGACTCGGTCCCGGTGAAGAGCAGCTCGGGGGTCGGAGCCTGGCCGCGCGGGGCGCTGTACGGGTACGTGGCGCTGACCGAGCGGGCCAGGGACAGCACGATGCTGCGCATGTGCTGGTGAGCTTCCGCGCGATCCTCACCCTGGCGCCAGGCCGCCAGCGCGATCCGGACGCCGCTGAACGCGATCACGACGAGGGCCCCCACGATGGCCAGCGCCATCAAGAGCTCGAGCAGGGTAAAGCCGCGCTCGCCGCGCCTCACCGAGGCGCTCCCATCGGCGGCTTCTCGGCCGTCGTCCTGAGCGTGACGATCTCGACGCCCCGCTTGTCGCCCCAGCGGACCTTGACGTCGATCTGGTAGACGTGCCACTTCGCGGTCGCCGTCGTTCGTTCGAGATCGGGCGCCTTCACCACCGTGACGGTGCGCTCCCAGTCGAAGGCGCCGTCCTGGCCCTGCTCGCGTCCCTCGACGGGCACGACCACCTCGCGCGCCTTCTGGTCCGCCAGCAGCACGGCCTGCTGGTGGTCGCCAGCGACCTTCAGGAGGCGCAGTCCCTGGGCGAATCCCTGGATGAGGGCGACGACCGCGACGCTCAGGATCGCGAACGCGACCAGCACCTCCAGGAGCGTGAAGCCCGCAGTGCGCCGCGCGGCGGGCCTGGCGTCGTTCGCGCTCATTCGCGGTGGTTGCGCACGCGCCCGGTGACCGGGTCGACGGAGACGCGATAGGTGACGGCGCCCGTGCTGATCCGGAACTCTCCCCCGCTGGAGGTGCCCTGCGGCTCGAACCGGACGGTCAGCGCGCCCGGCGTGGCGGCTTCGATCGTCAGGCGGGCGGAGAGCGCGCGCGTCCATCGGACCTCGTCCTCGCCGGTCATGACCGTCTGGAGCCGGCTCACGGGATTGACGACGACGGTGTACTGTTGCCGTGTGGTGATCGCCTGCTCCCGCGCGTGGCGAAACGTCGCGGAGAACCCGGCGACCTCGGCTCGGGCTCGCACCGCCTCCGTGCTGCGCCCGATCGCCGGTGCCACGAGTCCCACGGCGACCGCGACGACCAGCAGAGTGAGGATCAGCTCGAGGAGAGTGAAGCCCCGGGAATCTATTTCTGACTGCTGTCCCATGAGGTGATGTCGGCGTTTTCCCCGTCGCCGCCGGGAGCCCCGTCGGCGCCCTCGGACCAGAGATCGTACTCCCCGTTCTGGCCCGGACAGCAGCGGTATTTGTATTGGTTGCCCCACGGATCCTTGGGCACGGCTTTCTTGAGATACGGGCCATTCCAGTTGGGAGCGTTCGGATTCCGCTGGAGCGCGTCGAGGCCCTGGCCCGAGTTCGGGTACGCGCCGATGTCGAGACGGTACTGGTCGAGCGCCGCGCCCAGCAGCTCGATCTGCGCCCGCGCCGCCGCCTGCTTGGACTGGCCCACCCGGCCGAAGAGGCGAGGGCCGACGAGACCCACGAGCAGCCCGAGCACGATGATGACGACCAGCAGCTCGATCAGCGTGAACCCGCCTTGATTCCCGAGCGCCCGATCAAGCGTCCAACGGGTGCCTCGGATTCCTGCTCCATGACCATCCGGGAGCCGGTTGTCCCGGGCGGGGAGGCGTGCCGCAGGGGTCGACAAGGACCCGTTCCCGTCATCGCGTCGGCGGATCTCCAGCGCCGGGATGGAACCCAGGCGTTGTGGGGTAGCGGACGCGTGCCGCGTGGTCCGGTCGACCCCTGCGGCACGCCTCCCCGCCCGGGACAACCGGCTCACAGCGGAATCTCGTTGATCGAAAAGATCGCGAGCATCATGGCGACGACGATGAATGCCACCAGTACGCCGAGGCTGAGGATGATCGCGGGCTGGAGGAGCCCCAGCACCCGCTTGAGCTCGTTGTTGACGTCGCCCTCGAACGTCTCGGCGACCTTGAGGAGCATGTCCTCGAGCCGGCCCGTTTCCTCCCCGACCCGCACCATGTGGATCGCGAGCGACGGGAACTGGCCCTCGGCCTGCATCCCTGCGGCGATCGTGCCGCCCCGCTTCACTCCGTCGGCGAGCCGATCGACCGCGCGCCCGATCGCCTGATTGGTCATCGTGTCGCCCACCACCGCCAGCGCGCTCATGACCGGCACGCCGCTCTTGAGCATGGTCCCGAGGGTCCGGGCGAACCGCGCGGTCTCGATCTTCAAGGCAAGCGAGCCGATCAACGGGAGGCCCAGCAGCATCTGGTCCCAGCGGATCATCCCCTGGGGACTGCCGGTCCATACGCGCCAGGCGAGGACACCGGCGAGGATCACGATCACGCCCACCCACCAGTAGGCCTGGAAGCCCGCGCTGACCCAGAGGAGAATCTGGGTCGGGAGCGGGACCGCCTGGCCGAGGTCGGCGAAGATCGTCGCGAAGCGCGGGATCACGAACGTCATGAGGAAGACGATCGCGCCGATGCCGACGGCGCTGAGGACGAGAGGGTACGCGAGCGCCGTCTTGACGGCGTCGGCGAACGCGGCACGCGCCTCCAGGAACTCGGCGAGCCGTCGCAGCGCGATCTCGAGGACGCCGCCCCGCTCACCGGCCCGGATCATGTTGATGTAGAGCCGCGAGAACGGGCGGGGATGATGCTTGCTGAGCGCCTCGCTGAGTGACGAGCCTCCGCGCACGCTCACGAGCAGGTCGGCGACGATGGCCTTGACGCGCGCGGTCGGCGCCAGCTCCTCGAGGATGGACAGCGCGCGGTCGAGGGGCAGCCCCGCCTCGAAGAGCGTGGCGAGCTGCTGGGTGAAGGCCAGCAGATCGCGCTGGCCGACGCGCGACGAGCCGCCGAGCGAAAACCAGCCTCTCCGCTCGGCGTGCGGAGCGACGCGGATCGGGAAATAGGCGTCCCGCTGCAGCCGCTCGACGACGGCGCGGGCGTCGGGCGCCTCCATCACACCATCGATCGTCTGACCGCGCCGGTCGGCCGCCCGATAGACGAAAACGGGCATCGCGACTACGCGTCTTCCTGGGTGACTCTGAGAACTTCCTCGACGGTTGAAACCCCGGCGCACGCCTTGGCCCACCCGTCGAGCCTCAGCGTGACCATGCCCGCCTCGAGCGCCGCCCGGCGGACGTCACGGGTCGGCGCCCGGCGGAGAATGAGGCTGCGCGCATCCTCCGTGATCGGGAACAGCTCGTAGATCCCCGTCCGTCCGCGGTAGCCGGTGCCGCGACAATCGTCGCAGCCGGAGCCGCGGTAGAGGCGGGTCCCGTCCGCGCCGGCGATGCCGAGCGCGCCGAGGTCGGCCGGCGACGGCGTGTCGAGCGCGCGGCACGCCGTGCAGATGCGCCGGACGAGCCGCTGGGCGAGCACGCCTTCCAGCACCGAGGCGACCAGGTAGGGCTCGACACCCATGTCTTGAAGTCGCGTGATCGCGCCGGGAGCGTCGTTGGTGTGGAGCGTCGAGAAGACCAGATGGCCGGTGAGCGAGGCCTGGATGGCGATCTCGGCCGTCTCGAGGTCGCGGATCTCGCCGATCAGGATGACGTCCGGGTCCTGGCGGACGATGTGCCGGAGCCCGGTCGCGAAGGTCAGGCCGATCTTCGGCTTGACGGCGATCTGGTTGATGCCCTTCAGCTGGTACTCGACCGGGTCCTCGACGGTGATGATCTTGCGATCCGGCGAGTTGATCTTGTCGAGCGCGGCGTAGAGCGTCGTCGTCTTGCCGGACCCCGTCGGCCCGGTGACGAGGATGATGCCATGCGGTCTGCGGATCAGCGACTCGAAGCGTGGGAGCATCGCCGGGGCGAAGCCGAGCTTCTCGAGCGGCAGGAAGACGCTCTGGCGATCGAGCAGGCGCATGACGATCGACTCGCCGTGCACCGTGGGGATCGTGGAGCTCCGGATGTCCACCCGGCGACCGCGGAGCGTGACCCGGATGCGGCCGTCCTGGGGTAGCCGGCGCTCGGCGATGTTCATCTCGGCCATCAGCTTCACGCGCGAGGTCACGGCGGCCTGGAGCCGCCGCGGGGGCGCCTCCTGATCGAAGAGGATGCCGTCGATGCGGTAGCGGATGCGGAGCGTGTCCTCGAAAGGCTCGATATGGATGTCCGAGGCCTCGGCGTTGATGGCGTTCTCGATGAGGAGGTTCACGAGCCGGACGACCGGCGCCTCGAATGCCATGTCACGCAGCTGGTTGACGTCTTCGTCCCCCTCGGGGCCGCGGTCGTCCTCCATGCCCTCGACGATGCGCTGCAGCGGCGTCGCCACGCCGTCGTACGTTCGGTCGATCGCCTCGACGATCGCGTCGGCCGGGCTCACGACGACCTTCACGGTGAGGCCGGTCGACTGGGCGAGGTCGTCGACGATGACCGGATTCAGCGGATCGGCCGTCGCGACCGTCAGCACGTTGCCCTCGACGCTCACCGGACAGACCGCGTACTGTCGCAGGTATTTCGGCGAGAGGTTCTTCACGATCGGCAGCGGCGACGGCAGCTCGTCGCGCGTGAGGTAGGCGAGGTTCTGCTGCTGCGCGAGCGCCCGCAACACTTCGTCGTCCTTGACGGCCCCGAGCGCCACCAGCGCCTCGCCCACCCGCTCGCCGGTCGTCCGGCTGCGTGCGAGGGCCTTTTCCACGACGTCGGGGGTGGTCACGCGCTCGTGCACAAGGATCTCACCGAGCCGGCGGAAAAGCCCCGTGATCACCATGCTATGCTCACCGAGCATGTTAGCATACCTGGCGTTTGCGGCCGCCGCGGCGGCCGCCGATCTCGCGGGCGCGCTGCTCGTGACCACCGCCCACCAGAAGGGACTGGCGCCGCTCCGCTACTTCGTCGCCGGCGGGGCCGGGTTCATGCTGGCGGCGGCCTTCGTGCGGATGCTTCCGGAGAGCGCGCAGGTGCCGCACGCGTTCCTGTTCGTGCTGATCGGCTACTTCGGCGTGCACCTCTTCGAGCACACGGTGGCGCCGCACTTCCACTTCGGCGAGGAGATCCACCCCGAGGCGCTCCTGCGTCCCTCGGCCGGTTACCTGGCCCTCCTCGGTCTCGGTGTCCACACGCTCTTCGACGGCGTCGCGATCGCCGCCGGCTTCATGATCGGACCCGCGCTCGGCACCGTGCTGTTCATGGCGGTCCTCCTCCACAAGGTGCCCGAGGGCTTCACGATCGCGTCGATCATGCTGGCGGGCGGCCAGTCGCGCCGCGCCGCCGTCGGCGCCGGCGCGCTGCTGGGCGTGCTGACGCTCACCGGCGCGGCGGCGACGACCTTCCTGGCCGCGCAGCACGTCGCCTACGCGCTCGCGCTCTCCGCGGGCGTCACCATCTACGTGGCGGCGTCGGACCTGATCCCCGAGGTGAACCGCGAGGGTGGGCCGGCGCTCGGCTGGACGGTCTTCGCAGGGCTCGTGCTCTTCGCGCTGGCCGACTGGCTCGTCTCGCCCCTCGGCGGCCACTGATGCTAAGCTCGCGGCCATGAAAATCCTGGTGCTGCACGGCCCGAACCTGAATCTCCTCGGCACCCGTGAGCCCGGCGTGTACGGCCGCGTGACGCTCGTCCAGCTCGATCGCATGATCCGCGATCACGCCCGTCGCCGGGGCGCCTCGGTCGAGTGCCGCCAGTCCAATGCCGAGGGGCAGCTGATCGACTGGCTGCAGGGGGCCGAGCGCGAAGGGTTCGCCGGCGTGGTCGTCAACCCCGGGGCGTTCACGCACTACTCCATCGCGCTCCGCGACGCCGTCGCCGCGATCAAGCTGCCGGTCGTGGAAGTGCACCTGTCGAACGTCCATGCGCGCGAGGAGTTCCGGCGTCATTCCGTGATTGCGGCCGTCGCGCGCGGGCAGATCTCGGGATTCGGTCCACAAAGCTACCTCCTTGGCTTCGACGCCCTGGCGGCGGCGCCCTCGCGCCGACCGATCCCACGACGGTGAATCGCCGCCGCCGTCCCGTCGTCTAACCGCGACGGGAAGGGGTGAGCGGGTGAACGCGGGTGGACAGCGACGATGCGGCCCTGATCGAACGGTGCCGCGCCGGCGACCTGGCGGCCTTCGAGCCGCTGGTCGAGAAATACCGCCAGCGGGTCTACCGGCTCGCCTACAACGTCCTGCGCGATCCCGAAGAAGCGTGGGACGTCTCTCAGGACGCCTTCATCCGCGCCTTCCAGGCACTCGCGTCGTTCCGCGGCGATTCGGCCTTCTACACGTGGCTCTTTCGGATTGTGATGAACGTCGCTCGCGACCGGGCCCGGCAGCACGCCGCGCGCGGCCGTGCCTTCGGGACCGAGCGCGTCGAGGAGGAGGACTGGGATCGGGTGCTCGCGGGCCAGGGGACCGCGCCCGACACGAGAGCCGTGCAGGTCGAGGAGCGCGAGCGCATCGGGCGGGCGCTCTCGACTTTGTCGGAGCAGCACCGGGCCATTATCATGTTGAGTGATCTCGAGGGGCTCTCGTACCGCGAGATCGCGGAGGTGCTGAACATTCCGATGGGGACCGTGATGTCGCGGCTGCACAACGCGCGCCGGCGTCTACGCGACGCGCTCGGCCCGCTGCTGGTCCTGGTGCTGGTGCTGCTGGCCGCGCTCGTGGCGGCGGCGACCGCCAACGCCCAGCAGATCGTCAGGTTCGGCACCCGGGTCGTCCTCGCGAGCGACGGACCGCCGCCGAGTGCGCCGAGCCGCGCGCCGGAGCCGCCCGACGAGCGGCTCGAGGCGTTCCTGCCGAAGCTCCGACAGCTCTTCCGCTACAAGGACTACACCTCGCTCGAGCGATATCGGGCGGAGGTGCCGGTGGGAACGACGCAGCGCTGGCCGGTGCCGGGCGATCGCCGGCTCGAGGTCACGCCCCAGAGCGTGCGGGGTGGTACCGTGAGCTTCAACGTGCGCCTCACGCGCGGCAGCGTCGCCGAAGTCTCGACGAACATCCAGGCGCAGTCGGGCAACCCGGCCGTGATCGGGGGCCCGCGTCATGGCGCCGGCACTCTCATCATCATCCTCTGGACCAACCCCAGCCCGTGATCGGAGCGCGGCCGTGAGCTCGGGCGAGGAGCGCTACCGCCAGGAGCGCGCCCGGATCGAGCAGGGCCACACGAAGTACCGCGACAAGCTTCGCGCGGAGGGCAAGCTCTTCGTCCGTGACCGGCTGAAGCTCCTCCTCGATCCCGGCAGCGACTTCCAGGAGGACTGGCTGTTCGCCCGCTCCGCCGAGCCCGACACCCCCGCCGACGGCGTGGTCACCGGGGTTGGGAAGGTCGGGGGGCGGCCGGTCTGCGTCATGGCCAACGACTACACGGTCAAGGCAGGCTCGTGGGGCGAGAAGACAATCCAGAAGATCGTGCGGATCCAGGAAAAGGCCGCACGGCTGCGCGTGCCCCTCCTTTATATGGTGGACGCCGCGGGCGGGCGCATATCCGAGCAGATCAAGATCTTTCCGGGGCGGTTCCACGCCGGGCGTATCTTCTACAACGAGGTCCAGCTCTCGGGCGTGGTCCCCCAGGTGTGCGTTCTCTTCGGCCCGTCGCCGGCGGGCTCGGCCTATCTGCCGGCGCTGACCGACGTCGTGATCATGGTGGAGGGCAAGGCCTCGCTCTACGTGGGCAGCCCGCGCATGGTCGAGATGGCCATCGGCGAGAAGACGACGCTGGAGGAGCTGGGCGGCGCGCGCATGCACTGCACCGTCTCCGGGTGCGGCGACGTCCTGGCGCAATCCGACGAGCACGCCATCGAGCTGGCCCGACAGTACCTGGCCTACATGCCGCAGTCGTACGGCGAGTTGCCGGCCACCCGCGAGGCCGCCGAGCCGAAAGCCGGCCGACCCATCGACGAGATCGTGCCGTACGACCAGCGGAAGTATTTCGACATGTACGAGGTCATCGACCGGCTGATCGATGCGGACTCGTGGTTCGAGATCAAGCGTCTCTTCGCGCGAGAGGTCGTCGTCGGCTTCGCGCGCCTCGCGGGCCGCCCCCTCGGGATCGTCGCCAACCAGCCGAAGGTGAAGGGCGGCGTGCTGATGGTGGACTCTGCCGACAAGGCGGCGCGCTTCATCTGGCTCTGCAACGCCTTCAACATCCCGCTCCTCTACCTCGCCGACATCGCCGGCTTCATGGTGGGCACGAAGGTCGAGCAGCAGGGGATCATCCGTCACGGCGCCAAGATGATCTTCGCCACCTCGCAGGCCACCGTGCCGAAGATCTCGGTGATCGTCCGCAAGTGCTACGGCGCCGGCCTCTACGCCATGTGCGGCCCTGCCTTCGAGCCCGACGCCGCGATCGCGCTGCCTCAGGGGCAGATCGCGATCATGGGACCGGAGCCGGCCGTCAACGCCGTCTACTACAACAAGATCATGGAGCTGCCGGAGAGCGAGCGGGCGGACTACGTCAGGCAGAAGCGCGAAGAGTACGCGCGGGACGTGGACACCTACAAGCTCGCCTCCGAGATGCTGATCGACGACATCGTGCCGGGCGCGGCGCTCCGTGACGAGCTGATCAAGCGCCTCGCGTACGCGCAGACCAAGGTTCACGAGTTCCCGCCGCGGCGTAACGGCATCTACCCGGTCTGATCCCGGCGACGGGACCCAGGCGCTCGAGCGGCTCCGCCGGACTTCCTACGACTTGATTCTGAGCGACGCGCGCATGCCGTATCTCGACGGGCCGGGGCTCTACCGCGCGCTGGAGCGCCGGCTCCCGGACCTCTGTCGTCGCTTCGTCCTCATGACCGGCGACGTGTTGAGCGCGGAGATCCAGACGTTCCTCGAGCTTACGGGCGTCCCCGGGCTGAGCAAGCCCGTCGATCGGAGCGAGGTTCGTCGCGTGATTCAGCTGGTCACGGGGGAGGAGCGGTAGGGACGACGGCTTGCTCGCTCAGCCACCGAAGCGGCGCCGGGTCCGCGCGAGCGTCTCGCTGATCGGCGCCGGAAGCCGCGGGCCGAACTGCTTGTAGAATCCGCCCAGCTCGTCGAGTGCCTGGAGCCATTCGCCGGCGTCGCACCGGAGCGCCTCGCGAAGCTGGGCCGGCGCGACGTCGAGTCCATCCGTGTCGAGAGCGCCGGGCGCCGGGACCAGCCCGATCGGCGTCTCCTCGGCCCGCCCCGTCCCACGAATCCGCTCGACCATCCACTTGAGCACGCGCACGTTCTCGCCATAACCCGGCCAGAGGAAGCGACCGTCCGCGTCGCGGCGGAACCAGTTGACGCGGAAGATACGGGGCGGCGTGGCCAGACGGGATTCGGTGGCGAGCCAGTGGTCGAAATAGTCGGCCATGTTGTAGCCGCAGAACGGGATCATGGCCATGGGGTCGCGGCGCACGACCCCGACCTTGCCCGTGATCGCCGCCGTCGTCTCGGTGCTCATGGCCGAGCCCAGGAAGACTCCGTGCGACCAGTCGAAGGCCTCGAAGACGAGCGGGATCACTCCCGTGCGGCGCGAGCCGAAGATCACGCCGGAGATCGGCACCCCCTCTGGCTCCTCCCAGTTCGGCGCGATGGACGGGCACTGCTGAGCGAGCACGGTGAAACGTGAGTTGGGATGGGCGGCGGGGCCGTCGCCCGGCTTCCACGGCCGGCCTTGCCAGTCGGTGAGCCCGGCGGGCGGGGCCGCCGTGAGTCCTTCCCACCACGGCTCTCCGGACGCGGTCAGCGCCACGTTGGTGAAGATCGTGTTCGAGCGCACCATCGACGTCGCGTTGGGGTTCGTCTTGGGGCTCGTGTTGGGCGCGACGCCGAAGAAGCCGCGCTCCGGATTCACCGCGCGAAGCTGACCGCTCGCGTCCACCCACATCCACGCGATGTCATCACCGACCGTCCAGACGCGCCACCCCGGGAGCTGCGACACCGCCATCGCGAGGTTCGTCTTGCCCGATGCGCTGGGCATGGCGGCCGCAAGATAGGTGACGCGCCCCTCCGGGTCCTCGACGCCGATGATCAGCATGTGCTCGGCGAGCCAGCCCTCCCGGCGCGCCTGCCACGATGCGATGCGGAGCGCGTGGCATTTCTTCCCGAGGAGCGCGTTGCCGCCGTATCCGGATCCCACGCTCCAGATCAGGTTCTCCTCGGGGAAGTGGAGGATCAGGCGGCGGTCGGGGGAGAGGTCTCCGAGCGAGTGCAGCCCGCCGATGAAGTCGTCGTCGCGCCGCATGTGCTGAATCGCCACCGGGCCCACGCGCGTCATGATGTGCATGCTCGCGGCCACGTAGGCGCTGTCGCTGACCATCAGCCCGACCCGGCTCATGGGCGAGCCGGCGGGGCCCATGAGGTAGGGGATCACGTACATCGTCCGGCCCCGCATGCTTCCGCGGAACAGGGCGCCGGCCGTCGCCTTCGCCTCGGCGGGGGCGATCCAGTTGTTGGTGGGGCCGGCGGCGTCCTTGTCCCGGGTGGAGATGAAGGTGAGCTGCTCCGTGCGCGCCACGTCCGACGGGTGGCTCCGGTGGAGATAGCAGCTCGGATAGGTTTTCGGATTCAGCGGCAGCAGCGTCCCATCCCGCAGCATCGCCTCGATCAAGCCGTCGAACTCCGTCTTGGACCCATCGCACCAGACGACACGGGAAGGCTGGGTGACGCCGGCGGCTTCCGACACCCACTTCTGTGCGACGCTGGTCACGCTCATGAGGGCCTTTTCGTTGGTCGCGGTGCGATCACGTCTGAGAAGAAATTGTCGCCTCGCGGCGGCGGGCACGTCAAGAAGAACATGCTAGCATCGCGGCGTGAGGGGCCTCGTCGTTGCCGCCCGCTACCTGACGATCGTGCCCCTACCGGGCGTGGTCCCGGGCGGCGTTGACACTCTCGGTCGCGCCGCGGTCTGGTTTCCGGTAATCGGTCTCGGCATCGGTGTGGTGCTCGTCGCCGCCGAGCGCGTGACGGCGACGCTCTTCCCCTCGCTCCTCGCCGGGCTGCTCACCGTGACGGTCTGGAAGCTCCTGACCGGAGGTCTCCACCTCGATGGGCTCGCCGATTGCCTCGACGGTCTGGCCGGCCGCGACGCCGAGCACCGGCTTGCCATCATGCACGACAGCCGCATCGGCGCGTTCGGCGCGATCGGCCTCATCCTTCTTCTCCTGCTGGAGATCGTCGCCGTGACCGAGCTGCCGCCCGGCATCCGCGGTCGCGCGCTTCTCGTCATGCCGGTGATCGCCCGCGCCACGCCACCCCTCCTCGTGCGCCTGTTCCCGGCGGCGAAGTCGGAAGGCCTGGGCGTCGCGTTCGGCGCGAGCGTCAGCGGGCGGGCGGCGCCGATCGCCCTGGCGACCGCGCTGGTCGTGGCCCTCGCCGCGCTCCACGCCATCGGCGTCGCGGTCTTCGCGATCTCGGTCCTCGGCGCGCTGGCCCTCACGCGGTTCTTCGCGTCGCGCCTTTCGGGAATCACCGGCGACGTCCTGGGTGCCGCGATCGAAGTCGCGGAGCTGGCCGGCCTCCTCACCGTGTCGGCGTGGTCACACCTGGCACGTTGATCTACCTCTTCCGGCACGGGGAGGTGGAGCTGGCCGAGACGCGCCGCTTCATCGGCCACCTCGACGTCCCGCTCTCGGCGCTGGGCGAGCGACAGAGCGCCGCGCAAGCCGCCCGGCTCTCCTCGGTAAAGCTCACCGCGGTGTTCGCCAGCGATCTCGTCCGTGCCCGGCGGACCGGCGAGATCATCGGCGCGCCGCACGGGCTGGTTCCCACGGTGGTGCCGGCGCTCCGCGAGATGGCGATGGGGCGATGGGATGGGCTCACCGCCACCGAGATCCGGCAGCGCGAGCCGGCGCGGTTCGCCGAGTGGATGGCGCGCGTCGGCGAGTTCCCGTTCCCGGGCGGCGAGAGCGTGCCGGATCTCGAGGCCAGGGCGTGGCCGGCGTTCGAGTCGATCGTCGGCACCCACGCGGCCCGGGCGATCGCCATCGTCGCGCACGGGGGAACGAACCGCACGCTCATCTGCCGGGCGCTCGGGCTCCCGCTCGGCCGGCTGCTGGCGCTCGGTCAGGACTACGGCGCGCTCTCGGTGCTCGAGCGAATCGACGCAACGTGGCGCCTGCGGCGCCTGAACGAGCGCCCGATGCTCTGATCCAGTTCCCTTGGCGGCGGATGGCGCGCCGCGAGCCCGACCATCCCGGCGATCTGTTGAATTTTCAACGCCGGCAGACCGAGAGGCAGCGCGCGCTAGCTAGCCCTCCAGGGCTGGGCCGGTCGGTGCGAAATCCCTCTGACCGGTCTATTTCTGACCGGTACCGGCTCCACGATCCCTGGCTAAGGCTGTAAGAAATAGAAAGATTCTCGGGGCACCGGTTATGCACCATCCCTTGGTGAGCGCGCACAGCGCGCCACAGGGGTGCGGGGCGATGGTTCGCGAGCTGACGATCCTGACGGTGCTCGGCACGGCGTTCATCTCGAGCGGTACTCCCGCGGCGGCCACGGTCCCTCTGGAAGGCGCTCGAGCCGTCGCGCGTCCGGACAAGCGGTCCGGGGCCGAGACACAAGCTCTCGACCATCTCCTCGAGCGCTCCGGCCTGAGAGTTCAGCTCGCGAGCCTGTCAGCCGGCGTCCGCGTGCAGTTCCTGCGCGGCCGGGGCCGGCTCAGCGGCCAGGATCGCCTCACGATCGACCAGATCGTGTCGGAGCGCTTCGCCGCCGAGGCGCTCTATGCGCGGATCAGCCGTGAGTTCGCGCCCCATCTCGACGCGGCGAAAATGGCGAAGGCCCTCGCATGGTACGACTCTCCGCTCGGGAAGCGGATCACCGGGCTCGAGCTCGCGGCCCTGGTGTTCGACGGCGGACCGCGCGCGGTCGCAGACCTCGAGAATGATCGCCCATCACCTCGGCGCCTCGCGCTCATCGAGCGCCTCGATGCCGGCGGCGGCGCATCGGAAACGACCGTGGACGTGACGATGGCCATCGTGCGGAGCCTGACGCGGGCCTTCCAGCCCGCCTTGCCCGCCGTGCGCCGACTCAACCCCGGTCAGCTCGAGGAAGAGCTCGTGCGGGCTCGGAATCGAACCCGGGAACAGATCAGAGCCGCGTGCCTCGTGAGCATGCTTCTCGCCTATCGGACCCTCTCGGACCGTGAGCTCGAGCAGTACGTGCAGTTCGTGGAGTCCGAAGCGGGTCTGTGGTACATGAGCGTGATGAATAGCACGCTCTTGATCGCGGTCGACGTGGCGGCCGACGCGGTCGCGGCCGAGCTTGTGACGGCGGTGCCTCAGCTCGTCGGCGACCTCCGCTAATCTCCTTCCATCCAGAAGGACGTCGAGCCCCGTCCGGAACGTTCGCGCCATCCTCACCCAGGGCCGCGACGAGCTCGCGGACGGGCGTCACGGCTTCCGGAGCAGGATCGACCCGAAGACGGATTCTGCGAATGAGGTGGTGTCGTCCGAGTCGATGGCGATCGAGATGTATCCCGGGCTGTCAGGCTCGGCGCCGTAAATCTTCTTGTAGTCCTCGACCACGTTGCGCCGCTCGGTGATCCACTTGCCGAGATCGGCCGGGCCGGAGCGCATGACGACGTAGGTGACCGTCGAGGTCTTTTCGCTCTTCACGATGCTGCCGGCCGGTGCCGTCGTGTCCCAGATGTAGCCGATGATCTGCGAGCGCACCGCCTCCGGGAAGCGCGGCCACACCACATAGAGCTGAGCCGCCTGGTCGTCGGCGCTCTTCTTCCGGCAATCGCCGTTCTTCGGCAGCGTGACCGCCTTCCAGCTCCACACGAGAATCGGCGTCTCTTTGAGATTGACCTTGCCTCTGATGTCCTTCCTGATGACCGAGCTCTCGATCTTGCTCCTGAGGTGAAGGACCCGATGGCCCTCGTTCTCCTCGATCGTCATGTCGTACTGCGGCAAGCCCCAGTTCTGGCCGCCCAGCCAGCCCTCCGGAACACCCCGGGCCCCGAGTTTCTGGCTCTTCCAGTCGTCGATGACGACGTCGGCCCCCCACGCGGCGACCGTGAATACGAGTAAGAACGCCGGCACCACGAGCCGTGTCATCGTCCGATGCTCCTTTGCGGCTATGATACCGTCTCCGCGTGCAGGCCTCGCCCGATTCGATCCGCGTGGACAAGTGGCTCTGGGCCGCGCGCGTGTTCAAGACGCGGAGCCTGGCCTCGACCGCGTGCGATGGCGGCAAGGTGGACATCAACGACGAGGCGGCGAAGCCGGCCAGGCGTGTCCGTGCCGGCGATCTCATCAAGGTGACGCTGCCGCGAGGCCGCCGTCGCGTCCTGAAGGTTGCCGCCGTCGGCGACCGGCGCGGATCCGCGGAGGCGGCGCGGGTGCTCTACGAGGACTTGACGCCGCCCGAGCCCCCGCGTTCCCGCCTGGCGCCGCCGCCCGCGCGCGAGCCCGGTACCGGCCGACCCACCAAGCGCGAACGCCGCGATCTCGATCGCCTGCGCGGGTGGTAGTGCGAGCCGAGGGGCGTCGCGTCCGCGAGGCGAGCCTTTCACTGGGCCGGAGCGGCGCCGTGCCACGAGGCGATCACATCACTGGTGAGCTATAGTTTGGTCAACCTGAGCGGTGGAGCGTGTCATGGAAGGCTACGACTGGAACGCGATTGTCGACGGTCTCAACCGATATCTGCGACTGCGCTCGATCCCGATCGGTATGAAGCTCTTCGAGACGGTCGAGGCGATGGAGGCGATCCCGAAGATTCGTCGCCCGAAGGCTAAGCACACGACCGACCAGATCGTCGCCCAAGCGCGGCAGCTCGGCTGGACCGTCGGCGTCACAATGGCCGACCTCATCGGCGCCCAGTGTGGTGCCGTCATCGGGCTGCATCCCCAGGATGCCGAGTGGCTCTCGGGCCGCCGCATGGCGGGCGTATGGTTCAAGAGCGCCGAGGACGCCAGTTTGCACCAGCACGCGATGGACTGCGTGCCGCACGGCCGCTACCGTGCAATGGCCGTCGCGCCGCTCACGTCGGGGCGGCTCGATCCGCCCGACATCTGCCTCATCTACGGCACGCCGGGGCAGATGATCTTCTTCATCAACGGGCTCCAGTGGACGGGCTACCGCAAGCTGAGCTTCACCTCTGTCGGCGAATCGGCGTGCGCCGACTCGTGGGGGAAGGCCCTCAAAACCGGGGAGCCGGCCCTGACGATCCCGTGCTACGCCGAACGCCGCTACGGCGGCGTCGCGGACGATGAGCTCTTGATGGCGATTCCGCCGCGCTTTCTGCCCAAGGTGCTCGAGGGGCTAGCGGCGCTCGACAAGAATGGCCTGCGCTATCCGGTGCCGCCTTACGGCATCCAGTCGGACGCCGGCGCGGGGCTGGCGGTCAGCTACGCGGCGAAGGAGACGAGAGCGCAATGAAACTGATCGGCGAGATCTTCGAGGTATTCAGGACCGCCCGTGAGGAGAAGATCAAGTACCTCGAGCGGGTCCCCCATTTCGAGGCGTGCAGCACGCGTCAGCTGCGCGCCGTCGCCGACATCGCGAAAGTCGTCGAGGTTCCCGAGCGGACCGTCCTGACCCGCCAGGGCGAGCCGGGCGACGAGTTCTTCATCATCATCGACGGCACCGCGCTGGTGACGCTCTCGATG
>Ga0209056_10000293_pt1 | contig 55888 bp, 49 predicted proteins | sample GraSoiAngelo_114_FD_185876 | JGI IMG/M metagenome (GOLD analysis project Ga0209056, IMG submission 185876) | Grasslands soil microbial communities from the Angelo Coastal Reserve, California, USA - 14_0903_13_40cm (SPAdes) (version 2) | ecosystem: Environmental > Terrestrial > Soil > Grasslands...
GCCACAATCCATCCTGCCCGCGACGACTTAGTTGTAGCCCTCCGAAGAAGAACTCCGGTAGACCGCAATGCTCACGACCGAGACAGTGTCTCTTTCCGGCGCTCGTTTTTCAACACCCACGCCTGTTATCGTCAACTATCGCGTCACTGCCTTCCGCGCGATGAAAAAAAGCCGCAATCCAGTTCTGACAAATCGCCTGTGGATTCTGCCAGTGTCCGCCCTGGAACTCCTATTCTAGGCTGAGAGAATCGGTCGGCATGGAGTCTATTTATGCGGCTGCGGGCGAAAGCTCTCACCAGTAGTGTCATCCTGCTTTGTTCTCTCATTCCTGCCGTTAGTCAGACGGCACCTAAAAGCAATCGTCCGAAGGTTGGCTTGGTGCTTGAGGGCGGCGGTGCGTTGGGACTGGCTCATATTGGAGTTTTGCAATGGCTCGAGGAGCATCGAATTCCGGTGAATTACGTTGCCGGTACCAGCATGGGTGGACTCGTCGGCGGAATGTACGCGACGGGACATGATGCTTCGCAAGTCAAGGAGATAGTCAAAACGATCAACTGGACTGAAGTCCTGCAAGGTCAAACGCCGTACAAAAATCTCTCATTCCGCCGTAAAGAGGACGCCTTTGAATATCCCAATCATCTGGAATTTGGACTCAAGAAAGGACTGCAGTTTCCCGAGGGCTTCAATTCCGGCCAGCAAGTGATCATGATCCTCGACAAAGTTGCGCTGCCTTACTCCGAGGTCGAGAGCTTCAACGATCTGCCGATTCCGTTTGCCTGTGTTGCCACCGATCTGATCACGTCGAAGCAGTTCGTGTTCCGGCAAGGCTCACTGTCGGTCGCGTTACGGTCCACGATGTCATTGCCTGGAATCTTCAGTCCCGTGCGCTGGGATGGGCACATCTTCGCTGACGGTGGATTGATGGATAACCTTCCGGTGGATGTCGCGCAAAGCATGGGTGCCGGCCTGACGTTGGCTGTCCACCTGGAAACCGCGACGTTGGAACCGGACGCAACCTTGTCTTCTTTCGGTGTTCTAGGCCGTTCGGTAAGCGTAGTTGTTGCGGCAAACGAAATGCGCAGCATCGAGAAGGCGGACATGCTGATTACTGTTCCGCTGCAGGACTATGGTTCCCTCGATTACGATCAAGCGGAAGAGATCATCAAACTTGGCTATGAGGCGGCGCAGGCAAAGGCCACGCTACTCAGCACACTCTCTGTTGATGAGCCCACCTGGCAGGCATATCTCGCCGAGCGCGCATCTCGCCGACGAACTACTCCCGTACCTCAATTTGTGGAAGTCGCCGGCACAGATACGAAGCTGGAGAAGAATATCGAGAGCGATCTGAGTAGCGCGGTCGGAAAACCGGTTGATCCTGAGGTGCTCCAGAATCAACTCACGGACCTGAAGGGCGATGGAAGATTTTCCAGTCTCAGCTACCAGATGACCAGCCGCGACGGCAAGCCCGGCTTGCTGATCACCGGAGTCGAGAAGCCCTATTCGCCGCCGATCGTCCAGCCCTTATTGCTGCTCGACGGCTCTAACTTCAACGGTGTGCTTTTCAGCATGGGTGCGCGCATCACCTTCCTTGACTTCGGCTCTTACCGGGCAGAACTGCGCAACGACGTGGTGATTGGTTCGGAATACGGTATCCGCAGTGAGTATTACCGACCCTTCTCCGCAACCAGCAAATGGTTTATCGCCCCCAACATCGCTGTCGATTACAAGCAGTATCCGATTTACCACGAGAACAATTTCCTCGCCCAGTACCACAAAGCCTCCGTCGGCGGCGGACTCGACGTGGGATATCAATTCGGGCGGATCGCGCAGTTGTCGCTCGGGTATACGGCCGCGTACCAGAAGTTCAAGCCGGATATTGGAGATCAAGCACTGCTGCCGACAGTGTCCGGTCGCTTCGGAGCCACCACGCTGCGATTCGGGTTGAACGACGTGGATAACCCGGTCATTCCGCGATCTGGACAGTTTATGAACCTGAGCGGTTCGTGGGTGGACGCAAACCCGAAAGCGGCTCATAGTTACGCACTATCGGAAGGGCAAATGGCCAAGTTTGTAAAGCTAAATAATCCCTCGTCTGTTTATTTCGTAGTACGTGGCGGAACCAGCTTCGGAAACACACTCGTTGGCGTCCCTCCGTTTTCGCTCGGCGGACGGAACAGTTTTGCAGCCTACGGCGAGAACGAGTTGCTGACAAACCAATACTACATGTTGCAGACCGGTTACCTGCGCAAGGTGGCACGGCTTCCGGTGCTGTTGGGCGAAGGACTTTACTTCAACGGATTGTTCGAGGTCGGAAAAGTATTTGGACCGCCCTTCCGGTCGCAGGTGCCCGGAGACGTTTCAGGATCCCTGGTCGTCAATACAATTTTCGGTCCAGTGGCTTTTGGCGGTGCGGTGGGAACGGCGGGTCATCAGCGCGTATTTTTTAAACTGGGACGAATCTTCTAACTGCGGACTGTCGTAATATCGCGATTACACCAGCAATTCCCGTGACGTTTGGGAAGGGGATCGCCTATCCGGTCAGAGTAAGCCTTTCTTCCGGGCTCGCCACTCGAATACACGCAGACCCTCTTCATCCGGAACATGAATCCCGACATAAGTCAGTATTTCGAGCACCTCTCGAGTTTTCAGTCTCTTTAACTGATGCTTGCGTATCGCCCGGATCACGTCGACTAGCTCGGTATTTATTCGTCCTTTCCCCAACTTCAGTTCCGTCTTTCCCTTGAGAAGGCTCCCCATGAGCTCCAGCGTCGTTCCGACAGCCCACATGGCATCACTCGCCCCAATCGGACCGCTTCCGAAATTGATTGTTTTCACCGTTCTGTACAGGCTGGCGACGAGTGTCCCAGCGAAGGCGACGGCAGATGGAATCACCCCCGGCGGGGCTTGCTCTAAGATTTCTGTTGTTGCGTTGAAGATTTCAAGGAATGTTCCAGCATTGGGAGGAAGATCCATTTGCCCTGCATGCAACCCGATGAAGGGCGAACCCGCGTCCTGCAGGCGCTTCAACAGCTCTGGCGTGATCTGAACCTTCTTAGTCTCCCGAAAACCGGGCAACAGACGTGCGACTTCTTCAATCGCCTGCTGTGCCTCCGGGGTGTCTGCCAGCTCATGACGAATCGCGTTTGCAACGCGGTATCCCTCCAAGAATTGCAGACCGGCCTGGTCGAGTTTCTTGCGCCAATCCGTGGTCCTCTTTCGTTTCATTTACCGAATGACAGATGTAACGGACAACCTGTGCTGAGGATTGTAGCCTGGGAATGTGGTCACAACAGCCCTGCCTCCAGGAAATTCAGAACCAAGAAACGCCATGGAGCTGAATCAGAACCATCATGATCTACCGGTATTCGCGTCTTTTTTAATCGCTTCGTATTTGGCGGTCGATGAAGAACGTGTTTTGGAGGCTTCAAGGCCGGAACGTTAACGTTAGGGTGATCGAAAAATGCCATTTCTTCCATGTCTTTTGTGCGGAAACAAATTGGAAAAACGAACTGATAAGAACGGGAAACCATATTTCGTCTGCGATCCCTGCGGCATACAACTATTTGTGCGCAGGAAACAAGGAATTGGGCTTTTAGAAGAAGTTTTTCGCAATATCCGACGAGCTGCAATTCCCTTCAGGGTCCACGCCAAGAATTTGCATGAAATCCGAGCCCTAATAAAAGAGATTGGCGAGGTTAAGACTGAAATTAACAAGATTGGTTTCTTTTTCTTGAGCGATGAGGAAACACGTATCCGTAATGCATTGAAAACAAGACTCGACAATTTGCTTTCTCAATTAGACGAAATGGCCGAAAAAGAACGCGCCAAGCGCGGCGAGAATGTCGAAGAGTTCCGGCGACGTACTTCGGCTTAACTTTATAAGAACTTATACCTAATCTTAGGTTCAGGTGTGAGTGAAACAACTACATACGGTAAACGTTATAGGGCTTTAATGGGTTTCAATGGTAATCCTGCATCTGCCGATTCCCGGTTCAGGAATCAGCAATGAACTGAATGATGGAAAATCAAACGCGACAATGACGCCACGGTACCTCTGGAGCGAGATGCCGATCTTGGGGCCTCCAAGTACCTGCCACCACTCCAGCATCAAAGCTTCGGCGAAAAGCGCGATTTGTGGTTGTCTCTCTTTTTCTCAGGCTGGTCATAGGTGGCAAGGTTTCTGATCAAAACATGGCCGCGGGCGCCGCAGTCTCTTGTGCTGAGCACGACAGCACAAACGCAACAAAAGTGGAAAGGGTGACCCAATATTCAAAAAGGAGCGGGCTGTCCCTACGTTGCGAAGAGGTTTCTATGAGTGCACATATGCGGTACATCCCGCCCCATATAAGCGGTGTTTGCATCGCCTCCACAAATGGTGCTCTGTGTTTTAAGCGGGCGTCGTTTTAAGCTGGCGTCAACTGATGAACCGGCCGCAGACTGGGACTTCCGCGTCATTCAGCCAATCAGATGATGCTTGATGGCGTACTGAAGCAGTTCCGCGTTGGTTTTCAATCCGAGGCTTTCCATGATTCTGTACTTGTGGAAAGCTACGGTTCCAGGCTTCAAGTTCAAGACACCGGCAATTTCCTTCATCGACATACCTTCCGCAAGCAGTTGCAGAACCTCGCTCTGGCGGCGCGTAATCCTCTTCTCTTCGGCAGAAGAATCGCCGCTTCTCAAAAGGAACTCAACAGTCTCCTTCGTTATAAGCGGAGATAGATATGACTCCGACTTGAGGGCTCGCCGAATCGCTCTGACCAACTCCTCAGCTGCGGAACTCTTCACGATGTATCCTGAAGCGCCACGCCGAAATGCTTCAGCCGCAACCTCCGGGGACATGTTCATTGTCAGGTAAACCAGCTTAGTCGCCGGAAATAGACGCCTAATCTGATCGCCTGCATCAAGCCCATTCAGCTGTGGCATGGCGATATCGAGGACCACGACCTCGGGTTTCAGGTCGCACGCTAGCCGAAGCAGTGTCCTTCCATTATCGGCGATTCCCACGACCTCGAACTCAGGTTCGAGAAGGCTTTTGCAGGCTTCAGCTAATAGTGTGTGGTCATCGGCAATCAGCAGTCTGGCTCTGTGACGATGTTCCATTGTGAATTCCAGTTACATTAGCAAAGTTCCCTCTTCGACCCTGAGGCCATCAGGCACTTAACGCCGCACAACTGCTCGTTCATGCTAACCACAGTCACGCGTGGGCATAACTGTCAGTTGTGGCAGTAAGTGCCAGAAGGGGCGATAGTCAGATTCGCGAACCGTTATGGCATTTTGGTTCCCCAACTTTAGGCAGCGATCGAAGGCCTTGCATCTTGCGTTCTCCGACGAAAGGTGCCTAGACCCGTCTTTTAGGCCTCGGTTCCTTGACAAACAAATCACAACTGTCAGTTTGTCAGTGGACGTGGCCGACTGGTGTTTCTAACATGCATCTGCTCTGCTTCCTGTGGCTCGGGCGAGTCACTCGATCTACACTTGATGAGGTGATGTATGCATGGGATTCGCAGATGGTCGATAGCGCTAGCCGTACTGCTGTGCTGGATGACTCTAGGATCGATGCACGGCATCGACATCGGTGAGAAGGTCAAACTTCGCGGGTTGATCGTAGGGCGAACCGGAGAAACGCTGACAGTGAAAACGGCCCACGCGAACGTCACCGTTGTTCTCACCGATGACACCAAAGCTCAGAAGCCAAAAGGCCTGGGCCTCCGCAAGACACAGATGAGTTTTACGGCCCTGATTCCGGGACTCAAGGTCTCCGTTGACGGAGTTGGCGACGCACAGAACCGAGTAGTGGCCAAGACCATTACTTTTTCTGGTGATGATTTGCGGACCGCCGAGACTATTCAAGCTGGCTTGTTCCCAACACAGCAGGCGGTCGGGATTAACCAGCAGAACATCGAGGTCAACAAGCAAAACATCGCGGCCAACAAGTTGGAGATCGCTGCCAACCGGGAAAGGATCGGGGCCAATGAAGAGCAGATTGCAGCCAGCCAGCAAGAGATTCAGGATGTTTCCAAACGCTTTTCTGATCTTACCGAGTTTGACACACAAGGGCGAGGCAATTGTGTACTTCCCTATCGGCAGCAAAACAATTTCCGACAAGGACAAGGCTGCCCTGACCGATCTGGCTCACACTGCGGCGAACCTAACCGGCTATCTCGTTGAGGTGAAGGGATTCGCGGATTCGTCGGGCAGTCCCGCCATGAACCAGAGGTTGAGTAAGGATCGGGCGCAGGAGGTTATCGCTTTCTTGATCCAGAACTGCAACATTCCCGTAAGGCGCATCGTGGCACCGGGGGCCATGGGCGAAGCGGACCCGGCAGCGCCCAACGAGACCGCGCAAGGGCGGTCTGCAAATCGGCGCGTAGAGGTCAAGGTTCTGGTAAACCGGGGCCTGGCCGCTGCTCAGTAATTCAGTGTCAGCGCGAGCAAAGAACCCCACTCCTTCGCCTAATCTGAGCCCGAAGTTCCTGTTATAGCTTGGCATTGTCCAGATGGCGTTGGGCTCGACTGTGTGCGACCAAGTCTTGAGACAGTGTCAGTTAGGGGATTTGTGTGGATCCGCCTGGCTGCCGAGGTTAGTTCTCGACTTACCGCATGAATCGACTGAATGAGTCCTGGCAGCATTTGGGAAGTTCATTGACCGCTGCTCACTTAACGGCCGATGAGTACGCTACATGATCCGGTCACAGGCAATTCGCTCCAGACTATTGCAAGATCGTGGATGAGGAGACGAAGGTATCACCATCCAGAACTGTCTTGAGGCCTAGGATTAAGTCAGCCGCAAGACGCTGCTTCAAAATGTAGCCGAGAGCTCCCGCGGACATTGCAGCCTCTACAAAGTCACGGTCGTCGTGTACGGTAAGGAATACCACCTTTGCCGATGAACCCTCTTCCTTCAGATGCAACGCGGCTTCGATTCCGTTCATTACCGGCATCGAAATGTCTAGTAAGAGAACATCGGGTGAAAGATTGTGAGCAAGTTCAAGGGCACGCCTTCCGTCTTTAGCCGTGGCAACAACCTCAAATTTGCCTTCGAGCATCCGCGCAACAGCCTGCAACAGCTCTATGTGATCGTCAGCTAGCAGGACGGTAGGCACGGTTCTCGCGTGTTCCCTTTGGCTGAAGCCACTTGTTCCCTGAGCGGTTGAGTGCTGCAGATCCAGTTTCGAAGAAGATGACACGATGTAGAGAGTATCCGATGTCGACGTCCGTGTCTGCTAGCAGGGTGCGCAGTGTTTTCCGTCATTAGTTCTTAGCTCTGTGCCTATAATTATTAGTTCAGCCCCTACAAGAAGATACGGTAGCTGGGGAGGTTGCTCATCGACTAGCGACCGACCTCGGCCCTGGAGCGCCCTTTTGCTCGCGGGGCTTAGGCCGACCGACAAACCTGACAACTCCTGCTTGCTAAAGAACACGCTTCTGGAGATTCCTGCCACGAAAGAAGCAGTGAGAGTTCAATTTGTGCGAATAGCGAGATGCCTCTAGGGGCTTTTCCCACAAAAGTCCGAGGAATCACGCGCAAGGTGACTGGATGCTTTGCTGCCTAAACAACATCTCCGAAAATGTGCAGGGCGTTGCCGGGCTGCCTCCACCTTCGCAAAGCACACTAAATGGTCTGGTAATCACCTCGATGGGCAGGACAGGTGTCCTCCGTGGATATCTGCTGCCATTGCTGAACCCTCGTACGGCATTGCCGCGATCAGCGCCAACTGTAACTTCTGCCAGTTTTCCGTACATCTTAGGCCCTCTACTCTTCTCTTGGTTCATGTTGGAATCTTCGGTAGTGTTTAGGACACTACCGAATCTTCGCAATACTCGCGTCCTATGAACAACCGAGATGATACAGCTCCGCTCAGCGACGTTGGCCAGCTCATTTGGCCACTCAGTCTCCTACCGTTTAGCCGTTTGTTCCGAAGCGAAACTCTCATGCTCTCAGTAGTTCCTTCCGCCGGAGTTTCCCATGCGAATTAAACCTGAGCCGTGTTTTTTTGGACTTCATATCGAGAACGCAGATTCCTGCCACTTACAAGCCTTCCGGCGAATTCGGCAATGCATCGTCATTCTGCTCTCGTCTCTCATATTGTCGCTGGGCGGATGCGGAGAAAAACAAGCACCTCCTGCGACACCTCCTCCGGAGGTGGAAGTTGCCCAGGTCGTTCAACAGGACGTTCCCCTTTACACCGAATGCATCTCCACCCTCGACGGCTATGTGAACGCTCAGATCCAACCGCAAGTAACTGGCTACTTGATGAAGCAGAACTACGCGGAGGGTACCGTGGTTCACAAGGGCCAGGTGCTTTTCGAGGTCGATCCGCGTCCGTTCGAAGCCACCCTAGAACAGGTCAAAGGGCAATTAGCTCAAGCCAAAGCACAACTGGGCAAGACCAAACTCGACGTGACACGCGATACACCGCTGGCTAAAGAGAGCGCCATTCCACAAGCACAACTGGACAACGACATTCAGGCCAATGAAGCTGCGGAAGCGGTAGTGGCCGCTGCAAAGGCACAGCTGGACCAGGCTCAGTTAAACCTCGCTTTCACTAAGGTTCGCTCACTGGTGGATGGCGTCGCTGGACTGGCGAAAGGACAAGTCGGCGACCTGGTCGGACCTACCACCATTCTTACCACCGTCTCACAGGTGGAGCCTATCAAAGCCTACTTTGCCGTTAGCGAACAGGAATACCTGAGATTTGCCAACAGAATCAGCGACGTGGCAGAGGGCAGGAAACGGATGGGAAATCAAAAAATCCTTGAACTCGTTCTCTCGGACGGAAGCGTCTACCCGCGAAAAGGATGGGTCGTACTTGCCGACCGCCAAGTGGATGTAAAAACGGGAACTATCCGCCTGGCTGGTGCTTTCGAAAACCCTGGGGGCATCTTGCGTCCAGGAATGTTCGGACTGGTACGTGCGGTTACCGGTACGGCTAAGAGTGCTCTGCTAGTGCCCCAGCGTTCCGTGGTTGAAACTCAGGGGAGCTACAGCGTTGTTGTGGTTGGTGCGGATAACAAAGCTAGCATCCGTCCCGTAAGAACCGGAGAACGTGTGGGACAGATGTGGGTCATTACGGAGGGCGTGAAGCCGGGAGAACAGGTGATTGCCGAAGGCATGCAGAAAGCCAGAGAAGGCGTCACCGTTCGCCCCAAGCAGTTCAACCTCACAGGACAAGGAGAATGAGCTATGGCCAGTTTCTTCATCAGGCGCCCTATCGTGGCCATGGTGATTGCCATTCTCATGGTCCTCATTGGCATCGTTGCCATGCGGCGCCTACCCACGGCCCAGTTCCCAAACATCGCCCCTCCAGAGATTCAGGTGAAAGCCACCTACCCGGGCGCGGATGCTGTAACCGTGGAGCAGTCCGTAGCCACGCCCATCGAGCAACAAATGAGCGGTGTGGACAACATGAACTACATGTACTCCAACAATGCCAACAATGGGCAGATTACTCTCACGGTCAATTTCGATATCAAGACAGATCCAAACACCGATCAGATTCTGTCGCAGATGCGTACGAACCAGGCGAATTCACAGCTGCCCATCGACGTAGTGAACTACGGGGTTACGGTTCAGAAATCCACAACGGCGCCCCTGATGCTGGTCAACCTGTATTCGCCAAAGGGAACTTACGACAACATCTTCCTGGCCAACTATTCTTATATCAATCTGAACGACCAGCTAACACGAGTGCCGGGTATCGCGAGCGTGACAGTGTTCGGAGCTGGCCAGTACGCAATGCGTTGCTGGGTGAGACCAGACCGGCTTGCAAAAATGAGTGTCACGGTTCCCGAGATCGTCAAGGCAATCCAGACGCAGAACACAGTAAACCCTGCCGGACAGATCGGTGGTGAACCTGTCCCGAAAGGGCAGGAGTTCACCTATGCTGTCCTGGCCCAAGGCCGTCTCCCGTCTCCCGAGGAGTTCGGCCAGATTGTGATACGCGCCAATCCCGATGGTTCCATCGTGCGTTTGAAGGATGTGGCTCGGCTAGATCTAGGGTCGCAAACGTACAACCTTGTTGGCCGGTACAGCGGTAAGCCGGCGGCAGTCGTCGCCGTATACCAACTGCCTGGATCGAACGCCGTTCAGACGGCGGCCGGGGTTCGCAAGCTGATGAAAGAGGCTAAGCAGCGATTCCCGCAGGATCTCGAATACGACATCGCGCTGGACACAACCTTAGCGGTTACGGAAGGACTAAGCGAGATCAAGCATACCCTTTTTGAAGCCATCCTCCTCGTCATCCTGGTCGTTTACATCTTTCTGCAAGGTTGGCGGGCGACACTAATTCCGCTGCTGGCGGTACCTGTCTCACTGATCGGCACGTTTGTGGTGTTTCCATTTTTCGGCTTTTCCATCAATACTCTTTCACTCTTCGGACTCGTGTTGGCGATAGGCCTCGTCGTAGATGACGCTATTGTCGTGGTGGAGGCGGTGGAGCACCATATCGAACACGGCATGTCCCCACAGGATGCCGCGTTCAAGGCCATGGAAGAGGTTTCCGGGCCGGTCATCGCCATTGCTCTGATCCTCGCTGCAGTGTTCGTGCCTACGGCGTTTATCCCGGGTATCACGGGGCGCTTGTACCAGCAATTCGCCATCACAATTGCCATCTCAGTGATCATTTCGGCCTTTAATGCGTTGTCGTTAAGTCCAGCTCTATCGGCATTGTTGTTGCGCCCCCGCAAGGAGAGCCGCGGTCCTCTGGGAGCGTTTTTCCGCTGGTTCAATCGGGTATTCGGCCGCTCTACAGATGGTTACGTCAGTATGTGCGGGGGCTTGATTCGCAAGGCTGGATTGAGCATGCTGCTGCTCCTCGGAGTCGCCCTGGCAGCGGGATGGTTCGGGTCCCGTCTACCCAGCGGGTTCCTGCCCGACGAGGACCAGGGATACATATTCGCGGGCCTGCAGCTACCTAACGCTGCCTCACTTCAGCGGAATGATGACGCGTCACGGAAGATCGAAGAGATGATCATGAAGACCCCGGGTGTTCACTCGGTGACAGCCGTGCTCGGTTTCAGCATGTTGAGCGGCGCCCAGAATACGTACAGTTCTTTTTACTGGATAACTCTCAAAGAGTGGGCAGAGCGCAAGGCACCGGAGGAGCAGTACGAGGCCATCAAGCAGCACTTGAATCGGGAACTTTCGAAGATCACCGAAGGAGTTGCCTTCTCCTTTCCACCACCAGCGATTCCGGGCGTGGGAGCCTCCGGAGGTTTTACGTTCATGTTGGAAGACCGCGCAGGGAAAGATCCACAATTCCTGAGTCAAAATCTGGAAAAGTTTCTTGCGGCCGCACGCAAGCGCCCCGAACTGGCCACGGTCTATACGACTGCTCTGCCTACGGTCCCGCAGGTTTACGTCGATGTGGATCGTCCAAGAGTGATCGCGCAAGGCGTCCAGCTTTCAGATGTCTACAAGACGCTGCAGACCTTTATGGGCGGCGTATTGGTCAACTACTTTAACCGTTTTGGAAGGCAATGGCAGGTCTACGTTCAGGCTGAGGGAGACTATCGGACTCGGGCGGAAAACTTAGGCCGATTCTATGTGACAAACGAGGGCGGGCAGCCAGTGCCGTTGAGCGCGTTAACGTCAATCAAAGCCCGCACTGGCCCGGAATTCACACTGCGTTACAACCTCTACCGATGCGTGCAGATCAACGGAGGCGCTGCGCAAGGTTACAGCTCGGGTCAGGCCATTAAAGCCCTGGAAGAAACCTTTGCCACTACCATGCCCTCAGAGATGGGTTACGACTATATGGGTATGTCGTACCAGGAGAAGAAGGCGGCGGAAGGTGTATCGCCGGCGCTGATCTTCGGCATGTCGCTGCTCTTTGTATTCCTTATCTTGGCAGCGCAGTACGAAAGTTGGTCGTTGCCCTTCAGCGTACTACTCGGAACACCCATCGCGGTGTTCGGCGCGTTCTGGTTCCTCTGGATGCGAGGCCTGGAGAACAACGTTTACGCGCAGATCGGACTCGTCATGCTGATCGGCTTGGCGGCAAAGAATGCCATCTTGATCGTCGAGTTCGCCAAGATGGAATTTGACAAAGGCAAGTCCGCTGAAGAGGCAGCGTTGATTGCAGCAAAGCTGCGCTTGCGGCCGATTCTGATGACGGCATTTGCATTCATCCTGGGATGTGTACCTCTCTGGACAGCGTCTGGCGCGGGCGCCATCTCGCGACGTGTACTGGGAACCTGCGTCATTGGCGGCATGCTGGCAGCGTCAATCGTGGCTATCTTCCTCATACCGGTATGCTTCGATGTAGTCGAACGACTGGCCCACCGGAAAAAGAAGCATGTTACGCCAGCGGGGGCGCCGGCTATTTTGCCGTCGGAAGGGGACTAGCCATGTTCAGCAGACACTGGCTGATACCAATCGCATTTCTACTTCTGACGGGATGCACGTTGGGCCCCAAGTACAAGCGTCCCCCAGTCACCGTTCCTGACACCTACAGGGGGCATGCCCCGGATGCCGGCCCGCAAACCGCCGCATCTTTCGGCGATGAAAAGTGGTGGACGGTTTTCCAGGACCCGCAGTTGCAGGAACTGATCCGCGAGGCCCTGGCCCAAAACTACGATGTACGCATCGCAGCAGCGCGTGTGCTTCAGGCACAAGCACTGCTGGGCATTACGCGGGCCGATCAATTCCCGACTATCACCGGGGGCGCATCCAGCAGCAACGAAAGACTGCCGGCGACGAGGATCACACCGGCCTTCGAGACCAGCCCTTCCCAGGTGAACCTCTCGTTATTTTGGGAACTGGATTTCTGGGGCAAGTTCCGGCGCGCTACCGAGGCAGCACGGGCGACTCTGCTGGCTGCGGAATGGGGCCGGAAGGCCGTCATGTCCAGCCTGGTCAGTAATGTTGCTTCCGCATATTTCCAATTGCTGGAACTGGATTTGGAAATGGAGATCTCCCGTCGCACTCTTGGCTCGCGCAGGGAGTCGTTGCGTCTGGTGGAAGTCCGAGCAAGGGGGGGCACAACCTCCTTGCTCGACGTTCGTCAGTCTGAGCAACTCGTATACACGGCCGCGGCAGCCATTCCTGATCTCGAGAGGCGCACCGAGCAGCAAGAGAACCTCATCAGTGTCCTGCTGGGTAAGAATCCTGCACCTGTCACCAGGGGCAAGCCGCTGGTGGAGAACTCCCTTCTGCCGGTGGTGCCCGCAGGGCTCCCCTCTTCGCTGCTAGAGAGGCGTCCTGACATTCAATCGTCAGAACAACAATTGGTGGCCGCCAACGCGCGCATCGGTGTTGCGAAGGCCGCTTATTTTCCGCAGATCACGCTGACCGCCGTCGGTGGCTACCAGAGCCCGGCTCTGACTAATTTATTCACCGGCCCCGCAGGCTTGTGGAGTTTTGGTGGCCAATTACTTCAACCTATTTTTACCGGTGGCAGAATCCGCTCTAATGTCAGGTTGACGGAAGCACAGCAGCAGGAAACCGTACTCGTTTATCAACAGTCAATTCAACAGGCCTTCCGCGAGGTTTCTGACTCCCTTGTCGCCTATCGTAAGAATCAGGAATTCCGTGCACAGGAGGAACTACTCACCAACTCGGCACAGGATGCCACTCGGTTAGCTAATATGCGCTACCAGGGTGGAGTGACGAGTTACCTCGAAGTCCTCGACAGCGATACGCGTTACTTCGACGCCCAACTCAGCTTGGCCCAGGCTCAACTCAATGAGCGGCTGGCAATGGTGCAACTCTACAACGCACTGGGGGGCGGGTGGCAGCAATAGGAGGTGCTTGACAGCGATGTTCGAGACCCTCACGAACAGGCCCAGACGCGTACTCGAACCGATGGAGAGAATCTCCGAGATCCTGTTTGCGCTGATCATGCTCCTCACCTTTACCTGTTCGTTCAGTGTGGCGGATGCGGGCCGTGAGGAAGTACGCACCATGCTGGTGGGCGCGCTGGGCTGCAACTTCGCATGGGGCATTATCGACGCGGTCTTCTATCTGATGGCTTCCTTCAGTGCGCAAGGGCACGGCATCTTGACGCTAGGGGCGTTGCGGCAGGTATCGAGCCCTGCCGAGGCACACCAGATTATTGCCCAGGCATTGCCTCCTGTGCTGGTTTCGGTGTTGTCTTCGTCAGAGCTCGAGATAATTCGTCAGAAATTGAACCAAATGCCAGACCTGCCTCGGCGACCCCGCCTTAAGAAGGAAGATTGGCTGGGCGCACTCGGTGTATTCCTGATTGTTGTCCTGGCCACGTTGCCTGTGGTAATCCCCTTCGCCCTGATCGCTGATGCCAAACTCGCGCTGCGTACCTCGAATGGAATTGCTGTCGTGATGCTGTTCCTGACGGGATACGCATTTGGGAGATACGCTGGCTATCGCCCTAGGAAAATGGCCCTCGCGATGGTTCTTCTCGGCTGCGCCATGGTCGGGATCACAATTTCTCTCGGAGGATAATGGCCACGCAACCTCCGGTGACTCTCGCGCTGGCTGTTCTACTGGTGGCCCAAGTCGCAGCCCAAACGACAACCACCAGTGCGCCCACAAATTCGCCCGATTCCCGTGCTGACCAGTGGTCTCTCTATCTCAATATGGTTACATCGTGCCCCACGACCGTTCCTATGCCTTGCCAACTTTCACTGCGGATAGCAAGCAACTTCACTTTGGAGCACGCTACAACTACGAGGATAAGGAGACTGGCTCATTGTGGTTTGGTTACAACTTCAGTGCCGGTGACAAACTAGCACTGGAGGTCACCCCAATGATTGGTGGAGTCTTCGGGAACACGGCCGGGATTGCTCCCGGATACAAGGCCTCGCTCACTGGAAGCGTGGTGAACTCTCCACCGAAGGCGAATATGTGTTCGACACAAGGAATTATGCAGGAAGTTTTTTCTATAGCTGGATGGAAATGAGCTATTCCCCCGCCGAATGGTGTCGAGCAGGTCTCGTAGCACAGCGGACGAAGGCCTATCACACCGACCTCGATATCCAGCGCGGGTTGTTGATCGGCTTGTCCCAAGAGAAAGTGGATTTCACCACATACATATTCAATGCTGGCTGGACCGACCCGACAGTGGTTCTATCACTCGGGTTCCATTTCTGACGTGTCTTTGTTCTGTCCACCACCACCTTCTCTTGGTGTGGCAGATCGTCACCAGGGTAATGAGCGGAACTCTGGGAAATATCCCGGCGAGCCTTTAGTCGAGAGCTGTCACTTCTGTCAGTAGCCGCTGCATCATCTCCCTCCTAACCTTCGGTTGTTGCACTCCGTGTTGCAGCGGATGAGTGATTTCGTGTTTGAGTCGAGTCTTGCGTCATTTCGGGGCATGGCGCATGCCCTCTAAATTGTAGACCGAGTGGAGCAGGAATTATCGATGCGTTAAGGCTCCAGCATTTGCGGCAGGGGAAAGAAACTGTGCCCTCGCAGAGTTAAGAAGGGGTTTGATGCCGGAGAGATCGCAATGACGGTCGACCAACTCATCAACTTACTCGCGGCGACCACGCTTATCGAAATGATGGTCACCATTGGGCTCGGCGTGACGGTTTCCGATGTGCTCCGTGTGAGCAAAAGCTGGGGCTTGGTCGCGCGTGCGCTATTGGCAAACTACATTCTTGTCCCCGGGGCAGCAGTTGGGTTGTTGGTGTTGTTTCACGCCAACCCGATGGTCGCTGCTGGTTTTCTTGTCGCTGCGGTGTGTCCGGGAGCGCCTTACGGGCCGCCGTTCACGGTGATGGCTAAGGGAAACGCTACTCTCGCGGTGGGATTAATGGTCATCCTGGCGGCATCATCGGCGATCATTGCTCCTCTGCTTCTCAGATTCCTGCTTCCCCTGGTGGCGGGTAATACTGCGCTGAATATTAATGTGTTCAAGATGGTAGGTACTCTGCTCGGAGCGCAATTATTGCCTTTATGCCTGGGGCTATGGATTCGCCACCGCCGCCCTCTATTGGCGGACAGGCTGAAGAAACCGGCGAGTGTGCTGAGTCTGGCGCTCAACCTGCTGACTCTGGCGGTCATCATCGCAGTTCAGTTCCGGATGCTGCGGGAAATTCGCCTAAGGGGTTACCTCGGGATGCTCTGTCTGGTGATCGCTAGTATGGCAGCCGGTCGGCTGATGGGAGGACGTCCGTGCGAAGGCCCAAAGGGCATGGTGCTCACGACATCCGTACGCAATGTTGGCGTCAGCCTCGTCATCGCTACGGGCAGCTTTCCCGGCACAGCCGCAATTACTTCCGCAACCGCTTACGCACTATTTCAGACGATTGTCATCGCGTGCGTCGCCTTGGCATGGGGCCGGCTCACGCCAGGAATCACCTTAGTGAAGAAGAAAGCCGCATGAATAACACGTAGCTTCCAACAAAAGATTGATATGCCCGAAAAGGACACTTCGATGAGTACAACAAGCGTGTTGAGTCCCAAAAGTTCCTTGGGTACAAAAACCCTACCAGTCGTCCTAATCCCAACAATACCCCAGGGGATTGTGAAACTCATCCAGCAATATGGCTGTGGTCCCGCGGTTGTTTCCAATGTTCCTGAGACACTGCGCAACTACCTCAGTATCACGATGGCAAGGAGGACGTACAAGGCATGCCGCACTCTGCTCAGCTCGCGCGCTGGCACCGGGTAAATGACCTCGGCGCTCGCCCCCGACGACCGCTGCGGGCCAGCACCGAAACTAAGAATCCCAGTGGTTCGGACATTCCGTATGTCAACACTCTCCCTGCGCCGTTTACGGTAAACACCGTGCCCGAGGGCGCACTAAGGCTCTCGCCGAATACACCGAATTCGGTGTGCTGTTCCCACCAGACGGAGGAGATTGTGAAGAGGTGATTGCACAATTCGCCAGCTCGGGAATCGTTATTTTCAGCAACTACAGGGAGACGAAGGGTAAGCGAATATGGCAGCGCACGTACAAGGAATCACTAAGAGCCTGCACATAAAACAACCGGCATGGAAGGCTCTCGAAGCTCACTATAAGAGGGCCCGGGACCTACATCTCAGGGAGCTCTTTACCAACGATCCTACGCGCGGGGAGCGCATGAGCGCCCATGGCGCGGGTATCTATCTAGACTACTCAAAGAATCGAATCACAGACCATACCCTCGGGCTCCTTCTTCAACTGGCAGAACAGTCCGGTCTGCAATCTCGGATCGATGCCATGTTCCGCGGGGAGAAGATCAATACCACTGAAAAGCGTGCCGCCCTGCATGTGGCACTCCGTGCGCCAAGAGGTGCGTCCGTCTTCGTTGATGGCGAGAACGTAGTTCCACTAGTCCACCTCGTGCTCGAAAAGATGACTCATTTCTGCAATCGCGTCCGCAGCGGCGAGTGGAAAGGTCACACCGGCAAGCGTATTCGCCACGTTATCAACATCGGTATCGGCGGCTCCGATTTAGGTCCTGTCATGGCGTACGAAGCGCTAAAGCCTTACAGCGATCGGTCTATGACGTTCCGGTTCGTTTCTAACGTCGATGGTACAGATTTTTTTGAAGCTGTCCAGGATATTGATCCGACCGAGACGCTGTTCATAATCTGTTCAAAAACGTTTACCACGCTCGAAACGATGACGAATGCCCGTACGGCTCGTACCTGGTCAGTCAGCGGTTTTGGGGGAGACGAAAAGTCAGTGGCTAAGCATTTTGTCGCCGTCTCGACGAATACAACGGAGGTGGCGCAGTTCGGTATCGATACGATGAATATGTTTGAGTTCTGGGACTGGGTGGGCGGGCGCTACTCCATGGACTCGGCAATCGGGCTATCCACAATGCTTGCTACTGGTCCTGAGAATTTTCGCGCGATGTTAGACGGCTTCCATCAGATGGACATGCACTTTGTCGCCTCTCCTTACGAGCATAACTTGCCGGTGCTCATGGGCCTCCTGGCAGTCTGGTACACCAACTTCTTCGGTGCCGAAACGATTGCGGTCTTGCCCTACGAGCAGTATCTCAAGCGATTCCCGGCATATTTGCAGCAGTTGACGATGGAGAGTAACGGCAAGCACGTTACGCTGATTGGGACAGAGGTTACTCATGCAACCAGCCCCATCTACTGGGGCGAACCAGGCACTAACGGGCAGCACTCGTTTTATCAGCTGATTCATCAAGGAACAAGGCTCATACCTTGCGACTTCATCGCATTCGGACAGCCACTCCATCCGCTTGGACGTCACCACGACATACTGATGGCGAATGCCTTCGCGCAGAGTGAAGCGCTCGCCTTCGGTAACACCCCCGAGGAGGTCAAGGTTGAAGGCACGCCGGACTGGCTCGTGCCCCACCGGGTATTCGAAGGTAACCGGCCGTCGAACACGATCCTAGCCGAGCGGCTCACGCCAGAAACGCTGGGCAAATTGGTCGCCCTTTACGAACACTCTGTGTTCACGCAGGGGGTGATTTGGAATATTAATTCATTCGACCAATGGGGCGTCGAGCTTGGCAAGGCTTTAGCACAACGAATTATTCCTGAACTCGAGAGCACAACGGAGCCCGAGCTTCAGCATGATAGCTCAACCAGCACTCTGATCCGTCGCTATCGAAAGCTGAGGGAGGCAACATGACAAGCCTTGGTTTTAACCAGCCTCTTTGCATCCTACCGTTTGGCCACCGGCCTTCTTTCCAGACGAAGATGTTCGGATGGGAAGGCTGGTTGAACGCAGCTCAGACTGCCAAGGTCTTGCTGGATCCATACGGTCGTGGAGTTGTTGTCCCCAAGAACTACAGTCGCGAAGTGGCCCGCCAGAAAGGCGACAACGCAGCGACGGCCATGAAGAGTGTGGTAATCGATCCGCACCCCTACGATTGGGAAGGCGACACGCCGCTGAAGAAACCCTCGTCGCGGACCATCGTGTACGAAATGCACGTCCGAGGTTTCACCCGCCACCCCAGCTCCGGCCTCGACGAGAACATTCGCGGCACGTATGCGGGATTGATCGAGAGAATTCCCTATCTCTGGGATCTCGGTATCACCGCTGTCGAACTGTTGCCGGTTTTTCAGTTCGATGCTCAGGATTGCCCAGCCGGGCTGGTCAACTACTGGGGCTACGCGCCGGTCTCATTTTTTGCGCCCCACCAGACCTACAGTTCGCGGCAGGACCCGCTTGGCCCGGTCAATGAGTTCCGCGACATGGTCAAAGCCGTTCATCGCGCGGGGATCGAAGTCATTCTAGACGTGGTGTTCAACCACACTGCGGAAGGCGATCACAACGGTCCAACGTTGAGCTTTCGCGGATTCGAAAACAGTGCTTATTACATCCTTGAGCAAGACCGCTCAAGGTATGCCAATTACAGCGGCTGTGGGCACACACTCAACGCCAATCATCCCATCGTCGGTCGAATGATAGTGGATAGTCTTCGCTACTGGGTCAACGAGATGCACGTTGACGGCTTCCGCCTCGACCTGGCATCCATCCTCTCACGCGACTCGGCAGGTCACTTGATGTCCACTCCTCCCGTACTGTGGGACATCGAGTCCGATCCGGTGCTCGCTGGTACAAAACTTATTGCCGAGGCCTGGGATGCAGCCGGGCTCTACAGGTGGGCAGTTTCATCGGTGACAGTTGGAAGGAGTGGAATGGCCGCTTCCGCGACGATATCCGAAGCTTCTTCTGTGGCGAGAATGGTTCAGTAGTGCGCATCGCGGACCGAATCGTTGGAAGCCCAAAGATCTACGGTCACAAGGAACGCGAGGCGGAGCAGAGCGTCAACTTTGGCTTGAGTTCGAACTGCCATCTCTGGATGACCGCGGCGGAAATCCGTGGTGTCGTTGGATCGATACCGCTCTGGAATCGCCTCTGGACATCGTCGAATGGCAAAACAGCGCGCGCCGTCGCTGGTCCCACCTATCGGCTTGAGGCGCGATCTGTAGTCGTGCTTTTGGACAACCTGGAAAACTAACTGTTCGGTGTTAATCATGCACCAAGATCAAATCAAGTCGCCTGCCTTCCAGAACGCTGAGCTGCGGAGTGAGCGTCTCCGCATTCTCGCTGTCCTGGGCTTCGTTGCCATCTTTATCGTTGTGACGGTCGTGCGGGTATTTGTCATTCGTACTGCCCCTGGGAGCACTCCTTGGGTGTGGAGCTTCCTCCTGGCTGCCATCGTTATCAGTTATGAGCTCTGGATGCTGCGCAGGGTAGATCTCACCTTGAAGGCGAAAGGCAGTCTTCCTGATCGATTCTGGATTCTCAGCACGATTGTAGAAACCGCAATCCCAGCATTCGCAATGGCATTCCTGACCAGCACGCAGTTGGAGGTTGCCTATCGTCCCCTGGTTAGTCCAGCGGTGCTCGTTTTCTTTATCTTTATTATTCTCTCCACCCTGCGATTGGATCCTGGGATCGGCATTCTCTCCGGAACTGTCGCGAGTGTTACCTACATTTGCGCCGCTTTGTACCTAGGTTGGCGACCTCCAGTTGCTGGTAGTGCGGCCCCCGTCACTCAGACCAGCGTAAGCCTGAATGCGATTACCCTTCTGGTAGGTGGAATTGTGGCAGGCGCTGTTGCGGGGCAAATCCGGCAGCACGTCCAGGCGGCCCTTCGGGAGGCAGAGACCAAGCGGAAGCTGGAGGCTATCGAACACGATCTGCAGGTGGCCCGCTCCATCCAGCAGTCACTCCTCCCCCAGGAGCGGCCTCAAATTGCAGGGTTCGACATTGCCGGTTGGAACCGACCGGCCGATGACACTGGCGGCGATTACTTTGACTGGAAAACCCTTCCTGACGGAAGGCTGGTTGTCAGCCTAGCAGATGTCACTGGTCACGGCATTGGTCCTGCATTACTCGCGGCAGTGTGCCACGCATACGCACGAACCAGCTTCAGCGTCACACAGGATCTTCCGGCTGCTCTCGAACACATTCATCAGGCGCTCACATCTGATCTCACACCAGGCCGATTCGTGACCTTCGTGGCTGCTGTATGCTGTCCTGGCTGTCCGGATATCGAAATCCTCTCCGCCGGCCACGGTCCCCTCTTTATTTATTCCCGTGAGGAAGATCGATTTACAGAGGTGAACGCACATGCGCTTCCCTTGGGCATTGTTCCCGCTTTCAGCTCCGACCCCCCGTCGTACCTCCCGTTGAATGCGGGGGATATAGTCCTGCTGGCCACCGACGGCTTTTTCGAATGGGAAAACGATCAGGGGGAACAATTCGGTGTGCGGCGAACGAAAGAAGTAATTCGTGTGTCGCGAGACCGGGCTTCACAGGAAATCATCGCCCAGCTTTACGATGCTGTCAGCAGGTTCTCCAATGGGAGCAAGCAACAAGATGACCTGACCGCGGTGATCATCAAGCGCTTGTAGACGAGGCGATTTGACGACGGAGGACGAAACGCGATGCGTTGTCATGAAACTGGGCCGAGCGGGTTTGCTTTTGCTTGTCGCGATGCCTGTCGGCTTCGGCTACGCTCAAGATCTGGCTCCCCGAGCCTATATCATCACTCCTATCCATTCAAATGCCGTCACGCTGACCTACTCCTTCTACGACGGCGAGCTTCTTTTCGACGGCACGGTCCCGATCACCGACACTAAGGCGAGGGTGAGTGTGCCGGTGCTTAGTCTGTTTCATTCCATGCGCTTCTTTGGACGCACAGCGAATTTCACCGCTTCGCTGCCCTATGGAGTGGGAAACTTCCGGGGGAGTGTGAGTGGCGCCGACACCAGGGCCTACCGGTCGGGTTTGTTCGACTCCTCGTATCGCTTCAGCGTGAATCTCAAGGGCGGTCCGGCGATGGACGTGGGTGACTTCCGCAAATGGCGGCAGAAGACTCTAATCGGATTAGGTTTTAAGCTCTTAGCTCCGACCGGCCAATACGACCCAACGAAGTTGATTAATTATGGTGCCAACCGCTGGGCTTTCAGGCCCGAACTCGGCCTGTCTCGACGCTGGGGCCACTGGGTACTCGACACCTACGGAGCCGTGTGGTTCTTCACCACCAACCATGACTTCTTCTCGCGCAATCATGTTTCTTCGGGTAGTAATACCCAAACACAAAACCCGATTTTCGCATTCGAAGGACACCTGAGCTACGACATGAAGCCTAGACTTTGGGCCTCGCTCGATGGCAATTTCTGGATTGGCGGTCGGAGCAGCCTGAACGGAGTAGAGAACACGGGCACGCTGCAGAAAAACTCGCGAGTAGGAGGGACAGTCTCGCTGCCGGTGAGCAAACATCAGTCTCTGAAGTTCAGCTACAACCGTGGAGCATACATTCGATATGGAGGAAGCTACGACAATGTATCTGCTGCCTGGCAGTACTCATGGTTGGGCAGACCGAACTAATCAGATGGTAAAAGACACGCGTGTAATAACCACTAAACAAAGCTATCCAAGTTTAAGAGGGTTGGGGCACTCCAAAAGCTGAGTTGGCGCAGGTACTTATGAACACTATAATGAACTTTCCTCTTCTTGTTCTTGTATTGTCTCTCGCCGTGCTTTGGTTTTCAGCGCAGATTGGCGTCTTCTGTCGCAGGCACCTGCAGCGAATAGACGAAGATGATCGACAAGACTTGAGCACCGTGGTAGCCGCAACGCTCACGCTTCTCGGCCTGATCATCGCATTCAGCTTTTCGATGGCAATTAGCCGGTATGACCAGCGAAAGAACTACGAGGCGGAAGAGGCCAACGCGATTGGCACGGAATACCTGCGCGCGAATCTGCTGTCTGGCGCTGACGCCGACCGAGTGCACCAGTTGCTGCAGGAATATGTCCGGCAACGGATGTTGTTCTATGAGACACGCAGGGAACCCCAGCTTCACCAAATCGACACAGATACTACGCGGCTTGAGACCGAGCTATGGTCCGTTGTGCGTGACGCGGCAGAAAAACAGCCAACACCCCCCATGGCTCTCGTGGTTTCCGGTATGAACGACGCCTTGAATGCCAGGGCGTACACCCAGGCCGCGTGGTGGAACCGCATCCCGGTAGCGGCATGGATCCTGATGGCCTCGATCGCTGTGTTTTGCAATCTGTTGATTGGTTATGGTGCCCATCGGACGGGCGTTCTTCTGTTTTTCGTTCTGCCGTTAGCTCTTTCTATCTCGTTCTTTCTCATTTCCGATATTGACAGCCCACGCGGAGGTGTCATTCGCGTGCTTCCAAAAAACCTGGTAAGCCTGTCGGAGTCTTTGCGCGCCCAATAATCCGAGGAGGATCTGGGAGGAGGAACCGGGGGATACCCAGAAAGTATCCCCCGCCCCACCGGACCATTCGCTACTACTTCTGTTCAGGTTTGGATTGCACCGGGAGCGAGTCCTTAGCCGATGCCAGGGTGATGATCTCCATACGGTCCGGCCACTCGCTGCTAAACAACAATGGGGCTTCCGCAACAGTAGCGGGATAATATTGGGTGGAAACTTCGCCCTTTGGCTGCAATACGATATCGACTCGCCGATTGTAAGCCCACACGAGATCCCGAAAACTTCCCAGCGACTTAGCAGGCTTGTTGGGGTTTTGCTGATGCAACGACTTGACTGTGGTGGCGTCGAGCGGGTGCTCTTTTCCTTGGGCAACGGTCTCGATCTTCCCCTCGGGGACGCCCAGGGAAACGAGATAGTCTTTTACGCGGTTGGCGCGCCGCTGGCTCAAGGGTTTGTTTCGAGCGTTAGAATCCCTCTCATCGGTATTACCAACCACACTGAGTCGTGCCTTCGGATCGTATTCGAGGTACTTCTTGAATCCTGCCGCAGTTTGAGCGAGGAGCGCCTGTTGGCTTTGTACAAGGCCTGCTTCCGGGTGGCGCTCGTCGGGGTGACCTGTTGGGAAAAACACGCTCGCCAACCCAACCTCGGGTATAGGCTCAATCGAACCGGTGATACGTAACGAAATTGTTTGAGTGTCTGAGCCCCCGCATTCGTTCTTTGCCGTCAAGACGTACGTTTGCACTTCGTTAACCGGTCCATCATTTTGCTGTTTGGGCACAGCCATGACTGAATGGTTGTCGTTCGTCTTTACTGGACCGAGAGGGTCGATCGAAGCCGTACTGGCATTCGAGGCACTCCAGGTCAGATTGGAGGAACCCTGTTCCAGGACCTTGTCGCCGATGCGGCGATAGCGAATTTCCTGCGGTGAAGCTTGTAAGGAGCCTTGCACCGCTGTGTTCACATTCACTGTCGTGCTGGAAGTAACGCTCCCCCCAGGGCCAGAAGCCTGGAAACCGTATGTGGTGGTCTCAATTGGCTTTACCGCCACTTCACCACTCACCGCCGATTGCTTCATGTTTTCCGTGCCGGACGTTATTGCCCGCTCCACTGTTTCGGCTGTCGTCCACGCCAGCTGAGAGGAGTCTCCACAGTTGATCTGTGCCGGTTGGGCCACTAAGTTCCCACTTACGGGAGCAACGGCAACGGTTGTGCTTGCTTTTCCTGCCTTGAATCTCGGGAGCGTGCCAATGGTTCCGCCTTGATGCCATGACTTGACCCTCTGCTTGCCACTGGCTGCGTTGATAATTACACGCTCATTAGCCCCGACATTAACCGTGCCGGACCACAGCTCTTTGCCTTTGTCCACAATGGTCACAAGGTGTGCGCCGGCAGGAACAACCAGTTGTTGAACGCAACAGGGCAGGAATGCTCCGCCATGGTTAAATTCGTCTCCGTGGCCGACAAAATACTCCGGTGTTTTGCTGGTCAGAAGCACCGCGGAACGCGTGGCTGACTCAATCTGGATTCTCCCCCACGGTCCTGTAATCGTGCCAGGCACCGCATCCAGCTTAAAGTCGATACCCATGATAGTTCCCGGTTCTACCGAAACCTCGCGCACCTGTGCTGTGAAACCATAGTTGTACACACCAATTGTGTGATTGCCCGGGGCGATATTAATGCTTCGGCCGCTGTCGCCGAAAGGAACTCCGTCAACAAAAATGTATGCCTGTTTGGGCTCGACATGGATACGGAGCTTGCTGTCCTTTGCCCTCGCTGCCGCAGTGAATAGCAATATCCCAGCAACCACAACCCATTTGTAGGATTTCCTGTAATACATCGACTTACCTCCTTCCCAGCGAGGCGCGCGTTACGCTGATGCGTCCCACGCCGCTAGTCTTTTCCTTTATGATGGGCGAGAAGAACGTTGAGATGAACTGTCAAACTTGCCAGCTTATGGTTAGCTGGAACGTCGCTGTGTACAAGCGATAAGGCTCTGGATGAGTTTTCCGCTGCAGAGCCTCAGTGCGAGCTGCCGAAATCCTTCCACATCCTCGGGTGGTGCGAACAGACCTTTTTCTTCGTCGGTAACCTCGTCGGGAGGGGAGAGCGGCAGCCTCACGTGACGGCTGATGAGGTCGTAGTTGCCAAATACAATACCTAGATCGGGAAACTGAGTACGAAATTCCTGTCGAAGGCAGTAGGCACTCCAGGCAGCGTTGAGGACCACCGCCACTTCCAGCAATGCGGCACGGCACTCCGGTTTACGAACCACTTCAAAGCCGTAAAGTGTCTCTACACTCATCGCAGCTACACGCACTGCAACTAAGATTTGGTCCTCGATAGACCGAATGGAATAATCGGTTGCGATGTCCATGTAGCGGCGTGGCTCGAGATAAACGTTCACGGCTTCGGTGACCGCACCGCACTGGGCGTGTGCTAGCACAACCACAAGCTTGAGCGTGGGAAAATGGCTGACTGCATATCGCAGGCTGCCCAAGCATTCCTGCCCCAGCACATTGCCGGCGACCCGCACAACGAAGAGTTCGTTGCAGCCTTTGCTGAACACCATTTCTGTGGGGACGCGAGCGTCGGCGCATCCCAGGACGGCAGCAAAGGGAACCTGCGTAGGCACGCCCCCATTGCCGGCGCCCCAGCCAAAAGCCCGTGGATCAAATGGGATTACGCAGGTCTTCTTACCTGGGTGACGCGTGTCGGTCATTTCGGCAAAATCGCGATTGCCTTGTACCAGAAGTCGGCAAGCCTCTTCCGAGGTCCGAGGCATGTGATGCGGCGTGACCTTGGTAGGATCGAAACGATAGACGAGTTCGAACATGATCTCCTGGTCCTTGGTGAAGATGAATACTGGCACCTAGGCTGCAACCAGCACGTGCACCTTCTTCAGACCCGCTTCTTGACGCTCAAGGAGCAGGTGAAGGTCAGAATTGTGATCAGGTCGGGCCCATCGGTCCCAGTTGGCCTTTGGATTTCTTGACCACGTCTTCGTATCTCGTTACTCAACTGGCTGCGCGGAGTACTCGCTTTCTCTGCTCGATCAGCGCCGCGATTCTCATTCTCTGTGCAATCCCAGGGATCCGCGCTTCGAGTCCCTCCGCCTGCAACAGATCGCGAACGTCGCCATGAACCTCGGCCAGTGCCAGCGACGCTCCCGCTTGCGCAACTTCTTCGTTCAGTTCGCTGAGCATTCGCACCCCCGCCAGGTCGATGTTTGCCGAAGTGGAGAGGTCGATGACCACCAGTTCTACCGCGCCATGCTGGTGCACGCGTTCCAGCACCTCCTTCTTTACGTTCTGGGCATTGAAATAAAACAGTCCCGCTTCCACCCGCAGCATTACCACGCGTGGTATGGTTTCACTCTCTATATAACGCGATAAATCAGCAAACCGGTTGGTTCCTGGCAGGCGCCCCAGAAGAGCAATTCTGGGATGGGAGGCGCGTTTCAACAGGAGCAGAATAGAAAAGATTGCGGCTAGCAGCACGCCCTTTAGGATCCCGAACCCCAACACGCCCAGCGTGGCCACCATGGCTACGCGAAATTCCATATTGCTGACCCGGTATAAGTGCCGGAGTTCGCGGGGCCTGATCAGTCCACCCACTGCGACCAGCACAACCGCGGCCAGGACCGGCTCCGGAAGATTGTGCATCAGTCCGGTCAAAAACAACAAGACAACACCGATGCCGCCGGAGGCGACAACCAGCGCCATCGGGGTTTGTGCGCCTCCCTTCTCGTTCACCGCCGATTGCGACATACCTCCCGCCAGCGGATACCCTTGTCCTACTCCCGCCACCAAGTTGGCGGCTCCCAGCGCCAGCAACTCCTGGTCAGCGCTGATGGGATATCCATGCTTGTGGGAAAACGTTCGGGCCACCGAGATGCTCTCCACATATGACAACAGAAAACATGCCATTGCTGCCGCAAGCAGGTTGTCCACTTCGCTCCAGTGCACAACTGGCCAGCCGAAGTGTGGAAGCCCCTGGGGAATCGCGCCCACAACTTTCACGCCGTAGGCGCCTAGCGGAAAGTACAACATCACCACGATCGAGAGCGCAACCACAAGCAACGCGATCGGGCGTCGGGGTAGCAGCCGCTCGCCCAGAACAAGAAGCGCGAGAGCACCCAACCCCACAACGAGAGTTACCAGATTGGTATCTCGCAGGTTTCGGATCACCTCAATCATCCGAGTGAAAAAATTGCTGCCCCCGTCGCTAATGCCAAATAACTTCGGTAGTTGGGTCGAGGCGATAACCAACCCTGCTCCCAGCTTGAACCCGCTAAGCACGGTCTCGGAAACAAAGTTCGCGATGTTGCCCAAACGGAGCGCCCAGGCAATGATGCCGATAAACCCCGCCAGCACCGCTACTGCCGCCGCCAGGTTGGTGTGGCGCAGTGCATCCCCCGCCGACAAGGTGCCGAGGGCTGAGCCGATCAGAATCGAAATTGCGGAAGTGGGACCAATGGCCAGATGTCGGGAAGTTCCGAAAGCTGCGTAGACGACCCCTCCAAGTAGGTAGCAATAAAGACCCGCTTGCGGCGGCAACCCGGCAAGCGAGGCATAGGCCACTGAAACCGGAATTGCATAGGCTGCCAGGGTCAGCCCCGCCACCATATCCGAGCGTAGCCAGCTTCTCTGGTATTGCGGCAACCATCGAACGATGGGGAGAGTCGAGCTGAGAAGTTTGCTCCAAGAGCGCTCGCCATCCGACTTTGTCTTCATTCTTCTACTCGCTTAGTGGTTGGTCATTGTCGTTTCTTCAGCAATGATTTCCTTCCGTCTCGCAATCGACTTGCTGTCCGGCATGGGCTTGCTGTCGGCCTCCTTTTTCTCAGAGTGTGTCTGTTCCATCGAGACGTGACTCTGGACTGCTCCGCGCCATTGTTTCAACCATTTGACAAATTTTTTGTTTTCGCACCCTCTCGATGCCATGTTTGCACTGTTAACGTTCTTACTAGTGGAACAGATTGAAGACTTTCTTGAACCTGTCAGAGTTGTCAGTTGTTTCCGCACGACGTGCGCATTGCTCGGGCTGTATTCGACTGGAGGTTTAACAATCATAATGTGGGATAGGGCACGGCGGGCTGGCGGATCGAGCGCTTTCGTCTGCATGGGATGTGGAGATTTGCCGAGTACGTCGCTCCCACGAACGCGTGTCGATGCAGCCCGCCGGAAGTGGGCCCCGCCTCAAAACCGCCATCAATCACCAGCCGGGGAACAACTGTGTAGGCTAGCGCCCACAACGAAGAAGCGAACCCCGGTGTCGTTTGGTTGAGTCGGGTCTCAACATAGAATTTCCCTGTGAACTGGAGCCCCGCCGCGAATGACGTGCGAAAACGCCAGATTCAACTGCTGGTTCTTCTCAACGCCGGAGGTATGCGGGCCGGTTCGGATTTGCGGCGATCGAATCTGCGTAGCAACCTGTCTGCTTTCCCATCCCTTCCCCAACGGCCGAATTGCTTGCCGCAGGGCACGCTACCAGGGTCACAACCGTGAATCGCAAAATGTCTCCACACAGGATAAAGACAGTTGCTTGGCGTTTTCCCCCTGGCGTCGGCATCGTGCTCCCTGCGCCCGGCACTTACTTGCTTTCCAGCACAATCCTGCCGTACAAGGGCCTACGCTTCTCGTAACTTATTGAAACCACGCAACACGGATGGCTACCGAAAGCGGTTTCAGTAGGGGTTGGAAACAGTTCGTGGATCATAAATGGATCAAGAAACTCACCTCTTACCATCCGACGGCTAGACTCGATTCTGCAGCGGGAGCGTGCAAACTGCCACGGCTCAGCGTTTGTTCTGGGTGGGTCCTTCCGAAGCTTGTGGGCTATTGGCATTGCGGGCGGAATTCACCGTTACCCAAAAGGATTTGCGAATCCTTGTTTGGATTGCGGCTTTGCTGAGTTCGTGGTTCCGAAGAATGAGTTGCACGCCTTGGTGGAAGGACTTACGCGCCTACAAACCAAGAGGGCGTAAATGCAGAAAAGCCGGGTCGTTGCAAAGGTAATCTTGAATGTGGAGGATATCTGCCCGTTCAAGGCGTGCTGTGGTCCCCACCGAGGGTGTAACGTGACCTTTCGCGAAAGAAAAAGTCCCCTCACCACGAAAGAACGCGGGAGTGTTCCGCGCAGATTCTCTCGAATGTATAGCTCCCGGTTCCACCCTGAAAACTACCCAGTGGATATCCACAGAAAACTTGCACTCCGTATGATCTGGCTATCTCGTCCCACAACCGTTCCAGCCGAACTGCTCCCTCTGTGTTGCCGCGCTCCCAAAGTAGAGGAGCACATTCTCCACAAGCCGCAACGCGAGCATGCTCTCCTTCCACGCTCTTTGCCGTTCTCGCAATCAGATCGTCTGTGACTTTGGAGAATTGGGCCGGATCAGGCAAATCGTTGACCATGAATGTGGCAACCGTCTCATCGTTGTCCAACGCTATATATCGGCCCTGCTCAATCGCGGCACTCATATGTGTCCCACTGAGACATTTTCGAGTCGCACGAGCCCGCGCACTCACCTCGCCCTGCCCCGCACGCTACTCGTTTCCCAACCAGTAACGGGGTGCAACTTTGAAACGCTCTATCTCCTATCCCGTGACGACGCGCACGGGATAGGAGGTAAAGCGATCTGAAACCGGTCTCGTTACCAGTTGGTTGACACTTTGGGCGGTTGTAGGCCCCCCCGGCTTCATAGCTCCGTTCGATAAGCATTTCAGCGGGAATAAACCGCTGAATGCTCCTCACAGATTCTTTGGAAAACGTGGCTGTCCATCCCGCCCTGAACGGTACCCATACAATAGTCGCATAAAATATCCACGTCGTATGCCTTGGCTATCCGATTCGTGAGCCTTTCGACCCGAATCGCCGCCTCTGCGTTACCTTGTGCCCACAGGAGTTGAACACCTTCTCCGAAAACTGCAACGCGGGCTTGCTCTCCCTTCGCAGCCTTTGCTACTGTCACGATGAGATCACCAAAGAGCTTCAAAAATCGAGCTGGATCAGGCATCCGATTGATCATGAATGCCGAGAGCGCGTCGGCAGCATCCACCGAGATGTATCTCCCCTGCTCAATAGCGGCGGCAATATCCACGGCATGTGTCTGCAATCTCGGAAGAAGGCTGTTTTGGTGTGACTCGGTCGCGACAACGATAGCCCCATGTCCGGCCTGGAGAGCAGTCCCGATGAACTGCGTGACATCAACTAGCAGACTTGCGTCGTCAGGATAGAACCCCACCTCGTGGCGACGGGCTATTTTCATATTCAGCCGGAGTGGTTCAAAAGCACTCTGCGTTCGGAACTCTAGGGAGGCTACCGCATCCGAAGCTCCAACGAAATCATGACCCGCAAACCTTCTGCTGACAAACTGGTCGCCTCGAAGAACACTGCTCACCCCAATCAGCAGTTCACCTCCCGCGTCAGTCTTGACGACGTAGCCATGTGCCCCCGTACCAAGGGCTTCCCGCACCACATCGGTAGAAGATTCTTGGCTTACAAATAGTATTTTGGATTTGGGTGAGAGCTTGAGGATTTGTCGAGCGACTTCAATTCCGTTTAGCGATGGAAGCCTGATGTCGAGCAGAATCAAGTCCGGTTGCAATTCGTCCGCTCTCTGAAGCGCTTGTAGTCCGTCAGTGTCCTCGCCGACGATCTGCAATTCCGGTCTTTCTCCAAGCGTTGAACAAATAAATTTACGAAATTCCTCCGAATCCTCGACCACGAGAACCCGGATTGATGATGTTTCCAAGGAGTCCCCCTTTTAACAACGTCAACCCGACTCTGAAACTCGAGTTGCCGGTTGTATCCAGAATCCTACATTCCGCAATTCAGGTCGTTGCGCAAGCGCATAGATAAATTCATGGAGTGCTTATCCGGCCATTGCGCGATATTCGTCAGTTTTCAACGGAACGCGAGCGCGAATCGTAGTGCCAGCTCCAGGTTGCGATTTCACTGAAAGCTCGCCGTGCACCAATTGCAACCTTTCGCGCATGCTGATCAAGCCCAGACCGTGGCCAGTGCAAGCTTCTTGTTCTGCAAAGCCATTTCCAAAGTCCGCCACTGTGAGTTCGATCGACTCTTCTGTGCCCTGGAGATCCACGGTAAAGCTCCGAACACCGCTGTGCTTCACGGCGTTCTGCAGCCCCTCTTGTAAAACTCGGAACAAACACAGCGAGACTTCCTTCGAGAGAGTGTGTGGTATACCTGCATGTTCGAACACAATCTCAACCTTAGTTTTTTCGGAGAGCTCTCTGCAGAGGCTCTTAGCCGCGGTGGCCAGGCCAAGGTAATCGAGTTTCGAAGAATGTAAGCGGTGGGATAGTCCCTGCACATCCTCGGCAATTTCTGTGATACGCGCCCGGGCATGGCGAACTAGCTCAGTGAGTTCATTGGTCAAAGCATGCTGACTCCATCGATCTAGTTCGATCGCTAACAACGCGAGGCGCTGATTGATGTCATCGTGAAGCTCTCTTCCAATCCAGGTGCGCTCCGCTTCATGCGCCTCAATCAATCTGCGCCCAATGGTGGCGAGACTCTCCTCGGCGTGCTTCCGTTCCGTGATGTCTACGCAAGAGCCGATGTAGCCAGCGAAAGTACCATCCGAGTTGAATCTTGGCACACCGTAGCCGAGAACCCAGCGATACTCTCCGTCTCTTCGCCGCACCCGGTAATGCATTTCAAACGACTCTCTTCGGTTAAATGCTTCGGTGTAGGTTTGCAGACAGCGGTTCGAATCGTCCGGATGAACTCCTTCCACCCAACCGTCGCCAAGTTCCGCCTCAAGTGGGCGGCCTGTGAAGTCCAGCCACGTCTTGTTGACGTAGCTGCAGTTGCGGTCCGTCCCGGCCGTCCAGATCATTACAGGTGCGGTATTTGCGACCAGACGGAAACGCTCCTCGCTCTCGCGCAGCTGGGTTTCTGCACGTTTTGCCCTTGCCTTCTGCCATACCAGCCCGAAAATTAGTAGGGTTTCAGCCAAGATCAGAACAACGCCGCCGATCATGTACCCCTTGTAGGATTCCCAGGCGCTGGGATCGCGAAACCGCACGACGGTTCCCGCAGGCAACCGCTTCTCGTCGAGTTTCCAGCGCCGCAGTTGCCTCCAGTCGACCATAGGAAATATTGACTTGCTCTCTTGGATAGGAAGGTCCTGAACGCGTTCTCCCCGCAAAAGGCGGAGCGTAAGTTGGGCGGTCTCGCGGCCTAGAATCTCGGGATCGAAAACAACGCCACCAACAATTCCCAAACCAACATGGGTGGCAGTCTGGTTGTAGACGGGAACCCGTGCCTCTTTTGCAATCCGAGCGAGCACCTCATGGCTAAGTAATTTGTTTCCCGCTGAATCTTGGTACATGGTAAGAAAAAAAATCACCGTTCCGTCGGGAACCTGCGCCACGGTTCTCACGAAATCCTGCACGCTACCGGCGTCCATATACGTCAACTTCACCCTTTTCTCAAGCCGATCGAGCTGGCGTCGAGCATCGGACTGGCGCCATCGGTCGCTGTCAGAGGCGCCGGAAATAACGAGAATTTCTCGAGTCCCAGGTTGCAAGCGGAGTATAAGTTCTACGGTTGCGCTTAGCTCAATCTTGGCGAGCGAGCCCGTAATGGGTCGCCCTGGTTCCCAATTGCGCAGGACATCCGAGTCTCCGTAGGCGACGATTGGAACACCTGGAAACAGTTCATCACCATAAATGCGCATGAAATTGATTGCCGGCCGGGCGACTGCAATGATCACGCTGAGTTTTCTTTGCGCATACTTACGGCGAATAAATTCGTGAACTGCAACTTGGGCCTCACCTTCCGGCCATCTCGCCGTATCAAGAAACTCTGCGTAGAAGTCCAGACGCGGGCCTAATTCTCGTTCTAAAGTTGATCGTATGATCTCATCTACTATGACATTGGAAGGTAAGTCTGGCCTGCTGCCATACAGAGCCAATACTGCCCTTTGGGGTTCAGCGGCAGGCCCATCCGCCGCAAAACCGGAAACAGACAAGACAATCACCAGGGGAACGAGCGACCGAATGTAAAGCTTCCTTTGTTTTTGATGAAGACACATGCTAGAACTCCACACGTGAGGCAACTTGGAAAGCTCTCGGACCGCCGGTCCCGAATGCCTGTCCGGCACGTGCACTTGGCTGAGCGTAATTTGGTTGATTCAGCACACTGCTATAGCCAGTCAGATTTGCGACGTTAAAAAGATTGAAGACCTCGCCAATCAGGGACAGCGTCACCTTTTCTTTAATATTAAACTTTTTAGTCAAGCGGACGTCCTGCGAGATGAAGCTGTCGCCTGCCCAAATCTTTCCAGGCAGCACGATCGGGCTGATGATCTGATTAAATGGCGTACGCGGCCTGATCACGCTTTGCGTGCCATCGGGATTAGTAATAATTCTCGTACGCGCTTCAATCCACGCGTTAAATTGCGCCACCAAAGCTCGCAATCTGGATTGGCTGAGACCCTGTCCAAGCAGGTTGTGACCGTTGATTCCGGGTAGCAAGGTCGTGCTGATGCCGTCACCGTCAAGGTCCAGTCCCGATAGCGTGGTGTCGAGCGGAGGCGCACTGTCGGTCTCAGAAATAAACGCTACCGTCCACGCGTTCAACAAACCGCGCAGAATGCGCGATTGAGCAGAAACGTCCGGGATTTCGTAGACGCCACTGACGATCAGCGTGTGCCGTGGCGTGCCGACATTTCCGTAATCGAGCGCAGGATTGTTGTATTGCGTGACCGCAACGAAACCGGTGTTCTTAGCTAACGCATAACTGCCGGTGAACTGCAGTCGTGAAGAGAATCGCTTGTCCAGTTTTACCTGGAGTGCTTGATAACGGGAGTTTGCATCACCACCATAGACAGTGATGGCCCCAGTAGAACATTGGTCTAGGGGGTTAAGTGCCGCAGCTTGCGCCGGTGTGCAGAGCGGAATTACGGGATCGCGGACAAAAGAGACAACGCCAGTATTCGGATCCACTCCGGTGACATGCGGACGATTGAATTGATTGCGATCAACGGAGAATATCCCCTGAAATCCGCCCAGGTGCACGTAACGCCGCATGACGTAGTCAGCACTCAAAGTTAGACTTGGCGTCAGTTCCTGTTGGATCCCCGCATTTGCGTGGATTGCGTAGGCCGTCGTGTGATCAGGACCGAATAGCTGATCAGCCTGTTTGATGACTTGGACCGTGCTCACCGTTGGGTCGGTTCCATTGCCCAGCTTGGACGCGAGCGTGGAACGGATGGTCGGGAGGATTGGAAGCAGATCTTGCCCGCGGAAAGTCGTAGGCTGGCTCAGAAAACTAAGGCCGACGACTGAACCGTCGACCGGAACGCGTTCGTTGCCGGACGGTCCGAGCGCGCCACGCTCGAGAAGGGGCACAAAAAAAGAGACTTCGTCGTGATAGATTCCGCCGCCGCCACGTACGACCGTTTTGCCCTTGTTTTGCACATTCCAGGCCAGACCGGCCGAGGGATCGATCACACTGGCGCCGCGATGCGGCGGTCGCACGTCCCCACCGAATATGGGACTGAGATAAGCAGGTCGTTTCAGATCCTGGTTATAGATGTTTGTCTGATACGAATACGCAGCCCCAAAGGTGAGAGTCAAGCCACGACGCATAGACCACGAATCCTGCGCATGAAATCGCCACAAATCGCTGTGAGATGTGCTATCCGAGTGGTATGGTCCTGGGAAACTAACGTTTCCAATTCCCGTTATGAAGCTGCGTAATGGCAGTTGCAGAATGTCTTCCAGCGTGGGGGGAGGCGCTGTGGGATCTCTCAAGCTAGCAGGCAAAGCGTTGTAAAGCGATGGTGATTGCAGCAGATTTGTCGGTCCCCACAAGATGATTTGCGCCGGTTCATAGATCCCTCGGTAGCCGTGCAGAGAAACATGTTCCCAGTCCCCACCAAGGCGAAGCAAATGCCCGTTATGTTGCCAGGTCAGTACATCGAGCAGCTGGTTCGTAGTCGGGAATATGGCGAGCGGAACGCTTGGGCGATTCCCAATATGAAATGCGGGATCGTCAAAGGGCAGGATCTCAGGTCCTCCCACACCAATGCAAACTACTGGATCCGAACAGTTCTGTGACGTAACCGGATCAGCACGGCTGTGCAGGTAACTGTGGGCATAGCGCAGATCATTCACGATCTTGGAGTTGAGGACTGACGTTTCCCCGGCTTCAATCTGAAGAGCGGAATTGTGACTTGACACCCAATTCGAAGGCATGAAAATGCCTACGGAAGCCGGAGCTACGTTGTTGTTCTTGTCTTGGCTGACGCGGACGAAGGCGCTGTTGGCGTTGTCGAGCTTGCCATCAACTCGTAGATTGAACTGGTTGAACGTAAGCGGGCTGGGATAGACTACGTCGAGCTTGGAAAAGATAGGGTGATTGTTCTGTACTGCAAGTGCGGCGGTTTGCCAGTCGTGCTCAAAGTTCGTGAACCAGAAGACTCGGTCTTTTCTTAGAGGGCCACCAAGTCTGAAACCCGACTGCTTCCGCGCAAAAAATGGGTCTGGATGCTTGAGGTCTCGACGAAGGGCAGGATAGGCGGCCATATTGTGATCGCGATAGAAGAAGAACGCGGCGCCGTGGAGATTATTGGTGCCATGGCGAGTAACGATGTTGATTCCGCCAGCGCCACTCATCGCTGATGCAGGATCGAAGCTAAATCGCTCGACCTGAAACTCCTGCACGGTTTCTTGCGAGAAGTTCTGAGACGTTCCCCCATTCATGCGATCATTCACTGTGACCCCATCGACCGAAACCTGGGTCAGCAGGTACTGAGCTCCCGCTATGGAAACACGCGAATAGTTGTTGGCGAAGGCTCCGGGATTTGACACTAATGTCACGCTTACGCCGGGCTCGAGGCGCGCTAGCTCAAGAAAGTTGCGACCATTAAGCGGCAGGTTCTGAATCTGAACCTGACTCACACTGCCGTTTACGGCAAACTCGCTGGTGTTAATGCCAGATGTTTGACCGCTTACCAGGACTCGTTCGTGGACCGATCCCGGATGCAGCTGAAAATTGACCGTCAACTGGTCCCCGACAAGCAGCCTGACAAGCTTCACTTCTTTATCGAAGCCGGGGGCAAACGCCTCGATCTCGTAATCCCCTGGCTCGAGATTAGTTATGTAGTACCGGCCGGAAGCATCCGTCCCCGCGACCCGGCCGCCCCCAAACTGCGGCTGGCTGACTCGGAGACTCGCTTTCGTCACGACCGCGCCGCTAACGTCGTTAACTACTCCTCGGATGCCTCCCGCTGGGGCTTGCGCCAGAAGAGTGTTCTGGAGCAGAACGAATAATGTAAAAACAATGGGAAGCGCGGGAACGTAAAACGTTGAATGCGGGTAGCCGCATCCATCTTGGAAAAATCGCAACTGAATCGAATTGGACATACGCGACTGTTAAGGGGACGTCACGCTACGGTTCGTCCTGTAGACCCTGTCAATTAGCTCACGCTTTTTAGGGAGATTGCCATTCTCTGGTAAAACAGCGATTCTAGGCTAGCTAGTAAGAGTCCTAGCGTGACACTGTCAGAACTACCAGTCTCGGCAACTTTCAGTGACTTGCAGGAAGTGGGCGTTTTCCGGAATGCGTTGGTGGTGGCCAATCGGTTCTGCGACACTCGGGTCCGGGAGAGAACTCGAGACGCGGCATTCGGCGCAACCCTGCACTCCATCCAAATGTCGATAATGCAGGTCGGCTCGCCCGGCCCACGCCCGCTTGGCACAAGCCTCTGCCATTCTCGCAAACTCGATGGCGCTGCAGAGGACAGTTCCCAGAATGGACGAAAGTCAGCGAAGTAAAGCTACCATCCCCCTGGATGCCTACCAATTTGGCCAGATCCTGCCAGTGTCTCGGATGCGGGCGGCGTCGGCCTGCGCGGATCACCACACAAACTCTCAACCGTCGACGTGTGTTAGAAGTGCGCCATCCGTACTAGAACTTGATACTGGCCGTGATCTGAAGTGAATATCCCTGAAATGTTGACCTGTCCTCAAATTCCTTGAAGTACTTGACGCCTACACTCACTTTCCGTGCCGGCAACATCAAACTCGATCCGAAACCAAGAGCGTTGACCCTATAATGCGCAGAAGACTGGGCGGGAGTGATACTCGGTCCAGTCTTGTCGGTAAGCTGCCACTGCTCGTAGCCCACCAACCCCACTTGAAGATTCAAGTCGTGTTGCAATGACAGCACATGTGTCAACGAATAGTCGAGGTTTAAGGTGTCGCCCGGATGGATCTGCGTACCCTGCTGAGTCGTGTGGATCTCGTACATCTGGAACGTAGAGATTGCGGTTCTTCTGTTCGCGTTGAGGTAGAAGGTCTGGCCAGATGAGAAGGCATGAGTCCAGTAGCCAGAGCCGACATTGTTGCTTTCGCCGACATGGAATCTCCCGGAAGGAGCAAGAAATCCGTAGACGGCCCGAATATCAGCGCGCTCTTTGCGCCAGCCGAGAATGAACGGCTGATAATACGAGTCGGCCAGCCCACCACCACCGCCGATTCCTCCCTCAATGTCCGAGGTGAGCGAGTTGTTGGCGATCGGGATGGTGGCTGACATGGAAAACAGCGGACCGCCAAGAAAGTCTATCTTTCTTTTACTGACCCAGACCAGGCTGTTCATGTCCATCATCACCGAGTTCTGACCTGTGGCTAGGACCTCTCCATTCGGCCCCTTTGCCTGATCTCGCGAGTAGAACAAAAATTGATTAACGTAAGAGATGCCGGTTTCGGGCGTAACCCCGGAGTTGGTTGCGCTCATACCAAGCGGGTAAACACCCCTGACTTGGGACAGGGCGGGCAGAGCAGTTATGCAGATGGCAGCCAACAAACGAAGTGGCACGGTACTCAGACTGGAAAAACTTCGCGTCACAAGCCGCGTCGAGCTCCATCGGCTGCGGATTGCTCCAAGGACTGAAGTTTCGAGGCGTTGCTACTCCGGTTACTTGCGAGCTGAGACCGCTTCGCCAGATAGCGTGCTAATGGCATTAGCAAGAGTAGTCCGACAATCGCAACCACAACGACCATAACGATAACTTTTGGATCGTTGAAGTTCTGGCCGCCTACCACCAGCGCTGCTGCGATGTTCCGTTGTGCGGTACCGAGCGCCATCACCCCTCGAGTGTCTGACTGAGGCCCGCCCAGCACCCATCCGACTCCAGAGCCTGCGGCGACGAAGAAGATGCTAGCCAAAACCCCCCGCGTCCCATATAGGCTCAGTACGTTCTGCATGTTCGTGATCAACAAGAGCGCAATCAGAACAATCAGGCTCAGAATAGAAACTCGGCTGAGCGAAGGTTGTACCTTTGCAGCTAGTCTCCCCAAACGCGCTCTTACCAGAAGCCCTATTGCCAAAGGGAGCATCATCAGGAAAACCAACGAGCGCCCTATTTTCATCGGATCGACGGAAACCCCTTCGAGCAACAGCGGCAACACCAGCGGCATGTATCCAACTGTCACAACCATGAGCAACACCATTAAACCCACGGCGAAGGCGAGGTTCCCCTTGCTGATTCGGGCCAAGAGTGGGAGGAACGGCGCGCCAGCCGCTGTGCCTAGCAACAGCAGAGCAATGCCGAGGGGTTGGTCAAGCCGCAGCAGCTTTGTGATGACATGAGCTGCTAACGGCATCAAAGCGAAGTTCGCCAAGAGCGCAAGAACAATCAACCTATAGTTGCGCAGCGGAGCAAGGATCTCTCTCACGGTGAGACTCAAACCAACTGCCAGCATGCTTGACAGCACGAAGGTTAACATCGTGATTGGGACTGCCTTGCTCAAGATCCCCCTTTTGACCTCCCCCGTCGCGCTCCGCCTTCGGATTAGGCGACAGCCTGAGGTTGTTTGGCGCGTACTGCGCTGGCCAGCGGCAGCATCGCAAGATTCTTCCAAAACGTCTCCAACGACTCGACGCCACCAAACAACGTAGTGAAGATCGTGGAGTCCGCCAGTAGGATGTGCCCTGCGCGCTGGGTATTAGGTGGCATCCAGATACACGAGTTGAATTCGGTGTTGCCCGCTTCGACGAAAGGATGCGGCCGTTCAAGATCAATGGGTTGTCGCGTGAGGACGTGGACCGATTTTGCGTCTGCCCCGGTCATCGCATAGTGTGGCAAGTGAGGATGAAAGTTAAACGTGGTAACGCCGTTAAGCAGTCCTAGCTCATCCAGGTCTCGATTGACTGTGAGCGGAGCGATCTGTCTTGTGCCTTTGACGAGGGCCGGACGAAGTCCAAACTGATTCATCACTGGCACCCCGAGTCCCTTCATCATCGAACGTGTGTATTGTCCAAAGCGCTGCTGACGAGGCACAAGCGCATCCCCATGGTGCAAATACTCCTGTTGCCGCTGCTTCAGATCTTCTGTAAATCCCACATCGTGGTGGGGGCCAAGCAACAAGCAAGTTCCTTCTCGCTCCAGCCATTTGCGGACCGCCGAAATCTCCTCCTGATCCGCCTCTTGTTCCGAAAGAAGGTGGTCGAGTCCAAACACCATCAGCGTGTCTGTATCCGCCAGAATTCGGTCATCAATGGGAAGCTTGTACCCTGCTTGATCGATTCTCTGGAATACCGCGACCGGATATCCGGTCGCCTCACCCACCACTTTCTGAAACGCGAGCGTGGAGCGGTGGAACAATTCCAGGGTCCCGGCAATCCCTTGCAGGAAGTGCTTCTCGTCCCATTCCGCTCCCTCGTACGCTGGCCACGCAACTCTGCGAACCTCGGTCATAGTTGAAAATCGATTGTCTAATTCTGTCGTATCCCTGTTGACTTCCCACGGATAACTCCACGTCCAATAGATAGAGATCCTTCGTGTGCCAGGGCTGTACTTTCGTGGAACATGGTTCTGGTTGTATGTACGCGGTGGTTGATGAACGGTGCTCATGCTGTCCCGCTTTCTGCCTAGGAAGAGAAGTCTTCTCAGGAGTTAAGTTAGCGATGCGAGGTATCGAAGTGCCTTTATCCCGGGCAAAAAGAAATAAGCGCCGCCGCGGATGGTAGTGAACGCTGGCAGCCCTTTGATCTTTTTTCGAATGGGTCGCTTTGGGATCGTCATGTCAAACGTGCCGTCTTGTGTACCGAAAATCGGGTCCCGCTCGTTACCTAGTTCGTGAAAATTGGGATCGTTCGCCCAAACATTCATCGCAAACTCGAACTGGCGCACGAGACTCGCGCAGCCGACAAAAGCCGCGATACCTCTTTCCCGGCCATCTTCTGGAGCGCCCTCCGGGAGGGGCGGACCGTAGGTTCCACCGCGGCGGATCATCTTTCGGCGATTCATATTCGCCGCTGTATCACGCGGGTTCATTCGTCTGATGTGCGCGCCGAGCGGGCAGGCGTAACCGTGTGGGTCCATCTTCCCAAAATCGAAATCATTCGTGCTCTGATAGTCACCTGCGAGTTTGGGATCGTCCTTCTCTGGAGTGAGGACAAGTGGAGCACCGCTTCTCCATCGCCCCATGAGCTTCGCTGCGACCAGCTCTTGTTCGTCTTGTGTCTCGCCATGCTGCCGAAGAAAATCGCGAAATGCTCCTACGTGTTCTTCCATCATCAAGTAGGCGAGATAACTGCCATTGCGCGAAAGGATTTCGGGTTTCGGACCTTCGGCACTCGGGCCTTCTTCGTCCGGATAACCCAGAAAAAATTCGCCTGCCTTGATAGCTGGGCCAGAGCCGGACATTGGTTCCTCTCCCGTACCTTCAATCACCGGCTGCGAGAGGCGATCACGGTATCCGAAGTGTTCATGTGCATAGTCGAAGGGTGGGATCGCTTCCAGGTCCAGCGAAGACAGCACTTCTACGCCCTGACACTGCGATAAAAACTTTTCGTGCTCTACCCGGCATCGCTCGCGTTCCGGGACGTCGCGAGCAAAAAGAATGACGATGGCATGAAGATCGGCGCTCGCCAGCCCACCCTTCCAGTGCTCAGGGTGGTTTGCACCCATCATGCCCAGGACCTCCGCTCGGGTAGCCATGCCCTGGCGAAATTCTTCCGGAAAACTGGCGAGGGAATGATCGTCCAACCCAAGCGCTCGTATTCCATTCCAGCTGAGAGCCACCGTGACCCATCTTGTATCCAACTGGCCCGATCGGACTGCTGCTGCCGTTGTCACCTTTTCGGTCATGGCTCTCAACCAGGCACGGCCTGCCGCCGGCTTTCGAAATGTCAAGAACTCATATCGTGCTGCCAGTGCAGGAGAGCGATGGATTAGAAAATGCTGGATATCTTCGAATTCAAGTGACGCGGCGTCAGCTTTTCGCAACTCGCGCCCGACGCTCTTCGGAAGTGGAGGACGGTAGATTGCCATAGGTACTGTGGCTCCCGGACGGAACTCGTCTCTACTGCATCAAGTCAAGCATTTCGGAGAACTTCGCTTTGAGTTGCAGTGCCTTCTTAATTTCGTCTGCTGTCTCGTATGGATACTCACCGTACTCCAAAAAGCTCGGACACTGGTGTTCGCGAACGAACTTGACGAATGCTGGTACGTTCGTCTTCCAGTCCTCGGGAAAACCTTCAAGGTTCTCGAAAACTGTGTTCACTCCGACCTTTTTAAACAGGGCTACTGCATCCTCGGTGTACTTGTCGAAATCTGTATCGAAGATTCCCTGGTACATGAAGTACGTGTCCTTTCCAATATCGAAGAGAACCCATCGCAGGTAGTGGAGCTTGAGCGTCGCAAGTGCATCGGGCATATCCGCAATCGCAGTCTCGATGGTCTTGCCGTAGGCGCGGATCGTTTCTTCTCTTCCCGGCTTGATCTTCGCGATTATGGTGAATCCATGGCAGGCCGGAGTTCGTGGATATATCGGGCCGTATCTTCCATTCTTTAAGCTAAAGTATCCTTCCTTCGGAATTGCCATTGCTGCCGGTTTCGTCCAATCGCGGATTTTCTCTTTGCGTGTCGAGGGCGTTTCAATTACCGTTGCAGCCATGCTGTTCTCCTTGTGCAGCTGATGAGATCTCCGTCAGCGCGAGGTTTTCCTGCTCTTCCTCGTAGCGCCCGACCTTCGGAGTTGACGCGGTTTCCCCCAGCGTGAGTCTTAGTGTAAATGACGACAGGAATTCCTTACACTGGCAGAAGTTACAGTGCAGCGGCTGGACATTCGCGCGGGAGATGCTTTCTAGGAATTGAGGGAGATCACGACACAAGCTGAGCGCAGCGCCCGCGCATCCGTCCACTGATGCCGCTAGGTCACTAAACAGCGAGAATCTTTGATCTGGTATTCTTGCTGTGCAAAAAGGCGACGACTGGACGAGGTAAGCGTCAAATGACCGCACTCGCCGGATGGGAAAACTTTACGTAATCGTGGGGGCGTCTGCTGGTGCCCTTATCGGAGTGCAAGTCGTCGTGATCACCCTAATCGCCCGCAGACCGATCGTGGCAGGTCAGGCGCGTGCTGGTGCCGCCTTTGCGACCCCAACTATCGTACCCTTCGGATCCGTACCGAACGAATTCGGCATGTAACGCCGCCTGCAACGTCTGAACACAAACGCGGGGTGTCTAGACTCATCGTCAATCCTCAGGGTGCTCGCAGGAAGTACAAACGTTGTGGCGCTCGCGATCGGCGCCGGCACGCTCGCCCTCATACTGCTATTGAAGCGCTGGCCGCGCGTCCCGGGCATTCTGATAGCCGTTGTAGCGGCCACCCTTCTAGTCGCGGTATTCCGCCTTGCAACCCGCGCCGGAGTGTCCGTGCTCGGTTCTCTCCCTCAGGGATTGCCCTTGCCTCGCCTCCCTTTCGTACACGTCGACGACCTGGGACCAATCCTCATGGGTGGTCTCGCGGTTGCCCTCGTTTCATTCGCGGACACGAGCGTGCTTTCTCGACGAATTTAGGTTCGGGCTTCTTCCGCCGGCGGGAGGAAGTTTCCGGAGAACCGGTCACGTGTTTTTTGAGTGTGCAGTAGTCCAGCCGCAGCGAGCGTGCCACCACGTATATGCCGTGGCAACGGGCTAGCTCTGCGGCTGATTGCCATACAGATTCTGGCAGCTTTGTCCGGAGTGGGTGGGTTGAGCGAAACTGCTCGAGCTGAGCCAGAAGCTCTGTGATTGACTCGGGAACCGGAGTCCTTTGCTTGGGCATGGATCAGTCGCGCTAGGCGATGACCTTATCAGCATGCGCCCGCGGAAGTCATGCACGCCTGCCGAAAGCACACGAAGCGCTTCGGGCTCTTCACGCGCTTCGGCGAACAAACCTTCTTCGCGACGGTCGGCGAAGCAGTGAGCGCGTACCGCGCGACTCATCCCGTCGAGTGGGTCGACTGGGAGGATCGGACGCCGTAGCATAAAGTGATTGGCGTCACTCAATCGGCGGAAAACAGAGCAAACCTGCCCGATGCAATCCCAAGTCCGGGTCTGGTCCTCGACCTCCCGCGTTGTGATTCCGGCACGATGGAGGATCACAGTGGCATCCCCGGGGTAGGTTCCACGGTGACGCTTCTTACCATGCTTCGCATGGGGTTTACGCATGACACTCCACCCCTGAAAGGGTACATGTCTGCAAATAGTCGTGTGCGAACGTGAACATAATGCCTACCAATGACTTCGGGCGAGTCGCGTCTTCAAACGCAGACGAGGGCTCACGAAGGCGCACGTGGGGGTGGACAGCAAGACGAAGATCATCCACACGGCGGTGGCCACGGCGGCTCATGTTTCCGATGTGGCGATCTTGCCCGATCTGTTGCACGGAGAAGAGAGGCGGGTGTGGGGCGACGGCGCCTATCAGGGACAAACCCAGGTGATTCGCGAATGCGCCCCGCGAGCGCAAGACTATACGCAACGACGCTGCCGATATAAAGGTCAGATCAGGGATGAAGCGGCGTGGGCGAAGAACCGGAGCAAGTCGAAGGTGCGGGCGAAGGTCGAGAACGTGTTTCAAGTGATGAAGCTGAAGTTCGGATTCGTGAAGGTGCGCTATCGCGGACTGAAGAAGAACGCGCACCGGCTGTTCGTCACCTGCGCGCTAGTCAACTTGTTTGTAAGCCGCAAGAAACTGCTGCTGGCGGCGTAGGCTCCGTCCATCTTCACATGGCCCAAACGCAGTCAGAATGGCGGTACGAAACAAGTTCCAGAATCCGAGAGTCGCACCGGAAGTGGCATTTCCTGAGCTTTGACGTTGCTTGACTTAGAAACAGTGCTTATTCAGAGTGTCCCTAGGGATGAGTAGGCTCCGCGTGTCGTGCGGAACCAGGTCCTGACAGCCACAGAGCGCGATCAGGCTCAGGAAGAGAACCGCGAGCGTCGCTCTGTTGAACCGGCCCATACCAGCTTCCTTAATTCCTCTAGCTCGTGAATCGAAACCTCACCCCGTGCTCCACGTTGCAAGGGCAAGATGCATCGCGGGATACAGAATCTATTGACTTCTACCCCGCTACCTGCTCACGAGTCATCCGAGCTACGAGGTCAGCCTTGCCGGTCTTGAGCGCATCGGCTGGCTTGAGGCGTGCAAAAAGATCGAGTGATCGCGCTATTATCCCGGTCCATCCGGTTTGATGGCTCGCCCCAAGCCCAGCGCCGTTGTCCCCATGGAAATATTCGTAGAACAGAATATAATTTTTCCAGTGCTGATCTTCCTGAAACTTCTTGGTTCCGCCATAGACGGGCCGCCTACCATTGGCATCGCGGAGGAAAATACTCGACAGCCTGCGAGCGAGCTCCTTTGCTACCTCGAACAAGGTCATGTATTTCCCCGAGCCCGTGGGACATTCGACCTTGAAGTCATCGCCGTAGAACTGGTAGAGGTTCAGCAAACCCCGGATCAATAAACCATTCACCGGCATCCAGACCGGACCGCGCCAGTTGGAATTGCCCCCGAACATCCCGGTGTTTGATTCCGCTGGCAGATATTGGACTTTGTATTCGTGCCCACCGAGATTGAATACGAAAGGATGTTCGAAGTGATAGCGGGAAACGGACCGTATGCCGTAGGGGCCGAAGAATTCGTTCTCGTCGAGCATGTAAGCCAGGATCCGCTCGATCTTTTGCTTACTGCAAACCGACAAAAGCCGACGATCAGCGTACCCCTTGAAGATGCCATCAGCCGGTGCTATATGCTTCAGCAAATCAGGGTGACGCTTCTTGAATATCTCCACCAATTCCATCATTCGGGGATTCCGCGCCACAACGCCGGATTCAAATACCGTCGAAGCGCACAGTGGCAGCAACCCCACCAAAGACCGCACCTTCAGGCGCATGGCATCGCCATTTGGCAGGTGGAGCAGGTCGTAGAAAAATCCTTCCTTTGTATCCCACATTTCGTCGTGGTGCTCGCCAATTCTATCCATGGCATACGTGATGCAGAGGAAATGCTCCATAAACCTGAAGGCGATATCCTCATATAAGGAGTCGTACTCTGTCAGAATGAGTGCGATCTCCAACATGTTCTGGCAGTAGAAGGCCATCCATGCCGTGCCATCCGCCTGGTCGAGGTGACCACCCGTCGGAAGGGGAGCACTGCGATCGAAGACGCCAATGTTATCCAGCCCGAGGAATCCCCCGGCGAAGACATTCTTTCCCTGCGGATCTTTCCGGTTGACCCACCAGTTGAAATTCTGCAGCAGGCCTTGAAACGATCGTTCTAGGAAACGTAGATCCGATCGGCCCAGTTCTTTTTCGACGTTATAGAGGAATAATGTCGCCCAAGCGTGCACCGGCGGGTTCACGTCACTGAAGTTCCACTCGTAAGCTGGGATCTGTCCGTTGGGATGCGTATACAAATTCCTCAGCATCAGCAGGAGCTGGTCCTTGGCAAAGTCGAAGTCCACGAGCGAAAGCGCGATTGTGTGGAAAGCTAGATCCCATGCGGCATACCATGGATACTCCCACTTGTCGGGCATTGAGATGATGTCGCTGTTCAGCATGTGGAACCACTCGGTATTCCGGATATTGCGATGAGTAGTGCCCGTCAGAGGGTGAGCCTCATGCTCCTCCAGCCACTTGTCCAAATCGAAGTAGTAATACTGCTTGCTCCAGAGCATCCCGGCCAGCGCCTGGCGGTGTACGCGGCTTTCATCCTCGGTGAAAGAACGCGGGGTGATCCGATCATAGAACTCGTTCGCATCCGCGAGGCGGGTGACGAATGTCTCGTCAAAAGTGTTGAAAGGGTCGGCCGGAGGTTTCAAACTCAGGCGCAACCGTACGACCTTGCTGCCGCCTGCGGGTACGTCCAGACGATAATGCGCAGCAGCTTTCGTGCCCGTCTTGAACGGATTCACAGTCTCTGCCTTGCCTGAGACTACGTAGTCGTGAAATGCGTCTTTCACGTATGGCGATGGATTTGGTTGCCCCCACAGCCGGGTGGCATTGGACTCATTTTCGGTGAAGAGAACTTCATGATCGCCTTCGCAGTGAAGCGTGCGGTCGCCAAGCTCGGCCTGTGAGGCCAGTACTGTCCCTTCTTTAACCTGCCGCAACGTGGGCTTGGTCGCGCCCTTGTCCCACGACCAAGTGTTGCGAAACCAGAGTGTGGGAAGCAGATGAAGCTCCGCCGTCTCCGGACCCCGGTTGTGCACTGAGATTCGGATCAGGATGTCTTCTGGATTTGCCTTGGCGTATTCGACGAACACATCGAAATATCGGTCGGCATCAAACACCCCGGTATCGAGTAGTTCATACTCGAAGTCTTCACGAGACCGGCTCCGATTCGTTTCCACCAGATTGTGGTATGGGAATTCCTGCTGCGGATACTTGTACAGATACTTCATGTAGGAGTGCGTCGGCGTGCTGTCGAGATAGAAGTAGTATTCCTTTACGTCCTCACCGTGGTTGCCCTCGCTGTTCGTCAAACCGAACAAGCGTTCTTTCAGGATCGGGTCACGGCCGTTCCATAGGGCGATCGCAAAACACAGTTGCTGTTTGTCATCGGAAATGCCCGCCAGACCGTCTTCTCCCCAGCGGTAAGCACGGGAGCGGGCGTGATCATGACTGAAGTAGTCCCACGCATTGCCGTCTTGGCTGTAATCTTCGCGAACTGTGCCCCACTGCCTTTCACTGAGATACGGCCCCCATTTCTTCCATGGAACTCCCGTCTCGCGGGCATCATTCAGCCTGCGCTGCTCGTTGGTTTCAACGTAGGCAATGTGAGCTTTCTGGCCGGATTTCATTGGTTTATCCTTTCTTGTGCGAATCGATCCTAGCTCTTGCTCGTGCGCAGAGCCTGAAAAAAGTGATAGTTCCAGGGTGCCAGTTCCACGTAGAGGCCCGGCGACAGCATTCCATGTCCATCGCGTTCGTAGGTCGCACCTGATAAGACGTCAATCAAATGCCACTTTCCGCCACCGGCGTCAGCCCACCGCACTTGAACCTGGGCTTGCACGGGACAGTCGCTGAGGTTGACCACGATCAGATATCGCTCGTCATCGTGCACCCAACTCCAGGCCACCAGATTCTGAAAACTCGCGTTATCCGGCCAACCCGTTCGCTCGCACAGGCTCCATTGGCCTTCACGGAAGGCTTTGCGATTGACGGCTTCCAGAAGCTTCCCGTAGAACCCGCGCAGATCCTCATTCACTGGTTCATCCGGACGCCTGCCTAGAAATACGGGCGGCCTTACCTTGCGACCTTCAAACTGCCCTTCATGGAATAGCTTTATTCCCGGCAGGGTAGTTGTGGTCAGGGCGGCGGCTCTATGCTTCACGGGTGAAAATGTCGCCGCTGCCTGGGGCTCGTCGTGGTTCTCGATGAACCGAAGTAGTTTTCCTTGGTACGCAAGATCGGCACACAGATGAAGGCGGGTGTTCTCTGCATTGCTGTGTTCCAGCCGATCGTAGAGTTTTTTGTCGTAGCAGAAGTCGAAGCCCTGTTGCTGGAGTTCCCATTCCAGGTCCCAATAGGCCTCGGCGATAAACAGAAATCCGGGATACCTGCTCTTGATGGCCGAGATCACATCCAACCAATACTCCGTTGCCGGGCGTGGCCCAGCATGGTCGCCCCAAGTGCGTTCGAAAATGGGGTTCAGCATGACCATCGCCATGTCACAGCGCACGCCATCACACTGTTGCGCAATGGTAGAGATGGTCTCAATCACCGCTTGTCGAAGGCCCGGCTCAAATGCGCTAAGCTGCAAACCGTCGGGCCAAGCTGGAAAGTAAGGGTCCCTTCCGCACGCGCATACTCTTCCGCAGACCCCAATATAGGAGGAGGGACCGTTCCTAATGTCGTCGGAATTACCTCGTATGAAGTACTCCGGGTGCTCGGTGGCCCACGGATGATCCGGCGCCACACGGTTGGGAACGAAGTCCAAGACCAAGTTCACGCCCCGTTTCGAGAGCTCTCGTCGGGCAATGGCAAGACCTTGGGTACCTCCAAGGTGCTGGTCAACTACATAGCGGCGCACACAATAGGGGGATCCCACGTTGTCCTCAATACGAAAGTCAGGAAGTGCTCGCCGAAAATCCTCAAGCAGGCTCTTATTCTGATTGGCAATGGCAACGCCGGCAGGACTTCGTTCCCAGACTCCCATCAACCAGACCGCATCCAAACCAAACGCAGCAATGGCATCCCATTCGGTTGAGGGTAGCGAGGATAAGTCAAGGTTCTTTCCGTACTTCTGCTTAAGTTCGGAAAGCCAGACCCAGGTGTCTATCTCGTATAACGTGGGATATCGAGGCCAAACGGATACGTCAGCTGGCACTGCTGTCGGCTCAGCAAGTGTTGCACTCATATTGATCTCTCCTCACGCAAACGACCCTCTCAATGTGGTCTAGCAATCGGTGCCTCGCGCGCGCCGGACTCTCGTCTACAGAACAAAACCACCTAGGACTGTCTTCATACGCGATTTTGTTTCCCCTTTTGTATTCAACTAGTTCTTCCTTATTGCTTCTCCCACTGGCGGGATTTCTTGTGAACTGTCATATTTGTCAGTATCCACTCTGGAGATCAGCGGCTAAATACACCTAGGGACTCAAAAAACAGAGGGCACGCGGAAGAGAGGAGATTCTATAAGATCGGTTGTGATGGCTCTTTTGCGCGGCCATCGGGCTAAGGCCGGCGCGGTGCGTGGCAGGCGCCAACAGAAAAAGGCCCGGAAAGAAGCTCAGCAGCAAGCAGCCCAGCAAACCGCTCAGGCACAACAGCAACCCAAGCGGAAGCCAACGCCCAGCATCAAGGAGCATGGGATACATTCAAGAGAGCATTTTCAGCATGCATGGATGCTCGAAGTTATTCGGTCAAGTAACCCATGAATCAATGGCAAGTTGAATCGTCCTGAAAGCTGCCGCTCGCCAACATCTGCGCCAGGAAACGCCCGCAAGTAACGATCTTCTGAGATAGTGGGTCGTCCCGCAGCGCGCTTGCGGAGATAGCATACTGCGCTGCGCCCATCGACTTATGGGCCTCTACCAAGTTGTTACTCCACTGTCGTACCGCCTCGAACTCATTGGTAAGAAGCTGAAGGGCACTTCGATCAGCGTCCGTGGTCGCTGCTACAGACGCTAGCCGGAGGCCGTGCACGGCTGGTTCGCGGTAGTTTGCCACCCAATATTCCGTCACCGGATATCCATTCTGTATAGCGTTTGCAAGCGGACTGGCCCATTCCCTCAATGATGCGATCTCTTCAATTCCTGCCTTCATAAAGTCTTTCGACAAGCCGGAATCATCCCCTGGGTCTGTTGGGAGGGTGGGGGTCGGTAGTGTCAAGACAATCCGATTCGCTTTGAAGCTTAATGACCCATTCGCGATGCGCGCCAGTGTTTCCAAGTCGACGTACGCGCGGCCGTCTATCTGCAAGACCGACGCTTGACCGGCTTTTCCATTTATCACCACGGATTGCTGCTTCTGCGCCAAAGTGATTCCTGAGACGAACAGCATCGCCAGCAACACCAGCGACGTGCCCCGCCAGTTATCTGGCATAAGTGTATCCTCCAAGGGCGCCTTAGATGTGAATCTGCAGTCACATCACCAATTCTTCGCCTGCGCTGCTCGATCGAGTGAAAAGACTTTTCCACCACTAGCGGCGGGGCAACAATGACGATTACGTTAAACATCCTATGGAACGGTTCAACTGTCAAAAGTGATGGTCCCGCCGACAAATTCGGGAGATGCGCCCTTGCGGCGATGAGTGATGCGTGCAGCCCACTCGAATAGTCGGAAGCTGTTCGCTCAGTGACTATTGCCGCGCGGGGCTGGTATTTTTGCCAGTTCATGTCACCCTCATCTGGCTGCAGCATTGGAGCATATTTTTTCTCGTGCTAGCGAAAGGACGATCGTTAGCAGGTACGACTTGTCGAGATGTGCGTATGAAATGCCAAAGATGGGCGCTCCCGCTTGTTTTCGGATACTTGCTTTCCAGCATGCCAATGCTAGTAGCGCAGGTAGACGATACCAACACCCCGCAAGCTCACGAGGTTCGAGGGGCGAAACACACTGGCGGCAAAGATGACATACAAGCTATCGGCAACCGTAAGATGGGAGGAAGGGGCCTGGGCAACTGGTATTCGCTGCAACACGAAATAAGTGTTGGCCAGGGGTACTCTCAGGCGGTAGAACACAGCGTAAAACTGGTTGGGGATCCGGTGGTCACAGAGTACGTGAATCGAATTGGACAAAATCTGGTTCGTCATTCCGATGCTAAAGTGCCTTTCACAATTAAAGTTATCGACTCCGACGAGATCAACGCTTTCGCTCTTCCGGGCGGCTTCTTGTACGTGAGCAGCGGTCTCCTTCTAGCCGCACAAAACGAAGCGGAACTGGCCGGAGTTATGGCACACGAGATTGCCCACGTCGCCGCCAGGCACGCCACCAGACAGATGACTCGTTCGCAAATGTTGAACTTAGCATCTATTCCTTTGATCTTTGTCGGCGGTGGCATAGGCGTTGCGGTGCGGGAGGCAGCTGGGCTTGCGGCACCGCTGGCCTTAACTAAGTTTTCAAGAGGTTTTGAGGCAGAGGCTGATTACCTTGGAGTGCAATACCTGTACAAAGATGGACACGATCCTCAGGCGTTCATCGCGTTCTTTGAGCGGGTTCAGGCGCAAGAGAAGCAGAACCCCGGATTTATCACCAAAGCCTTCTCCAACCACCCACAAACCACCGATCGCATAAGAAAAACACGACTGGAGATCACGAGAATACTTCCCGCGCGAGAGACTTATGTCGTATCCACTTCGGAGTTTGACGACGTGAAATCACGCCTGACCGCCATGGAGAGCCGGCGACGGTCAACTGAAGGGGGGACAAATCGCCCAACTTTGCGACGCAAAACTGCCGATGATGGTGAATCCAACGACGATTATCGCCCAACGTTAAAGCGGCGCCCTAATTGATACAGGCGGCATGAAATAGCATATCTCATTATTCCCCAGGGTAGGTGTGTGCAAAAACTGTCAGGGTTTATGGCCTTACCACCGCGAAGCTACCGCCAGACTGGCCTGTGTGAGTCCAGAATGTAAAGTGCAACGCGCCTCCTGCTCGTTCACTTCTGGCCTCGTCTCTACTGCTTGCGCGTTGTAGCGGATTCTTCATCGGTTTCATTTCTAATCCGGGCGGCACCATAAGTGTCAGCGGCACGTTACTACTATTGTGCAACTCGGGTTTATCCAGAAAACAACTGGCTCCACAGATACCTTCACAGCAGTCACATTCGTGAATCCGGGAACCGCCATCACATCAACTTCTGTGGAGACCGGTGCAGCCATTTTCCCGATGAATCACTTTGTACAGGCGGATTGCAACACGGAAGTCTCTTGTTCAGCGTTGCTAGTGGTGGTGATCAGTCCATGAATGCCTCAGTGTTCCATGCAAATGTGCCACATTTCCGCGCCACTAGCAGCGTTCGATCCGAGGGCAAACATTATAACGAGACGAACCTATTCATACTGCTAGTTTTTTCGTTGAGGCAGCTCAGAAGATAATTCTGTTTCGACGACAATGGTCGTGATCAGAGAGATGTCATGGTTACTAAATGTGCGAATCCGTTATGTGATAGTTCTTTCGTTTATCTGCGGGGCGGACGTCTCTACCTGATTGAGCGGCCCCTGTTCAAAGCGGCGCCAGATTCAGAATTTCAAAGGAGCTGCCCGAGGACCGAGTACTTTTGGCTGTGCGAACGATGCGCTGCGACAATGACGATCACTTCGGATCGGGAAGGCCACGCGGTAATAGCGTCGCGCTTTCAGTCAGCTTGACTCTGTTGGGAATAGCAGTGCCAGGTTATGACAGCACATCTTACGTTTGACTCCGAGCGTTCGCGATCAGCAGGTAGTTACCACTCCTCGTCATAGAACTGTCAATTTTGGCAGTCGTATCCTGCCTAGCGGTGAGTGATTATCGGTTGAAAGGTTTCGCCACAATGCGAGCCTGGTCGGAGAAACGCTCTGCTCAAAGCGGCAGCTTCAGAAGAGCAGCGTGACAACACTGAGCTGAGCCCAGAGAATCCGGAAGCGCGGAGGAATTGCAATGAAACTCACCGCAGTTTATGCCGGACGTTGTGTGCAGGTTGCTCGCATCTGTTTGGCGCGACCGGGGAAGGCCCGTTGCGGTCAATAGGGAGGTACAGTGACCATAAAATCGAGAACCTCTCGATCAACGCACATCATGCGAGATGTCTCGGCTATCATTTGCGCGATAGTGCTTGTCCCGGGAGACATGAGTTTGTTGGCAGGGCAAGTGCCCACCCCGGCAGCCGACGAAGAGGCGGCGAGAATCCCGAACGATCAATTGGATTCCCTTGTGGCACCGATCGCGCTCTATCCAGATCCACTCTTGAGCCAAACTCTCGTGGCTTCCACTTATCCTCTGCAGATTATCCAGCTCCAGCAGTGGTTGGAGAAGAACAAGAATCTCAAAGACCAGGCCCTAGCGGACGCCGTGAAAAAGCAGGATTGGGATCCAAGCATCCAGGCCATGGCAGCGCTTCCGGATGTGGTCGAACAAATGGCCGACAACATCAAGTGGACGACGGATCTGGGCAACGCTTTTCTGGCGCAGCAGAGCGATGTCATGGACGCGGTACAACAGATGCGCAAGAAGGCCAAGGACGCGGGGAACTTGAAATCAAGTGAGCAGCAGAAAGTGGAAACCCAGCTGGTCGAAAGCAAGCAGGTCATCGTGATCCAGCAGGCCAGTCCGGAAGTTGTTTATGTTCCCAGTTATAACCCGACCGTGGTGTACGGCGCACCAGCTTATCCGTATCCGCCTATTGCTTATCCGCCCCCCGGTTATTACGCCGCGGGGATGGCGATTTCGTTTGGCATCGGCGTCGCAATGGGAGCGGCTTGGGGTGGCGGATGGGGCTACAACAGCGGGTGGGGCGGCAACAACAATATCAACATCAATAACAACAACAACTTCGTAAGAAACTCCAACAGACAGAACGTCGCGAATCGGCCGGCTGGCGGCAACAGTAACTGGCAACATAATCCGCAGCACCGCGGAGGAGCTCCTTACTCGAACAGAGCAACGGCAAACAAATATAGTGGCTCAGCTCGCGGAGATTCCATGGCCACGCGCCAGGACAGGGCGCGCCAGAACCAGGGTCAGCGTGGGGGCCGGCAGCAGGCAAGCGCTCGCGACCGCGGTGCTGGCGGCAGAGACGTCGGTAACCCTGGCGCGGGAGCTGGCAATATGAGTTCGAATCGAGGCGGCGGAGACCGCGTCGGCAATCGGAGCGTTTCTAGTGGCGGTGGCTCCCGTAACTCCAGCGCCTTTGCTGGCGGAGGTGGGCTTAATGGAAGCAGCGCACGAAGCAGCAGTGCACGTGGCTCATCCAGCATGGGAGGTTCCGGTGGTGGCATGAGAAGAGGTGGAGGCGGTGGACGGCGGCGGTGAGCAATCCGCTTACGGGGAAAAACATATGAGATCAAAAACAGCTAACATCGTTGGACGCAGCACTCTGGTCGTGCTGTTGCTCACCACCTTCTCCTATGTCATCGCTGCCACTATGCACACCCAGTCACAATCCGCAAAACAAGCATCCGTGACGTCGCCTGACGTACAGAAGTCGTTTGCAACGCCTCAACAGGCTGCCGAGGCATTGATCCAGGCAGCGGCAAATTATGATGTTCCTGCCTTGCTGGAAATCTTCGGTCCGGATGGCAAAGATTTTGTTTCCTCGGCAGACCCGGTGCAGGATAAGAAATATGCTGTGGCATTTGCCGCAAAGGCTCGTGAAAAGAATTTGGTGACCATAGAAAGTCGGGCCCGCGCCATCGTTTTAGTTGGCAATGATGGCTGGCCGCTTCCGATTCCGATAATAAAGAAAGGCAGAAAGTGGTATTTCGATTCCCAAAAAGGCCGCGATGAGATTCTCTTGCGGCGCATCGGAGCCAATGAACTGGATGCAATCCAAATTTGCCGTGGCTTTGTTGAGGCGCAGAAAGAATATGCCTCCGAGGTTCACGACAACTCCGGAGTCAATCAGTACGCGCAAAGGATCATCAGCACTCCAGGGAAGCGCGATGGTCTGTACTGGCAGAACGAAGATGGTACGCCGGGGGGGCCGATCAGCGAGGCTATTGCCCGAGCCATCGAGGAAGGTTACTCACCCAGCAGACCGTCTGGATACCATGGCTACTACTTCAAGGTTTTAAAGCGGCAGGGCCCTGCAGCGCCGTTAGGACAACTTGATTACGTAATCGAGGGAGTGATGATCGGTGGTTTCGCACTGGTTGCGGTACCGGCTGAATATCGCGTCACGGGAGTCAAGACTTTTACGGTCAGCTACGACGGAATCGTCTACGAAAAGGACTTGGGGCCTGATTCACTCAGCATCGTCAAGAACATGGATCGATACAACCCGAACAAGACTTGGCATCGCACCGAAGACGAATGGGCGAATGCTTCGCCTGCCAGGGATTGAGACATTGAGAAATGAAACCAGGAACGGCATGGCTCAGGGCATTGCAAGTTCTCTGCCTCACACTTGAGCGATTATTTTGACGTGTCCTGCTGGATTGTCGCCCACTCGTAGAAGACACTGAGCTGCCGCTGTATAAGATTTAGAGAGAGACCGATGCAATGTGTTATGGTTTACACTTTCAGGCGTCGGCGACCTGCAATCCAAAAATACCCTGGAAGTGCCCGCAAAATTCAATGGGAACATCACCACAGACTGGACAGACTGGTTCAGTTACGGGCTTTGGAGAATGGATGGAAATAAATGAGTTGCACACCTCACACCGCCACAGCGTAGCCTGCAACAGTGGAGTTGTGGCACCGTAATTCGAAGCCCTCACATTTGGTTTCATAAATTACCTGCGTTCCGACGCGCCACGGTGAATTATCAGCTCCTTTGCCATTTTTAGAACTGTCAGTTGTTACAGGACCGGGTAATCGCGCCTCGCGCCGAGACTGATCAATCAAGGCTTTCACCTGAATCTTTTTCACCAAGATGACTCGATCCCTGCCACAGGTCCCGTCTGTGTCGAGAGCACGCCGATTTCGTTAGCTTGTAATGTCCAGCAATCGGACTACGGCTCACTATAGGGACCAGGCAATCCTAGGGAAACTCTGAATAAGCCCGTGTCTTCGAGGTAGTAAGTGTTCTGCTAGGCCGGTGCAAGCGCTCGGATTCGGTTTTTTCCGGTCTTCCGCCTGCTTGGGCGGCTCGCCCGTGATCAGCAACCTTCGCTCCCGGGCTAAGCCGGTGCCAAGAGCAACAGTTTTTTCCGCGCCAAGTACAGATTCACCAGCGCGCACACCGCGAACAGTTGGGTGGCATTCTTCTTCAGTCCGCGAAAGCGTAGCTTCACAAATCCGAACTTCAGCTTCATCACCGCAAACACGTGCTCCACCTTCGAGCGCACCGTCGACTTGCTCCGGTTCTTCGCCCGCTCCACTTCGTCAAC
>Ga0209056_10000294_pt1 | contig 55852 bp, 63 predicted proteins | sample GraSoiAngelo_114_FD_185876 | JGI IMG/M metagenome (GOLD analysis project Ga0209056, IMG submission 185876) | Grasslands soil microbial communities from the Angelo Coastal Reserve, California, USA - 14_0903_13_40cm (SPAdes) (version 2) | ecosystem: Environmental > Terrestrial > Soil > Grasslands...
GCAACGCCCCCACCTCGGAGCTCCGCGAGGTCGCCGAGAGCCAGGGCATGCGAACCCTCCGCCAGGCCGGCCTCCTCAAGGTCATCGACGGCACCACGACCGTCGAGGAAGTCCTCCGGGTCACCCTGGCGTAGCTCGGGAAAGGAGACTCGATGGCTGCGACGATGCACGACCTTCTGCAGATCATGATCGACCGCGGGGCGTCCGATCTGCACATCACGACCAGCACCTACCCGCAGATCCGCGTGAGCGGCAAGCTCGTTCAGCTGACGGAATTCGAGCAGCTCACGCCGCAGGACACCCAGCGGCTCGCCTACAGCGTGCTCAACGAGGCGCAGAAGCAGAAGTTCGAGGAAGAGAACGAGCTCGACCTCTCCTTCGGGATCCAGAACCTGGCCCGCTTCCGCTGCAACGTGTACCGGGAGCGCGGCGCCGTCGCCGCCGCCATCCGGGTCGTCCCCTTCAAGATTCGCTCCTTCGACGACCTGAATCTCCCGCCGATCGTGCGGCAGCTGGCCGATCGCCCCAAGGGGCTGATCCTCGTCACCGGCCCGACGGGCTCGGGCAAGTCGACGACGCTGGCGGCGATGATCGACAAGATCAACAGCGAGCGCTCCGAGCACATCATGACGATCGAGGATCCGATCGAGTTCGTGCATCCGCACAAGAAGTGCCTGGTGAACCAGCGCGAGGTCTTCGCGGACACCCACTCCTTCAAGGGCGCGCTGAAGTCGATCCTCCGGCAGGATCCGGACGTCGTGCTCGTGGGCGAGATGCGCGACCTCGAGACGATCGGCGCGGCGCTGACGATCGCGGAGACCGGTCACCTGACGCTCGCCACCCTGCACACGAACTCGTGCGCGCAGACGATGAACCGCATCATCGACGTGTTCCCGACCGAACAGCAGTCGCAGGTTCGCGCGCAGCTCTCCCTCGTGCTCGAAGGAGTGCTCTCGCAGCAGCTGATCCCGAAGATCGGCGGCGGCCGCGTGATGGCGCTCGAGATCATGGTCTCGACGCCGGCCGTCCGCAACCTCATCCGCGAGGAGAAGATCCACCAGATCTATTCCGCGATGCAGTCGGGCCAGAAGTTCGGCATGCAGACCATGAATCAGGCCCTCGTCGAGCTGATCAGCCGGCGCCTGATCACTCGGGAAGAGGCGATGAACCGGTCGACCAATCCCGAGGAGCTCGCGCAGCTCCTCCTGCAGGTCGAGGGCGCGGCCGCGGGGGCCGGCGCCGGCGCGCCGTTCCAGAGGCGGTAAGGAGGCACGGGCATGGCCGTCTGGACGTACCAGGGACGAACGGTGTCGGGCTCCACCCAGGGCGAGGTGGAGGCGCCCGACCGCAACGCCGCCGTCGCGATCCTCCGGGGCAAGGGGGTCCTCACGACGGCCATCAAGGAGAAGCCGGGCGCCGCCGCCAAAGAAAAGAAGATCGGCGGGAAGGTCAAGGACCGGGAGATGGCGATCTTCACGCGCCAGTTCTCCACGATGATCGACGCGGGCCTCCCCCTCGTCCAGTGCCTGAACATCCTCGCGGAGCAGAGCGAGTCGAAGAACCTGCGCGACGTCACGACGCGCATCGCGCGCGACGTGGAGGCGGGCTCGAGCCTAGCGGACGCCTTCGGCAAGCATCCGAGGACCTTCGACGACCTCTTCACGAACATGATCGAGGTCGGCGAATCCGGCGGTATCCTCGACGTGGTCCTCCAGCGCCTGTCCGTCTACATCGAGAAGGCCGCGGCCTTGCGTCGAAAGGTCAAGGCCGCCATGATCTACCCCCTCACGATCGTCAGTGTCGCGGCCATCGTCGTCATCTTCATGCTGACCTTCGTGATTCCGACGTTCGCCTCGATGTTCAAGAACCTCGGGGCCGACCTCCCCCTCCCGACGAAGATCGTGCTCTGGCTCTCCAATTTCGTGCAGAGCTACATCCTCCTCATTCTGGCGGGCCTGGGCGCCGGCATCTACGCGCTCCGGCGGTACTACAGGACGGAAGCGGGGCAGATGGTGATCGACGCGCTCCTGCTCAAGCTCCCCGTGTTCGGTGTCCTGATCCGGAAGGTGGCGGTGGCCCGGTTCACCCGCACCCTCGGCACGCTCATCTCCTCGGGTGTGCCCATCCTCGAGGGCCTCCGCATCACGGCGCGCACCGCCGGCAACAAGGTGGTCGAGAAGGCGGTGCTGACCACGCGCGCGGTGGTCACCGCGGGCGGCACGATCACGGAGCCCCTGAAGACCTCGACGGTGTTCCCGCCCATGGTCATCCAGATGATCAACGTCGGCGAGCAGACCGGCGCGCTCGACGCCATGCTCGGGAAGATCGCCGACTTCTACGATGACGAGGTGGACACCGCGGTCGGCGCGCTCACGGCGCTGCTCGAGCCGTTGATGATCGTCTTCCTCGGCGTCGTGATCGGCGGCTTGGTGGTGGCGATGTATCTCCCGATCTTCCGCCTCGTCACGTTGGTCAAGTAATCGAGGCGGTGGACGCGCTCGACCAGACGCACCTGCTGCGCCGCTTCGCGTGGGCGCGCCTTGTGGTCGCCGGGCTCCTCCTGACGGCCACCGCCCTGCTCTCGCTCGTCACCGCCCCGCAGATCAACCTCAAGGGCTTCGGGGCCGCCGTCCTGGTCATCGCGGCGTCCTCGGCGGGCGTCCTCGGCATGCACCCGCGCCCGGTGCCGCCCCGGGGCCTGGCGTCGCTGATCCTCGGGCTCGACGTCGTGACGACGACGCTCATCGTCCTGATGACGGGCGGGCCCGAGTCGGTCTTCGCGTTCCTCTATGTGCTCGTCATCATCGCGTCCTGCGTCCTCCTGTCGCGCCAGGGCGCGATGGTGGTCGCTGCGGGGGCGAGCCTGCTGTTCACCGCAGTCGTCGTCGGCCGGACGATCGTCCCCGTCGCCTCCCTCCTCGACGCCCCGAACGAGATGACCGCGCTCGAGGTGATGACGATGTTTATGAACACGGGGACATTCCTCGTCGTCGCCATCACCGCGGGCAGCCTGGCCGAGCACTACCGCTCGGCGCACCACGCGCTCGAGGACCAACAGAAGGACCTGAGCGACCTCCAGGCCTTCAAGGATCTGATCTTCCAGTCGGTGGGCGCGGGGCTGATCGCGTTGGATAGCGGCGGACGCATCACCGCGTACAATCGGGCTGCGGCGGACATCACCGGGGTGAGCCCCGCGCGTGCGCTCGGCGCACCGTGGCCCGCGATCTTCGGCGGTGGCGTGAATCTCGCGGAGACCCTGGCGGCCGTCCAGAGCGACCCGCGGGCGTTCCGGCGATACGAGCTCAACCTTCGGCCGGCGAGCGGCGGCGCCGATGTCCCGGTGGCGATCACCTTCTGGGCCCTGCGCTCGGGCAGCGGGCAGACGGTGGGCTTGATCGCGGTGTGCGAAGACCTGTCCTCGATGAAGCAGATGGAGGCCCGCGTCCGTCAGGCCGACCGGCTCGCCACGGTGGGGCGCATGGCCGCTAACATCGCCCACGAGATCCGGAACCCCCTCGCGTCGCTGACGGGCGCGATCGAGGTGCTGGCCCGCGACGCCGAGCTCGGCGGAACGCGCGACCGGCTCGCGCAGATCGTGGTTCGAGAATCCGAGCGCCTGGACCACATCATCAAGGACTTGCTCGACTACGCGCGGCCGGCGCCGCTGGTGCTCCAGCCGATCAACCTCGCCGACACGCTCGACGAGGTCCTGCTCCTGCTCGAGCACCGGCCGGTGCCTGACAACGTCAAGATCGTACGGGCGTACGACCGGGAGCTGGCGGTCGAGGCCGACCCGCAGCAGATACGCCAGGTGTTCTGGAACCTCTGCCTCAACGCGCTCCAGGCCATGGTGGAGGGCGGCGAGCTGCAGGTGGCGGCGCGCCGAGAGGGTCGGCTGGTCCAGGTCCGGGTGTCCGACGCCGGGCACGGGATCCACGCCGCCGACCTGCCGCACATCTTCGAACCGTTCTTCTCGACCAAATCGGAGGGGAGCGGCATCGGGCTGGCCCTGGTCCACCGCATCGTGCAGGAACACGGCGGCGACATCGATGTTCGGAGCCACGCCGGGCAGGGAACCATCTTCACGATCACGCTACCGGCCGGCGATGCCTGACGCTCGCATCCTCGTCGTCGACGACGAAAAGAGCATGCGCGAGTTCCTCGCCATCATGCTCAAGAAGGAGGGCTACGACGTCATCCTCGCCGACGGCGGCGACTCGGCGCTGGACGTGCTCCGACGCGAACAGGTGGACCTCGTGGTCACCGACGTCCGCATGCCGACGACGGACGGTCTGTCGGTGCTGAAGGCCACGAAGGACCTGTCGCCCAACACGGCCGTCCTCGTCATCACCGCCTTCGCGTCCACCGAGACCGCCGTCGAGGCCATGAAGCTCGGCGCCTACGACTACATCACCAAGCCCTTCAAGCTGGACGAGATCAAGCTGATCGTCGCGAACGCGCTCGAGCGCAAGCGGCTACGCGACGAAAACCTCTATCTGAAGCGCCAGCTAGAGACCCAGCGTCGCTTCGAGAGCATCATCGGCAAGAGCCCCAAGCTCCTCGAGGTGCTCGACACCCTCCGCAAGATCGCCGAAAGCCACTCCACGGTCATGATCACGGGGGAGAGCGGCACCGGGAAGGAGCTGATCGCCCAGGCCATTCATCAGCAGAGCAACCGACGCGACAAGCCGTTCATCTCGGTCAACTGCGGTGCCATTCCCGAGACACTCATCGAGTCGGAGTTCTTTGGCCACGTCAAGGGCGCCTTCACGGGGGCGGTCGCGAACAAGGTCGGGCTCTTCTCGGCCGCCGATGCCGGGACCCTCTTCCTCGACGAGATCACGGAGGTCCCCCAGACGCTCCAAGTCAAGCTGCTCCGGGCGATCCAGGAACGCGAGATCCGCCGCGTCGGCGAGGCCAAGGACATCAAAGTCGACGTCCGCCTCATCGCGGCGTCGAATCGCGACCTCGAGCAGGCGGTGCAGGAGGGGCACCTCCGCGAGGACCTCTTCTACCGGCTCAACGTCATCCCCATCCGCCTGCCGGCGCTGCGCGAGCGGCGCGAGGATATCCCCCTCCTTGTCGATCACTTCATCCACAAGTTCTCGTCCGAGCTCGACAAGGAGGTGCGCCGCGTCTCGCCGGAGGCGATGAGCGTGCTCGAGCAGCATCAGTGGCCGGGCAACATCCGGGAGCTCGAGAACGTCATCGAGCGGGCGATCGTGCTCGGAACCGGCGAGCTGCTCGGCGTCGAGGCCCTTCCCGAGAACGTGCGGCGTCCACGAGTGGTGCGCGACGTGGAGCCGGACTTCCCCGACGACGGTCTCGACCTCGAGGCGACCCTCGATCGCATCGAGCAGCAGTACCTGCGGCTGGCCCTGGACCGCACCGGCGGCGTCCAAACGCGGGCCGCCGAGCTGCTGCACATGACCTTCCGCCAGTTCCGCTACAAGGTCCAAAAGCACGGGCTCGGACGGCGGGGTGATCGACTCGACTGACAATTTTTGCGGCGCCGCTGACCCCTGCCGTCGGGGGGGCAGGCCCTCGACCCTCCACGGAAGACCTCGCCCCCTCGTCCGTCCCCGACGAATCAATACCTTGGGGATTACCCCGGCAGCCCGCTATCGTATGGCATCAAGCGTGCATCACGGTGGCCGAGACACGCCTGGCGTCGAACTCGCCCAGACCCGGCGGGGCGAAGAGGGGAGCGTCAATGACTGGATTGGTGCGACGGAGCCACGCGCAGCGGGGGTTCACGCTCATCGAGCTCATGATCGTGGTGGCGATCATCGGCATCCTCGCGGCCATCGCGATCCCGCTCTACGCCAACATCCAGGCGCGCGCCCGGATCGCCAAGGCCCAGGCCGACGCCCGGACCCTCGTGAGCGCCATCAGCATGTACTCGGCGACCTTCGGGTCCCTGCCGGGTGCCCTGACCAACCTGACCGCCGCCGCGACCGTCTCAGGAATCAGCGGCGGGCCGTTCATGAAGTCGGTCCCGAGCTCGCCGTCGGGCTGGTCGGCCTACAGCTACACGTCGAACCCGTGCGGCACCTTCACCGTGACGGCCAGCGGCGACAGCACGACCGTCTCGTCGCCGTAGACTTGAGCACGAACGGGAGCCTTTTCTCCTGGATCACACTCGCGAAGACTAAGGAGTGATTATGTTGGGATTCTGGCACAGGAAGCGCTTCGACCTCGGTAGCCAGCGCGGCTTTACGCTCATCGAGCTCATGATCGTGGTGGCGATCATCGGCATCCTCGCGGCCATCGCGATCCCGCTCTACGCCAACATCCAGGCGCGCGCCCGGATCGCCAAGGCCCAGGCCGACGCCCGGACCCTCGTGAGCGCCATCAGCATGTACTCGGCGACCTTCGGGTCCCTGCCGGGTGCCCTGACCAACCTGACCGCCGCCGCGACCGTCTCAGGAATCAGCGGCGGGCCGTTCATGAAGTCGGTCCCGAGCTCGCCGTCGGGCTGGTCGGCTTACAGCTACACGTCGAACCCCTGCGGCACCTTCACCGTGACGGCCAGCGGCGACAGCACGACCGTCTCGTCGCCGTAACGCCGCGCGCGCTGCCCCGACCCGGGCGGGGGCGTGACGGCCCCCGCCCGCCGAGTGTCATGAGGCCTTTCACCCCGACGTCTTCGTCTCCTGCCCGACCCTGGCTATCCGTGCTGCTGGTCCCGCTCGCCCTCGGGGGGCTCGCCTACCTGAGCTCGCTCGGAGGCGGTTTCGTCTGGGACGACAAGCACCTGATCGTCGGCAACACGCTGCTGCGCCAGGCCTCGCCCCTGCCCGCGATCACCTCGGACTTCTGGCAGGAAGGCGAGCGGACCGACTTCTACCGGCCGCTGGTGAGTCTCAGCTACTTCCTCGAATTCAGGCTCTGGAGGCTCGCTCCCGCCGGCTACCACGCCGCCAACCTGGCCTATCACCTGCTGGCGACGCTCGCGGTGACGTGGGCGGCGAGGCTATTGTTTGGGAGCCCGGTCGCCGCGGCGCTGTCCGGCGCGGTGTTCGCCGCGCACCCGATCCACACAGAGTCCGTCGCGTTCATCTCCGGGCGGCCCGACGTGTTCGCGGGCGCGCTCCTCGTCGGCGCCTTTGCGTTCTTCGTTCGCGCCCGGGCTCGGCAGCGCCGGGTCTCGGCCGCGAGCCTCGCGCTCTTCGGCGCGGCCCTCCTCAGCAAGGAGACGGCGCTCACCTTCCCCGCGATCCTGATCGCGTACGAGCTCACCGCCGGCGCCGCGCCCGCCCTCCCGCCCGCGCCCGCCGAGGCCGGCGGCCGGCAGATCCGCCGGCTCGCCGCGCTCGTCTGGCCCTACCTGGCCACGGCAGGCGCCTATCTGGCCCTCCGTGTCCTCGTGCTCGGTGCCATCCTCGGCCGTGGCGTCGATCGAACGGCGCTCGGCGCGCGCGGGGTGACCGCGCTGAACGCCCTCGGCGAGTATCTCCGCCTGCTGCTGTTCCCGTACCCGGCGGCGCCGGATCGGCTGCCGGACCCGGCGGTCGGGGCGCCCACGGTCGCGGCGCTGACCGTGCTCGTGCTGATCCTGAGCGCCCTCGCGGGGGGAGGACGGGCCTCGCGGATGCCGTCGTTCCTCGGCGCCTGGTTTCTCCTGACGCTCATCCCGGCGAGCCCCCTCGTGCCCGGGCGAGCGCCCCAGGTCGCCGAACGGTTCCTGTACATTCCGTCCGTCGCGTGGGCGTGGCTGTGCGGGTGGGTCGGGGCCCTGCTCTGGAATTCGGCGTGGTGCCGCCCGCCCGTCCGGCGCGCCCTCGTGGGAGCCCTGGCGGCCGTACTCGCGGCCGGCGCCATCGGCCTCACGGGACTGCGCGCTCGCGACTGGCAGGACGAGTACCGCCTGTTCAGCCGCATGGCGGCGGCCGAGCCGCGCTCCTACCTGGCGCCGCTCAACCTCGGAACCCTCTACGTCGGCGCCGGGCGGCTGCCCGAGGCCGAGGCCCAGTTCCGTCGCGCGCTCGAACTCCGACCGACCTCGGCCCCGGCGCTCCTGGGGCTAGCGGTCGTCGACAGTCGCCTCGGTGAGCACGAGCGGGCCATTCGGTACGCCGTGCGGGCGCGCGACCTCGCCCCCGACGGCGACCTCATCCACGTGCAGCTGGGGGCGATCTACGGCGTGGCCGGGCGCTTCCCGGAAGCGGCCGCGAGCTTCCGCGAGGCGATCCAGCGCAACCCGCGGCGCCTCCAGGCGCGCGGAAACCTCGTCGCGGCGCTGGTCGACGCCGGCCGACCCGCCGAGGCGCGCTCCGCGCTCGCCGAGCTGGCACGCCGCCTCACCGCCGAGGCCTACCCGGACCCCGCGGACATCCAGATGGTCGCGGCGCTCGAGCAGCGGCTGGCCACGACAAGGAGGTCGCCATGAAACGGACGCTCTTCAGCGTCGTCTTCGTCATCTGGGCCGGCGCCGTCACGTTCGGCAACACCCTGTCGTACGGCTTCGTATGGGACGACCACTTCCTCATCGGCGACAGCTACTTCGTCCGCCACTGGAGCGCGATCCCCGCCATCTTCGCGTCACACTTCTGGGCGGGGCACGCCGACTGGAAGATGTACTACCGCCCGCTCATCAACCTCTCCTTTCTGGTCGAGTACCACCTGTGGGGCCTCCGGCCGCTCGGGTATCACCTCACCAATGTCGTCACCCACCTCGCCGTGTGCCTGCTCGTGTTCTGGATCTGCTCGACGCTCCTCCGCGACTGGCTCCTGAGCTTCATCGCCGCGCTCGCCTTCGCGGTGCATCCGGTGCACAGCCAGTCGGTCTCGTTCATCTCGGGACGGACGGACCTCCTCAGCACCTTCTTCTTCCTGCTCGCCTTTGCGCTCTACCACCGCTGGCGCCAGTCGCGCCGATGGCCGACCTACGCCGGCGTCGCCGGCGCCTTCCTGCTCGCCCTCCTCTCGAAGGAGGTCGCGGTCACCCTGCCGCTCGTCCTCGTGCTCTACGAGTGGGTGTTCCCGGGACCGCCGGGCGGGCGGCCCTTCCCCGCGCGAGCCGCCCGCGGCGTCGGCCCGCTCCTCGCCCTGCTCGGCGTCTTCCTGACGGTTCGCGTCTTCGTGATCAGCGACGTGCTCCTGACGCGAAGCGGCCCGCTCCTGGCCGAGGCGCTCCCCCGCGTCCTCACTACGCTACGGCTCGCGAGCTGGTACGCCTGGGTCACGATCATCCCGTACCCGGTCAGCCCCTCGCAGTCGGCGCAGGTCGTGACCTCGGTCACCGATCCGGCCTTCCTCGTCGCGGCGGCCGGGCTCGTCCCGCTGATCGCCGCCGTCGTCGCCGCCGCGGTCTGGTCGCGCGTCAGCCTGTTCTTCATCGCCTGGTTCTGGATCACGCTCGCACCCTCCGTCGCCCTCAATCTCCTCCCCGGTTCCACGCCGATCGTCGCCGACCGCTTTCTCTACCTGCCGTCGGTGGGGGTGTGCGTCCTGCTCGCCCTCGGGGTCCGCCGGCTGATCGGCGAGGTTCACGACATCGAAACGGAGCACGTGCGAAAGACGCCCGCCATCGCGTTCGCGAGCCTGGTCGTGCTCTTCGCGATCCTGACGATCTGGCGCAACGAGTACTGGAAGGACGACCTCCGGCTCTACTATCGGATGGAGGACACCGACCCGCAGTCACTCATGGCCGTCGTCAACCTCGGGCTCATGCACCTCACCCGGCTCGAGGCGAAGGAAGCCACGATCGACTTTCAGAAGGCGCTCGCGCTCGCCCCCAACAACGCCCGCGTGCTGGTCGGCTACGGGTTGCTCGAGGCGGAGACCGGACATCCGGACGAAGGAATACGGGACGCGCTCCGCGGCCTCGGCTACGAGCCCAACGAGGGGGGCCTTCACGCGATCGTCGGTCGCATCTACGTGATCAAGGGAGACTACGACCGGGCCAGCGCGCACTACCGGGAGGCCGTGCGCCTGCAGCCGCACATCCCGGGCAACTACTTCGTGCTCGCCTGGACGCTCTTCCACGCCCACCACGTCCCCCAGGCGGCCAAGGCGTTCGACCAGGGCGAGCGGGTCGCCAGCGCGATGCAGTGGCGTCACCGGCTCGTCGACCGCCTCGGCGGCGAGCTCTTCGTCGACCTCGACCCCCCGCGCGCGATCGGGTACTGGGAGCGGTACGCCAACGAACTGCGGAGCCTGCCCCAGCCGAGCCAGTGGGAGCAGTCCGAGATCACGACGGCGCGGGCGGAGGTCGAGAAGCTTCGCGGCGGGGTCAAGTGATGCTCGCGGCCGCCGTGGTGATCGGGATCTTCGGGCTCGCCGTCGGGAGCTTCCTCAACGTCTGCATCGCCCGGCTCCCGGAAGGCAAGAGCCTCTGGTGGCCGGGCTCCGCCTGCCCGCACTGCGGTGCCGCGATCGGCTGGCGCGACAACGTCCCCGTGCTCTCATATGTCGCGCTCCGCGGCCGCTGCCGCGCGTGCGGCGGACCGATCGCCTGGAGGTACCCGCTCGTCGAGGTCGTGACGTCGGGCCTGTTCGTGTTGACGGTCCTCAGGCTTGGCTGGACTCCCGAACTGGCGATCGGACTCGCGCTGGTGGCAGCCCTGATCGTGGTCACCGGGATCGATCTGCTGCGCCAGATCATTCCCGACGTCATCACGGTGCCGGGTATCGTGTTTGGGTTCCTCACGAATTCCCTCGCCGGGCGCGTCAGCTGGCTCGACAGCCTCCTCGGCATCCTGGCGGGTGGCGGGATATTCTTCGCCATCATTCTCGTCAGCAAGGGCGGCATGGGCGGTGGCGACATGAAGCTCGGCGCGATGCTCGGGGCGTTCCTCGGATGGAAGGTCGCGCTGATCTCCTTATTAATCGCCGTATTATCCGGCGGCGGTGTGGCCGCGGTGCTGCTTCTCACGCGGGCCCGGGGCCGCAAGGATCCTGTCCCCTTTGGCCCTTTCCTTGCCCTGGGAGGTTTAGCTGGCTTGCTCTGGGGAGAGATACTCCTGGCATGGTACCTAGGCACCTTCGGACGGTAGACTCCCCTCTCGGCCGTGCTGACCAGACGGGGTGCCTGCGAGGGACCGGGGCCGGGCCCCGAGCGTGGGGGGGGAGACCTTCGGTGGGCTCCAGAACCGTGCGGCTCACCGGCCGGGGGGCCACGCCGCGGGTCGGCTGCGATTCGGTCGCCGCGATGACGACGCGGCGAGCGCCTGCCGGACGCGGGTCACCCGCGGCAGCGACGGCCGGCGCCGGCCGCGGCAAGCGTGGCGGCCCCGACGCGATTTCCGGTGGGAGGGTAACTAGGTGTAGTCGTCTTGCCACCTTGGCATCGCTCTCTGTAGTGGTTCCGGAAAAGTTGACCGCGAATTCGTCAACCACCTATACTTTCGTCATTATTTAACGGGGACTTTTGGGACATGAACCTGTTCGGAAAGCGGAGGGAGAGCTTCGGGCTCGACATCGGCTCGAGCGCCGTCAAGGTCGTGCAACTTGAGGGCGCGGGACGGAACTTCGAGCTCCGCGCGTACGCGACGGTACCGCTGCCCCACAACGCGATCTCGGAAGGAATTATCAAGGACCCGCCCGCGGTGGTGGCCGCGATCAAAGAGGCGGTCGGCAAGGCCGGCATCAAAACGAAGACCGCTGCCATCTCGGTTTCCGGGCGCGAACTCATCGTCAAGAAGGTGCAGCTCCCCCGGGCGACGGCCCGGGAGATCGCCGACGCCATTCAGCTCGAGGCCGAGCACCACATCCCGTTCGCGATCGACGAGGTCTTCCTCGACTACCAGGTAGTGGGGGAAACCTCCAACAGCATGGACCTGATCCTCGTGGCAGTGAAAAAGTCGAAGGTGACCGAGTACTTCGCCGTCGCCGAGGAGGCAGGGGTCAACCCGGTCATCGTGGACCTCGATGGGTTCGCGATGGAAAACCAGTACGAGCTGAATGCCGGCGACACGGGCGGCGACGCCGTCGCCCTCATCGACATCGGCGCCTCCGTCATGAAGACGAACGTCATCCGGGGCGGTGCCTCGATCTTCGCGCGTGACATCCCCTTCGGGGGCCACAACTACACCCAGGCCATCGCGCAGCGGCTGAACATCCCGTTCGAAAAGGCCGAAGTCGCCAAGGTGGGTCGCGCGGCCGGGGTGAACTGGGACGACATGGTCCCGGCGCTGGAGGCGGTCTCGCGCGAGCTGTCGCTCGAGGTGCAGCGGACCTTCGACTACTTCGCTTCCACCGCCGAGTCCGAGCGCATCGGCAAGATCGTGCTCTCCGGCGGGTGCGCCCGCCTGCCGGGGCTGGATGAATTTCTGTCGTCCAGCTGGGGCATCCCCGTCGAGCTCGTGCGGCCGTTTCAGAACGTCAAATTCGACACCGCGAAGGGCGCCGAGCTCTCGGGCGCGGGGCCCGTCCTGGCCGTCGCGGTCGGCCTCGCCATGCGGCGCCCGGGGGACAAGGCGGCTGCATGATCAGGATCAACCTTGCTCCCGTCCGCGAGCGGAAGGCCTTCCGGATCTCGCTGCCGAGCTTCAACCTCGGCATCCTCTTTGCCCTCCTGTCCGTCCTCTCCGTCATCCTGATCGGCGGCTGGTGGTGGGTGCTCGCCAGTGAGCGGGACCAGCTGGAGCGGGACATCGTGGTCGCGGAGAAGCAACTCGAGACCCTGAAGGCGGCGATCGCGGAGGGCAACAGGTACAAGGCGGAACGGGACGATCTCGAGCGGCGGGTCAACGCCATCGAGGAGCTCACCAAGAACCAGACGACGCCGATCTACTTCCTGGAGGCCGTCGCCGAGTCCATTCCCCGCGACCTCTGGCTCACCAGCACGAGCGAACGGGACAGGCAGCTTCACTTCAATGGCACGGCCTTCTCGAGCACGGCCCTCGCCGACTTCATGGCCAACCTACGGGCCTCGGGGAGGTTCAAGGACGTCGACCTCGTGGTGGCACGGCAGGACATCACGAAGATGCCCCGCTTGATCACCTTCGAGGTCGTCTGCCGGTTCGAGATCTGACGATGGATCTGGCGACGACCTTCGCCCCGCTCATCAACCAGCCCCGGTCCACCAAGATCGCGCTCGGCGCCGTCCTGGTGGCGGCCATCCTCGGCGGCGGCTACTTCCTGCTCGTCTCGCCGGCGCAGTCGGTCGTCGCCGTCCTCCGGGCGAAGAACGACTCGCTCCAGGCCGAGGTGACGCAGAACCGCGCGGTGGCCGCCAACCTCGCGCGCTTCCGCGAGGAGGCGGTGATCCTGCGGCGGCGCCTCGACGCCGTGCGCGAGCGACTGCCCAACGCGAAGGAGATCCCGCCCCTCTACCGCACGGTGTCCGACCTCGCGTACCAGGCGGGCCTGGCCGTCAGCATCTTCCAGCCGCGGGAGCCGCAGGCGAAGGACTTCTACGCCGAGGTCCCCATCACCGTCAGCGCCGAGGTTGACTACCACCAGCTCGGCTCCTTCTTCGAGCGGCTCGCCCGGCTGCCCCGGATCGTCAACGTCTCCGACCTCCGGCTGACCGGTCTCAGCCGACCGAGCGGGAGCCTGCGCGCCGATATGACGCTCGTCACCTACATGTTCAAGGCGGAGCCTGGGGCGCCGCCCGCGCCCGGAGCGAAGCGGTGATCCGCCGCGGAGCCCTCCTGTCGGCGTTCGCGTTGACGCTCGTCGCCTGTGGCAGCGGAGCGCCGCCGCTACCGCCGCCGCCGATCGCGGCCCCGCCCAAGCCGGCCGCCCCGCCCGCCGAGGCGCCGGAGGCGGAGAAGCACGAGCGGTCGCTCCCGGCCGTGACCTACGACCCCAAGGGCGCCCGCGACCCCTTCGTCCCCCTCGAGGCCACGGGCGGCGCGAAAGGCCTGACCGTGGCGGCGACGCGGCTCACCGGGATCGTGTGGGATCAGGCGGGCGCGCTCGCCCTTCTCGAAGGGGCGGACGGCATCGGATACATCCTCCGGCCGGGCGACACCCTCGGTGACGGACGCCTCCTGGAGATCGGCGCCGACAACGCGGTCTTCAGCGTGGCCCCGCGCCTGGGCGCGCCGCCGACGCGCCTGACGCTTCGGCTGAAAACAGACTGATGACCTTCAAAAGGGGGCATTCGATGGCATGGACGGGGCGGATCCTGGGGTCACTCCTGGCTCTCGTGGTTGTCTCGGGGGCCGCGCAGGGGCAGCCCGGGACCGCACCCCCTGTGCAGGCGCAACCCGGGACCCCGCCCCCCGTGCAGGGGCAGCCCGGGACCCCGCCCCCTGTGCAGGCGCAACCCGGGACCCCGCCCCCCGTGCAGGTGAGTGAGGTCACCGTCGACTCGACCAAGATCACCACGATCCAGATCAAGACCTCCGGAGCGGCCAAGTACCACGCCAGGCTCTTCGCGAAGCCGCCGCGCTTGGTGATCGACCTCGACGACACGCTCAACGCTGTCGCCCAGATCCCGGCGACGCCCGGCCCCGATCCGATCAAGCAGATCCGTGCGAGCCAATTCAAGCCGGATGTGACGCGGGTCGTCATCGAGTTCACCCGCAGGGTGGCCTACAGGATCAGAGCGACTCCCGCCGGGATCACGGTCACCTTGAGTCCTCCCGCCCCGCCGGCGACCGCCCAGGGCGCGGCTCCGGCCGCACCGGGCCCGCCCGCCCCGCTGATGGCGGCCCAGGGTGCGGCTCCGGCCGCGCCCGCCCCACCCGCCCAGCTCCCGGCCCCCGGCACGCCCGAGGTCGCCAAGGTCGAGAAGCCGGCGGCCCCGAAGCCGGCCGCCGCCGCGCCGAAGGGCGCGGCCGCCCCGGCCCCCAAACCAGCGGTCAAGGCTGAACCCGTTCTGCCGCCCGCTCCCGAGATCGCGCAGGCCCCGGCGCCTGCCCCCGCGCCCGCGCCGGGGCCCGCGGGCCAGAAGCTCATCTCCCTCGACTTCAAGGACGCGGATGTCGTCAACCTCCTCCGCATCCTCGCGGCCGAGAGCGGCAAGAACATCGTCATCGGCGACGACGTGAAGGGCAAGATGTCGATCACGCTCCGCAACGTCCCCTGGGAGACGGCACTCGAGACGATCCTCGAGGCCCGCGGCCTCCAGAAGATCGAGCGGGACAACCTGATCCGCATCGTCTCGAGCGAGCAGCTCGCGCGCGAGCGCGAGGCCGCGGCCCGGCTCGAGGAGGCCAAGGCGAAGGCGGAAGCCGACGTGCGGCAGAAGATCGCCGACGCCAGGAAGGCCGAGCAGGTCGTCGCCGCCGTCGAGCAGGCCCAGCAGGAGGCGCTGGCCCGCGGGCCGCTCCGGGAGGAGACGATCCGGCTCTCCTACGCGGACCCGATCGATGTCGCCACGACCCTCAAGGGGATCCTCGGCATTCCGCCCCAGGGGCTCCAGGCCTCGGCGCTCACGCCGAGCGTCGCTCCGGGGCCGGGCGGGCCGCCGCCGATCGCCCAGCCGCCCTTCTCCGCGCTCTACGGAACCGCGCCGCCGCCGGGACCGGGGCCGGCTCCGAGCCCGTCGGCGGAGGTGCTCTCGCGAGGCATCACCATCCAGCCCAACCCGGCGACGAACTCGGTCTTCATCCGGCACTACGCGCGGGACCTCGAGCGGATCAAGAAGCTCATCCGGGAGACGCTCGACATCCCGCTGCCCCAGGTGAAGATCGAGGCCCGGCTCGAGGATATCCAGCGCGCCGCGCTCGAGGCCATCGGCGTCAGCTGGGGCGGGGGGGGCGCGACGGGCGTGGGCAATCGCGTCGCCTTCGTCGGGCAGGGTATCACGCAGTCGGTCATGGACGGCGGGAGCGTCGCCACCCCGTCGCCGGCCATCGGGGTGCAGGGGCTCCCGCCTCTCAACCCCGGACTGTCGCTCGGCTCGATCCTACCGGTGTCGCCGTTGACCGGTCTGCCGACCGGGGGAAGCCTCGTCAACCTCCTCCCCATCTCCGCGCTGGGGTCGACGTTCGGGGGCTCGCCCACGGCCGGTCTCGGCTTCGGCATCGTCGACAGCCGGTTCAACATCGATCTCGCCCTCCAGGCGCTGCAGACCGAGAGCAAGACCCGCACGCTCTCGCGCCCGGAAATCGTGATGGTCGAGAACAAGGAAGCCACGATCGCGCTCGGCGAGCAGATCCCCTACGCGACCGTCAGCTCGGCGGGCACCCAGATCCAGTTCGTGAGCGCCCTCCTGCAGCTGACGGTCAAGCCGCACGTCATCCTGGAAAGGGACGCGACAAAGGTTAAACTGAGGGTCGTGGTCGACAACAACCAGCGGGGCAAAGAGGTCAACCTGGGCGGCAGCGGCTCGCCGCCCGCGATCGCCACCGAGCACGCCGAGACCGAGGTCCTGATCAAGGAGGGCGAGCGCCTGGTCATCGGCGGTATCGGGACGACGACCGACATCGACTCGCTGAGAAAGGTCCCGCTCTTCAGCGACATCCCGCTGCTCGGCTGGCTTTTCAAGAGCAAGGGGAGCGATCGGGAGAGCCGGGAGCTCGTCGTCTTCATCACGCCCAGCGTGCTGAGGAGCGGACCGCCGCCGCCCGCGCCGGGCCAGTAGGAGAGCATGCCGGAAGCCTTTCGCTTCCTCACCGCGGGCGAGTCCCACGGTGAGGGCCTCACCGCCATCATCGACGGCGTGCCCGCCGGGCTCCCCCTCGCCGAAGCCGACCTCAACGAGGACCTCGCGCGCCGGCAGCGCGGCTACGGCCGCGGCGGGCGGATGAAGATCGAGCGCGACCAGGTGCACATCAGCGGGGGCGTGCGCTGGGGCCTCACCCTCGGCAGCCCCATCGCGCTCACCATCGCGAACCGCGACTGGGAGAACTGGAAGGCGACGATGTCCGTCGGCCCCCCCGAGCCCGGGGCGGCGGCGAAGCAGGTCACGCGACCGCGACCGGGCCATGCCGATCTGGCCGGCGCCATGAAGTACGGCCACCGGGACATCCGCAACGTCCTCGAGCGGTCGAGCGCTCGGGAGACGACGGCGCGCGTGGCGGTCGCCGGCGTCGCCAAGCGGCTCCTGGCCGAATTCGGGATGACGATCCTGAGCCACGTCACCGAGCTCGGCGGGATCCGCATCTCGCCCGACCTCGACCTCCCGTGGGAGGAGATCCGGCGGCGGGCCGAAGCCTCAGAGGTCCGCTGCGCCGATCCGGCCGCCGAGGCCGAGATGATCGTCGCCATCGACGACGCGAAGGCCAAGGGAGACACCCTCGGCGGCGTCTTCGAGGTGGTCGCGCTCGGCTGCCCGGTCGGCCTCGGCTCCTACGTCCAGTGGGACCGCCGCCTGGACGGCCAGATCGCCCAGGCCCTCTGCGCGATCCAGGCGATCAAGGGCGTCGAGTTCGGCCTGGGCTTCGAGACGGCGCGCCGGCCCGGCTCGCAGGTGCACGACGAGATCCTCCTCGACGCCCAGGGCGGGTTCCGGCGCGCGAGCAACAACGCGGGCGGCCTCGAGGGCGGCGTGACCAACGGCCAGCCGGTCGTCGTCCGGGCGGCGATGAAGCCACTGTCCACCCTGCGGACGCCCCTCCGCTCGGTGGACGTCGCCACCAAGGAAGCCGTCGAGGCGGTCGTCGAGCGGAGCGACGTCAGCGCGGTGCCGGCGGCCGGCGTCGTCGGCGAGGCGATGCTGGCCCTCGCCCTCGTGACGCCCTTTATCGAGAAGTTCGGCGGTGATAGCATCGACGAGATCCGCCGGAACTACCGCGCCTATCAGGACGCGCTCCGGTCCTGGTAGGGCGGGACCCGCCCGGCACGATCCGTCGACCATGACGCAAGAGATCACCGTTCGTCTCGGCCATCGCTCCTATCCGATCGTGGTGGGGAGCGGCGTGCTCTCCACCGTGGGCGAGCGGCTGCGCGCGCTCGGGGTCGGCTCCCGGGCGGTGCTCGTGAGCGACGACTCGGTCCTGCGCCTGCACGGCGAAGCGGTGACGCAGAGCCTCCGGACGGCCGGCTTCAGTCTGAGCCAGGTCGTGGTGCCCGAGGGCGAACGCGCGAAGTCGATCACCGTCGCCCAGCGGGGCTGGGACGAGCTGCTCGCCGCCGGAATCGACCGGACATCCACCGTGGTGGCGCTCGGCGGCGGAGCCGTCGGCGACCTCGCGGGGTTCGTGGCCGCCACCTACATGCGCGGCCTCAACTTCGTCCAGCTCCCGACGACCATCCTCGCCCAGGTGGACGCCTCGATCGGCGGCAAGACCGCGATCGACCATCCCCGCGCCAAGAACCTGATCGGCGCCTTCCACCAGCCGCGCCTCGTCCTCGTGGATCCCGACGTCGTCGTCACGCTGTCCGACCGGGAGTTCCGCTCCGGCCTCGCGGAGGTCGTCAAGCACGGCATCGTCGCCGACGCGGCCTACTTCGGCGACGTCGAACGGCACGCCGGCCCGCTGCTCGCGCGCGATCTGCCGACGCTCGAGCGGGTGATCGGCGGGTCGTGCCGGATCAAGGCCTCGGTCGTCGAGCGTGACGAGCAGGAGACCGAGCTCCGGGCGATGCTGAACTACGGCCACACCGTCGGCCACGCGCTCGAGGCCAGCGCCGGCTACGGTCGCTTCGCCCACGGCGAGGCGGTGTCGATCGGCATCGCGGCGGCGGCCCGGCTCGCGCACCGTCTCGGGCTCGCCTCCCTCGAGACGGTGTTGCGGCAGGAGCGCCTCTTGGAGGCGCTGGGGCTGCCCGTTCGCCTAGCCGACGTCGATCACGCCGCGCTCTTGGCGGCCATCGGTCGCGACAAGAAGGCGCGGGACGGGACCGTGCCGTTCGTGCTGGCGCCGCGCATCGGAGAGTTCCGTCTCGTCTTCGACGTTCCGCCGGACGCCGTTCGCGCGGTCCTGGCCGAGCTGACCCACGCGGAGATCGCCTCCTGAGCCGGCCGGCGGACGAATTGACAAGCTCGAAGGCGGCCCCGTACGATGATCCTACGACGGCCTTCGCGATCCGCCGCTACGAGGAGCGGCTGGCTCGAGACCCCGCGTCACTCGCGTTTGCGACCCTCGCGGACCTGTACCGCAAGGTCGGCCGGTTCGCCGAGGCGATCGCGCTCTGTCGGGACGGGCTCCGGCGCGTTCCGCACTACACGACGGCTCGCCTGATCCTGGCGAAGACGCTGCTCGCGGGAGGTGATCTCGTCGCCGCGGGGTCCGAGCTCGACGCGATTCTCGCGGGCAATCCGAACGACGCGGAATGCCACCGCCTACTCGCGGAAGTTCACCGCCGGCGCGGGGACCTCCCGACGTCGGTGCGGCACCTCGAGACGGCGGTCGGGCTCGATCCCGGCGACCGCGACGCGCAGACCGCCCTCCGGCTGCTCCGCGGCGCCACCGGCGGCGTGCCCGAGGGGGGACTCGGACGCGCCCTCCGGGACGACGTGTTCGCGACCGCGACGTTCGGGGAGGCCTGCCTGGAACAGGGCCTCGCGGAGGAAGCCGCGGACGTCTTCGGACGGCTCCTGCGGAAGGACGCCGCGAACCAGCGAGCCCGGGACGGGCTCGAGCGGGCGCTGCGCGCGAAATCTGGACGCAAGAGAGGATGAGGACCGAATGCAAGTCTCGACCGCGGAGTTCAAGAAGGGGCTGAAGATCGTCTTCGACGGCCAGCCCTACACGATCGTCGAGTTCCAGCACGTGAAGCCGGGCAAGGGCGGCGCCTTCGTCCGCACGAAGCTCAAGAACATGAAGCTCGGGAAGGTGATCGACAACACGTTCCGATCGGGCGAAAAAGTGGAGCTGGTCGACTTCGAGGAGAAGCACATGCAGTTCCTCTACCGGGACGACCGGTACCACTTCATGGACACGGAGACCTACGACCAGGTCTCGCTGTCGGAGGACGAGGTCGGCGACGCACGGGAATTTCTCAGGGAGAACACGGAGGTCGACGTGCTCTACATCGACGGCGCGCCCGCCGGCGTCGAGCTGCCGAACTTTGTCGAGCTCACGATCGCGAAGACGGAGCCCGGGGTGCGCGGGGACACCGCCCAGGGCGGCAGCAAGCCCGCCACCCTGGAGACGGGCGCCGTCGTGCAGGTTCCCCTCTTCCTGAACGAGGGCGACACCATCCGGATCGACACGCGCACGGGCGGGTACCTGGCGCGGGTCGCCGCCGCGGGCTGAGCGCGCATGCCCAAACGACGGACCGACGCTCGGAGAGGTACCCCGCTCGACCGGCTCCGCGAGCTGGCGGCCTTGCTCGACGAGTACGGGCTCTCGGCCGTGTCCGCGCGCTGGGACGACGTCCGCGTGCGGCTCGAGCGGCGTCCGGCGCCGCCCCTGCCGGCGCCGTCGCTGCCCGCCGCCCCGCCCGCGGCCGCCGCCACGTCGGCCGCGAAATCCGAAGGCGCCGAGGGGGCGGCCCCGGGGCACGTCACGATCGAGGCGCCGATGGTCGGCACCTTCTACCGGGCCACCGCGCCCGGCGCCGATCCGTACGTGCGCGAGGGCGACGAGATCAAGGAAGGACAGATCCTCTGCATCATCGAGGCGATGAAGCTCATGAACGAGATCGAGGCGAAGGTGGCCGGGCGCATCGTCAAGATCCTCGTGGAGAACGGCCTGGCGGTCGAGTACGGCCAGCCGCTCTTCCTGGTCGAGCCGCTCCATTGACGGGACGGGGGATGCGCCGCCCCACCGTCGTCGAGATCGGACTCGCCGCGCTGGTCGTCCTCCTCCTCGGCGTCCTCTGGGGCTGGCGGTCTGACGGCCGGGCCCCGGCGCCGGCCGACCTCCGCGCCCTGCCGGCGCGGGCGCCCGCGCCCGAGGTCGCGCTGCTGACCGACGAAGCGATTCGCCTCTTCGCCGGGCGCGAGTTCGCGGAGGCGTGCGAGCGCTTCAGCGAGGCGGCCGCCCGCGCGCCCGAGAGCGCCGCCCTTCGCGGTAACGTTGCCCGGTGCTTCGGAGACTGGGGGTGGCAGGCCCTGCGCGCCGGTCGCGCCGAGGAGGCCATGCAGCTCTTCCGGCAGGGCCTGGCGGCGTCTCCGGGGGGCGAGGACCTCCTGAAGGGCCTCGGCGTCGCGGCCGTCCACGCGGGCCGGGCCGACCTCGCGGTCGAGCCGCTGGCGCGCCTCGTCCGCGACCAGCCTGACGGCGAGGCGACCATCCTGCTGGCCCGACTCTACGACCAGCGCGACGAGGGTGCGCAGGCCGTGACGCTCCTGCGCCGACTCCTCGCCGTCCATCCGGCGAACGTCGAGGCACGCCGGCTTCTGGAGAAGCTCACCCGGGAGTCCACGGCGGAGGCCGGCTTCCGGAAGGTGGAGACCGCCCACTTCGTCCTCAAGGCCCGCGGGGACGGCGACGCCGAGATCCGCCGAACGGTGCTGGCGACGCTCGAGCGCCTGTACGCGGACATCGGCGGAGCGCTCGGGCGGTATCCGGCCGAGAAGATCCTGGTCATCCTCTACCCCGCCGGGCGCTTCCAGGAGGTGACCGGCACGCACGACTGGGTGAGCGGCCTCTTCGACGGCAAGATCCGCCTGCCGGCGGGCGCGCTCGCCCTCCCCCCCCCGGCCCTGGCCCGCGTGCTGGCTCACGAGGGGACGCACGCGATCGTCCACCAGATCGCTCGCGGTCGGGCGCCCCGCTGGCTCCAGGAAGGTCTCGCGCAGCATTTCGAGGGCGTCGTCGACGAGGAGCTCCTGGAGCTTCCCCGGGGCCTCACGCTCGCGGGCGTCGAGGCGCTGCTCACGTCGGGCGACGTCGCCAAGGCGCGCACCGGCTACCGGACGGCGCTCTGGCTCGTGCGGGACCTCCTCGAGCGCGGCGGCGTGCCCACGCTCACCGAGCTGCTCGCCCGCCTCGGCAGCGGCGAGCCGGTGACCACGGCTGTCGAGCGCGTGTACGGCCTGCCCCTCCCGCGGCTGGAGGCGCAGTGGCGCCTCGTCCTCGGGGGCGCCGCCGACGCCGACAGCGCCGTCCGGTGACCGGGACCGATATGGACCGCGAGACCTCAAGCCGCCGCGGGGAGCCTCGACGGTGACCCACGCCCGGTCGGCCGTGCCCGCATAAGTGTTCCAGAAGATCCTGATCGCCAACCGCGGGGAGATCGCCCTCCGCATCGTGCGGACGTGCCGCGAGCTCGGCATTCGCACCGTGGTCGCGCACTCCACGGCGGACGCGCAGTCGCTTCCCACCCGCCTCGCGGACGAGTCGATCTGCGTCGGGCCGGCGGAGGCACGGCAGAGCTACCTCAACATCCCCGGGATCATCTCGGCCGCCGAAGTCACCGACAGCGAGGCCATCCATCCCGGCTATGGCTTCCTCGCCGAGAACCCGGCCTTCGCCGACATCTGCCAGGCGTGCGGGCTCACCTTCATCGGCCCGCCCGCCGGCGCCATCCGCCTCATGGGGGACAAGGCGCAGGCCCGGCTGGCCGCCAAGAAGGCCGGCGCGCCGGTCCTCCCCGGCAGCGACGGCCCCGTCAAGGATCTCGACGAGGCGCGCGCGGTCGCCGACGAGATCGGCTACCCGATCATCCTGAAGGCCTCGGCGGGCGGGGGCGGCCGCGGCATGCGGGTCGTCCGCGACGGCGACGGGCTGGCCAGCGCGTTCCAGACCTGTCAGACCGAGGCCGGCGCGGCGTTCGGCTCGTCGGAGCTCTACTGCGAGAAGTTCGTAGCCGACGCGCGCCACGTCGAGGTCCAGGTCCTCGGCGACCGCAACGGCACGCGTCTCATGCTCGGGGAGCGCGACTGCTCGGTGCAACGCCGCCACCAGAAGCTGCTCGAGGAGTCGCCAGCGCCCCTGCTCAAGCCCGAGACCCGCGTCGCCCTCGGACGGGCCGCCCTCGCCGTGGCCGGCGCCGTGAACTACGAGTCGGCCGGCACCGTGGAGTTCCTGGTCGACGACGCGGGCGACTTCTATTTCATCGAGATGAACACCCGGATCCAGGTCGAGCACCCGGTGACGGAGGCCGTGACGGGCATCGACATCGTCCGGGAACAGATCCGGATCGCAGCGGGGCACCCGCTGGGCTACACCCAGGCGGCGATCCGGATCGCCGGGCACGCGATCGAGTGCCGCGTCAACGCCGAGGATCCGGACACCTTCGTGCCGAGCGCCGGCCGGGTCACCGCGTGGATCCCGCCGGGCGGCTTCGGCGTCCGCGTCGATAGCCACCTGATGGCGCCGTACTCGGTGCCCCCCTTCTACGATTCCCTGCTCGCGAAGATCATCGTCCACGCCGACGATCGGGAGACCGCGATCGAGCGAATGCGGCGGGCACTCGCGGAGACCGTGGTCGAAGGCGTGAAGACGACGATCCCGTTCCACCAGAGGCTCCTGAGCGACCCCGCGTTCCGCGAGGGCGGGTTCCGCCTCGGGCGTCTCGAGACCACCCTGTAGCCCGGGGCGGCGCCCGGCGGTGCCGTCCCTGATCCCCGACCTCTACGTGATCCTCGACCGCGCGGCGGCCCGGGGCCGGGAACTCGACGGGGTCCTCGAGGGCGCCATCGCCGGCGGCTGCCGGCTGGTGCAGCTTCGCGAGAAGGAGTGGCCCTCGGGCAAGCTGCTGCCGTTGGCCGAGCGGCTGCGCGGCCGCTGCCGGGCCGCGGGGGTGACGTTCATCGTCAACGACCGCGTCGACCTCGCCGTCGCGGTCGAGGCGGACGGCGTCCACCTGGGGCAGGACGATCTTCCCCCGCGCGTCGCCCGACCGCTCCTGCGCCCCGGCATGCTCCTCGGCGTCTCCACCCACTCCGCCGAGCAGGCGCGGGCGGCGCAGGCCGCCCGCGCCGACTACGTGGCGGTGGGCTCGATCTTCCCCACCAGGACGAAGGCGGGCTTCGAGCTGGCCGGACCGGGGCTCCTCCGCGCGCTGCGCCCCGAGATGCGGGTGCCGTTGATCGGGATCGGCGGCATCACGGCGGCCAACGTCGGCGAGGTGATCCGCGCCGGCGCCGACGGCGTCGCGGTGATCTCGGCGGTGTGCGGCGCGCCCGACCCGGAGGCCGCGAGCCGGCGCCTGCTCGACGCGATCCGCGCCGCCCGCGCGTCTTGACGCGCCCGGGGCGGCCGCTCATAATGGCGTCGGCCTCACCCATCAACTTCCGTGGCTGCCAGGGGGAAGCGATGAAGACCCACCGCGCACGCCGCGTCGTCTACGTGGCCCTCGTTTCCCTGGCGGCCCTGTGCCTCTTGCCGCCGGCCGGCTCTCGAATGGCCGCCCAGGGGAAGGGCACGATCAAGATCGCGACCCAGAGCCCGCTCTCCGGCGGCCAGGCCGCGCTCGGCGAAGGCATCAAGCTCGGCGCCCAGCTCGCGCTCGAGCGGTTCAAGGGCCCGCTGGAGAAGATGGGCTTCGCCGTCGAGCTGGTCCCGTTCGACGACCAGGCGAAGCCCGACGTCGGCGTCGCGAACGCGAAGAACCTCATCGCCGATCCGAACGTCCTCGCCGTGATCGGCCATCTCAACTCGGGCGTGGCGATCCCGGCCTCCGAGGTCTACAAGGACGCGTCGCTGGCGATGATCTCGCCGGCCAACACGAATCCGACCGTCACCGACCGCGGATACCCGAACGTCTTTCGGGTCTGTGGCCGGGACGATGTCCAGGGGGCCGTCGGCGCCGAGTTCGCCAAGAGCCTGGGCGTCAAGACTGCCTACGTGATCCACGACAAGACCACGTACGGCCAGGGGGTGGCGGAGTTCTTCAAGGCCGAGGCCGAGAAGAAGGGGATCAAGGTCCTCGGCTTCGAGGGCTCTGAGGAGCGGTCGAACTTCGACCCGACCATCACGCCGCTCAAGGCGCGCAACCCCGAGCTCATCTATTTCGGTGGACTCTACGACCAGGCCGGCCCGTTCTTCGGCCAGGCCCGGGAAAAGGGGGTCAAGTCGAGGTTCATGGGTCCCGACGGCCTGGACTCCTCGGACCTCGCCAAGATCGCCGGCAGGGCCGTGGTCGGCATGTACTACACGTCGGTCGCGGGCCCGGTCTCGGTCTATCCGCAGGCGCGGCAGTTCGCCGAGGAATACCGGAAGAAGTTCGGCAAGAACCCGGAGCCGTTCGCGGCCCAGGCCTACGACGCCACCGCCATCGCCCTCCGGGGGATCGCCGCCGCCGCCAAGGGCGGCCGGCACCCCGACCGCGAGGCGGTGGCCGCGGCAATCCGCGCCGTGAAATACACCGGCATCACCGGCACGATCGAGTTCGACGGGAAGGGCGATCCCAAGAAGGCGCTCTACTTCGTCCTGCAGGTCACCTCGGACAACCCGGAGAAGTGGGGAGAGAATCGGGAAGTGAAGCGGCTGCTGATCGCCAGCCCGACGCCGAAGATGTAGCGCGCGGCGCGGCCGCCGCCGCCCTCACCCTCCCTCCCCGTCCACTCGATGGACTTTCCACTCCTCCTCGGGATCTTTCCCCAGGTCCTGCTCGACGGCTTGATCCTCGGCTTCATGTACGCCCTCATCGCCCTCGGCTACACGATGGTCTACGGCGTGCTCGAGTTCATCAACTTCGCCCACTCGGAGATCTTCGTCACCGGCGCCTTCGTGGGCGTCGAGATCCTGCTGAGCCTCCAGCACGCCGGCCTCCTCGACCGCGTGTCCCCCGTCCTCGTGCTCCTCCTCATCCTGGCGGCGGGGATGACGGTCAGCGGCCTGCTGGCCGTCGCCGTCGAGCGGATCGCCTACCGCCCGCTCCGCGGCGCGCCCCGGCTCATCCCGCTGATCTCGGCCATCGGCGTCTCCTTCTTCCTACAGGACCTCATCCGGCTCGTCGAGAGCATCTGGCGGAACGCCTTCAACCTGGTGTATCCGGGCCTCGAGCCCCTGACCCGGCGGTTCGAGCTGACCGCGACCGTCGACGTCTCGGTCAAGGCGCTCGTGGTCATCGCCGCCTCGCTGCTGATGCTCCTCGCCCTCCACCTGCTGGTGAACAAGACCCGGCTCGGCACGGCGATCCGGGCGGTCGCCGAGGACCAGGCCACGGCGAGCCTCATGGGCATCAATGTCGACCGGATGATCTCGATCACCTTCCTGATCGGGGGGGCGATGGGCGGGGCGGCCGGCGTGCTATTCGGCGTCCAGTACAGTCTGATCAACCCCTACACGGGCTTCACTCCCGGCCTCAAGGCGTTCACCGCCGCCGTGCTGGGCGGCATCGGCAACATTCCCGGCGCGATGACGGGAGGCCTCGTCCTCGGCCTGCTCGAGGCGTTCGCCGCGTCCTACCTGTCGCTCCTGACGGGGGGCGCGTTCGGCGCCGAATACAAGGACATCTTCGCCTTCTCCGTGCTGATCCTCATCCTGATCTTCCGTCCCAAGGGGCTCCTGGGCGAAGTGGTGCGGGGGCGGGCGTGAGCGGTCCGGCGGCGGCGGTCCGAGTGCCCGGCCCCCCGGGGCCCGCCGGGGCGCCCTAATGCACGCGGTCGGGGTCCTCGCGCTGCTGGCCGCGTCCGGGTACGCGGTGTCCGTCTTTCCGCATTCGATCCTCGCGTTCCTGCTCTTCCAGGCGTCGATCCTGGCGCTCTACCTCGCGCCCATGCGACCCTGGCTGAAGGTCGCGCTCGCGGTGCTGGCCCTCGGCGTGCTGATGCCAGCCATCGGCACCGTCAACGGCTACTACCTCGAGGTCGCGACCCAGGTCGGGATCTTCGTGGCCCTGGCCCTCGGCCTCAACATCGTGGTGGGGCTCGCGGGGTTACTCGACCTCGGCTACGTGGCGTTCTTCGCCGTGGGCGCCTATCTCTGGGCCATCTTCGGCTCCCCCCAGGCCAACCAGATCTTCGGGGGCGGATTCCCGCTGGCCCCCGGCTGGTTCTTCGTCTTCCTGCTGGGCGGGCTCGCCGTCGCCGCCCTCACCGGCGTGCTGCTCGGCCTGCCCGTCCTCCGGCTGCGCGGCGACTACCTAGCGATCGTCACGCTCGGGTTCGGCGAGGTCATCCGGGTGCTCGCGAACAACCTCGACAAGCCGATCAACCTGACCAACGGGCCCAAGGGCATCACGCCGATCAGCCGCCCGCCCCTGCCGTTCGATCCCGCGCGGCTGCCCGGGGTGTCCCTGGGCCTTCTCTACTCGCTGTACTTCTACTTCCTGGTCCTGCTCGTCCTCCTCGTCGTCATCGTCGTGAACCAGCGCCTCGCGGACTCGCACATCGGCCGCGCGTGGGAGGCCATCCGGGAGGACGAGACGGCCGCCCAGGCGATGGGGGTGCCCGTGGTCCGGACCAAGCTACTGGCCTTCGCCTGCGGCGCCTCCTTCGCGGGCGTCATCGGCGTTCTCTTCGCCGCCAAACAGGTCTTCATCAACCCGGAATCCTTCACCTTCCTCGAGTCGATCGGCGTGCTCGCGATGGTCATCCTGGGCGGCATGGGCTCGATCCCGGGTCCCGCGCTCGGCGCGACGATCGTCACCGTCCTCAACCTCCAGGTCCTCAAGGGCCTGTCGCTTTGGCTCAACGACCTGCGGAATTCGGGCACCATCATCCTCGGCTACAACCTGGCCGACCTCCCCACCCAGCTCGAGCCGGCCAAGTACGAGCGCATGGTCTTCGGCCTCATCCTCGTGCTGATGATGATCTTCCGACCGGAGGGCATCCTTCCCGCCCGCCGGCGCCGCCGCGAGCTCGTCGATGACTGAGGTGGGGTGGGGCCGACGGCGCCGCAGCGCGCGCGGCTCGCGGGGGGTCGCCCGTGCGGGGGCGAGCCGCGAGCGGGGCCGATCGCCCGCCCGCCCATGACGACGCTCCTCCGCGCCGAGGGCGTGACCAAGGCGTTCGGCGGGCTCGTCGCCCTCAACAAGGTGGAGCTCGCGATCCAGCCGAACCTTGTCGTCTCGATCATCGGACCCAACGGCGCCGGGAAGACGACCCTCTTCAACATCGTCACCGGGCTGGACGTGCCGGAGTCCGGAACGGTGACCTTTCGCGACAGGTCGCTCGTCGGTCTCCGGCCCGACGAGATCACGGCGTCCGGAATCTGCCGGACGTTTCAGAACATCCGGCTCTTCGCCAACATGACCGTGATTGAGAACGTGCTCGTCGGCATGCACACGCGCGTCGGGCTCGGGCTTCGCGAGGTGCTCGGGCGCGGCCGACGCTTCCGGGCAACTGAGGAGCGCCTGTCGCGGCAGGCCGCCGATCTGCTCACGGTGGTGGGGCTTCGGGCCAAGGCCAATGAGGTCGCGCGTCACCTCCCGTACGGCGACCAGCGACGGCTCGAGATCGCTCGCGCCCTCGGCGCCGGTCCCTCGCTCCTGCTGCTGGACGAGCCGACCGCAGGCATGACGCAAGGCGAGGCCGGCCTGCTGATGGCCCTTCTCCGCCGCCTGATCGGCGAGTTCCATCTCACGGTGCTCCTCATCGAGCACAACATGCGCGTCGTCATGGGGGTCTCCGACCGTGTCATCGTCCTGGACCACGGCGAGAAGATCGCCGAGGGCTCCCCGGCCGACGTGAGGCGTGACCCGCGCGTGATCGAGGCCTACCTGGGGCGCCGGGCGCATGCTTGAGGTCCGGGACCTGCTCGTGACGTACGGCGAGATCAGGGCGGTCAAGGGAATCTCCCTGAGCGTCGCGGCCGGCGAGATCGTGGCCCTCCTCGGCAGCAACGGCGCCGGGAAGACCACCACGCTGAAGACGGTCTCCGGCCTCCTCGCCCCGCGGGCGGGGGAGATCCTGCTCGACGGGGAGTCGCTGCGCGGCATGCCGCCTCACCTGATCGTCCGCAAGGGCATCGCGCACGTGCCGGAAGGCCGCCACGTGTTCAACCGGCTGACGGTCGACGAGAACCTCGAGATGGGCGCCTATGCGCGGTCCGACGCCGGGGGCGCGGCCGACCTCGATCGGGTGTTTGCGCTCTTCCCCCGGCTCTGGGAGCGGCGTCGGCAGCGGGCCGGCACGCTCTCGGGCGGCGAGCAGCAGATGCTGGCCATCGGCCGCGCGCTGATGGCGAATCCCCGCTTGCTCCTGCTGGACGAGCCGTCGATGGGGCTGGCCCCAGTGCTGGTCGAGCAGATCTTCGAGACGGTTCAGAGCGTCAACCGGCAGGGCACGACGGTGCTCCTCGTCGAACAGAACGCGGCGCTCGCGCTCGAGGTCGCGACGCGGGCGTACGTGCTCGAGACGGGCACCATCGTGCTCTCGGGCGCCGCGGCGGATCTGGCCCGACATGAGGACGTCCGACGCGCCTACCTGGGGGAGATCTGACGCCGGCTGGCGTGCCGGCGCGCCCGGCCCAACCGTCAGGCGCGCGTCCAGAGCGGACCCGGGGGGCCGCGCGCTCGCGCGCGACCGACCCGGGCGAGGGCGGCACCGCCGCGCGAACCAGCTGACGGTGCCGAACTTCCTCGGGAGCCGCCGAACGTGGGGGCGATCGGGAGGAAGGCGCGGGCCAGGGCCGGGTTGGGCCCGCGCCCCCCCCGAGAGCAGTCTGGCCTCCGACGGCCGACGCCGCGAGCGCCGGCGGGAGGCCCTACCCTCCGGCCATCCGCCGCTCGACGTCTGCGAGCCGGCTCTCGGCACACTCAAAGATCGCGGGGAGGGCCGAGACCACGCTGATCCCCTGCACCACCTCGAGGGGGGCCCGCGCGTCCTCTTTCGCGTTGTCGCGCGCCACCCGGGCCGCCGGGCAGGAGTCGAGCACTGGATCGTGAGCCACGGAGGCGAACGCGGCCGCGGCGCCCCGCTCGTCGCCGGCGTCGGCCCGCAGCCCGGCGTTCCAGGCGGCCGCCGCGAGCATGTAGAGATCCATCGTCTCCCGCATGCCTCGCTTGACCTCGACGTCGCCCCCGGCCGCACTCACGTACCTCTCGACGATCTTCTTGGCGTCGAACGCGCGCGGCCCGTACTCCGGGTAGTTCGCGTGCGCCTGCGCGAGAGACCGCAAGCCTTGCAGGACGCGAAGGACGTCGGCGGCGAGCTGCGCCTCTTCAGCCGCCGCCGGCGGCGGCGGGGGGGCCGGCACGGGGGTGGCAACCCGCGGCCGCGGCGCCGGCTGGACGGGGGCGCCGGACAGCCGCTTCATGCTCCACCAGGCACCGAGCGCGAGCACCATCAGGGCGACGCCGACCACCATCGCGCGCGTCGCCGGGCTCACGCGGGGGGCCGCGGCGGCCTGAGCGCGCTCGCGCGCGAGCCGCAGCTGCGCCGTCTCGTATTCGACGAAGTCCACACCGCAGGCGTCGCACTTTCCCCCGTGAGGCTGCAGGTGGTGGCACGCGGGACACGCGTAGCGGAGGAGGGTGTGGCAGCGCGTGCAGAACCGCACCGTCTCGAGATTCTCCTGCCCACACTTGGGACAGGGCGCGCCGGCGGGCGCCGTCTGCGTCACGCGCCCGTTTCCCGCCGGAGCGCGTCGGCGGCTGCACGACCGGGCCCGGCGGGCTCGGCCTTCGCCGGCGCTTGCCGAACCTTGCGGGTCCCGCCCGGAATCTGGCGCGCCCCGTAGACGGTTCCCTTGCCTCCCGGACTTGGCCGTGCCGGACGTCTCTCGGAAGCCATCGTCGATTCCCTAGAATGTTAGCGCACGCCTCGGCGATTCGGGAACTTCGTGGAGCCAACGCCGACGCGGTCGACGCGGGGTGTAATCGCTGCGCCGCCCCGCCGCGAGTGCGACCGTGAGGCCTCACCGCGCAAATTGCCGCGAGGGCGGGCACCGAGGCGACCTTCGAACCACGGCATTCGAAACCGGGCGACGACGCAGATTGTCACCTGCTCGCGGCGGCGACGGCGAGGGCCGGCGGCGTACGGAGAATTTTTGACGCCGTCGCTGTCCCAGGTCGATGTTTGCTGACGGGTTCGGGCGGTCGGTTCCGACTCGGATCGACTGCTGAGTTGAGATTTCTCAGTATGTTCTTGCCGGGGCCCGAGGATCGTCCCTGTGGCGTCAGTTATGCATATCGTGCTGGTTGGCCGGCTCGGCCTTCGTTCGCAGCTTGAGGAGGACGCCCATGCCGCGAGCATCGCGGAACGGAGGGGTTGGACGGGCGGCGACGGTCCTTGCCGGTGTGATGCTTTTCGCCGTCATGGCGCAAGGGACGGCCAAGGCTGAAGACACCACCGACAAGGTCATTTACGCCTGCGTCAACCTACACAGCCACGAGATTCGCATCGTCGGCCCACACCAGACATGTCGGCACCATGAGTCCTCCGCGTGGCTCACGGGGCCCGCGGGACCGCCAGGGCCTGCCGGACCTCAGGGGCCTGGCGGGCCGGCCGGACCGGCCGGACCCCAGGGAGCCACCGGACCGCAGGGAGCGAGCGGAGTGCAGGGGCCGGCCGGGCCGCCAGGCGATCCGGGCGGGTTGCTCGTCGACAGCACCGGCAAGACGGTCGGAACGTTGATGGACTGCTGCGACGTTCTCGTCAACACCGCCGCCGGCCCGGCTTTGCTGAGCGTCGACCCCACCGGGTTTCAGTCGAGCGGCGAGTTTTTCTTCCAAGAGGACACCAGCAACAACTGCGCCGGCACGAAGTACCTGAACGGGATGGGCGTCTTCTCGGCGGACGTCGTCAACAAGATCAGCGGCACCGCGTACGTCGCGACGAACCTTCAAAAGCTCACGATGCACTCGCAGACGTTTAATGGCGCCGGCTGCTTCGCGGTCAACACGTCGGCCCTCTTTGGCCCCGCGGTGCCCGTGACGATCTCGGGGTTCACGCCGCCGTTTTCGGCGAAGTAGTACCGGGGAGAAGTAGCGAACCGGGGATTGGAAGGGCGACCCTTGTGGCGGGCGCCCCCGTTCCCTGAATGGGCGGTTCACGAGCGCCGAGCATCCCTCGGCGCTCGTGGTGTGTCGCGCGCGGTGCCCCTCACATGACCGCCGGCCTGTCGAGGGCAGGGGGCACCGACTCCGACGGAAGGCGACTCGATCTCTCGCCCCCGCTCGACGAGGCCGACCCCCCGACCATGGCACACGGCCGCCCTGCCGATCATCGCCCCGCCATGCTCTGGCAGCAGAGTGGGGACCGCGCAGGCGAGGGGGAGCCGGCCGCCGCGTGTGGCGGCGGGTCGAGATCCACCGTGAGGGTCGGGATCTCCGCCAATTCCCCCGGACAACCGCGTTCCGGCGCCGACGGCCGCCGGCCCACTCTGCGCGCGTCACGCACCGCGGGACCCAGGCCCCGAACGCCAGCGTCGCTGGATAGTTTCCCACCGGCCGCACGAGCGGGGGCGACCCGCCCGCGGGAGATCTTCGGCGACGCGAGCCGTCGCCGGGCGCCCAGTCTTCGCGCACTCGCCGGGAGAAGTTGACACACGGGCACCTCTGTCGTCATCTTGTCCGGGAGCCATTCATGCCCCCGCCACCCCACCCCCTCCCGCAGGACGTCCGGTCGGGCGCCCATTCCTACGGGCCCCCCGCCGCGCTGATCGGTGCCGGCCTCTGCGCCGGCGCGTTCTGGGTCGCGAGCGAGGCGGCGAACCACTACGTCATCCTCTACGGGCGCCACGGATGGGCCCCGCCCGAGCTCGCCTTCCTGCTGAACTTCGTCCTTCTTGGGCTGCCCTGCGCCGCGCTTCTGACGACGGCCCTCGCCCGCTGGTGGGGTCCGCGCCTCGCCGCCGACTTCGGGCGTCTGGCCGCCGTCCCGCCGCGGACCGCGCACGCTGCGGCGGGGCTCGCCGCGCTCATCGTCGGGGTCCTCGTCGTGCTCGCGCGCTACGGTCTCCTCCGCAACACCGCGATCACGGACGACGAGAACGTCTACGACTTCATGGCCCGCATGTGGGCGGGCGGGCATCTCTCCGTCCCGTCCCCCCCGCCGGAGGTGCGGGCCTTCTTCGAGAACCAGTTTGTCGTGAACGACGGGCGCTGGTACGGAATTTACGCCCCGGGGCACCCCGCCCTCCTCGCGCTCGGCCAGTGGCTCGGCGCGATCCACTGGGTCACCACCGTCGAGGCCGTGCTCACCGTGCTCCTTGCCTGGCGCCTCGCGGATCGCGTGTTCGGCCGGCGCGCCGGGCTGCTGACGCTCGGGCTTCTCGCCGTCTCGCCCTTCTTTCTGCTGGTCTCGGCGACGATGCTCGCGCACGCGACGGCCGCCCTGGCCCTCACCGCCTTCGCGTACTCGGCCGTCCGTGCCCTCGAGGCGCCGGCCGCGAAGTGGTGGTGGCTCGCCGCCGGGTGTGCGCTCGGCGTGGACGGTCTGACCCGCCCCCTGTCGGCGGCCGCCTTCTCGCTGCCCTGGCTCGTCCTGCTGGCCCTCGCGGTGCGCCGAGACCGGCGGGCGGTGCCGGGCGCGGCGCTCTTTCTCCTCGCCGGCGCCGTCGCGGCCGCCCTGTTCGCCGGCTACAACGCCGCCGTCACCGGCAGCCCTCTCCGAACCGGCTACCAGGTCTTCGCGGCGAACTACCGCTTCACGTTCACGCTGGGCTCCCTTCCGGCGGCAGCGCCAGTGGCGACGCTCTACGAGCTCTATTACACTCTCGCGCGTCTGAACTTCTGGCTGCTCGGGTGGCCGGTCTCGCTCGTGCTCATCCCATTCGCGGGCCGGGCGCCGGCGAGCCTCGCGCTCGCCCTCGGCGCCCTCGGCACCGTCGTCGCGTACGCGGCGCTCCGGATCCCCAGCATCAACGTGGTGGGGCCGGTCCACTACGGCGAGCTCGTGGTGCCGCTGCTCGTGCTCACGGCCGGCGGCCTCGAGCGGCTGGCGCTGCGGACGGAGCGGGTGCTGGGGGGCCCCGTGTTTCAGCGGGTGCTGAGCGCCCCCGCGGCGCTCACGGTGGTGGCGGTCGTCTTCTTCTGGCCCGTCTACGCCCCGTCCCTACGCCAGATGGCGAACGTTGCGCGGGCGCCCTACGATCTGGTGGAGCAGGCGGGTCTCGACAACGCCGTGGTCTTCGTCCAGAGCCTCCCCGCGCTCGAGGCCATGCCGGGCGCGTGGGTCTACCGGCACCGGAACAACTCACCCGACTTCTCGGATCGCGTCCTGTTTGTCAACGACCTCGGGCCGCCGGACGCGCGGCTGCGCGCGTGGCTCCCCGGCCGCAAGGCCTACCGGATGAAGATGGAGGGCGGCCGGCTCGAGCTGTCGCCGCTCCCGTGACCGCCGGGCGGCGAGGCGCCGGGCGCCCGCGGGGCGCGGCTCAGACCCTGGCCAGGACCGCTGCCGGGGCCTCGGCGAAGGCGACGACGATGACGGCCCCCGTGTCGCCGCCGGTCGCGCCGCGCCCGGAGGCGCTCTCGGCCGCCGTCAGCCAGCCGACGCACGGGACCTCGTGGCCGACTCGCTCCCGGATCGCCAACCATTCGTCGCGCACCGCTCGGCCGAGAGCGGCGTAACGGGCCGCGCTCTCGGCGACGAGGGCCGCTCGCACCGGCTGCCCCTCGAGCCGTTTGACCGCGGTCGCGGCCGCGTCGGCGGCGCCGTGTAGAAGCGCCGTCGCGTCGGCGCTGGACTCGCCGGGGCCGGCCCCGCCCGCGACACCCACGCCGCTCTTGTAGGCGCCCTCGAGGCACAGTACGGCGAGGTTTCCGGGTTCCGCGCCGCCGTGCCCGCACAGGGGCCGTCCCGCGCTACTGATGACCGTGCGCAGCTTCGGGCCCGCCAGGTGCCGCCAGCGGACCAGGAAGGCGTCCGTCAGCGACTCCGTGACCGGAGGCGCAAAGGCGAGCGCGACGCCGCGAGGGAAGTGACGTCGCTCGCTCGCGCCGGCCAGCACGAGCCGACCGACCCGGTCGGTGGCCGCCGAGAGCCCCATCGGACGCCCGGCGCAGACGACGCTCGGAGACAGGGCGTCGCCGTAGAAGCACATCACCGCCGCTCCCGCCGTCAGAAGGCCTGAGTCCGTGAGGATGCCGGTCACCGACGCGCCGGCCACCGGGGCCCCGCCCGCGGACTCGCGAGCGGCCTCCCCGAGCCCGGGCACGCCCGCCCCGCCCGTGACGAGAATGAGGGCCGCCTTCGGCCGCTCGTCCCCGGCCGCGCGTCGCGCGGCCGCCCCGGCTTCCTGAATGGCCCGGAGAGGATCACCGCCCTCCGCGACGCCCAGCCAACCCCTGATCATCATGACGCAAGCTCCCTGTCCGGCTCCGCCGCGAGGCGTTCGGGCGCCGGAAGAACGTCGGTGAGCAGCACGCGCGGAGCCCGCCCCTCGGCGAGCGGGGTCCGGCGGGGCGCTTCGCTTACGAGCGGAGCGCCTTTTCCACGACTTCGCCGATCACGCGGTTCGACGCCGGCTTGTGCGCGTAGAAGAGCAGGCCGACCTTGCGTGCCTCGGCTTCGAGTTCGGGCCGATGGTCGTTGGTCGTCATGACGACAGGCAGGGCGGGCTCGATGGCTTTCAGGCGTGCCGCGAGCGCCGTTCCCGGCATGTCGTTCAGGGCGACGTCGATGATCGCGAGACTGATCCGCCGGGAATTGGCGACGAGGACGGCTTCCTCTCCCAGCGGGGTCTGGTAGGCGCGGAAGCCTTGGCGGGTGAAATGATTGGCCAGGCGACGGCCGGACAATCGGTCGGCGTCCGCGACGAGGATCCAGCCTGAATCAGGCTGACGTTCCGGTGCCTGACGACCCATGGCACCCGCCAGGTGCACGCGGGATGCCATGGATTAACTATCTGATATTATTTATATTTTATGTAGAGGCGGCGGGGCGTCAGGACGAGCTGGCACGAAAACAGAGCCCGGGGCGCAGGATTGGCACGATCAGGAGGAGGGGGCACGCGAGCGCGAGGGACCAACCCTACCTACAGAAGCCCGTACTCCTTGAGCCTCCGATAGATCGTCCGACGCGAGAGCCCCAGCGCGCGGGCCGACTGCTCCTTGTCGTTCTTGTGCAGGGCCAGCGCCCGCAGTATGAGCTCTTTCTCGACCTCGGCGAGCGTGGGCAGCGAGCGGGTCGAGATCGGCGCCGGCCGCGCCGACAGGGTGAGGCTCGGCAGATCCGTCAGCGAGATGTGATCGCGGGCCCCCATGGCGTAGGCCCGCTCGATCAGGTTCTCGAGTTCGCGGACGTTGCCGGGGAAGTCGAAGGCCTGCAAGGCGGCCAGCGCCTCGGGGGCGATACCGCTCACCTCCCGTCGGAAGCGCTGGTTGAACCTGCGCAGGAAGTGAGCGATCAGCGCCGACAGGTCGTCCTTGCGCTCCCTGAGCGGCGGCATCTGGACCCGGACGACGTTCAGCCGGTAGTAGAGATCCTGCCGCAGGCTGCCGTCCTTGACCGCCTCCTCCAGGTTCCGGTTCGTGGCGGCGATGACCCGCACGCTCACGGTGTACGCCTTCGTCGACCCGACCGGACGCACCTCCATTTCCTGGAGCACCCGGAGGAGCTTGGCCTGAAGGGCCGGCGGCAGCTCAGCCACTTCGTCCAAGAAGATCGTGCCGCTGTGGGCCGAGCGAAACAACCCGACCGAGTCGGAGACCGCCCCCGAGAAGGCGCCCCGCACGTGACCGAAGAACTCTGACTCGAGCAGCTCGGCGGGGATCGCGCTGCAGTTGACAGGGATGAACGGCCCCTTGGCGCGTGCCGACAGGCGGTGGATCGCGGCGGCGACGAGTTCCTTGCCCGTCCCGCTCTCTCCCTCGATGAGGACGGGCGAATCGGTCACGGCGACCTTGCCGATCACGTCCTTGATGCGCTGCATGGCGGGGGAGCTGCCGACCAGCTCGTTGACGGCGAGTTGCTCGCCGAGCCGGCTCCGGAGCGCGTTCACCTCCCGGCGGAGGAAGCGGCGCTCCATCAGGCGGGTCATGAGGTGGCGGAGCTCGTCCATGATCAGGGGCTTGGGCAGGTAGTCGGAGGCGCCCTCCTTCAGCGCCTCGACCGCGGTGGACACGGTCGGGTACCCCGTCATGATGACGACCTCGATGGACTCGTCCTGCCGCTTGACCTCTCGCAGGAAGGTGAGACCATCCATCTCGGGCATCCTGATGTCGACCAGCGCGGCGTCGAAGAGCTGGGCCTGCATGGCGTCGAGTGCCTTCACCCCGGTCCCGACACAGGTGACGTGATAGCCCCAGGTCGTCAGGGCCTCCTTGAGGAGCATCTGGATCGACTCCTCGTCGTCCACCACCAGGATTTTGGGTGCTTCCATCGGCCCCTCCGCGCCCCGAACTGGCGTCATCTCGACACTAGCATAGTGGGGTGTCATAGTGACAAACAATAAGGGGACGGGGACGGGGCAGGAGATTGCGCTAAGTTGACCAATATGTTAGCGTTTTGCGGGAGGTACTTATGTCGGAGAGCGCCCTACACCTGACCGAAGCCACGTTCGACACGGAGATCGCCGAGCGCCCCGGCGTGCTGATGGTCGACTTCTGGGCCGAATGGTGCGCACCCTGCCGGGCGATCGCGCCCGTGCTGGACGAGCTGGCCCGGGACTCCGGCGGCAGCGTGGGGCTGGCAAAGGTCAACGTGGACGAGAGTCCTGGCCTCGCCGCCCGCTACGGCGTCCGCTCGATCCCGACGATCCTCTTCGTGAGGGGGGGCAAGGTCGTCGACCAGGTGATCGGGGCCGTACCCAAGGCGCAGCTGAAGAAGAAGCTCGACGCCCTCGCCTGATCGGGCGTTTCGGAGGGGCATCACGTCAGCCGGGGCCCAGATCCCCTCTCTGTCGCCGTCGCGGGATGAGTTCCGCGACCTTGCCACCAGGGGCAACCTGATCCCGGTCTACGCCGAGCTGCCGGCGGACCTCGACACGCCCCTGTCGGCCTTCCTCCGGCTTCGGCCGGGCCCGTACGGGTTTCTGCTCGAGTCGGTGGAGGGCGGCGAGAAGTGGGCGCGGTACTCGTTCCTCGGCACCGACCCCTTCATGGTCCTGACCGCGAAGGACGGCCGGCTCGCCCTCCGGCACGCCGACGGCAGGACGGGACGGCTGCCGCCGGGCAACCCGCTCACCGCGCTCCGCGACCTTCTGGCGCGCTTTCGTCCGGTGGCGGTCCCCGGCCTGCCCCGCTTCCAGGGCGGGGCCGTGGGCTACTTCGGCTACGACGTCGTGCGGCACCTCGAGCGCCTGCCCCGGTCGACGCGCGACGACCTCGGGCTCCCGGACGCGGTCTTCCTGCTGACCGACAACCTCCTAGTCTTCGACAACCTCCGCCACCGCCTCCTCGTCATCGCGAACTGTCACATCGACAAGACAGACCCCGCCGCGCTCGACCGGGCCTACGACCGCGCCGCCGTGAAGATTGGGATGACGCTCGCGAAGCTCGGCCGGCCGGCCCGCGTCCCGGCGCCGCTCACGCTCCCGGCGGTCGACCCACTGCTGGCGCTGGACGAGGAGGGCTTCACCTCGTCGATGGACGAGAGCGCCTTCACCCAAGCCGTGCGTCGGGCCAAGGAGTACATCGCGGCCGGCGACGCCTACCAGATCGTGCTGTCGCGACGGCTCGACTGCCGCCTCGAGAGCGACCCGTTCACGCTCTACCGCGCCCTCCGGACGATCAACCCGTCTCCCTACCTGTTCTACCTGCGTCTGGGCCGGACGACGGTCGTGGGCTCCTCGCCCGAGGTGCTCGTTCGCGCCGAGGACGGCCGGGTCGAGGAGCGGCCGATCGCGGGAACCCGGCCGCGGGGGCGCTCAGACGACGAGGACGCCCGAATCGCGGCCGAGCTCAAAGGTGACCCGAAGGAGCGCGCGGAGCACGTGATGCTCGTCGACCTCGGGCGCAACGACGTCGGCCGGGTCGCCGAGCTCGGCTCCGTGCGTGTCACGGAGTTCATGACGATCGAGCGGTACTCGCACGTCATGCACCTCGTCAGTAACGTGGTGGGGCGGCTTCGGCCCGGCGCCGACGCCCTCGACGTGCTCTCGGCGTGTTTTCCGGCGGGCACGGTGACGGGGGCCCCCAAGATCCGCGCGATGGAGATCATCGACGAGCTCGAACCCACCCAGCGCGGGCCCTACGCGGGCGCGGTCGGCTACGTCTCGTACTCCGGCAACCTCGACTCCTGCATCACCATCCGGACGATCGTCTGCCACGGCCGCCGCGCGTCGGTCCAGGTGGGGGCCGGGATCGTGGCCGACTCCGACCCCAAGGCGGAGTGGAACGAGACCTGCTCCAAGGCCCGCGGGCTCGTGCTCGCGCTGCGCATCGCCGCCGCGGGAGCCCGGTCGTGATCCTCGTCATCGACAACTACGACTCGTTCACCTACAACCTTGTCCAGTACCTCGGCGAACTCGGCGCCAAGCCCGAGGTCGTCCGCAACGACGCGGTCGACCTGTCCGGGATCAGCGCGATGCGGCCGGAGCGGATCGTGATCTCGCCGGGCCCGGGGACCCCCGACGACGCGGGTGTCTCCCTCGAGGTGATCCGCGGGCTCGGGTCGGGCATCCCGATCCTCGGCGTCTGCCTCGGCCATCAGGCGATCGGCCAGGCCTTCGGCGCCACGGTCGCGCGCGCCCGGCGGCAGATGCACGGCAAGACGTCCGCGGTCGAGCACGACGGCCGCGGTCTGTTCCGGGGCGTCCCCTCGCCGTTCAGCGCCACCCGGTACCACTCGCTGGCCGTCCTCGCCGACACGGTGCCGGAAGACCTCGAGATCACGGCGCGCGCCGACGACGGCGAAGTGATGGGGCTGCGCCACCGCCGGTGGCCGGTCGAGGGCGTTCAGTTCCATCCCGAAGCGATCTTGACCGAGCACGGGAAGATCCTGCTGGCCAACTTCCTCGGCCTCCGATGACGCGAGCCGGAGCCGCGCGCCCCCCGGGGCACGCCCGGCCCGGCCGGCCGCCGTTCACGCGGCGGGCCACGAGCCCAGCGCTCGCTCGGCCGAGCGCCGCGGACGGGGTGCGGCGCTGATGCCCAGGGGAGGAGTCGAACCGCCGAGTCCGCTGCCCCCACGGGGGGGCTCGCCGTCGCCGCGGCCGGCACGGGTTCGAGCAGGTGGCGCATGACGCGGCGCGCGGCGGTGACGGAGCGCGGACTGATCGGGGAGATGCGGCGGCTGTTCCAGGGGGGGGCGGGGGTCCGCCTCGGCATCGGCGACGACTGCGCGGTGCTGGAGCCCACCTCCGGCCATGCCCTCCTCGCCACGACCGACCTGCTGATCGAGGACGTCCACTTCCGGCGGGGGTACGCGTCTCCCGGGGACATCGGATGGAAGGCGCTCGCCGTCAACCTCTCGGATGTGGCGGCGATGGGAGGGCGTCCCCGCTGGGCCCTCGTCGCGCTCGCGTGCCCCGAGACGGTCACCAGCGCGGAGGTCCTGGAGTTCTGCGAAGCGATGCGCGCGCTCGCGGTGGCCCACGACGTCGCGATCGTCGGCGGCGACACGTCCGCGTCGCCGTCGGGCTGGATCGTCAACCTCACCGTCCTCGGCGAGACCATCGCGAGCCCGAAGCTCCGGTCGGGAGCCCGGGCCGGAGATCTGATCGCGGTCACCGGCCCCCTGGGCCGCTCCGCCGCTGGCCTGGCCCTGCTCGAGTCGGGGACGGAGGGGCGCGGCGACCTCGCGCGCTCGCACCTCAGGCCCGTGCCACGCGTGCGCGAGGGGCAGGCGCTCGGCGGCATTGCCGGGGTGACGGCCATGATCGACCTCTCCGACGGCCTGGCCAGCGATCTGGGGCGCATCGCGGAGGAGAGCCGGGTCGGCGCGCGGGTCGAGCTCGCGCGGCTCCCGATCGACGACGCGACCCACGCCGCGGCGGCGCGCGTCGCGACCGACGCGACCTCGTGGGCGACCAGCGGCGGGGAGGACTACGAGCTGCTCGTCACCGTGCGGCCGGCGGCGCTCGCGGAGGCCTCGGCGGCGGCCTCCCTCACCGTCATCGGCGAGATCACCGCGGCCGGGCCGGTGCAATTCCTCTCCGCGGAGGGACGCGCGACCGCCCCGCCCCCCGGATTCGAGCACTTCTCGGGGCGACCACGCCCGTCCCCGGCCGGGCCGGAGGCCCCAGACCGCCGGGCCGCCGCGCACCGCCGGACGGCGTCGACCGGCACCGCGCGCGAGCGCACGGATCGCTGACGTGCTCGCCCTGAAGCTCGTCGGCCTCGCGGTCCTCGTCGCCTGCTCGGCCCTCCTGACCGGCGCCGAGGCCGCGTACTTCTCGCTGGGCCGCGCGCGCCTGCGGGAGGCGAGCGGCGCGCGGGGGGCCCTGGCGCCGCTGATCGAGCGTCCCCACGACCTGCTCGTCACCCTCCTCGTCGCGATCACCTTCATCAACATCGGCGCGGCGGCGATCGCCGCCGAGATCGCGAGCGAGCTCTTCGGCGCGCAGGGCCTCGTGGTCGCCATCGGCGGGATGGTCTTCCTCCTGACCGTCTTCGGTGAGGTGCTGCCGATGACGGTCGCCGTCCAGCGTCCCGCGCAGTTCACCGCCCTCGTGAGCCGACCCGTCGCCTGGCTGTCGTGGCTCCTCACGCCGGCGCGGGTGGCGCTCTCGGGGCTCACCGAGCTCACGCTGGCGACGATCGGTCACCGGAGGCCGGCCCCGCCCGAGCTCAGCGAGGAGGAGCTGCGCACCCTGGTAGACGTCGGCGCGCGCGAGGGGGTCGTCGAGCGCGACGAGCGCGACATGATCCACAATGTGTTCGAGCTGGAGGACACGCTCGTCCGAGAGGTGATGGTCCCGCGCACGGACATTTTCGGCCTCGACGTGAAGACGCCGGTCGAGACGATCCTGCCCGCCCTCCGCGAGCACCTGCACTCACGGGTGCCGGTGTACGAGAGCACGATCGACTCGATCATCGGCATCCTCTACACCAAGGACCTCCTCCGCCACCTGCGCGGCCTCCCGCCGGGCTTCGATCTCCGGGCCGTCCTCCACCCGCCCTACTTCGTCCCCGAGTCCAAGCGCGCCGACGCGCTCCTGCAGGAGTTTCAGGCCAAGAAGCTCCATCTCGCCATCGTCGTCGACGAGTACGGAGGCACGGCCGGGCTGGTGTCGATCGAAGATCTGCTCGAGGAGCTGGTGGGCGAGATCGCCGACGAGTACGACGAGCCCGAGCGGCTGATCCACGCCGTCGACGGCAGCACCTTCCGCGTGGCCGGAAAACTCCCGATCGACGAGCTCAACGCCGCCACCGGCCTCAACATCTCGAACACGACCTACGACACCGTGGGCGGCTGGGTGCTCGACCTGTTCGGACGCGTTCCCCGCAAGGCCGAGCGCGTGGAGACGCCCGAGCTGGCCGTGACCGTCGAGAAGGTCGAACGCACCCGCGTGGTCGAGGTGCTGGTGACGATCCGGAAACCGGCGCCCGGGGAGGCGGCGGCGTGACGCTGATCGTGGCGGCCGGCGTCTGTCTCGTCGCGACGATGTTCTTCTCGGCGGCTGAGATGGCCTTCATCGCCGCCAACCGCGCGAAGCTCCAGCACCTGGCCGAGGAGGGCCATACCGGCGCCCGCCGCTACCTCGAGAGCTTCCGGCAGCCCGAGCGGTTCCTGTCGACGGTGATGCTCGGCGCCACCCTGGCCCAGATCGTCGCCTCGTCCGCGGCGACGTCCGGGCTCCTGCCCTATCTCGGGGGCCGGGCGCCGGTGGCCGTCACGCTCGCGCTGACGCCGGTCATGCTGGTGCTGGGCGAGGTGATCCCCAAGGCGGTCGCCCGCGAGTGGGCGACCGGCCTCATCCTCACGCTGTACCGGCCGCTGACGTGGGTGGCGGTGCTCCTCTACCCGCTCGTCGCCGTCGCGAACGTCATCGTCGGCGCCGTGCTGCGGCCGTTCGGGCAGCGCGGGGCGGACACGCGCACGTTCGTTTCCCGGGAGGAGCTGAAGCTCCTGCTCCAACTGGAGCCGGGCGAAGCCGACGTGACGACCCAGGAAGCCGAGATGATCGACAAGATCTTCGGCCTCGGCGACACCACGGTCCGGGAGATCATGGTGCCCCTCGTCGAGGTCGTGGCCGTCCCCAGCACCACGACCCCCGACGAGGCCGTCGCCGTCATGCTGGAGCGAGGATTCTCGCGGCTGCCGATCTTCCGGCAGCGCGTGACAAACCTGGTCGGCGTCGTCACCGCCATGGACCTCCTCCGCCGGGGCGCCTCGGTCCGCGCCCTCGAGGAGCTGATGCGCCAGCCGTACTACGTGCCCGAGACCAAGCGGATCGACGACCTCCTGCGCGAGATGCAGCGGAGCGGCGTGCACCTCGCCGTCGTCGTGGACGAGTACGGCGGCAGCACGGGTATCGTGACGCTCGAGGACATCGTCGAGCAGATCGTGGGCGACATCCAGGACGCGCACGATCGGGCCCCCGCCAGCATGGAGCGGCTGCCGGACGGCAGCTATCGCGTGCTGGCGCGGACCGAGGTGGACGAGATCAACAAGGCGCTGGGCTGGGACCTGCCCAAGGAGGACTACGAGACGGTCGCGGGGCTGGTCCTGGCCACGCTCCATCGCATTCCGCGGACCGGCGAGGAATTCCAGGTGCGCGCGTACACGATCACCGTCCTCGAGGCAGACACCCGACGCGTGGTCGTGGTCAAGATCGCACGGACCGGTAAACCTGAAGGAGGCTAGTGGCGATGCCAGGACGGATGGTCGAGTTCCCGGCCAATGGCGGCACCGCGAGCGGGTACCTCTCCACGCCCGCCGCCGGGCGCGGACCGGGCGTGCTCGTGATCCAGGAGTGGTGGGGGCTGGTGCGTCAGATCAAGAGCGTCTGCGACCGGTTCGCGGGCGAGGGCTTCACCGCCCTCGCCCCCGACATGTACCACGGCAAGAGCGCCGACGAGCCCGACGCCGCCGGCAAGCTCTTCATGGCCCTGAACATCGCGCAGGCCGAGAAGGACCTGCGAGGCGCCGCGAAGGCGCTGGCCGGCCACTCGAGCACCGCCACGCTCGGCGCCGTCGGCTTCTGCATGGGCGGGCAGCTCGCCCTCTTCGCCGCCACGCTCAACCCGTCGATCGGCGCCACCGTCAACTTCTACGGCATCCACCCCAACGTAAAGCCGGATTACGGGAAGCTGGCGGGACCCGTGCTCGGGCTCTACGCCGAGAAGGACTCCTTCGTGACGCCGCAGGTCGCGCGGGAGGTCGACAAGGCCATCAAGGGTGCCGGGAAGCCCTCGGCGATCCACATCTATCCCGGCGTCGACCACGCGTTCTTCAACGAAGAGCGGCCCGACGTCTACAACAGAGCGGCGGCCGACGACGCCTGGCGGCGCACGCTGACCTTCTTCCGGCAACACCTGAAATGACCGAGCGCGCCCCGGGGGCCGGCCCGCGGGCGCCGCCGCCGACCGACCGCCGGCCGCCGGGAGGGCTACCCCGCGGCGGCCGCCTGCTTCTTCTTGCGCTCCTTCGGCGCCCCGGCCCCGGCCTCGCCCTTGGGGGCCTTCTCCTTCTTGGCGCCCCCCTTGGCACTCTTGTCCTTGGGCACCTCGGGCCGATCCACGAGCTCGAGCAGGACCATCGGCGCGGCGTCGCCCGGCCGGGGTCCGATCCGGATGATCCGCGTGTAGCCGCCGTGCCGGTCGCCGAACCGGGCGGCGATCGTGTCGAACAGCCGGCGGACGGCCTCCGCGTCCGGCACGAGCGCGGAGACCTGGCGCCGGGCGTGCAAGCTCTCGCGCTTCGCCAGCGTGATCATCTGGTCCGCGAGACCGCGGACCGCCTTGGCCTTCGCCTCGGTCGTGGTGATCCGCTCGTGGCGAAACAGGGCCACGAGCAAATTCCGGAACAGCGCCCAGCGATGCGCCGTGACCCGCCCGAGCTTGAAGCCGGCCTTGCGATGCCTCATCGGATCACCCGCGCGACGCCCGCCATGCCCTCACCGGGGAGCACGGTTCAGCGCACCGAGCACGGTCGGATCGATGCGCATTCCCAGCGAGAGGCCGAGGGCGGCGAGCGCGGTCTTGATCTCTTCGATGGATTTGTCGCCGAGGTTCTTGACCTGCGCGAGATCCGACTCCAGCTTCTGCGCGAGGTCGGCGACCACGACGATCTCCGCGTTCTTCAGCGCGTTCACGGCGCGGGCGGGGAGCGGCAGCTCCTCGATCGGCTTGGCCAGCGTCTCCCGCAGGAAGTCCTCGCCCGACTCCGCCGCCTCCGCCTCTTCCTCCGGCACGCCCTCGGGCGCCAGCAGCGAAAAGTGCTGCTTCAGGTAGGTGGCGGCCCGCACGAGTGCCTCGTCGGGGGCGATCGCGCCGTTTGTCCAGATCTCGAGGATCAGCTTCTCGTAGTCGGTGATCTTGCCGAGCCTGGACATCTCGACCTCGTACCCAACCCGGAGGATCGGGGAGAACGCCGAGTCCACGGCGAGGGCGCCGGCGGGCACCGTGCCCCGCGGGTGCGCGTCCGCGGCGACGTACCCGCGGCCGACCCCGACGCCGAGCTCCATCCGCACCCGTCCGGACCCGAGCGTGAACAGGTGGAGCTCGGGGTTCAGCACCTCGATGCCGTCCACCTCCGGGACGTCCGCGCCCGTCACCTCCCGGGGTCCGGTCACCTCCAGGCGGATCGTCTTCGGCTCCCCCGAGGGAATCTGGATGGCCAGCTTCTTCAGGTTCAGGAGGACATCGGCCGTGCCCTCGTCGACGCCCGGAATGCGGGCCTCCGCGCTGGAGACGCCGTCGATCTTCACCCACACGAGCGCCGCGCCCGGGATGATCGACAGGAGCGCCCGCCGGAGGGAATTCCCCACGGTCAGGGCGTAGCCCTTCTCAAACGGCTCGGCGACCTGGCGGCCGTAGCGGTCGGTGAGGATCTCCCACTCGACCTTCCGCGGCTTCTGAAACGCTATCCTCGGCATGCTCGCGCCCCTCTCCTTGGCCGATGGCCTACTTGCTGTAGAGCTCGACGATGAGCTGCTCGCTCACCGGAATCTGGATGTCCTCGCGGAGCGGGAAGCTCCGTACGACGCCCTTGCGCTCGTTCGGCTCAAGCTCGAGCCACTGCGGTACCTGGCCCCGGCCGGCGTTCATGTTCTCGTCGACCCGCGCCAGCATCTTCGAGGTCGAGCGGGCCCGCACCACATCGCCAACCCGAACCAGGTAGGAGGGCACCGAGACCTTTCGCCCGTTCACCTCGAAGTGTCCGTGGGCGACCATTTGACGCCCTTCGCGGCGGGAGGCCGCGAAGCCGAGCCGGTGGACGACGTTGTCGAGTCGCCGCTCGAGGTGCTTGAGGAGGTTCTCGCCCGTGATCCCCTTCTCCCGCTCCGCCGCGGAGAAGTAGCGCCGGAACTGGGTCTCGAGCACCCCGTAGATCCGCTTCGCCTTCTGCTTCTCCCGGAGCTGGATCCCGAAGGCGGTCAGCTTGCCGCGGTTCAGGCCGTGCTGGCCCGGCGGGTAGTTCCGGCGCTCGATCGCGCACTTGTCGGTGAAGCACCGCGCCCCCTTCAGGAACAGCTTCATGCCCTCTCGCCGGCAGAGCCGGCACTTCGCGTCGCGATATCGCGCCATCGGCGAGTCTCCCTACACCCGGCGTCGCTTGGGCGGCCGGCAGCCGTCGTGGGGGATCGGCGTCACGTCGTGGATCGCGCTGATCTCCAGTCCCACCGCCTGGAGCGACCGGATGGCCGCCTCGCGCCCCGCGCCCGGCCCCTTCACGAACACCTCGACCTGCTTGAGACCGTACTCCATGGCCTTGCGCGCCGCGATCTCCGCCGCGGTCTGGGCGGCGAACGGCGTGCTCTTGCGCGAGCCCTTGAAGCCGACGCTGCCCGCGCTGGCCCAGGCCACGACGTTGCCCGCCTTGTCGGCGAGGGTGACGATGGTGTTGTTGAACGTCGCCTGCACGTGCGCCACGCCCGTGCGGACCTCGCGTCGTTCCCGCTTCTTGCCGCCCTTCTTCCGGGCCGGGGCCTTGGGTGCGGCCGGCTGCGCTTCTGCCATGGCTTACGCTCCTGCCTTCCTGGGCGCCGGGGCCGCCGTCGGCTTCTTCTTGACCATCACGCCCCGGCGCGGCCCCTTGCGCGTTCGCGCGTTCGTATGGGTGCGCTGCCCGCGGACCGGCAGCCCCTTCCGGTGCCGGACGCCCCGATAGCTCCCGATGTCCATGAGGCGCTTCACGTTCATCGAGATCTCGCGACGAAGGTCGCCTTCCACCTTGAGCTCGCGCTCGATGATCTCGCGGACACGCGCGGTCTCGTCCTCGTTCCAGGTCCGCACCCGCTTGTTGGGGTCGACGGCGGCGCGCTGCAGCACGCGCTTGGCCGTCGGCTGGCCGACGCCGTAGATGTAGGTGAGGGCCACCTCACCGCGCTTGTCGCGGGGCAGATCGACTCCGGCCACACGTGCCATATTCGCTCCCTCTCAGCCCTGGCGCTGGTTGTGCCGGGGGTTCTTGCAGATGACCCGGACGACTCCGGACCGTCGCACGATCTTACAGTTCTCGCAGCGCACCTTGACGGACGGCCGAACCTTCATGACGCCTCCCGACCCTATTTGAACCGGTATGTGATCCGGCCGCGGGTCAGGTCGTACGGCGACAGCTCGACCTTGACCCGGTCACCGGGAAGAATACGGATGAAGTTCATGCGCATCTTGCCGCTCACGTGGGCGAGCACCCGGTGGCCGTTCTCCAGCTCCACGCGGAACATCGCGTTCGGCAGGGGCTCGACCACGGTGCCCTCGACCTCGATCGCGTCTTCTTTGGTCACGCCGTCCTCCGACCGTCCGGCTCGGTCCCGCGGGTGAGGATCTCCGGCCCGTCCTCGGTCACCGCGACCGTGTGTTCGAAATGCGCGGCCAGGCTCCCGTCCACGGTCACCGCGGTCCATCGATCCTCGAGGACCCGCACCTCCCAGCTGCCCATCGTCACCATCGGCTCGATCGCGAGCACCATGCCGGGCTTGAGCTGCGGCCCTCGCCCCGGCTCGCCGAAGTTCGGCACCTGGGGGTCCTCGTGCAGATCGCGGCCGATCCCGTGCCCGACGAACTGTCTGACGACCGCGAAGCCGTGCGCCTCGACATGCTGCTGGACGGCGTGCGAGACGTCCGACAGCCGGCGGCCCGGCCAGCACGCGGCGATGGCACGGGCGAGGCTGTCGCGGGTGACGTCGAGGAGCTCCCGCACGCGCGGGGCCACCTCGCCGACGGCGAGGGTCAGGGCGCAGTCCGCATAGTACCCTTCGACGATGCAGCCGAGATCGAGTCCGACGATGTCCCCCTCTTTGAGCCGCCGGTGTGGCGAGGGAATGCCGTGCACCACCTCGTCGTTGATCGACACGCAGACCGTGGCCGGAAAGCCGCGGTAGCCCTTGAACGCCGGCGCCGCGCCACGGGCGCGGATGAAGTTCTCGACGTCCTCGTCGATCTCCTGGGTCGACAGACCGGGCCCGACCCACGCCGTGAGCCGCTCCGTCACCTCGGCCAGGACCTGGCCGGCCCGGCGCATCAGGGCGAGCTCGCGCGGGGACTTCAGCAGGATCACGCCGGACGGCCCACCAGGTTTCGGATGGCCCGGCTGACGGCCGCGACGTCGCCCTCGCCGGAGACCGTCGACAGCAGATGGCGGTCCCGGTAATAGTCGAGCAGGGGCACGGTCTGCGTCGCGTAGACGGCCAGGCGCGCGCGGACCGTCGCTTCCCGGTCGTCCTCCCGCTGCACCAAGGCGCTCCCGCAACGGTCACAGCGGTCGGCCGCCTTCGGGGGCGCGAACGCCAGGTGAAAGGTCGCGCCGCACGTCGGGCACACCCGCCGGCCCGTGAGCCGCCGCAGCAGCTCCGGCTCGGCGACCGACAAGAAGACGACCCGGTCGAGCCCCTGCCCGAGGTCCTTCAGGAGGCGCTCCAGCCCCTCGGCCTGCGCCAGCGTGCGCGGGAAGCCGTCCAGGATGAAGCCCCGCCGGGCGTCGGGCTGGGCCAGCCGCTCGGCGATCAGGCCGACCACGACGCCGTCGGGCACGAGCGCGCCGGCGTCCATGTAGCGCCGCGCCTCGCGCCCGAGCGCCGTCTGCGCCGCGACCGCTTCCCGGAGCATGTCGCCGGTGGCGATCTGCGGCACGTGGAGCTCGGCGGCGAGCGCGCGCGCCTGCGTCCCCTTGCCGGCGCCGGGAGGGCCGAGGAAGACCAGCCGCGTCACCGGACCGCCCGCGTCTTGGACTTCTTGAGGAAGCCCTCGTAGTGTCGCGTGAGCAGGTGAGACTCCATCTGACGCACCGTGTCGAGCGCGACGCCGACGACGATGAGCAAGCTCGTCCCGCCGAAATAGAACGGCACGTTGAACCAGCGGATCATGAAATCGGGCAGCACCGAGATCATGGCCAGGAAGATGGCGCCGGGCAGCGTGATCCGCGTCAGCGTCCGGTCGATGTACTCGGAGGTCTTCTTGCCCGGCCGCACGCCCGGGATGAAGCCGCCGTACTTCTTCATGTTGTCGGCGAGGTCGATCGGGTTGAAGACGATCGCCGTGTAGAAGTATGTGAAGAAGATGATCAGGGCGCAGTAGAACATCGTGTAGGTGAAGCGCCCCGGCGAGAGCGCGTCCGCGACCGCCTGCATCCACGGGTGGGGCACGAAGCGGGTCAGCGTCGCCGGAAACAGGATCAGGGACGCGGCGAAGATGACGGGAATGACGCCGGCGGTGTTGATGCGGAGCGGGATGTGGGTCGACTGCCCGCCGTAGACCCGCCGACCGACCACGCGCTTGGCGTACTGCACGGGGATCTTTCGCTCACCCTCCTGCATCAGGACGACGGCGGCGGTGACGCCGACCATCATCAACAGGATGAAGAGGAAGAGGAGGATCGGGAGCTCCCCGGTGGTGATCAGCGTATAGGACGCGACGACCGCCGACGGCAGCCGTACGACGATGCCGGCGAAGATGATGAGCGAGATGCCGTTGCCGATGCCGCGCTCGGAGATCTGCTCGCCCAGCCACATGACGAGCGCGGTGCCGGCGGTGAGCGTCAGCACGGTCAGGAGGCGGAACCCCCAGCCGGGACGGGGCACGATCGCGAGCCCGTTCGGGCTGCGCATGCTCTCGAGCCCGTAGGCGATGCCGAGCGACTGGACGATCGACAAGAGGATCGTGCCGTACCGCGTGTACTGGGTGATCTTCTTCCGTCCGGCCTCGCCCTCCTTCGAGAGCCGCTCGAGCGCGGGGATCACGACGACGAGCAGCTGCAGGATGATCGAGGCCGAGATGTACGGCATGATGCCGAGCGCGAAGACCGAGAGCCGCCGAAGGTTTCCGCCCGAGAAGAGGTCGACCATGCCGAGCAGCGTGTTCGCCGCCTGGTCGAAGAACTGGCTGAGGGCGTGGCCGTCGATGCCCGGGGTGGGCACGTGGGCTCCGACCCGGTACGCCGCCAGCAGCCCGGCCGTCACCAGCACCCGCCGCTTGAGCTCCGGGATCTTGAAGATGTTCTGGAAGCTGTAGAGGCTCTCGATCACGTGGAGCCCACCACGGGCGGCCGGAGCAGCTCGACGCTGCCGCCCCGCGCCTCGATCTTCGCTCGCGCCGACCCGCTGACGGCGTGCACCTTCACGGTGAGCGCGTGCGCGAGGTCCCCCTGGCCCAGGATCTTGACCCGCTCCGTCGCCGACTTCTTGATGAGGCCCAGCTCGACGAGGCGCGCGGGGTCGACGACGCTGCCGGCGGGCAGCCGGGCGAGCGACCTCAGGTTCACGATTTCGTACTCGGTCCTGCCCCCGTGGGGGACGAAGCCGCGCTTGGGCAAGCGCCGATAGAGCGGCATCTGGCCGCCCTCGAACCCGCCCCCCTTGCCGCCGCCGGAGCGCGCCTTGTGGCCCTTGTGACCCCGGGTCGACGTCTTGCCGTGGCCCGAGCCCGGCCCGCGCCCCACGCGTTTGCGCGGCTTCTTCGCCCCCGGCGCCGGCCGGAGATCGTCAAGCTTCATGGCTCACCTCGAGGACGTGCGGGACCTTCGCGATCATCCCGCGCACGGTCGGCGTGTCGGCGTGCGTCACGGTCTGGCGGATCTTCCGGAGCCCGAGCGCCCGGACCGTCGCCTCCTGCCGGGGGCTCAGACCAATCAGGCTCCGCGTCAGCGTGACCTTAAGCGTCTTGCCGGACACCCGACCCCTCCGGGGCGCCCTCGCCGTCCACGCTCCGCTTCCGCAGGGCGCGCAGGTCCTGGAGCCGCTTGATCTGCCGGAGCGCGTCCATCGTCGCCTTCAGCACGTTGTGCGGGTTGTTGGATCCGAGCGTCTTCGTGAGGATGTCCTGGACGCCCGCCGCCTCCAGCACGGGGCGGACGGCGCCGCCGGCGATGACGCCCGTGCCCGGCACGGCCGGCTTCAGGAACACCCGGCCGGCCCCGAAGTGCCCGGTGATCTCGCAGGGGATCGTCGTGTCGCGGAGCGGGACGAAGATCAGGTCCTTCTTGGCATGCTCGACCGCCTTGCGGATCGCCTCCGGAACCTCGTGGGCCTTGCCGAGCCCGACGCCCACGTGGCCGCGGCCGTCGCCGACGACGACGAGCGCCGTGAAGGAAAAGCGCCGGCCGCCCTTGACGACCTTCGCGACGCGGTTGATGGAGACCACTCGGTCGTTGAGCTCGAGGACGCTGGGATCGATGCGCACCTGGGCCACTCGCCGCTCCTAAAAGACCAAGCCGCCGGCCCGCGCGGCCTCGGCCAGTGCCTTGACTCGTCCGTGATATTGAAAGCCGCCGCGGTCGAAGACCACGCGCTCCACGCCCCGCTCCTTCGCCTTCTGCGCGATCAGCTCGCCCACGACCTTCGCCGCGGCGACGTTTCCGCCGCTCTTCTGTCGCGCGCGGAACGCGGGGCTGCGGCTGTCCACCGCGGCCAGCGTCCGCCCGCTCTCGTCGTCGATCAGCTGGGCGTAGATGTGATTCAGGCTGCGGAACACCGCCAGGCGCGGGCGCGCCGCGGAGCCGCGGACCCGCCGGCGCAGCCGGAGATGCCGTACGTCCCGCGACGCGCGTCGTTCGCGAGTGATCATTTCGCGCCCGCGCCGGCCTTCTTGCCCACCTTCCGCCGCACGACCTCGTCGACGTACTTGATCCCCTTGCCCTTGTAGGGGTCGGGTTTGCGGAGCTCACGGAGCTTGGCCGCCGTCTGCCCGAGGACCGCCTTGTCGGCGGCTCGGAGCGTGATCAGGACCTGCTTGTCGATCTCGGCCGACACCCCATCGGGCAGCGGGAAGACGATCGGGTGCGAGTACCCGAGGGCGAGCTGGATGGCCTTGCCTTGCATCTGGGCGCGGTACCCGATGCCGACGATCTCGAGCTTCCGCTCGAATCCCTGCTTGACGCCGCTCACCATATTGGCCAGCAGCGAGCGCGCGAGCCCGTGGAGGGCCCGGACCGACGCCTGATCGGAGCCCCGCGAGACCACGAGCTGGTTGTCCGTGAGGGCGACCGCCAAGGGCGACGGCACCGTCTGCGTCAGCGCGCCCTTGGGCCCCTGGGCCCGGACGGTGGCGCCGTCCACGGCCACGGTGACGCCCGGGGGGATTGGGATCGGTTTCCGACCGATGCGTGACATGGCGCGTCCTACCACACGTAGGCGAGGACTTCGCCGCCGACCTTCTCTTTGCGCACGTCCCGGTCGGTGAGCACGCCCTTCGACGTCGAGATGATCGCGATGCCCATGCCCGCGAGGATCGAGGGGACATGATCGTGAGTCACGTAGACGCGACGGCCCGGCGTCGAGACGCGCACGAGGCCGGAGATCATCTTCTCGTTGCTCGTGCCGTACTTGAGGTAGATACGCAGCGTTCCCTGCTTCGTGTCCTCGATGAGGCGGTAGTTCTTGATGAAGCCCTCTCCCTTGAGGAGCTCCGCGATGCGGATCTTCAGCCGTGAGGCCGGGATGTCGACCTTCTCGTGCTCGGCCCGGCTCGCATTCCGGATTCGCGTGAGCATATCGGCGATCGGATCGGTCATGGACATCGGCGCCCTCCTACCAGCTCGCCTTGAGGATGCCGGGGACCTCGCCCCGGAGGGCCAGCTCCCGAAAGCACAGCCGGCACAACTCGAACTTGCGGAGGTAGCCGCGCGGCCGGCCGCAGAGCTTGCAGCGGTGGTAGGCGCGCGTCCGGAACTTGGGCGGGCGCTGCGACTTGAGGATGAGGGCCGTCTTCGCCATGCGCGCTACTCCCTGAACGGCATCCCGAGGTGCGCCAGCAACGCCTTCGCGTCCTCGTCGGTCTTCGCCGTGGTGACGATGATCACGTCCATGCCCCGGACCTTGTCAATCTTGTCGTAGACGATCTCGGGAAAGATCAGCTGCTCGCGCAGGCCGAGGGCGTAGTTCCCGCGCCCGTCGAAGGCCTTCGACGGCACTCCCTTGAAGTCCCGCACGCGCGGCAGCGCGACGTTGATCAGCCGGTCGAGGAACTCGTACATCCGGGCGCCCCGGAGCGTCACCTTGGCGCCGATCGGCACGCCCTCCCGGAGCTTGAAGTTCGCGATCGACTTCTTGGCCCGCGTGACCACCGGCCTCTGGCCCGCGATCGCCTGGAGGTCCGCGGTCGCAAAGTCGAGGACCTTCGCGTTCTCCCGCCCCTCGCCGACGCCCATGTTGATCACGACCTTGTCGACCCGCGGCACCTCGAACGGGTTGGTGTAGCCGCGCTCTTTCATCAGCGCCGGCACGACCGCCCGGAAGAACTGCTCCTTCAGCCGCGGGGGCACGTCACCGGCGCCGCGGGGGCGCGCTGCCGGCGCCGGCGCCGCGGGCGCGGCCTTGTCGGGGCGCCGCGGCTGTGGCTTCGCCGCCGGCGCCTTGGCGGCCGCCGGCTTCGGAGCGGGGGGCTTCGGGTCTGGCTTGGCCATGGTCACGCCTTGTCGATGCTCTCGCCGCACCGCTTGCACACCCGGATCTTCCGCCCGTCGGCGAGGATCTGGGTGGCGGTGCGGGCCGGTCGGTCGCACTTCCCGCACACGACCATCACATTCGAGAGGTGCACGAACCCCTCGCGCTCGATGATCCCGCCCTGCCGGAGCTTTTGGGTCGGGCGCTGGTGACGCTTGATCATGTTGACGTGCTCGACGAGCACGCGGCCGGTCTCCGGCATCACGCGCAGCACCTTGCCGCGCTTGCCGCGCTCCTTCCCGGCCAGGACCGCCACCGTGTCACCGCGACGGACGTGCACGCTCATGGTTCAGATCACCTCGGGGGCGAGGGAAATGATCTTCGTGAACTGGCGGTCGCGCAGCTCCCGGGCGACGGGGCCGAAGATGCGGGTGCCCACCGGGTTCTCGTCTGGCTTGATCAGCACGACCGCATTCCGATCGAACCGGATGTACGAGCCGTCCTTGCGCCGGACCTCCTTCACCGTCCGGACGACCACGGCCCGCGCGACCTCGCCCTTCTTGACGGTCCCGTCCGGCGCGGCCTCTTTCACCGCGACGATGACCGTGTCCCCGAGCGAGGCGTAGCGCTTGTTGGCGCCGCCCATGACCCGGATGCACTGGACCTTCTTCGCGCCGGAGTTGTCCGCGACCTCGAGCATCGAGCGTGGTTGGATCATCGGTCAGGACACCACCCGGCGCAGGATCTCGCGGATCCGCCACCGCTTCTCCTTGGAGATCGGCCGCGTCTCCTCGATCAGCACCCGATCGCCGACGTGGCTCGCGTTCGTCTCGTCGTGGGCCTTCAGCGTCTTGGACTGCCGGATCACGCGCTGGTACCGGGGGTGCCGGAACACGCGTTCGATCCTGACGACGCGCGTCTTCGCCATCGCGTCGCTCACGACGACTCCCTCCCGGGTCTTTCGCTCTCCCACCGCCGTCTCTCCTCAGTGTCCGGCCGTCCGCTGCCGGAGGATCGTTTTCGCCCGCGCGAGATCCTTGCGCGCGAGGTTGACGCGCGCGGGATTCTTGGCGACGCCCATGGACACCTGGAAGCGGAGGTTGAAGATCTCCTCGGTCAGCTCGCGCACCCGCTGCTCCAGCTCGTCGTCGGACAGGTCCCGCCACTTGGTCGCCTTCACAGCGCCCGGCTCCGCGTCACGAACTTGGTCGCCACGCCGATCTTCTGACCGGCGGTCCGGAACGCGTCCCGCGCGACCGCCTCGGCGACCCCCTCCATCTCGTAGAGGATCCGACCGGGCTTGACGACGGCCACCCAGAACTCCGGGTTCCCCTTGCCCTTGCCCATGCGCGTCTCGGCCGGCTTCTTGGTCACCGGCTTGTCGGGAAAGACGCGGATCCAGATCTTGCCGCCGCGCTTGAGGCTCCGGGTCAGCGCCACCCGCGCCGCCTCGATCTGTCGGTTCGACACCCAGCCCGGCTCCATCGCCTTGAGTCCGAACTCGCCGAAGGCGAGGCTCGAGCCGCGCTGGGCCTTCCCCTTCATTCGCCCTCGCTGGGCCTTCCGGTATTTCACCCGCTTCGGCATCAGCATCGGGCGCTTACGCCTCCGCCGGCTCCGGGCCGCGCAGCACCTCGCCCTTGAAGATCCACACCTTGACGCCGATCGTGCCGTACGTCGTGTGCGACGTCGCCAGCCCGTAGTCGATGTCCGCGCGGATCGTGTGCAGCGGCACCCGGCCGTCGCGGTACCATTCCCGTCGCGCGATCTCCGCGCCCCCGAGGCGGCCCGCGCACGCGATGCGGATGCCGTCGGCGCCGAGCCGGAGGGCCGAGGTGACCGCCTTCTTCATGGCGCGGCGGAACGCCACGCGCTTCTGGAGCTGCAGCGCCACGTTCTCGGCGACAAGCTGGGCATCCAGCTCCGGATGCATGACCTCCTCGATGTTTAGGTAGATCTCCTTGCCCGTCCGCGCCTGTAGCTCGTTCTTCAGCTTCTCGACCTCGGCCCCCTTGCGGCCGATGATGATGCCGGGGCGGGCGGTGTGGATCGTGATGCGCGCCCGGTTCGCCGAGCGCTCGATGTCGATCCGGGAGATGCCGGCATGGTAGAGCGAGTCCTTGATGTACCGACGAATCTTCACGTCCTCGTGGAGGAGCCGCGCGTAGTCCTTGGTCGCGAACCACCGCGACGCCCAGGTGCGAGTGGACCCGAGGCGGAAGCCGATCGGATGCGTCTTCTGACCCATGGCTCTATTTCGTCTCCTTGGCCGGCTTCGCCCGGGCCGGTTTGGCCTTCGGCGCCCGGGCGGGTTTGGCCTTCGGCGCCTGGGCCCGAGCGGCCGCCTTCGCGGCGGGGGGCGCGGGGCCGCGCGCGGCGCGCGGCGCCGGCGCGGCCTTCGGCGCCGCCTCGGC